>Ga0172368_10001556_pt1 | contig 31165 bp, 25 predicted proteins | sample Lak11m_FD_114540 | JGI IMG/M metagenome (GOLD analysis project Ga0172368, IMG submission 114540) | Freshwater microbial communities from Kabuno Bay, South-Kivu, Congo - kab_022012_11m | ecosystem: Environmental > Aquatic > Freshwater > Lake | place: Democratic Republic of the Congo: South-Kivu...
TATTATCCCAGGATTAGTCAATCCCACCTGGGCATTCATATTTGCTCCGTCCATATATACCTGGCCGCCGTTGTCATGGACGATCTTGACAATTTCAAGAATATCCTCTTCGAAGACACCATGGGTCGACGGGTAGGTGACCATCAGTGCGGCAAGATTATTTTTGTGTTGAACGGCCTTTTCTTTTAAATCATTTACGTCGATGTTACCACTCATGTCACATTTGACAACAACCACTTCAAGACCGGCCATAATTGAACTGGCCGGATTTGTACCATGGGCTGAGGAAGGAATAAGACAAATATTCCTGTGACCTTCACCCTTCGACTTCTGATATCTGCGTATAACGACAAGACCGGCATATTCGCCAGCTGCACCGGAATTTGGCATAAAGGAAACCGAATCGAATCCGGTGATCTCTTCAAGGTCTTTGGCTAGCTGCTCAATCAGAACATGATATCCTTCTGCCTGATCCTTTGGTACAAAGGGGTGAATATTCCCAAATTCCGGGTAACTTAGAGCAAACAGCTCGGACGCCGCATTAAGTTTCATGGTGCATGACCCCAACGGTATCATTGAACGATTTAACGAAAGATCTTTGTTTTCAAGTTTTTTGATGTAACGCATCATCTCCGTTTCTGAATGATAGCTGTTAAAAATGGGGTGTTTTAAAAAGTCAGATTTTCTTTCAAGAATTACCGGTAAAGTTTTGATCTTCTCACATTCCTTGGGGTCACAGACAAACTCATTAAAAGATTTACCGTTAACCTCGGCAAAAATGGCTATTAAAGAATTGATATCTGCCAGTTCAGTAGTCTCGTCTATACTGATACCTAAGTGACCCGAATCGAAATATCGTAAATTCATCTGGTGTTTAATGGTCCTAGTACGAATTGATTCTTTCGTAATTCCATTCGGCAACTGAATATATAGTGTATCAAAAAAATAATCATTCAACTGCTCATAGCCAATTTTCTGAATTTCCCTGGATAACACTCCGGCAAGTATATTAATATGACGGGCGATCTGACGTATCCCTTTTGGCCCGTGATAGACGGCATACATCCCGGCCATTATTGCAAGAAGTACCTGGGATGTACAAATATTGGAAGTCGCTCTCTCCCGTTTGATATGTTGTTCTCGGGTCTGTAAGGCCATCCTTAAAGCCCTGTTACCATTGGCATCTACCGATATTCCGATAATACGACCTGGAATCTGTCGCTTGAACTCTTCCTTGGCAGCAAAAAAAGCGGCATGAGGGCCACCATATCCCATAGGGATGCCAAACCGCTGCGTTGATCCGCAAACAACATCGGCGCCCCACTCCCCTGGCGGGATTAACAAGCCAAGACTCAAAAGATCGGCAACAACTGCAACCGGTGTTCCGTTCTGATGTGCTTTTTCCACAAAACCACGGTAATCAACTACTCTCCCATATTGGTTCGGGTATTGGATCAAGACTCCAAATATTTTATCGTTAAAAACAAATTCGTCATGTTTACCAAAGATCAATTCAATGCCAAGGAAGAAGGCACGGGTTTTAACAACATCGATGGTCTGAGGGAAAATATCCTCGGAAACGAAAAATTGATTGGCTCCCCTTTTTATTGCCTCACGCGAACGCGCATTTAGAAGCATTATCATTGCCTCTGCAGCAGCAGTGCCTTCATCCAACAGGGAGGCATTGGCAATAGGAAGGGCGGTAAGGTCGGAAATTACAGTCTGAAAATTCAGCAAAGCCTCAAGCCTCCCTTGTGAAATCTCTGCCTGGTAAGGAGTATAAGAAGTATACCATCCGGGATTTTCAAGAATATTCCTAAGGATAACGCCGGGAGTTATAGTGTTATAATAGCCCAGACCAATAAAACTTTTATAAAGCTTGTTCTTGCCGGCTATTGATTTGATATGCTGTAAATATTGATACTCATTCATTCCTGAGGGAAGATCAACCTCTTTTTTCATCCGGATAGCAGAAGGTATTGTTTCATCAATCAACTGATCGAGAGATTTAACTCTGATCTTATCAAGCATTTGGTTGATTTCATCACCAAACGGACCATTGTGACGTCGTGCAAAGTTGTTGGTAATCATAGGAATTTTGGTTTTTTGAGTGGTTCGATTAATAGAACCACAAAAGTACCAAGTTTGTAGAAATTAAACAAAAAAAGCTGCCTTGAAGTGAAGGCAGCTTTTCAAAGGATCATTATATAGAAGTGATCAGGATTTTATAAGTTTACGTATGATTTTCAATCCGTCGGAAGAACGGATGAGTAAAGTATAGAGCCCCTGCGATAAATTACCGGCATCGATCCTGACGACATTGGGGCCGGTGTTCAACTCCTGGCTGAACCGTGAAACCCTCTGTCCCATCAGGTCGATCAACTCAACGGTTATCGTCACTGGTTTTTCTACCTTGATAGAAATATTAGTGTTTTCATTTACAGGATTTGGGAAAAGTGTACCAACAACTATAACCGCACTTGATTGACCAACTCCCAGGATTTTATTGCCTACAAAGGTCATGGTCACATCAGCAGAAGGATTTTCACTTGAAAGTACAACTTGTACTACATCGCTTGTCACTCCCGTGATTTCCGCCCTTAGCAGATAAGTCCCATAACCCAGGAATGGGAAAGTGAAATCCCCCAGTGTACTAACTTTATAATATGCAATGGCATCTCCCTGGGCATTCATTAATAACATGGTTACTTTATCAACTATACCCGATTTCAATCCTCCCAGGTTCACCTGTCCGTTGATGATGCCGTCACCATTGTTAGATGAATCTGCCGCAATAAGATGAATATTGTATGGGTTTGAAGCTTCTCCCAGACTGATAAGGGTCGCATTCTGCCAGTTGAGGACATCTCCGTAATAGGTTGGAAGATACCCGTCAGGTGAGAATGGCAAGGCATAGACAAGATAGTTGCCATTCGGGACCATGGAGAAATAATAAATACCCATGGAATCAACGGTATAGGTTGCAATGAATGGGGAATAGTTTTGAGTGGTGTCCAGCGAGAATATCATGACAATCCCTGAAAGCATGGGGAAGTTGCCGGCAAAAACTTGACCGTATATCTGGTTGTATTCTGAACTATCGCCGACCATAAGCGATTGACTGGAAATATACTGACAGTTAGTACTATCTTCAATGGTTGTAAGTGTTACATAGTAAATTCCCTGTGTGGAATAATTATGTACTACCGATTGTCCCTGGCCAGTCTGTCCGTCCCCGAAATTCCAGGAATAACTAGCTCCGGAACCATAAAGCATATATCCCTGGAAATTTACCGACAAACCGGCAGGGGTATAGGTAAAGTAACTCACACAGTTTGACGGTTCACTGACAGTGACATAGGCACACCATGTGCTCTGTACTCCCTGACACTGAATGGAAAGGCAAACATAGTATGTTGTGTCTCCACTTGTAAAAGCATGAACAGGATACTGAAGTGTGGAAAAATTGTTTGGTCCTGATACCGGATCCCCGAAATCCCATAACCAGCTGTCCGGAGAACCGGATGACAGATCAATAAACTGGTAAGTATGGTCAATACCCGATACAGAATCGGGGTAGTAGCTGAATTGTGCCTGGCAACCTGAACCGTTTCCTACAAACAGGGTGTCGCATTTTGTATCAAAGCAGGAAGAATCGTTTCCCTGAACGGTCAGACAAACAACATAGATGCCGGCTTGTGCATATATGTGCGACGGATTCTGGTTTTGGGAACTGCCTCCGTCTCCAAAATCCCAGTTCCAGATTGCGATATTACCTGTCGACTGATCAATAAATGAATAGGTATAAAGTGCATTGCTGTCGGGATAGGCCTGGAAATCGGCTTGACATCCGCTAGATCCCAACGTGGTAAAGGTGGAATCATTCCCGTAGATCGTGCCTCCGGAATATATAATATAAGCCCGGTAGTGATAAGTTGTATTCGCGAGAAGACCATAGAGACCAATTTGCATCGGCGTATCCTCATAACCGCTGCATTGTCCTGAGGTAAAGCTGCCATACGATTCGGTCAGCCCCCACTCAAGTACGATGGTTGTCGAAAAGCCAGCGGCATTGTAAAGTCCATGGATGGTGGCTCCATCATCGGTAAGGTTAGTCACACCTTCAGTGATTGCAACAGGGATTGAATCTGCAGGGAGAGTAGTAAAAACACTGTCAGATCCATTTGCTGTACCATATGAGTTGGTCCCGTTGATCCTGAAATGATAAAGCGTCCCCGGGGTAAGATTCGATAAGGTCCCGGTTACCGGGTAAAGGCTGTCTCCAATGTAGTATCCGCAGGAAAGATAAGTCCCGTAAGAAGTGGTTGTGCCAAACTCAAAAGTTACATAGGTCTGTGACCCGTTAGGATCAACTAATCCATGAAGATTAACGGTGGTTTGAGTGATGTTGTTGGCCTCACCCGTAATAACAGTTGGCAGAGTTGTCTGGTTGACACAGATGTAAAAATTATGATAAATAACAGTCATACCACTCACAAATACAGTGTCAAATGTGTGAAGGTCGTAATTACAATCATAAGTTGAAATGATCAGGGGCCATTGCGAAATTCCTGCCGGTATTACAATGGTGTCACCATAATGACCGTTGAAATCCGAATAAGCGACGTGATAATATGGAAAAATATTTCCACCATTCAATGAGTCGGATTGAATATAGACAGCATGGTTCGCAATCGGGTTTGAGGTTCCGGTCTCGTATATCACCCCTGAAATATAGAGTGTAGTCTGGCTGAAAGAGGACAGGAAAATGGTCCAGAACAGGAAAAATGTCATGAGTTTTTTCATAGGATAGATAATTTAATGATCAAAAGAAAAATGAATAGAGATATTCATTGCAATGAGTTATATATCTTTTAAACACGCAAACATTGTTTGGTTGCCTGATAATATTAAATTATTCGAAGGATATGAAAAAAGCAGCACGTAAACCGATCGACCATGGTTTTCCCGACCCGCCGGATGGTTCATGGACGGAATTGAAGTAGTATTTACCAAAGGGCTCAACTTCAATCCCTATGTGGGGTGATAAACGAAAAGTTGCATTTAAGCCTGCCATGATCTGCCAGTTGAGATTTACCTGTTCAGGTGTGATCTCGTTGATGCTGATGACCTGCTTCTTCCCCGGATCATAAGTCCCGGAAAGTGTTTTTTCCTTAAGCAGAACCGACAGGATCGGTCCGACGCGGAAGCCGAACGACATCTTTTCCTTTTGGATGAAATTATAACCAAGGATAATGGGGATCTGCAGGTAAGTGTATCGTTTGATTATTTTGGCATCATCCAGCTTCATCAGGCTGTCGAACACATCCTTACTTGAAAGAAAATATGTTGGAAGCAGGTAATAATGACGTTCATCCCATGTAAAGGTCATAGAGTCCAGTTTCATATAACTCCCGAGGTAATCATTATATTCAACAAGAAGCTGATTCGTGCCTTTAGAGATTGAAATTCCGGCCCCGGTTCTGATCGAGTACCTTCCGAAGCAGAATTGACCTTCAAGGCCGAAATTAGTAACGAACTTTGTATTTTCAATGGTATGGAACATCAATTCCGGAGAAAAGTAAAAGCCTGTTCCAATCCGCCACTCATGCGTTGCCTTTGGCCCGGGAAGAACTATATTGTGTATCAGCCCGGTCACAGATGAAGTGTCCGGACCCGATATTTTAACACCATTTTTGATTATTGTATCTGTTATTTCAGTGGGGGGCTTATCTGGTGCCTGGTTCTGGACCGGCTTAAAAACACGGTCCTGACCCGAAATGATCTCTTCTGGAAGAATTGAACTTGCAGGGATAATGCTTTTCGCTTGTTTTTCTTCAGTAAGCAGATTCATGACCATCCGGATATCATTCTCAGAAGATTTTTTGTCCGAACCTGCATTTGTCTGGATAGGCATGGATATTTTGAAATATCCTTTTGTTGTAAGTTGTTTTACCTCCTTTTTATGAACACTGGATGAAAATTCTTCCAGTATTGGCAGATTGGCTACTTCATTATTTTTAGTTTTTGTTAACTCTTTCTGAGCGTAGGTTTCAGGTTTATCGTTTCCCGTTGCCCTGACATTTTTTAAATAGAGAAATGCCCCGATGGAGACGATCAGGACTGCAAAGGGTAGCAGAAGGATCCACCACTTTATGCTTATGGAATTTTTCAGGATGCCTTCAGCATATTTCAGGAAAGCTTTCTTTGCCTCCTCTGATGGAGCTATTTGGTAACCATCCAGTGCTTCCCTGAAAAATTCATCGATCGGATGCGGTTCTTTTTTCATTGATCTACGGTTGTTTTGTTCAGAACGTGGTTCAACTGTTTTCTGAGTAATGACCTCGCTTTTGACAATTGCGATTTTGATGTGTTCTCAGAACACCCCAGGGCTTCTGCAATTTCTTTGTGTGTATAGCATTCAAATACATAGAGGTTAAAGACTGTCCGGTATCCCGGAGGCAGGGCACATATAATGGACATCAGTTCTTCCCTGGTGATTTTTCCGGTCATTTCTTTTAAAAACAGATCGTCCTCTTCGGACATATCTGTGTTGCAAACTTCATGAAGTGTGCTATGATCGAATAAATTCTTCTCCCTGACCTTGCTGCGGATATGGTTTAAAGCCGTGTTGACCATGATCCTTTTCATCCAGCCTTCAAGCGAACCGTTTCCCCGTGGTGTGAACCTGCCGAGGTTCTGAAGGATCTTGATAAATCCGTCATGAAGGACATCCTCTGCATCTGCTATATTCCCGCAGTATCTTTTACACAGGCCAAGCAAGGTGGGAGCATAACGATCATATAATGACGCTGCCGAAGAATAGCTGTCAACTCCGCTTATAAGACCTGATCTCCCGTCTTTAGACATACCCGCCACTTCCTTATTAATAAACACAGGAAAATCAAAAGGTTGCTTCGTTATTAAGTTGTTTAAAAAAAAAGAGGCCATCAAATAATCTGTGGCCTCTTTAAGTCGTTCAAATGAAATCAGGTTTTCTTTATCCGCATTTTATAAAAAGAACGATATACAAAAACCAATGCGATAAAAAAGAAAACAAAGCCGATATAGGGCGCAACCGCGAAGAAATTCTCTGAGATGGCAATTTCCATTGCAAGTAAACCAAATAAGGTTGTGAATTTTATGATGGGATTCAGGGCAACAGATGAAGTGTCTTTAAATGGATCACCGACAGTATCACCAACTACAGTCGCATCATGCAGTGGTGTTCCTTTTTCTTTCATCTCAACTTCAACGACCTTTTTTGCATTGTCCCAGGCGCCTCCTCCATTGGCCATAAAAATAGCCTGAAATAATCCAAAAAATGCAATTGAAATAAGGTAACTGACAAAGAATGAGGAAGCTGGATAACGTAAAGGATTACCTGCTAAAAAGTTAGTATCCTGGTAACCCGATAGAAAGGCAATCGCCAGCGCAAAAGAAAAAATAGCTATAAAAATGTTGAACATACCTGTTTGGGCATATTGTGTACAAATCTTTACAACTTCCTTTGAGGTTTCTACAGATGCTTTTTTATCGGCGTTTTCATCAAGCCGGATATTCTTCTTGATGTATTCAACGGCACGGTATGCCCCGGTTGTGACTGCTTGAATTGAAGCTCCCGTAAACCAGTAGATCACAGCTCCTCCAGTCAGGAATCCGAGGATTGTATATGGATTAAGTACGTTAAGGATAAATTCAGGAGCGATCCCGAATTTGTTCTTTATAACAAGGATCAGAGAAAATATCATGGTTGTGGCTCCCACCACTGCCGTTCCGATCAATACAGGCTTGGCAGTCGCCTTAAAAGTGTTGCCGGCGCCATCGTTAGCTTCTAGATAATGTTTGGCATTTTCAAAATCAGGTATGAATCCAAAATCTTTTTGTACTTCATTTGTGACCTGATCCTTGTTTTCTTCAATCAGCGAGAGCTCGTAAACCGATTGTGCATTATCCGTCACCGGTCCATAACTGTCAACAGCAATTGTTACAGGTCCCATTCCAAGAAATCCGAACGCAACCAATCCGAATGCAAAGATAGCTGGGTAGATCATAAATGCATCCAGTCCATTCTTACTTGTAAGATATGCAATGAACATTAATACCAGAAATACCATTCCTTGCCAGAATGCGCTGAAATTCCCGGCAACAAGTCCGGAAAGGATGTTAAGAGAAGCCCCTCCTTCGCGGGAGGCAGTTACGATTTCATTTACGTGCCTGGATTTCGGACTGGTAAAAATTTTAGTAAACTCCGGGATAAGAGCAGCTCCGAGTGTTCCGCAACTAATTATGATGGAAAGTGTTAACCAGAGATTGTTCTTTAGATCTCCGATCATTATGTAACTTGCTGCAAAGGTTACAAGAATGGATAAAATGGAAGTTATCCATACCAGGCTAGTGAGCGGACGCTCAAAATCAATATCGTCTTTATGACTGTATTTGGCCTGTGAGAAAACTTTATTAATATAAAATGCAGTAATAGAGGTGATAACCATCAACACACGCATCACGAAGATCCAGGTCAATAACTGCTTCTGATTTTCAATATCCCCAACTGCCAACACGATAAATGATATAAGGGCAACCCCCGTCACACCATAAGTTTCGAAACCGTCAGCAGTTGGTCCGACACTGTCGCCTGCATTGTCGCCCGTACAATCAGCAATTACCCCGGGATTCCTTGGATCATCTTCCTTTATCTTGAAAACGACTTTCATTAAATCCGAACCAATATCGGCGATCTTTGTAAATATACCACCTGCTATACGAAGCGCTGAGGCGCCAAGAGATTCGCCAATAGCAAAGCCAATGAAACTGGCGCCTGCATAATCCCTTGGGACGAATAATAAAATAATTAACATCATTATCAATTCTACACAGATCAGCATTACACCGATACTCATTCCTGCATCCAGTGGAATATTTAATAATTTGATTGGTTTCCTCTCAAGGGAAGCAAATGCCATACGGCTATTAGCCAGTGTGTTCATCCTGATACCAAACCATGCTACACTGTATGACCCGAGAATACCGATCACCGCCCATCCCAGGATCAGGATTACACCGCCAAATGGCATAGCCTGAAGAAAACCATAATAAAATGCAATGCAAAGGCCAATGATCACAAATAATATCACAAGGAATTTCCCCTGTTGGATAAGATAGGTTTTGCAGGTTTCGAAAATAATCTTGGCAACATCCAGCATCGATTGATGTGCCCTGAGTTTCCTGACTTTATGGAACTGGTAATAACCGAAAAGCATCCCTAAAAAACAAATCAGAAAACCGAAAAGAAGCAAATTATTCTGGGTTCCGGTCAATTCAGGAATTTTCAGGTCGGCTTCACTGGCCATTGACATTAATGGCAGAAATATAGCTGCCAAAAGGGTACTCAGTGTTTTCATATGCATTTATTTACTTATTTGTGACACTTACATCCCGCTTTACAGGATGGATAGTCGAACAATCCCGCTGAATGCGGAGGGTCTAACGCCGTAACTTGCTGTGGAATAAGTTTCAAAAGCTTGTATTGAGTACGTACCCGTGATTTTGACTGGCTGCAAAAATAATAGGATTTTTTTAAACTACAACCAGTTTTTTTACGTTGGATTTTGCCTCATATTAAAAAATGCCGTAGGTTTGTAATTGGGAAAACAGCTTTTATTAAATGGAAAAAATCAGGCTCGATATTATAGGGATGTCATACAGTCAATCACAATCCGGAGCCTATGCTTTAATCCTTGGAGAAAGAAATGGAAAAAGAAGACTTCCCATTATCATTGGTGGTTTCGAAGCACAAGCCATCGCCATTGAACTTGAGAAAATAAAAACACCCCGGCCATTGACCCACGACTTGTTTAAAACTTTCGCTGAAGTTTACCAGATTAAAATTATTGAAGTTGTAATAAACAAATTCAGTGAAGGGGTGTTCTATGCAAAGTTAGTTTGCTCGGATGGAAAAAATGAACATGAAGTCGATTCGAGAACTTCTGATGCAATCGCCCTTGCCCTCAGGTTCAACTGCCCAATATATACATATGAAGGTATTATGGTCGCTGCCGGTATTTTAATTGATGAAGAATCGGAGAACAACCCGGCACCAGAAGCAAAACTGGAAAGTCCATCATCTGGACCTTCAGATTTTTCAGAATTGTCGATGACCGAACTTAAAGAATTATTACAATCCTCTATTGATAAGGAAGAGTATGAAAAGGCTTCAAAAATCAGGGATGAAATCAATAAAAGGAGATGACTTACCCCAAATATTCATACCAAATTATATTTAAAATTAATACCCGACAAAAATTATGGCATTAAAGATACGCCTTATCCTTCTTAACTTTTTGCAATTTTTTATTTGGGGTTCCTGGCTGCTTACCATTGGTAAATATTGCGATAACACCATGCATTGGTCCTATACTGAATTCGGAGCCATTTTTGCCACCATGGGTATTGCCTCACTTTTTATGCCTGCAATCACCGGAATTCTCGCCGACCGGTTGATCAATGCTGAACGCCTTTACGGCGGTTTACACCTTTTGGCGGCCATAATACTCTTTATGGTGCCCTCGATAAAGGATTCAACTACAATGTTCTGGATTATGCTGCTTAATATGTGTTGTTATATGCCAACGATTTCTCTCTCGATAACGGTGGCCTACACTTCATTGGAGAGGAAAGGCCTCAGCATTATTAAAGAATATCCCCCAATCAGAGTTTGGGGAACAATCGGTTTTATTGCAGCACTTTGGAACATCAGTTTGCTTAATCTTGAAACTTCCGCAATACAATTTTATATTGCATCAGGAGTTTCTTTGCTCCTCGGCCTCTACGCCTTCACTTTGCCCAAATGCCCTCCTCAGGGAATTGCCACCAAAGATTCGTTTGTCAATGCTTTTGGCCTCAATGCTTTTTCTTTGTTTAAAAATACCAAAATGGCGATTTTCTTTCTTTTTGCCATGTGCCTTGGGGCTTCGCTCCAACTTACTAATGCATACGGAGCAAACTTTCTGGACGACTTTGCAATGATTCCGGCATATCAAGATCTTGCAGCCGTAAAATATCCGGCCATCATTATGTCCATTTCCCAGATTTCCGAAACTCTTTTTATTCTCACCATACCGTTCTTCATGAGGCATTTCGGAATTAAAAAGGTGATGCTCTTCAGTATGATAGCCTGGGTGTTACGATTCGGACTGTTTTCGTTTGCCAACCCGGCCGGGGGTCTCTGGATGATTATCCTCTCCTGCATCATTTATGGAATGGCCTTTGATTTCTTTAATATTTCCGGTTCTCTATTTGTTGAAACCCAGAGCAAACCTGAGATCAAGGCTAGCGTCCAGGGACTCTTCATGATGATGACCAACGGGTTTGGGGCAATACTGGGCAGCACACTCAGTGGAATCATCATTGAAATATTCTTCCGGCACAACGGTATGAGCAACTGGTCAGGAATCTGGATGACCTTTGCCATTTATTCATTGATCATAACTATTCTATTTGGCATACTGTTCCGGCATAAACACGATCCCAAAACATTGGAAATCCGACAACTTTAACCACAATAAAATTTCGCTACCTCGCTACTTCGCTATTTAATATGAAACAATATCTTGACCTTCTCGAATTTGTCCTGAATAACGGAGTTCATAAAAATGACCGTACCGGTACCGGTACAATAAGTGTATTCGGTTATCAGATGCGATTCGACATGGGACAGGGATTCCCTGCCTTGACTACCAAGAAACTTCATCTGAGGTCCATTATCCACGAACTTTTATGGTTTCTGAAGGGAGATACAAATATCAAATATCTTCGCGAAAATAAAGTTACTATCTGGGATGAATGGGCTGACAAATCAGGGGAGCTTGGCCCGGTTTATGGCTACCAGTGGCGTTCATGGCCGAAATCCGACGGTACACATATTGATCAGATAACGCGGGTAGTAGAATCTATCAAATCAAATCCCGATTCAAGACGGCATATAGTCTCCGCCTGGAATGTTGGATTTATTGATGAAATGGCATTACCTCCCTGCCATTTACTGTTTCAGTTTTATGTTGCCAATGGCTGGCTTTCATGCCAGATGTACCAACGTAGTTGCGACATTTTTTTGGGTGTCCCGTTTAATATTGCTTCGTACGCCTTGCTGACACTTATGATGGCACAGGTGACAGGCTTGAAACCGGGTGAATTTGTTCTTACGCTCGGAGATGCCCATATCTACCTGAATCATGTTGAACAGGTGAAATTACAGCTTACAAGAACCCCCTTGCCGTTACCAAATATGGTTTTAAATCCTGCTGTTACTGACATTTTTAGTTTCAGATTTGACGATTTCCAGCTTGAAGGATATCAGTCCCATCCCCACATTAAAGGAGATATAGCAGTGTAATACTTATAGTTATGATCTCAATCTTTGTAGCTGTTGCAGAAAATATGGCAATCGGTAAAAATAACGATCTGCTTTGGCATATCCCGGATGATCTTAAACGGTTTAAAAAAATAACCACTGGCCATACAGTAATTATGGGAAAACGCACATATGAATCCCTTCCCCGGCGACCGTTGCCTAACAGGAGGAATATAGTAATTACCGATGTTCCCGGTGAACAAATGGAAGGTTGTACAATGGCCTATTCCATCGACGAAGCCATCGATAAATGTGATCCTGCTGAAGAAAGTTTTATAATTGGAGGAGCCTCAATCTACCGGCAATTTTTACCTCTTGCAAATCGTCTGTATCTCACAAAAATCCATAAGAACTTTGTTGGGGATGTTTTTTTTCCAGTGATAGATTGGTCACACTGGAAACTTGTTTCCAGGGAAAACTTTCAACCAGATGAAAATATTGATCTCGCATATAGTTATGAGGTTTATGACAGACAAATAAAATTATAGTTTATGAATCGGCTAATAATATTCTTAACAATTATAGTTTGTTTGTTAGCAGCCACCGCCTGCAAGAAAAATAAAGAAACCGACCTTAAGCCAAACCTTAATGCCGCCAACGATATCATGCTCGCCCAACGGCCCTTTATCAACGCTTTTAATATACTGCTCAAAGCGGCATTGGATCCCGGTTTGCAAAATAACTATGAAGCTACAATCGACAGTGCATCAATATTCTTAAGTCCCGATAAGAAGATTTATACCTTCAGGTATTATGGGAAACGTTGTCCTGACAGTGTGATCAGAACCGGAGTTTTCGAGGCCATTCTTGACAGCTCTCTATTCCTTCCGGGAAACGAGGTAAGAATTATTTTCAATAATTTTTATGAAGATATCCATTCAGTAAATGGTACTGACAGCTTACGATATGATGGCCCTGGCCAGGATGGTGAACTTGTTTTTAAGAACTTTATCACCGGAGCAGTGATAACAAAGGATACCGTGAGGATCATTAAATGGAAAGGTGAATTCACTTTTCTGGCAAATCCGGAAATAATATCACAGGGTACGAAAAATGCTGTTGTAATGATCGAAGGGTCTGGAGAAGGAACTTCATCGATGGGTTATATTTTTTATTCCTTCGTAGCGAGTTCGCTGAGGGATAGTCTTAATTGTCCGTGGCTCAAAAATGGAGTAATAACCTTTGATCTTCCCGATGGGGACTGTAAAAATGGTTCCATCGAATTCATGGCAAAAACCGCATGCAACAACCGTATTAATTATAATTTTGATGGAATCGAATACCACCTTTGGCTTAAGGAAAAATATCTCGTCAATTGATCAAATAACAGAATTTTACCTAAGTTTTTCTCTTCTCTTTCTTTGCGGCAGGAAATAAAATGTTATTCAATATCAAACGATAACCGGGAGAATTTGGGTGAAGGTTTAGGTCGGTCGGTGGATCCCCGACGAGATGTTGATAATCTTCCGGGTCATGCCCACCCAAGAAAGTCCAGGTTCCCTTTCCGAAATCTCCATGAATATATCGTGCTTCACCAAGTGATTTGTTTTCACCAAGGACAATAACATTCGATTTGACATACTTTTTGTTAAAAGCAGTTGTCTGCCCCATGAACCCATGTACCAACGATTCATGATCCTGACAAAGCATACTTGGAACGGGATCCCATTTGGCAGAAAATTCAAATAGAGAAAAATAATCATTTTCCCGTGTGATATTCTTTGGTCTGGTTTCGGTAACATCAATAGATGAAATCTCATATTCATAAGGATTCGTACTCAGCTTGAAATTCTCAAAGGCAAAACATTTACCGTAATCCAGTTTGGATTGCGCCCCGGGATCTGCAGGATCACCGTCAAACATAACATCGCAAATATCTGTTCCATCAGCTGCAAGTGCAACATCGTAACTGTCGGGTGCGGAACACATCGAAAACAGGTAGCCTCCTCCTGCTACAAAATCTCTTATTTTCCTTGCAACCGCGAGCTTCATCTGTGAAACTTTATTAAAACCAAGCTTTTTAGCCATCGTTTCGTTGATTGTCACGTCTTCCTGATACCATGCAGCATTACGGTATGCTGCCCAGAACTTGCCATATTGACCGGTAAAATCTTCATGATGCAGGTGTAACCAATCATAAAGTGGCAGAACACCAAATATAATCTCCTCATCATAAAGTATGTCATAAGGAATTTCAGCATATGTAAGAACCAGGGTTACGGCATCATCCCATGGAAGCTTGTTCTTGGGAGAATAGACCGCAATTTTTGGGGCCTTGTGAAGTTTCACATTTTCCATGTTGGTCTGTGGATCTGCAATCTCCATTAGAATTGCAGACGATTGGGCATCCGCAATTACCTGAAAGCTAACTCCACGGATCGTGCATTCCTCCTCAAGAGCCTTTGAATAAATAAACATAAAACTCCCGCCCCGGTAATTAAGAAGCCAATCTACCTCAACATCATGAGTTAAAACCCAATAGGCGATTCCATATCCCTTCAGATGATTTTTCTGGGTTTCGTCCATGGGTACCAGAAGATAAGCTGCCCTGGAAAATTGAACCAGAAAAAGAAACAAGAAAAGTAAAAAGAAATGTACGGTTTTAAAATGGGGTCTCTTGCTCATTAGCGTCATCCATTTTCGACATAATGGTGCGAGTGCGCACTGAACCATCAAACGATGAATTGGTCGGAATAGTATTCGATGGCGTGTACTCCAACTCCAGGTCGATGAACTTGGCAAATTTTGAGATAAACTTAAGTTTTATGTCTTTCAGGGGACCATTACGGTTTTTTGAGATGTTCACTTCTGCATTACCCGAAGTCGATTCTCCCGCCTCATCAACATCGATTTTATAATATTCCGGTCTGTAAATAAATAGTACCATATCAGAATCTTGCTCAATTGATCCTGATTCACGCAAATCGGAAAGAATTGGCTTGGCGGCAGCCGATCTCTTTTCAGGGGCCCGGCTGAGCTGAGACAACGCAATTACCGGGACATCTAACTCCTTGGCAAGACTTTTCAGCGCCCTGGAAATGCTGCTGATCTCCTGTTCACGGTTCCCTTTATGCTCCTGACTTCCCTGCATTAGCTGAAGGTAGTCAACCACAATTAATTGGATATCATGACGGGCCTTCAGACGTCTGCATTTTGCACGAAGGTCGAAAATTGATAAGGCTGCGGTATCATCGATAAATATGGGAGCATCCAGTAACTTTGAGATTTTTGCATTCAGCTGTTCCCATTCAAAATCTGCCATAATACCTCTTCGCAGCTTTTCCTGCGGGATTTCAGTTTCACTTGAGATTAATCTCGTTACAAGTTGAATAGCCGACATTTCAAGGGAAAAAAGCGCGACAGGTTTTTTAAAATCAATAGCAGCATTACGAGCCATAGTCAGGGCAAAAGCAGTCTTACCCATACCGGGACGCGATGCAATGATAATCAGATCCGACTTTTGCCAACCCGAAGTGATCCTGTCTATCTCGCTGAAACCTGATCCTACTCCTCGCAACTGGCCTTCATGCTTGCGGCCGGCAGTAATCTCCCTGATAGCCTCTTTTATGATGGATTGCATGTCAAGAGTCGCCTTCCCGATACTGGTTTCGCTTATGGCAAATATTTCATTTTCTGCTTTGTCGAGAAGATCAAATACGTCGGTAGTGTCTTCATATGCCTCCTTGATTATTCCCGAGGAAACCCTGATTAATTCACGCTGAATGTATTTTTGAAGAATAATCCTGGAATGAAATTCAATATTGGCGGCAGAAGCAACCCGGTTCGTAAGCATAGTGATATTATACGAACCACCGACCAGATCGAGGATCCCTCTCTGACGAAGTTCTTCGGTAACAGTAAGGATGTCAACAGGCTGGTTGTTCGCGAAAAGCTGCAGAATAGCCGAAAAAATCTGCTGGTGAGCCTCCTTGTAAAACGCTTCAGGCTTAAGCACTTCAATAACTTCTGCAAGACGGTCGTTTTCCAGCATCATAGCTCCGAGAACCGCCTCTTCAAGGTCAAGCGCCTGAGGTGGTACTTTCCCCTGCTCTATGATTCCTTCATTGAAAGTGGTTTTAGAACCCCTTTTTCTGGCTCGCTGACTTTCAGTTGCTTGATTTCCTCGTAATCCGCCGACAGGTCCGGTCCTGTATTGCTCTATCTCTTCCATTAGCCAAAAATAGGATATATCCGGTTGATATCTTCTTTCCTTTTGGGATTTATTTATCAACAATCAAAAACAGAATGTAAGCCCGATATGAACCCATTTATGCCACGATCCATTAGTAAATTCAGGACTTAGGAAGAATTGTTCCGCTTCAATCTGGAACCCTCCATAGGTGATAGTCAGGCCTGTGGAGGTCTGGAAATTAAGACGCGATATGTGTGAAGCAGGTATTGTATAGACATTCGTTTTGTTTAATAGTCCTCCCTCGAGGGTTGCATCATAACCTACAAGTTTTCCGGATCCTTTAACAAATATATAACATTGTGCCTTGTGAAGATGATTCAACTTGAGTTTATCGCGTTTGGCAATTCCAAGGTTTGCGAAATAGGGATTCATCCAGCCCGTACGGAAATTAAATCCCCCTTCAATATTAGTATATAAAGTACCGAGGGATGCTGATGAGACTAAGTTAAGGTTTACCCATTTTTGCTCAAGTACTCCTTTATCAAATGTAACCTGGTAATTTAAAACAAGATCATTTTGTATCTGGTATTCCCATCCTAGCGGTTCGTTATTACTGGGAACTACATTATGGAACGACCGTTGTACCCATTCGCCAAATGATAAAGGACCGATTATTCCAAAATCCAGTTCACTGCTCAGCCTAAACTTTTTCATAGGATCGTTAGTTATTTTAAAGCATCCAAAATAAAGATAAGCCGCATATGGCCGATCGCCAAACAAGATTCCACCGGTTTTAGTTGTGGAAGGTGTATAAAGATTCTGTACTATCGATAATCCGTAATAATTTATTCCTGATCCCCAATAAGGAATAAAGATTTTTCCCAGGGGATTTCCTGCTAAAAATGGACTTATCAGATCGATGCGGATTCCATTGGTATAAAACCGGTCAGTGTAATCTATGATGTCATTATCGACACTGATTTTAAAAAAATGCTCCCTGCTTAACATGATCATAGGAGGAAATTCAATCGGTGTTATGGAAGATGAGAAAAAACGCTTACTAACCGGTTCGTTGAGATCAATTTCACCCTCCATGCTTTTCAAATAATCCAGCTTGTCTTGAAACCCGGAACTTTGGTTTTTGAAATTAATATTAGTATCCGTGGGGGAAATGAATTTAGATTCTTTTTTTTTCTTACCAACAGGTTTAATGATATAGGGCTCTTGTTTGTAACTGGTATTGGCAGGTAAAGATCTGGTGTCTCTCCTTGCTAATACAGGCTTTCGGGCAGGAGTTTCTTTATTCGGTTTTTGAAAAAATTTATCCTCTTTCTGACGTGAACAACTCAGAATAGAAAGAAGGATTAAAATTATGAAAGAGGCTCTCTTCATGTACTTGCAAAGATAAAGAATTCCCCTTCGTTGACTTTTTCATTATCTTAGCAGGAATAGGATCAAGAATATGTCCAGATTCATTTTTATTTTGATACTTGTATTTCTCTTTAATGGAGGATTTGGACAGAATATTCTGTTGCTTGAAAAAATAGGAACAGGGAAAAGGTTTACCTACCAGGTTGGAGACAATATAAATATAAAGACCAAAGAAAAGCAATTGAGACTGAAAAATTTTTTATGGTCCATTGAAGATTCGTCTATAATGATTGGAACCAATTATACTATTCGTTTTGACGATGTTAAATCTGTCAGACGGGATATCTATTTTCCAAAATTGTTAAGTAAAATTACACTGGTCGTTGGAGCGAGTTATATAATCCTGGATGTAGTGAATAATCTGATAAACGGTCAGCAGGTTTTCAATCCGACCTCTTTAATCATCGGAGGTTCGCTTATTGGAGTTGGATTAATCATGATCCCCTTATCTCAACACAATATAAACATCGGGTTCAAATGGAAACTGAAGGTAATTAAACCTCTTTAATCAGTTCTTTAATCAGATGAGTCATCGTTGGCTCTACCGCGCTTGCAATGTCTATCACATGCTTGTGTGAAATTTCGACAATCTTTCCTGGTACCCCCAGATCGGAAATTATTGAAACGGCAAAACATTTTAAATTCATGTGCTTTGCAGTGATTACTTCAGGAACAGTCGACATTCCAACAGCATCAGCTCCGATAGTCCGTATATATTGATACTCTGCAGGAGTCTCGTAAGTCGGGCCTGAAACGGCGGCATAAATTCCCTTTCTCAGGTTGATCTTGTTTCGGGAGGCGATGGCATGCGCCTTATTTATAAGTTCGGGATCATAGGCATTGCTCATATCGGGGAAACGGGTTCCGATCAATTCTTCGTTTTGTCCAATAAGGGGATTATCTTTCATAAGATTGATATGGTCCGTAATGACCATAATATCACCCACTTCAAATTCCGGGTTGACGCCACCGCAGGCATTTGATAAAATAAGCAACCTGATACCTAAATACTTCATGACTCTTACCGGGAATGTGATCTCCTGCATGGTATACCCTTCATAGTAATGAAACCTTCCCTGCATGGCAACAATATTTAATCCTCCCATCTCCCCAAAAATCAACTTTCCATGATGACCATCAACTGTGGATACTGGAAAATTTGGGATAAACTCATATGGAATGGTTTGATGAATTTCAATCTCACTCACAAGTCCGCCAAGACCTGTCCCAAGGATAATCCCGATTTTTGGTTTTCCGACAGCTCTGGATTCAAGATATTCAACCGTTTCTTTTATTTCTTTCAACATAAGTAAGGATCAGTTTATCAAATTTTTCTTGGTCGTTTCCCTGAAATACTATTTCAATGGGAACGTAAAATAACGGAATAGTTTTCAGTATGGTGTTGAGTTCATGAGTTTTTAATCGCATTAAATCTTTTTCAGTTGTAATTATCACCTTTCGCCGTGAAGGAATTTCATTGAAAGTTTTCAATACTTTTTCGATATCCTTCAGCGTATATAGATGATGGTCAGGGAATTTAATGACCATCAGTTCAGAACACATCCTTTGAAGATGTTCCCTGAAAGGATAATCATTGGCAATACCCGTGAAAAGTAAAATTCTCGACACAACAGGGGGATACACAAAAAGTGAAGATTCATGAACCAGAGTAGGATTGCCATATTTGATGTATGTGAATAACACATCCTGATTTTTGCGGGGAGAAATATCTTCAATAATCCTTCTTTTTGTGATAGGTGAAAAAATCTTTGGCGTTTTCGTTACAAGGATTACATCAGCCCTTTTTGCTCCCCGTCGCGGTTCACGTAATCTCCCGGAAGGTAAGACGAAGTCCTCTGTGTACAGAGAATGATAATCGGTCAACAAAATATTCAAACCAGGTCTTACTGAACGGTGCTGAAAAGCATCATCCAGAAGAATAACATCAAGACTGGGGTACTTCTGAACTAGTAATTTTATCCCTCTCTTTCGTTTATTATCCACAGCCACTTTAATCCCATCAAACTTTTTAACGAATTGCATGGGTTCGTCCCCGATATATTTGGCTTGTGAACGCTTTGAACCTATAATAAAGCCGTCGCTTTCGCGTCCATATCCGCGACTAAGTGTTGCAATAAAATATTTTGGTGAAAGTAGCCGGATAAGATACTCTATTTGTGGAGTTTTTCCTGTTCCGCCACAAGACAAATTACCCACATTTATTACCGGAAGATTGAATTTTTCAGATGGAATTATACCCCAATCAAAAAAGAGGTTCCTGAAGAACATCAACAATCCATAACAAAAAGCGAGGGGAAATAATATAATCTGTATTATCGGCATCCCGGTTAAAAACCCGAAATTATAAAAAAATACCATCTCCGGATAGTTACCCGGATAATTTTTTAACCCAAGCAAATGAAACTATGGAGAAATACAGTTCCTAAAACTCAATTTCCTCTTTTACCAAGAACTTTACGTTTTTGATTAATTCCGTGATGCCGATTTCAAGACGGTTCGTTTTAACAATATAGTCTTTTGCACCCGCATCAAGTAAACGAATTGCAAGAATAGGATCGTCATAAGATGAAAAAAAAATCAGTTGAATTTTTGAGGATATTGCAAATATCTTTCGCATAAAATCAAAACCGGAAATATCCCCGGTATCATAATCGGTTATAATGAAATCCGGAATGGCTTGTTTGTTTAATTTGTACAGACACTCATCTCCGGAAGGAAAAGTGTAAACATTGAAAAACTTGTTTACATTTAAATGATACTTAATCAGACTATTATGAATCGGATTTGTGTCAACAACGAAAACTAAGGGTGATTTTAAATAATCCATTTTTAATGCTTAAAGTCAAAGATCAAAATTTGCTATTTTTAAAGTCGCTTATCTTGCAGTTTGGTAAAACTTTTAAACAAATTACTAACAAAATTATTATTTCAAAATCATTCATTTCAGTACTTTTGAATCATCTTCTCTTTTAATCCCGTTAACTATGACTCTAAAAGAATTATGCACTTTTCTTGAACTCAAGGCTCCTCTTGCATATCAGGAAGAATATGATAATGCCGGACTTCTTACGGGTGATCCCTCAATGGAGATAACGGGCGCCCTCCTTTGTCTGGATATAACGGAAGAGGTTATGGATGAGACGATCGGAAAAGGTTTCAATATGATCATCTCCCATCACCCATTAATTTTCAAAGGAATTAAAAAACTTATTCATGGAAGCCTCGGGACTTCTCTCATTTCAAGAGCTATTAAAAATGATCTGGCAATCTATTCCATGCACACCAATCTGGACAACTCTTTAGATGGATTAAATGGGTTGTTGATGAAAAAAATAGGGATCACTGAATATAGTGTCATGAATCCCAAAAAAAGACCTCTTTCGAAACTTGTAACGTTTTGTCCCGTTGAATATGCTGAGAAAATCCGTCTTGCTTTATTTGAAGCTGGAGCCGGACACATCGGCAATTATGATTCCTGTAGCTTTAATGTGCCTGGACTGGGAACTTTCCGGGCATCGGAGGATACAAACCCGTTTGTTGGCAAGAAAAATGTTCTGCACTTTGAAAACGAGGTCAGGATTGAATTGATCATTCCCGACAATATCCGGGATCAGGTTATTTCTTCACTTTTGAAAAACCATCCGTATGAAGAGGTAGCCTATGACATTTACCCATTGGATAATTATTATTCAAAAGTTGGTTCTGGTGCGGTTGGCATGCTCCCTCAGGACCAATCCGGAACAGATTTTCTGCTTCATGTTAAAAGATCACTCGGACTCGGGATGATCCGTCACTCAAAAGTGGGTCCCTTTCCTGTAAAGTGTATTGGAATTTGCAGTGGCTCAGGTGGTTTTTTGATTCATCAAGCACTTACAACCAAAGTGGATGTTTTATTGACCGCCGATTTGAAATATCACGATTTCTTCCTGGCCGGTGATCATTTATTATTGGTCGATTTTGGCCATTACGAAAGCGAACATTGGGTAAAAGAATGGCTTTATGATGCGCTTATTGAAAAATTTCCTAATTTTGCATGCCTTATTTCACAAGTAAATACCAATCCGATTCATTATTTATAAATTATAATTATGGCAAAAACATCCGGTAAACCTGTTGCCACTTCCAAACCTTCAAAACTGGTAAAAAAGCCCGCAGAAAAAAAGGTGGTTGAAAAGAAAAAGACTGCAGCTAAAAAAGTAGAGGTCAAACAAGAAAAAGTTGTAAAAGCAGCTACTAAACCATCGGTAAAAAGTAAACGGGAAATTGTTGAAGATAAGGGAGAAGTCACAATTGAGAAAAAACTTATTGCATTATACAGTCTTCAACAAATCGATTCACAGGTTGATAAAATTAGAATAATTCGTGGAGAGTTGCCACTTGAGGTGCAAGACCTTGAAGATGAAATAGCAGGTCTTGAAACGAGGATCGATAATTATATTCAGGAGACGGTTGCTTTGGAAAAATCCATCGTTGAGAAAAAAAATGTAATCAAGGATTGTCATGGATTGATTAAAAAGTACGAAGATCAACAGATGAATGTTCGTAATAACCGCGAATACGATTCCCTGACAAAAGAGATTGAATTCCAAAACCTGGAAATCCAGCTTTCTGAAAAAAGAATTAAGGAATTTCAGGTAGGACTGGAGGCAAAAAAAGAGGAAATTGAGCAGTACGAGAAAGTGCTTCAGGACAGAAAAAACGATATCGATATTAAAAAGAACGAACTTGACGACATCATTGCTGAAACCGAAAAAGAAGAAACTGACCTTATCAAACGTTCTGATGAGAACCGGACATATATCGAAGACCGGCTGCTGACAGCCTATACCCGTATCCGGAGAAATGCCCGCAACGGACTGGCGGTTGTCCAGATCGAACGTGATGCCTGTGGAGGTTGTTTTAACAAAATTCCTCCACAACACCAACTGGATATCCGCATGCATAAAAAAATTATTGTCTGTGAATATTGTGGTAGAATCCTGGTTGATGAAGGAATAGTAACCGCAATGCGTTGATCCAATTCCTGAAAAAAATGAGATGGAGGCTTCCGGTTAAAATAATAGTATTATCGGTAGCCTTTATTTTTTGTACCTGTCACTCTTCTGCTCAGTACCTTTTCAATGACCAATGCCAGAAGGCATACCATTCTATTCTTTTATTGGAATTCAAGGAAGCACACAAGTTGCTTGAATCTGAGAGACATCAAAATTCTAATAACCTGATTCCGGTTTATCTGGAGAACTATATCGACTTCCTGACATTATTTATTGGAGAGAATCGCCTTCAGTTTGAAGAACTTAGAAATATTAAATCAGCTCGAATCGATTTGCTTGAAAAAGGGAACACGGAATCTCCTTATTACCGGTTTTGCCTGGCAGAGATTAACTTGCAATGGGCATTTGCCCGAATAAAATTCGGCGATTATACAACGGCTGCCCTGGAAATCAGGAAGGCCTACCAACTGTTTATCGAAAATCAGGAACGCTTCCCTGCCTTTATTCTTAATAAGACAGGATTGGGGGTTGTTCACGTTATGGCTGGAATAATTCCCGATAATTATAAATGGATCGCACGATTAATGGGAGTCGAAGGTTCATTAGAGAAAGGACTTCAGGAACTTACGGAAATAGCTGAGTATAAAGGGCAGGATAAAATTGTAAGGTTATTTAAGCCCGAAGCCATCTTTTTTATGTCTACAATCATATCGAACCTGCAAAAAAATAAGCATGAGGCCTTGGATAAGATCGCTGTCTTCAATGTTAATTCTCCTGATGAAATGCTTGTCAAAAGTCCATTGATAATTTATGCAAGAGCCAGCATACTCATGAAGAATGGACATAATGATGAAGCGCTGCAAATTTTACAGGAGAGAAAGCCAAACAATCAGGCCTACCCCTTTTTTTATTTGGATTATCTTGAAGGATTAGCCCGATTAAATCGCCTGGATTTAAGTGCAAACGAGTACTTTAAAAGATATGTCACCTCCTTTACCGGTTTGAACTATATTAAAGCTGCCTATCAGAAAATGGCCTGGATTGCAGCTTTAAATGAAGATACGATGAACTATTTTGAAACAATTCATTTTCTTGAGAAAAAAGGCATCACAATGGTAGATGAAGATAAACAGGCGGAAAACGAGGCCAACATCTGGAAATTTCCCAGTATAGTGCTACTGCGTGCGCGTTTGTTATTTGATGGAGGATATTATAACCGGGCCTTGACCGAAATGCTGGATAATCCGGTTAAAAGTTATGTGAAATCCCGTAAGGACTTAACGGAATACACATACCGCCTTGCAAGGATCTATCATGAAACCGGAAATATTGCTAAAGCTTTGGATTATTACCAGCAAACTGTCGCCCGGGGAAAAAATGAGATATTTTATTATGCAGCTGCTTCAGCCTACCAGATGGGTCTGATATATGAGAACACGGGAAATTATAATAAGGCGGATAGTTGTTATAGAAAATGTATCTCCCTAAAAACCCTGGAATACAAAACCAGCCTTAACCAAAAGGCTAAAGCTGGCTTAAACAGGCTCAAAAAAATGCAACCTAAAACCTGATCCCTACGCTTGTCAGGACAGTGTGGGTATATAAGGTGTTGTGTGAAGGGTTTACCATTGACGGATCATATAGATAGTAATCTTCCTTCATCATACTCCAAACATAGGAAACATCGGCGAAAAAGTACCGCCCACGGTATCCGATTCCACCCGAAACCTGAAAACGCTGATTATTGTTTATCCCATTCTTATATGCATTGCTGAAATATGCAAAACCACCCCGGATACGGAAGTCCTGAATTCGCCATTCAGTGCCCAGACGGATATTTCCCCACGACCCATAGGAATTCTTAATTTCGCGATTTGTCGAGTCGAAACTATAAGAAGAAGATGAAAAGCGCGACTGGGAGTAATTGACATATTCATAATCTGCACTAATAAGTCCATATTGTCCGAGAATGAAAGCGAGTCCGCAAGTTGCCCGGAATGGGGTGATTAGCTGGTAATTAAAATTGCCAATGGGAGAATATTGGGTTGAATTCCATGATGTGGTACTGAAATGAGATTCCATAGAACTGTACCATTCATCCTGCATACTCGCGAACCACGTCGGTGTATGAACACTCAAGCCAATCCTGAACCAGTTTAAGGGTCTGTAAATTAAACCTGCTTTGAAGTTCACACCCGTACCATGAGTTTGCAGGCTGTACCAGTAATTTAAATAGATAAATTCTGGAATTGTATCTGCTACATCTCTCTCTTGATAAGTACTGTTTTCATAATAACGGATAAAAGGGACACCAACAGTTACTCCAAAATACAACTTGTCGTTGAAATTCCCTCCAACTGAGAACTCCAATTCATTAATCGATCCGTACGAATCAATGATTTTATTTTGGTACACTCCACCATATCTGGCATCACAGAGATATTTATTATTGGTATCCTGGTATATAAGATTAGCATCATAGGCTAAGCCAATGTCGAAAGGATAATCCGTACGTATTAGATTTGGAGATATTCCTTTTGCATTTAGCTCGTTTACATAGCTTTGCATCATTGAACTGGTGGGATTTTCTCCACTTATATAGATTCTGTTATTGAAGTCGTTCTGACGGTTCATCCCGAATCCGATATTAAAATTCTTCAGACCGCCACTTTTGTTTTTATTATAAGGCTTTATGGTGAAAATAAAACCAAAGTTTCCAAGTGCAAAATTCACCTTGCTGTCTGTTGAAATATTACCATAATAGTTGGATCTTGAGTTGCCTACCATTGGTGCAATTGTGAGAGAGATCTCCGAGCTTTGATATAAGCCTATACCTGCAGGATTTATGGCCAGACTGGAAAAGTCTGCACCGACTGCCCCAAAGGCGCCTCCCATTCCCATGAATCTTGATGTTCCGCTGAAGAAAATCCTGGAATATCTCAAGGCATCATCAGAGGTTTGTCCGAACATGTGTCCTGTGTTGCCAGACAATACGAGAAGTAATATAATCAGTTTTTTCATCGTCAAAGAGTTTAATAAGGTTTCTGATTATCTGTGTCTTCCTCCACCACCTCCACCTGAAGGTGTTCCACCGCCGCTGCTGCTGGATCTTGAAGGAGCCGAATAACTAGGAGAACTTGACCTGGAGGGTGCAGAATAACTTGGTGATGAAGATCTTGAAGGAGCCGAATAACTGTTATTTGACCTTGATGGTGAGGAAGAACTACGTGAATTGGACCTTGATGGAGTGCTATAACTTCTGTTTGAATTCGAGGGCGTTGCCGACCTGCGAGAGTTTACTGTCGATGGAGAACCAGTTCTGGTAGAGGGATTTGTTGTAGGTGATCTTGAAACTCCTGGATTTTGCGACCGCGGATTAATATACTCCTGGCTTGATTTTGCCTGACGATAAGCTGGAGATGAATAACTCTGGGTTTGCGAAGAACGTTGGACCTCATTGGTATTTCCGGGTCTCGCATATCGTGGTGCAGGTTGTTCTTTCTGCCTTTGATACTGTGAAGAGGTGCGTTGGTTGGAAGCCTGCCGTTGATTTTCTGGTTTGGAATACCGGAATTTTTCCTGGTTACTTGGAGTACGTTGAACAGCAACCTGGTCGGTCCGGGAATTCCTCTGATTTTCAACAGTTCGAATATTTGTGTTCCGGGCAGAAGAGAGAGTAGCATTTGTTCTGGAATTCCTTTCTGATAAAGTTACAGGTGGAACGGTAGTTCTTTGATTTACACCCTGTCCCCCTGAAGAAGTTAGTGTTCTCCTTGGACCATAATAAGTTCCAGAGCTGTAATAGGGTTGGTAACCGTAATAACCATCCCAGTAACCGTTCCAATATCCATTCCAGTAACTGCCATAATATGGCCAATAATAAGGATAGTACCAATCCCAGGGATTATACCAGTAGCCACCATAATAAGGGTATCCGTAACCCCATGAACCATATCCCCAGCCAAAACCTAAACCAAATGAAACAGAAGGGCCATAACAGGCTCCCCAATCACTTCCGGCTCCAATGTAAATATTAACATCAGACTGATCATTGTTATTGCCTGTCGAATCAAAATTGGAATTTCCGGAATATGATTCATCAAAATAATTTTTATTAGTATTGGTGCCTGTATTACTGAATCGTTTTATCCGCGAGGAGTATGTGTAGTCATTATAATCGTCTGTCCAGGAGGCAGAACCACTTTTTATTGATGCTGAACTGTCGGGAGTAGTGATGACCTGTGGCTTGCTTGAACTTGAATTATACTTTGTTGAAGAATGCTGGGGGTTGCCGGATGATGTATAATAAACATCATCATTGTAACCTGAGGATGCCTGCTGGGTGGATTTACAGGAGGTGATCAGAAGTGTTATGATCACGATCAGGAATGTTGCTTTTTTCATGGTTAGTCCTCCTATGTTTTTTTGGAAAGTAGCTTATTTCTTTATGAACACTATTATTTATTATTTTTGTAATCAATTTTTTGTATCCATTTTACAGCAAATCTCATACCAAAAACTAAAAATGGCCAAGGATTTTTCAACTCGTAAAGAAAATTACTCCGAATGGTATAATGATCTGGTAATCAAAGCTGATCTTGCCGAAAACTCTGCCGTTAGAGGATGTATGGTTATTAAACCATATGGGTATGCAATATGGGAGAAGATCCAGGCAACACTTGATAAAATGTTTAAAGATACGGGACACTCCAATTTATATTTTCCAATATTTATTCCAAAATCTTTCTTTAGTAAAGAGGCGAATCACGTAGAAGCTTTTGCCAAAGAGTGTGCCGTCGTCACTCATTACCGTTTAAAAAAATCTCCGGATGGCAAAGATATCGTAGTTGATGAAGATGCAAAACTTGAAGAAGAGTTAATAATCAGACCGACGTCTGAGACAATCATTTGGGATACATATAAAAACTGGATTAAGTCATACCGTGATTTACCTTTATTATATAATCAATGGGCAAATGTAGTGCGTTGGGAAATGCGAACAAGGTTATTCCTTCGTACTACTGAATTCCTTTGGCAGGAAGGTCATACTGCTCATGCAACCCGGGAAGAAGCGATTGAGGAAGCTGAAACTATGTTGGATATCTATGCAGAGTTTGCTGAAAACTGGATGGCTTTACCTGTTATTAAAGGAACAAAATCTGCTGGGGAACGTTTTGCTGGTGCATTGGAAACCTATGCCATTGAATCTCTTATGCAAGATGGAAAGGCCTTACAGGCAGGAACTTCTCATTTCCTTGGGCAGAATTTTGCAAAAGCTTTTGATGTTAAATTTTTAAATAAGGAAAATCAGCTTGATTATGTCTGGGCCACATCCTGGGGAGTCTCAACCCGGCTGATGGGGGCTATAATTATGGCCCATTCGGATGATAATGGTTTGGTCTTACCTCCAAAATTGGCACCTATACAGGTTGCCATTGTTCCTGTTTTTAAAAATCCGGAACAACTTGCCGCGATCTCACAAAAGGTAATCCCGATCAAGAAGTTTTTAGAAGTAAAAGGGATCAGTGTGAAATATGATGACCGTGAGACCCATAAACCAGGGTGGAAATTTTCCGAGTATGAATTTAGAGGCGTTCCGGTGCGGATTACGATCGGTCCAAGAGATGTGGAAAACGGAACTGTTGAGATTGCGCGCAGGGACACGCTTGAAAAGGAAGTATTGCAGATCAAGGACATTGAAAACAAAGTGATTCATCTCCTTGATCAGATTCAAAAGAATTTATATGACCGTGCAGTTTCTTTTCGAGAAAATAATTCTCATTATGTTGATTCCTGGAAGGAGTTTCTTGATGTAATTGAGAATAAAGGAGGCTTTATTTATGCTCATTGGGATGGCACACCGGAAACAGAAGAAAAAATAAAGCAAGAGACCAAGGCCACTATCAGGGTAATTCCGTTAAATAATCCTAAGTCACAGGGAAAATGCGTCTATTCTGGCAGACCTTCCGATCAACGCGTAATTTTCGCCAGAGCTTATTGATTTCAGAACGGTTCTACAACTCCACTGCCATATATATATGTATAGAGTGTATCGGGATTTCCCCGGTAATATATACTTCCAATCGATCCAATTGTTGCATCCAGGTATTTTGTGACTTTGATATAACAGTCGTTGGAGCCATAATTCTTAATATACATATAACCAGTTTCTAGGTCCTTACAATTAAAAAAGCCAAAATCTCCGGCATAAATAGAACTTATTTTACATACACCATGAAGAATAAAATCAGCAGTACCCATGTGCTGGATGAAGGTTCCCTGATATATATTTAATTCAAGGTCGATGGTGCCGCAACCTCCCCATGCATCGATCCATAGGTTGTTGGATTCCAAGGCGTTAGTAGTTGTGATGTTTCCGGACGAATTATAAGTAACCTTAGCCAGGTTATTGACCGAGACATAAACATTGATGGATTTATTATAACTTCTAAGCCAGTTACATACATTGTAGTTATGGATCAACAGAGTCCGGTCGATAACTTCTGTAGATATCCCATTTATAATGTTTTGCCCTGCTTCAACGCTGACCCGTATCAAGGTGTCCTGTGTGAGAATTAGATTTACATATTCATTAACGTTAATACTGTCGAAATCAGAAATGGGACGTACCTGAGTTATAATTGGTCCTGTATTGCTTAGACATGTTCCCCCGTCCTTACTACATGAGATTAATCCAATCAGATAAACCCCGACAATTAACAGATTCATACCCAGATAGCGTTTCATGTTACTGGATTGTTTTTTTACCAAAAAAGAGTTCAAACTTGTATCCAAGTCCCCATCCTATGTAATCGGCTCGGCCCCAATGTACTTTTAGCATAACATTTGCAAAAAAATTCTTTGCAAAATTATATTGGACTGAAAGTTTCTGGTATAATGGACCATTTGTTTTTTCCTTGCCACCAAGGTAGTAGCCGAGGTTGACTATAAATCCTAGTCTGCCCATCATCAGTTCATATGCTGCATTTATACCTGGACGGAGGATGGAAAATTTGTTATCAATAATCATGCCTTGCATTTCCAGAATTTTTATTTGGGATGGATCATAGGACAAATCGAGACCCAGTCCGACCATACTTTTCTTACTTACCCTTATCAGGGTGTTTTCGTACAGATGGTACACCAAGTAATTTTCACCTACAACAGCTGTCATATCTTTCCAACCGAGTGCGGCTCCAATATTGAAATGAATCGACCTGCGTACAATTGCTTCAAATGGCTCGATGGGTGGATAGAAACGATCACCGATATAGGTATTTTCCTTCCAAGGCCTATATGCAATACCAACATTTACAAGTGGAGTATTTAGCCCATAATTCGGAAGTTTAAGGGAGCCGTTCGAGAAGTGCTGCAGGCAGATTCCACCACTGAGGGTAAGGGCATAATTTAACCGGTATCTTACTTCGAACATAAGATTGATGGCAGCATTCAGATGCGATCCAATAGCTAGATTTTTATAATTTTTCAGGCGGTCGAACCGTTCAGTGAGATATCCGATCCCAAGTGCAAATCGAAAACCGAAGGTAAAGTTATCGTGCTTGTAGAGAGGAAAATTCATAAAAGGCATCAGGGCAAAAGCCTGCCCTAGATAGGGATTATTACCCATTCCGCTGTAAAAGAAGATAGCTCCAATGATCGGGTAGTTAAAGGCACGTTCCCACTTATGTTTACCAAATGTAAGTTTCTGGATACTAATCTCGAAGGCAGGAAAATGTGCGTTAAAAATTTCTAATTCAAGGTGATGGGCATAAATGAAACCATAGTGAATTTTTGCTTCGATCATAACATTAGAAGAAAACAGTTTATGTTCAAACTGTGCAGATGAATATGTGGTACGGAGTACCAAAACAAAAAGCAGATTAAAGGAAAAGATTGTATAAAATGGCTTTATTCTTTCGTGAGGTTTCAATGACAGTATAATATCAGGGTACAAAGTTATCACGATTTGGCCAGCTTTAAAATGGGATGAGAGGTGCATGAATACTTAACATACCTAAGGGAAGTATTAATCCTTAATTTTGCATAAAAAAACAGGATGCAAGAAAAACTATCGGCATTTGGAAGATTACTTGAGATAATGGATGAACTCAGGGCAAAATGTCCCTGGGATAAAAAACAGACACTTGAAAGCCTGCGCTATCTGACTATAGAAGA
>Ga0172368_10001557_pt1 | contig 31148 bp, 27 predicted proteins | sample Lak11m_FD_114540 | JGI IMG/M metagenome (GOLD analysis project Ga0172368, IMG submission 114540) | Freshwater microbial communities from Kabuno Bay, South-Kivu, Congo - kab_022012_11m | ecosystem: Environmental > Aquatic > Freshwater > Lake | place: Democratic Republic of the Congo: South-Kivu...
CCACCTGCCCCTTGACCTGGATCGGCGCGGCGACATACGAGCGGATCCAGTGCGTCTCAGGCAAGTCAACCCAATCGGGATAGGCGCGCGTATCCAGGATGACCAGGGGTCGCCCACTCTCGGCCATGGACCGCAGGTTCGCACGCTCGGCCACCGGAAACCAGATCTCGCCCACGGAAGCCAGGCCGCGCTCGGCATAGCCCCGGCTGCGTGCAATGGCCGCGATCCCCTGTTCGACGAGCAGGATCGTGCCCGCATCGTGCGCCACCACGTGCCCCACATAGGTGAGGATGCGATCGAGCACCTGGTCGAAGTCCAGCGTGCTGACCAGCGCGGCCGCGGTGTCGCGCAGGGCCTCGGCCAGCGCCCGTTGTTCGCGCTCGCCCTGGTAGAGCCGGGCATTGCTCAACGCCACGGCGACCACGGCGGCCACCGACTCGGCCAGCTTCAGGTGCTCCGCATTGAAAAAAGCCTCCCGATCGCTGCTGATGGTGAACACCCCCAGCAATTCACCCCGGATGATCAGCGGCACGCTCAAGGCAGAACGCACACCATTGTCTGTCTCCGGCGTCGATAGCCACCGCGCGTCCTCTGTGACATCGCCTGACAGGGCTGACTGGCGGTGGGCCGCCACCCATCCCTCCAACCCGTCAGACATCACGCGGCCCAGCCTCTGATCCAGCGCTTCCACCGATTCTTCACCATAGCCGGAAGCCGCAGCCGGACGCAGGCGCTCACCGTCCGGTTCGTGCATCAACAGGACACCGTATCGGGCGCCCAAGACGCGGCAAATCTGGTCGAGCGCCTGCTGGGCCACATGACGGACATCCAGGCTGGTGGATACCTGCTGACTCAAACCGTAGAGCAGCTCCAGCCGCGCCTTCTCCTGGGACACGGCATCATACAGCCGAGCCTTCTCGATCCCGATCGCAGCCTGTCCCGCCAGCAGGCCGAGCAATTGAACCTCGTCCGCGCTCCACGGGTGCGGCACGGTATCGAAGATCAGCAACGTCCCCAGCATCTGCTCCCCGGCAACGAGCGGAGCCAGAGCGAACGCCCGGACTTCCTCACGAGCGCGGAATTCGGGCATGTAGGGCGTATCGGCAGGGATGTCAGCCTGTGACACCACGTCATACGAGTGCAAATCGTTCCGGCGCATGATGCCGGCTTGCCAGAAGCCCACGAATTCTTTGTCTGCGCGTTGCGGATCGCGCAGGCCATCGCTGGCAGCCAGGCCGATTTCGTTCGTCGATACCTGGAGGGTGATGGCGGACTTGGGAACGCGCAGCAGATCGGCCGCGCGGTGACACACCAGGTCGAGGATCACCTTCAGCTCGCTGGCAGCGCTGATCTCACGGTCGATCTCGGCCAGCGTTTGCAGCGCCGCGACCTTATCGCGCAGCGCATCCTCCGTCTGCTTGCGCGCGGTGATGTCTTCCTTGACGGCAAGAAAATGGGTGATGACGCCCTCCGCGTTCGTGATCGGTGAGATAACGGCGTATTCCCAATACACTTCACCGTCCTTTTTTCGGTCCAGGAACTCGCCCCGCCACTCATCGCCGGCGGTAATCGTGTCCCACAGACGCTTATATTCCGCTGCCGGCGTGTGACCCGTTTTGAGCAAACGCGGGTTCTTTCCGAGAACCTCTTCAAAAGTATAACCGGTGATCTGCGTGAACTTGGGGTTGATGTACTCGATGTTCCCGGCTGTATCGGTGATGACGATCGATACGGGGCTTTGCTCGACAGCGCGCGATAATTGCCGGATGCGCTGTTCGGCCCGTCTGCCTTCCTCACGCAATCGTTTTTCTTCCAATGCGTGCCGCACCGCCTGGCCCAACCGCCCCAGCCGATCTTTCAGCACATAATCGTGGGCTCCTTGTCGCAGCGCATCTATCGCGGCTTCCTCACCGATGCCGCCCGAAACGATGATAAAAGGGATGTCCAGCCCACGCTGGTGCAGAAGTTGCAGCGCGGCCAAGCCGTTGAACTGCGGTAGAGACCAGTCAGCCAGGATCAAGTCAGGGGTCGCCTGGAGGGCAGCCAGATACTCTCCCTCGGTCTGCACCCGCATCCAATCCGGCTGGAAGCCCTCTGCCGTGAGACGCAGGATCATCAGCTCGGCGTCATCGAGCACGTCCTCGACAATCAGCACGCGAAGAGGCGTCGGCATGAGAATTCCTCTCTAAATTGTATCTATTCAGCCTACGTCACACCGCACCTGCCGGTGGGTGCAGGTGTTGCGAGCGGGTTAACGAGTCAACAGGTGGTACGGCGCACCGCCAGCGAAGCCTGCCCTGAGTGTGACGAAGGGGCAATCTCTGCGCTCAGGCGACAGATTGCTTCGTCGCTGCGAGTGCCGTCATGCATCTGGCGTGAACAACACCGCTCCTCGCAATGACGGCTGAATAGTCTGAATTTACCCGAGCTTACGCAGTGGACTGCTGAGCACGCTTCGCGTGAGCGGAGTGGCGGTGCTGTCCCCGCCACGGAGTCGAAGGATACGCCTTGGCCTGAGAGATCGCTCCGCACCCTTCGACGGCTCGACGGCTCGACGGCTCGACCGAGCTCGCCGAGGTCTGAGCTCGCCGAAGTCTGCGCCGGGGGCCCTACCCCGGCTCCGCTCAGAGCCTGCCCTGAGCTTGCCGAAGGGGTGCTCCGCTTAGCGAAGCGCATAACTCCTCTAAATCGGTCTCACAATGAATTCGCGATACTCGAAAATCTCGAAAATCTGTACTGGTGAGAGACGTGGTAGACAGACTGAATGGCTCACGCCAAGACGCAAAGAACGCCAAGTCACCCTCTGTATGGATTCTTTGCGCTCTTTGCGCCTTTGCGTGATGCTCTTCCAAGTCCAGCAGGTCATTGACCATTACAAAGATCTCGAAAATCAAGACGTGTACGACGGGACCTCGTTGAGCAACAGCCAGTACAGCCCTAACGAGCGCACGGCTTCGGCAAAACGGCGAAACTCGACCGGCTTGCGCACATAGCTATTCGCGCCCAACCGGTAGCTGGCGATCACGTCCTCCTCTTCGCTGGACGAGGTCAGCACTACCACTGGGATCAGTTGCGTCCGCGCATCGCCGCGCAGACGTTCCAATACCTCCAGTCCGTTCAGCCTGGGCAGCTTCAGATCGAGCAGGATGAGTTCGGGCCGGTGGCGCGGATCGCGACCAGCGTACTGCCCCTCACCGAACAGGTAGTCCAGCGCCTCCACACCGTCATGCGCCACTACCACCTGGTACAGAAGGTGGCTCTCCTTGAGCGCCAGCAGCGTCAACTCCTCGTCATCGGGATTGTCTTCGGTCAGCAGGATAAGCTTCTGGGTCACAACGAACCTCCCAGGGTGAAATAAAACGTCGCCCCTTGATCCACAACCGCCTCGGGCCAGATGCGCCCACCATGGCGGGTGATGATGCGTTGTACTGTTGCCAGGCCAATACCTGTGCCGGGAAATTCGTGCATCGCGTGGAGGCGTTGGAATGGGGCAAAGAGCTTGGCAGCATAGGCCATATCGAACCCCACACCATTATCGCGCACGTGGTAGATACGCTCGCCGGACTGCTCACTCACGCCGATTTCGATGCATGCCTGGGGACGAGGGCCGGTGAACTTCCAGGCATTCTCCAACAGGTTTTGCAGCGCGATGCGTAACAGCCGCGGGTCGGCCTGGACTTCGAGTCGTTCTGGAATGCTGAAGGCCACCTGGCGCCCCGGATCGTGCTGTTGCAGTTCGGCGGCGATTTCGCGCGCCAGCGCGGTGAGATCCACCCGCTGGCGCGCAAACTCGGCACGCGTCACGCGCGAGAGATTGAGCAGGTCATTGATCAATTGCCCCATGCGGCGGGAAGCTTCCTGGATGCGGCTCAAATAGTGCCGGCCCTGCTCATCCAGTTTGTCGGGATAATCGGCCAGCAAGGCGGCGCTAAAGCCATCCAGAGCCCGCAAGGGGGCACGCAGGTCATGGGAGACGGAATAGGCGAAGGCTTCCAATTCCCGGTTGGCGGCTTCAAGCTGGGCGGTACGATCACGCACGCGCTGTGCCAGCAAGTCACGCTCAGCTTGCAGCTCGGCAAAAAGGCGAGCGTTTTCCATCGCCAGACCGATCTGATTCGCCACCGGCCCGAGCAGCGCGACATCGGCCTCGCCGTAGGCATATTGGCGGCAACTCTGCGCTTCCAGCAAGCCAATGGTTTGCCCGCGCGCGACGATGGGCATGTACAAAGCCGACCGGGCGATTGGCTCGTCATCGATCGCACCTACGATGGTGACCGACTCAGACGGCGCGGTCGGCATATCGTTCATGATCTCGGGCTGTTGGGTCAGGATGGCGCGTGCCCGGCCCCGCAGCGGCTGGCTGTCGTCCACCTTGAGGGGAGGAAAACGTGCCATATCGAGCGGCACGCCACCATCCAACATGTATTCGGCACGCAGCGTACGCGTGGACGCATCATAGAGCGAAATGCCAAAACAAGGAACATCCGCGACCTGAGAAATGTGCTCGTAGGCCGTGCAGTAAATGGCAGGCAGTTCCAGCTTTTCGGCCAATGCCAGGCCCAGGCGGTTGAGCGCGCTCAACCGTCGGTTGTTTTCGCTCAGTGCCTCCTCCGTCTGCTTTTGGTCCTCGACAACACTGAGCAGCGCGCGTCGCGATCGGTCGTTGGTCGCGAAAAGGCGGGCGTTTTCGATGGCTATCGTAGCCAGCCGGGCAAATTGCGTCAGGAGGTCGATGGTTTCCTGGTCGAAAGCCCGCCGATCGGCGTCGGCACGAGCCAGCCCCAGCACCCCCAATACCCGATCACCGGACAGAAGCGGGACGCCGATGACCGCCCCGAGTGTGTGAGTGCTGAAACTGTTGATGCGGCCCGGCCACCGGTCATAATCGTTGACCACCAGCGGCCGGCCGGTTTGCCAGACGATGCCGGCAACGCCTTCTCCGGGTCGCACGACATACTGAAGCGATTCGGCCAGCGCGCCTATCCCCACCCGAGGCATAAGCTGGCCCGTCTCTGGCTCCACCAGGTCGAGAAAACCGGCCGAGGTTCCCACCAGCAGGCCAGCGCGCTTGACGATGTTCTCGAACAGCGTGCTTAGCTCCAACTGGGAAATCAGCTCGAGGGTGGTCTCTTGCAGGGCGGCCAGATAGGCATTCTGCCGGTGCAGGACATCTTGAGTCCGCTTTTGCTCTTGTACTACATTGAGCAACGCCTGCCGTGCCTGGTCGGCCTCGGCCAGCAGCCGTTCCAGCTCGGCCTGAGCCGCTGCCGCCTGCTCCTCGGCCTGCTTGCGCCGGGTGATATCGTCGCCAAAGCCCAACAGGCGTGTGTCAGAAAGCTTGATTGCGGCAAGGGAACCCCACCCTTGCGTGCCATCCTTGCGCCGGAAGGCGAATTCACCGTAAGCCCGGCCCTCCTGCAAGACCTGCTGGAAGTGTCCCTTCCCTGCTTCCCTGGACTCCGGCGCCAACAGATCTGGGATACTCATGGAGAGCAGTTCTGCTTCGGTGTAGCCGGTGAAGCGGCAAGCTGCGGCGTTAACCTCAACATAAGCCCCCCGGTAATCGGTGACGAACACACCATAAGGCGCGTTGTCCAGATAGCTGCGCCAACGCTGCTCATTCTCGCGCCTCGACTCTATCATCTGCCTGTGTCGCAGCAGGTTGACTATCATTAGGCCCAATAAGACGGTCGCCAGTGGATAGATTGTCAGTACCGGCAAGCTGATGGCCGCGAGCACCCGCAGGGCCGTCTCCGGGGGCAGCGTGAGCATGAGCGCCAGCATGACGAGATGGATCACGATGCCGAACAAGAGAAGTTCGCGCCAGGAGATTTTTGCGAGCGGCCGCCGGCGGAGACGGCGCCAGGCAACCCCGATCATCCCTGTCGCCAGGATCACCGCAACACCGGTCCACTCGCCGCCGCCGCCCAGGTAAAGGCGGAACGCGGCGGTCACCGCCATCGCCACTGCGGTAGGAATCGCGCCGAAGAACAGCCCGGAAATGCCCAACAACACCGAGCGCGTATCGAAGACGATCCCGGGCACGAATTGCCAGGCCTCCAGCATGACGACGGTGCCGATCACACCGAGGACCAGACCAGTGGTCACTTGCCAGATCAGGGCTTGCCTGGCGCGCCAGCGCAGCGCAGCCATGTCAAAGATGAACACCACCGCCAACAGCAGGATGGCATTCTCAGCTATTTGCTGAAAGGGCGACTCAATCATGTGATATCCCCTCCGCACTGGGGTAGCGCGGCGGCTGCCCTGCCTGGACCAGCAGCTCGTTCACCTCGCGTTTGAGATCGAAGATGCGCGCCTCGCGGCCCAATGTGGCATCATGCCAGCGGCGCAGTTCTTCGAGTCGTTCCATGAGTTGCGCCTCCGCCTCCTTGCGCGCGCTGATGTCCTCGGCAACCACAATAAAGTAATCCGGCTCTCCCACGGGTTCGCGTACCAGGGAAACGGTCAGATTGACCCACACCGGCGAGCGGTCTTTGCGGATATAGCGCATCTCCAGCGAGAACGTCTCAAATTCGCCGGCTAGTGCTCGACGAACTGACTCGAGGTTGGCCGCCAGGTCATCGGGATGAGTGATCGTCTCGAAGGAGCAGGCCAGCATCTCATCTTGTGAGTAGCCGGTGATGTCACAGAAGCGCTGATTGAGGCGCAGATAACGGCCATCGGCGGAAACCTGGGCGATGCCGACGGCAGCCTGTTCGAATATGGCGCGGAAGCGCTCCTCGCTGTGACGCAGCGCCTCCTCGGTTCGCCTGCGTTCAGTGATGTCCTGTATCACAGCCAGGAAGACCCGATCGCCTCCATAGTCGAACATCTGCAGATGTACTTCGACTGGATAGAGGCTGCCATCTGATCGTCGCTGGACCGTTTCGAAAACTAGCCGCGACTTCTGTCGTTCGACGAGCGGTTGAACCACTTGCTGGAAGGAAGCGAGTGTGAGCTCGGGCCTCAAGTCAAGCGGGGTGAGTTGCTTCAATTGCTCTGGCGAATAACCTAGATTCAGCAGGGCGCTCTTGTTTGCGTAGCGGAATCGCAAGGTCCCCGCATCAAAGATGTAGATCTCGTTGATGCTGGCGTCAATGATCTCGGCAAGCAGCGCGCGTTCCTTCTGCTCAGCGCGCTCCTTCGTCTGGTCGCGGAAGACCAGCACCACACCGGTGACCTGGCCCTTTTCGTCCCGGATGGGGGCGCCGCTGTCGGCTATGGGGCGCTCGGTCCCGTCCCTGGCGATAAGCAGCGTGTGGTTGGCAAGGCCCACGACCTGGCCATCGCGCAGCACGCGCGCCACCGGATCCTCCGCCTCGGCGCGGGTCCTTTCGTTGATGATGTGAAAGACCGACGTCAGGGGGTGTTTCAGCGCTGCCGCCTCGCGCCAGCCCGTGAGCGCCTCGGCCACGGGGTTCATCCGGGTGATGCGGCCGGCCGCATCCGTGGTGATCACGCCATCGCCGATGCTGTAGAGAGTCGTGCGGGTTTCCTCCTGGGCCTTCCACCGCGCCTGCCCGGCACGAAGCAACGCCTCGGCGAGGCGCCGCTGGCGATAGGCGTATATGTAGGCGGCCATGGCGCCGGTCATCACGATGACCAGAGCCACCAGGAGCAGGATCATCTGGCCGCGGTAGTGGACTTCGGCCAGGATTTCGCTGGTATCCACCTTGGCGATCATGAACCAGGGCGTGCCCGGCACCGGCAGGATCTCGGCCAGCACCTCTACACCGCGGTAGTCGCGCCCCTGGAATTCGCCGGTCAGCCCCAGTGCGGCCTGGACGACCGGGACGTTGAGCTCCGTCAAGGGGATACGCAGGGTCAAGGGTGGGTCGGGGCGGTGACGAAGCGTATTCAGGAACAATGCATTCTCACCATCCCGCCGCGCCAGCAGGGTCTCTGCGCTCTGGTTGGGCATGGGCCAGGCCTGGATGAGAGGATAGAGGTATTGCTCCGGGTCGGTGCGTTGGATAAGCACAGCCACGGGGCGGCCATCCTCATCCAGGATAGGCGCCGCCACATCCAGATGAACCTGGTCACAGGCGGGGCAGCGAGACAAATCGCCGAAGACGGGCTGCCCCGCGGCGACCGCCTGGAGGGCCAACTGCTGCGCCGGGGCTTCCAACGTGGTCACGCTGGGGTCGAGCGAGAGCAGCAACCGGCCGTCCGCGCCCGCGAGGATGATGTTCTGGTAATTTTCCTGCTTGGCGTACGTCTGGAGGCGAGCCAGCAGCCTGGCCCGCAAGGCGGTATCAGCCGGTGATTGCTGCAATTGCATCACATATTCCCTGACGATCCCCGTCGCATTGAGGTAGGCGTCATTCAGGCGCTCCTGGCGCCATTGGATGATCTGGTCGATCTTCAGCTCAGCGATGGCTTTGAGTTCGCCGTAACGTTCCGTTCGGATGGCCTGCTCTTGCTGGCGGTAATAGCGATATCCGCCGATCGCCAGCGTGATAGATACGATGGCGAACAGGAAGATCAGCGCCCACTGGGCCGCGCCACGCGGCACCGGGCTTGACGAGGAGGTACTCATGGCAACAAGATCTCCCCTTACGTTTCGGCTTCATCCGGCACATGGCGCCGGATCCACTCATGCCGGGCACGGCGCTTCGGCGGGTGAAAACCTCTCCCCAGCCCCTCCCCTGCGAAGGGAGGGGGGCGCGTTTCCCCCTTCCCTCGCAGGGAAGGGGGTTGGGGTTAGGTGCGATGTTCAGGGCAGTTGCTCATGCCGCGGGCGGCACCACGGCGGGTGAGAATGGCTCACCACCAAGACACCAAGACACCCAGGGCACCAGGAATGGAGGGGCTTTGTGTCCTTCGTGCCTTTGTGGTGAGCGGGTGATTCTCAGGGCAGTTGTTCATCGGAAACGAGAAGGCCGCGACTCGAAGGAAAGGTCGCGACCCCGTTTGCTTGCGAGAAACAGCCGTGCTACACTGAGGGCTGCAAGACCCGTTTCCTGGGATGACAGGAGTCGGGCACGAAGCCGGCCAGGTGACAATCGGTTGGCTTCGTTGGTTCATCGGATGGGATTATATCTCACGCTTTGTGAATGCGGCAAATGACGTTGCACGGTGACAGATAACTTCGGCGTTCCTGACATAGGTGAGGCCACGAGGGGAACATGATCATTGCTGTCATCGACGGCATGGGCGGCGGCATCGGCGTCCAGATCGTGACGCAGCTCCGCCAGGAGCTCCCACTGGATGTGGAGATCCTGGCGCTGGGCACGAACGCGATCGCCACGGATCGCATGATGCAGGCCAAAGCCAGCCGCGGGGCCAGCGGCGAGAACGCGATCCGCATCTCGATCAACCTGGCTGATTTCATCCTCGCGCCCATCGGTGTGGTAGTCCCTCATTCGATGATGGGCGAGATCACGCCGGCTATCGCCGAGGCGGTCGCCATCGCCCGCGGCTATAAGCTGCTGTTGCCGGTGAACCAGCCGCACTTCGAGATCGTGGGCATCGAGTGGAAGGCGCTGACCAGGCAGATCAGCGCGGCCATCGCGGTCATTCGAGAACGCGGGCGATCCGCCGCGACGCCGTGAGTCGTGTTTTTGACAGGGCTACGCGTTCGTGGTATGCTTTCAATGTCTAATGGCATGAAGCTGTTTGGACATGGATGAAACTCGAATCACGGTCATGAAGGCCACTGCCCCTTGATATGAAATCCGGGCGCGGTGGTCTTTTTTTCTCCATCGGAGATCATCTCATGTGCGAAGCGACTGTGTTGATCACCGCGACTGACGGTGAGCACGTGCTGATGCGGGATGTCATGCAGGTTCGTCCAGAGGGAGATCTGCTGGTGTTCGCGTCCCTCCTGGGCGAACAGAAGCTGGTGCGGGGGCGCATCGACAAGATCGACCTGCTCAAGCACCGCATCTACGTGACGCCGCTGCCGGAGCCTGTCATGGCCGGTTAGCGCCGTCCCGTAGCGCCGGGCTTCGTGCTCGTCGGTTGCCGGTCAAACAACTGCATACATTCGATCCAGGCCATGAAGGTCACACCCGGCGTGAAGCCGGAAGTCTTTTATGGCCTTTTTGTTTCCCGTTTTCAGAGACATAGATACAGGAGAAGAACAATGCATGACAAGCTCGTTAGCCTGCGCGAGCTTATGCGCCAAATGGGATCGGTCGTGGTCGCTTACTCGGGCGGTGTGGACAGCACGCTGCTGGCGAAAATCGCACACGACGAACTGAGTGAACTTGCGGTGGCGGTTACCGCCGATTCGCCCAGCTTTCCCCGGTATGAGTTACAGGAAGCGAAGGCGCTGGCTGCCGGCATTGGTATCCGCCACGTCTGCCTGGAAACGCGCGAGCTGAATGACCCAAACTATCGCGCCAATACGTCCGAGCGCTGCTACTTCTGCAAACGCCAGGTGGGTGAAACCCTGCGCGCGTACGCGCTGGCAAACGGCTATAGCGTCATCGTGGATGGCAATAACGCCGACGATCTGGGGGATCACCGACCTGGCCGGCGGGCCGCGCGGGAGCTCGCCATCCGCAGCCCACTACAAGAGGTGGGATTGACGAAAGCCGAAGTACGGGATCTGGCGCGTGCGCTGGGGCTGCCCAATTGGGATAAACCCGCCGCAGCCTGCCTGTCGTCGCGCATTCCTTATGGGACGCCGGTCAGCATCCCGTTATTGAGCCAGGTCGAAAGGGCCGAGAGCTTTCTGCGCGGCCTGGGGCTGCGCCAGTTGCGGGTGCGTCACCATGGTTCCGTGGCGCGTCTGGAGGTAGATCCGGAGGATTTCGCGCAGATGCTGGAGCACCGTCTCGAAATCGTAGCTGAGCTGCGCGAGATAGGCTTTACGTACGTCGCGCTCGACCTGGCTGGCTTCCGGTCTGGCAGCATGAATGAACTGCGGCAACAACATGGCTGAATCCGACTACGCCCTCCTGGACTATGAGCGGGCCGCGCGCACGGGCGTGCCCGAGGTGGTGTTCTGCCAGGGCAAGACACCACAGCAGGTCGTCGAGATCATGGCGCGGCTGGTGCAACGCGAGGGCCGTGCCCTGGCGACGCGTGCGACGCCCGAGATAGCTCTCGCGGTCAGCAGCGCTTTCCCCGAGGCCGTCTACCACACTATGGCGCGGGTCATCGTTCTCGAGCATCGTCCGCCGCTGCCCGGCAGCGATGCTGTACCGCTCGCGGTGCAGGATGCTCCCGAGACCTACGTGGCCGTCGTCACGGCCGGCACCAGCGATGCCCCTGTGGCAGAAGAAGCAGCCGTGACGCTGGAGTTCCTCGGCGCCCGCGTCGAGCGCGTAAACGACGTCGGTGTCGCCGGCTTGCACCGCCTGCTCAGCCGGCATGAGGTACTGCGGCAAGCGCGAGTCGTGATCGCAGTCGCAGGGATGGAGGGCGCGCTGCCGAGTGTGGTCGGCGGACTGGTGGCGTGCCCGGTCATCGCGGTGCCGACCAGTATCGGTTATGGCGCCAGCTTCGGCGGGCTGGCGTCCCTGTTGGCCATGCTGAACTCGTGCGCGCCTGGCGTCGCGGTAGTCAACATCGACAACGGGTTCGGCGCAGCAGTCCACGCCTACAAAATCCTCAGGAGTCATCCCACGTGAAGCTTGCCTACATCGATCTGATCGCGGGCGCCAGCGGCGACATGCTGCTCGGCGCACTGGTAGACGCAGGATTGCCCTTCGCCGAGTTGCGGCAGGCGCTGGACGGACTACACCTGCCCGGCTTCGCGCTGACGTGCGCCAAAGTCATGCGCGGCGCGTTTGCGGCCACCAAGGTGGACGTACAAACCGATGATGACACGCCGGCGCGGTGCCAGCCCGAGATCGAAGCTGTTATCACGGCCAGCGCGTTGCCGCCGGCCGTCCAGGATCGCGCCCTGCGCACCTTCCGTCGCATGATCGCGGCCGAGGCCGCCATCCACGACGCGCCGCCCGAAACAGTGCACCTGCACGAGCTGGGCGCGCTGGACACCATCGTGGACGTGACCGGCGTGCTATTAGGCTTCGACCTGCTGGGGGTCGAGCAGGTCCTGGTCTCCCCCGTGCCGCTGGGCCGCGGGACGCTGACAGGCTCGCACGGCCTCATGCCGCTCCCGGCGCCTGCCACGCTGGCCCTGCTGGCCGGGGCGACCGTGGTCGGCGTGGATCACGCGCTGGAAACGGTCACGCCCACCGCGGCCGCGCTGCTGACGGAGCTGGCATCTTCCTACGGACCCATCCCAGCCATGCAACTACAGGCGGTGGGCTACGGCGCGGGCACGCGCACAGCGCCGGAGCCCAATGTCCTGCGTGTGCTCCTGGGCGAAGCCGCAGCGCCCGCCGACCTCGTGGGAGAGACGTTGGACCTGCTGGAGACCAACATCGACGACATGAACCCGGAGATCTACGGCTATGTGGTGGAGCGCCTGCTCGCCGCAGGCGCCTTGGATGTCTACCTGACGCCCGTGATCATGAAGAAAAACCGGCCGGCTGTCGAGGTCAGTGTGCTGTGCCGCCCCGATGACACGGCCCGGCTGCGCGAGCTGCTGTTTGCTGAAACGACGACCCTGGGCATCCGCACCCAACAGGTGGCACGGCATTACCTGCCGCGCACGAGCGAGCAGGTCGCGACACCTTTCGGCCCGGTGCGGGTCAAGGTCGGCCGGTGGGGCCAGGATGCACAGAAAGCCGCACCGGAATACGAGGATTGCCGCGCGGCGGCGCAAGCGTACGATGTCCCTTTACGCGCGGTATATGAGGCCGCGCTGGCTGCCTGGCGCGACCGGGCATGAGATCCATGCTGAATCCGAGCTGAACAGACCGACACCACCCACCATTCAATTTTCGAGGAGGCAACATGTTGTACGCACCCAAACCGATGCACATCCCGGACGGCTTTCTCTCAGTCGTGGTGGCGATCATCATGTGGATCGTCGCCATCGCCACAGTGGCTTACGCCCTTAAGCGGGTCGGCCAAGAGTTGCACGAGCGACAAGTGCCGCTCATGGGCGTGCTGGCGGCCTGCATCTTCGCCGGCCAGATGCTCAACTTCTCGGTGACCGGCGGCACCTCGGGCCACCTGCTCGGCGCTGCGCTGGCGACGATCCTGTTGGGCCCGTGGCCGGCCGTGCTGGTCTTGACCTGCGTCGTGAGCGTGCAGGCGCTGCTCTTCCAGGACGGTGGCCTGCTGGCGTTAGGCACGAATATCTTCAACATGGCCATCGTGGGCGTGTTCGTGGCCCAGTTCACCTACATCACGATCCAGCGGCTGGCCAGCGGCAGGCGTGGGGGGTTGTATGTCGGTGGATTCGGCGCTGGCTGGCTCTCCATCTTCATCGCATCGCTGGCGTGCGCATTGGAGTTGGCACTGTCCGGCACCTCGCCGGCCAACGTGGCGGTGCCGGCCATGGGCGGCATCCATGCCTTGATCGGCATCGGTGAGGGGCTGATCACCTTGGGCGCGCTGGCGTTCATCACCGCGGCGCGGCCCGACCTGGTCAGGCCCAGCGCGCCGCAACAGGCCGGGAATCGGCTGGTGTGGATCGGCGGACTGCTGATCGCCATCCTGCTGGCGATCGCCTCGCCGCTGGCCTCAGCCCATCCCGACGGGCTGGAATGGGTGGCCGAACAACGGGGCTTCCTCGGCCTGGCCCAGGGGCCGCTCTACGAGATCATGCCTGATTATGTGTTCCCTGGGCTTTCCAACGAGGCGCTCGCCACCATCGTGTCGGGCATCCTCGGCGCGTTGATCGTGGGCGGCGTGGCGCTGGCCGTCGCCTACGCGCGGCGCAGCCGGCGCTCGGAGGCATGAGCCGGAACCAAACGACTCACGCAAAGGCGCCAAGACGCCAAGAAAACTCTTTGCGGCTTTGCGTGAGAATTTCTCGCTGGGCTGTACAAGAAGCTCACCGGCAAGATCCCTAATCCGCCAGGGCTTCGCGGACGGCGCCGATGATCGTTTGCTCGTTCGGGATGACCAGGTCCTCCAGCGGCGCGCTGAACGGGATCACGGTATTCGGCATACCCACCTGCTTGACCGGTCCCTCCAGCCATCTGAAAGCGGAGTCCATGATTGCGGCGATCACCTGGGCATTCGTGCCGGCCATCTTGAACGCTTCCTGGGCGACCACAGCCCGACGCGTCTTCTTCACCGACCCGGCGATGGTTTCCACATCCAGGGGCGACAGGGTGCGCAGAGCGATCACCTCGGCATCCACACCATCGCCGGCCAGGACTTCGGCTGCGGCCAACGCCTTCGGCACCATCATGCAACTGGCGAAGATGGAGATGTCCTTGCCCGGCCGCTTGACCGCGGCCTTGCGCAGCGGGAGCACGTACTCGCCCTCGGGCACCTCGCCCTGCACGCCGTAGAACAACTTGTGCTCGATGAACAGCACGGGATTATTGTCCCGCATCGCTGCGGTCAGCAAGCCCTTAGCGTCCGCCGGCGTCGCGGGAGTGACGACCGTCAGGCCGGGTATCTGCGTGTACCAGCCTTCCAGAGATTGTGAATGCTGGCCGGCGGCCCGCAGCCCGGCCCCGGTGGCCATGCGCACCACAAACGGCAGCTTGCTGATCTGCCCCCCGCACATATAGCGCAGCTTGGGCGCCTGGTTCGTGAGGTAATCGAAGCAGACCGTGCTGAAATCGAGGTACATGATCTCCACCACCGGCCTGAGTCCCAGCATGGCTGCGCCCAACCCCAGGCCCATGATGGCGGCCTCGGAAATCGGCGTATCCTTGACCCGCTCGTCCCCGAACTCCTCCCACAGATCGCCCGTCACGCCGAAGGCGCCGCCGAAACGGCCCACATCCTCGCCGGCGATGAAGACCTTCGGGTCCAGGCGCATCTCGATGCGCAGCGCGTCGCGAATGGCCTCGGCGAAAGTCATGGTCCTGCTGCTCATGCTGCCACCTCCGAATATTCCAGGTCGGTCATGATCTCATCGGGCGACGGGTAGGGGCTCGCCACAACGAACTCATAAGCCGCCCGCATCTGCGCCTCCACGCCGGCCCAGATGTCTTCGACCGTGGTCCGGCCCAAGATGCCGTTGCAGCCCGTGCAGTGCTTGTCCAGCACGGCCAGGTGCATGGACCCGCCCTTGCCCTTGCAGTAACCGGTGGCCCTGCCGAAGATCTCGGCGAGCGCGCGATTGACATCGGCCCCGCGGGCCAGCAGCAGGCCATGCTCGCGATGCGTGGACGAAACCCAATCGCCCGGATCGAGGGCCCTGGCGATGCCCGCCATCACCGCTTCTTGTCCGATGCCCAGGTGTACAAACCCCAGCACTTCGCCGCGCGCGAACCCCTGGGACACCAGGGTCTCGAACTGCCGGATGAGCACCATAGTCCGATAACTTTCGATCAATTGTTCGTCCGTCAGATTCATCGGAATGCTATTGCCTATCGTAGCCACTGACAGCACATTATAGCGCGTTCGCGCGCCGGCAGAAGAAGTTCATGGGTGAATTGCTGGACGAGATGTGTCACTCGTGGTATCGTATGCTGGCTGGCGTCCGGGTTATTGACAGTGTGACGTTCAACCGACGCCCGCTGTGTGCGCCGAATTCTGCTGACCGCATCATGAAGGGGGCAGGACATGAATGGATAGATCCCACACCGAGGACAAGGAGGTAGCCAATGGATAGACTTCATCCCATACTCAAGGAGGTCACCTTGGGGATGGAACCGTTCGCGCCGGCCAGTATGCACGAGACGATCCAGGCACGGCTGATGCAGTTCATCACCGACCGCCAACTGGCGGCCGGTGATAAGCTCCCCTCCCAGGCCGCGCTGGCGCAGGCCCTGGGCATCAGCCTGGTAGCCCTCCGAGAAGCCATGCGCGCGATGGAAGCCCTGGGGATCATCGAGGCACGGGCCGGGTCGGGCTGGTATGTGCGAGACTTTTCATTTGACTCGATCGCCAAGGGCCTGGCATACACCTTCGAGCTGAACCGGCACAGCTTCAGCGACCTGCTCGAAATCCGCGTCCGGCTGGAGTGCAGTTATCTGCCCGAAGTCATCCACAAACTGACCGCTGAAGACCTGGAGGCAATGGAGCAATCCCTTTGTGAGATGGAAAGGCTGGCCGCATCCGGTCAGGAGTTCGATGCGCCGGACCGGGCGTTCCACATGCGGCTGTTCTCCGGCAAGATACAAAACCGGCTCTTCACCGAGGTTCTGGAGATGTTCTGGACGCTCTACCCCTTGCTCTCCGCGCCTCCCGCGCGGGTTCAACGGGAGGTGCTCCTGGCCGATGCCCGACGGCACCGGCTGATCCTGGAAGCGGTGCGGGAAGGCAATGTCGAGGCGGCCGTGCAACGGCTGCAGGATAGTCTCCAGAGCGCAGTGCGCCGAGCGTCCAGGCTGGCCCACCAGACTGAAAAATAGGAAGCAGATATGTCATCCATGGATATTCTCATCGTGGGCGCGGGCATCGTCGGGCTGGCGACGGCCTACAGCCTGGCGCATGGCTACCCCGACAAGCACATCACTATCCTGGAGAAAGAGGCCGGGCTGGCGCAACACCAGACCGGCCACAACTCGGGCGTGCTGCATTCGGGGGTTTACTACAAACCCGGATCGCTTAAAGCGCTCAATTCCCACGTGGGGCGCCGCGCGATGCTGGAATTTTGCGACCGCGAGGGCATCCCGTACAACATCTGTGGCAAGGTGATCGTCGCTGTCGGCGAGGAGGATGAGGCTCGCCTCGATATGCTGTACGAGCGCGGCAAGGCTAACGGGATCGCGTGCGAGCTGATCGATCGGGGGCGCCTGTCGGAACTGGAGCCGTATGCTGCGGGCCGCCGTGCGCTATATCTGCCCAAGGCCGGCATTGTGGATTTCCATGTGGTTTGCGAGCGGCTGGCGCAGCGTGTGCGGGAGCGCGGGCACAGGGTTATCACCGGCGCCAGGGTGGTCGGCCTGGTCGAGCGAGACACAGAGGTGATCGTGCGCAGCACAGCCGGAGGCTTCAACGCCGCGTACCTGGTCAACTGCGCCGGTCTGCACTCCGACCGGGTGACGGCTATGAGCGGCGCGCAGCCGGCCGCTCGCATCGTGCCCTTCCGCGGGGAATACTATCGCCTTAAGTCCGAGGCCCAGCACCTGTGCAACAACCTGATCTACCCGGTGCCTGATCCGCAGTTCCCGTTCCTGGGCGTGCATTTCACCCGTACAGCCTGGGGAGAGGTTGAATGCGGCCCCAACGCGGTGCTGGCCTTCGCCCGCGAAGGCTATCGCAAGACCGACGTCAACCTGCGCGACCTCTGGGAAACCCTCACCTATCCCGGTTTTCTGAGGCTGGGCGCCCACTACTGGAAGATGGGCGCGGGGGAGATGTGGCGATCGGTCAGCAAGGCGGCGTTCGTCAAGGCGCTCCAGCGTCTCATGCCCGAGATCACCGCCGGGCACCTGGAACCGATGCCAGCCGGCATCCGGGCGCAGGCGGTTTCCTCCGACGGCCACATGCTGGACGACTTCGCCTTCTCCGAGAGCGCACGCATGGTCCACGTGGTGAACGCGCCCTCGCCGGCCGCGACCGCATCCCTCAGCATCGGCCGGTCCATCGTGGAGAAGTTGGCCCAGCGTTTCTGATCTGATAGTGGATCGATCTTCAAGCGCACGAGGAGGAAAGATGACCATCCTTGTCACCGGGGGCGCCGGCTACATCGGCAGCCACACGTGTCTTGAGCTGCTACAAGCGGGCTACGACGTGATCGTGGTAGACAACCTGAGCAACAGCAAAGAAGAATCGCTGCGCCGTGTCCAGGAGTTGAGTGGCCGGGCGCTGTCGTTCCATAAGGTCGATCTGCTGGACAGAGCGGCGCTGCAAGGCGTCCTGGCCGATGGTCAGGTCGAGGCGGTCGTGCATTTCGCCGGGCTGAAGGCGGTGGGCGAATCGGTGACGATCCCGCTGCGCTACTATCACAACAACGTCACGGGGACGCTGAACCTGTGCCAGGCGATGAAAGCCACCGGGGTCAGGAACCTGGTGTTCAGCTCTTCAGCTACCGTCTACGGGGACCCGCACACGGTGCCGATCACCGAGGACTTCCCGCTTTCGGCCACGAATCCGTACGGCCGCTCGAAGCTGATGATCGAGGACATCCTGCGTGACCTCTACCGGTCGGATTCGGGCTGGAACATCGCGCTGCTGCGCTATTTCAACCCGGTGGGCGCTCATCCCAGCGGTCGCATCGGCGAAGACCCCAACGGCATCCCCAACAACCTGATGCCTTACGTCGCCCAGGTCGCCGTGGGCAAGCTGCCCGAGTTAGGCGTCTTCGGCAACGACTATCCCACCCTCGATGGCACCGGAGTCAGAGATTACATCCATGTGGTGGACCTGGCCGTGGGTCATCTGAAGGCGCTTGAACGGCTGTCCGCACACCCTGGCGTTATCACATATAACCTTGGCACGGGACAGGGCTACAGCGTCCTGGAGGTGGTGGACGCCTTCGAGAAGGCGTCGGGCCGCAAGATCCCGTACAAGATCGTGGGTCGTCGGCCCGGCGACGTGGCGATGAGTTACGCCGACCCGACCAGGGCCCAGATGGAGCTTGGTTGGCGAGCCGAACGCGGGCTGCTCGACATGTGTGCGGACACGTGGCGCTGGCAGTCGGCGAACCCGAACGGTTACGAGTAAGGGGATGCGATCCATGATCATCCTGGCGAACTCCGCCGGTGGCGTCGGCATGGCGGCAGCATACCAGGCCCTCCAGGCCGGCTCACCGGCCCTGGATGTCGTCGAGGCCGGCATCCGGCCGGTGGAGACCGATCCGTCGGTGCGCAGCGTCGGCGTGGGGGGCTGGCCCAACCTGCTGGGACAGGTGGAGCTGGACGCGAGCATCATGGACGGCCGGACGCTGTCCACAGGCGCTGTAGGCGCGCTGCACGGATACCTCCACCCCATCTCCGTGGCCCGGCAGGTGATGGTCCGCCTGCCGCACGTTTTCCTGGTGGGCGCAGGAGCAGCCCGCTTCGCGGCCGAGATCGGCGCGGAGGCGGGCGAAACGCTGACCGAGGAAGCCCGAGGCGAGTGGGAAGCCTGGCTGGCCGGACACGTCCCGCCCGATGTGCGCGACCGCTGGCCGGACGTGTCGCTGGCCGGGTGGGCCCGGCTCACCGTGGACCCGGAAACTTCCGGCGGCACGACCACTTTCCTGGTGCAGGATGCTGCGGGCGATCTCGCTGCTGGCGTCAGCACGTGCGGTTGGGCGTTCAAATATCCCGGCCGCCTGGGTGATTCCCCGGTGATCGGCGCAGGCAGCTATGCGGATAACCGCTATGGCGCGGCTGCGTGCACGGGTTTCGGTGAGCTCACCATTCGCGCCGGCACCAGCCGCTCGGTGGTGTTGTACATGAAGACGGGGATGACCGTCGAGGAGGCGTGTCACGAGGCGTTGAACGACCTGAGGGCGCTGCGCCGCGCTTTCAAGGGCGGCATCACGCTCCACGCCATCGACGCGGCCGGTCGGCCCTATGTCACCGCCATCGGCCGCGGTGGCGGGCTGGCCTGCTGGGTGTGGGAGAACGGCATGTACGAGCCGGAGGAACGGAGCGTCACGGTCGAGGATTGGTAGAAGCACATGCACGACACGGAGAACACAGATTACACGGATGCTGTCCGCGCGCCGCATGCCACTGTATGAGAAAAACGTGGGAAAATGCAAGCAGACATAGACAACACGAACCCCATGTCCGTGTCGTGCTCCATGTCATCCATGTCGCGTTCCGTGTCATCCGTGCCGCTCCGTGTCGTGCTCCGTGCCAATCCGTGTCCTCCGTGTGTCGCGTTCCGTGTCATCCGTGCCGCTCCGTGTCGTGCTCCAACGCTTTCACCTCCGCCAGCCACAACGCGGGGCTGGCATCGCTGGGCATCCGCCAATCGCCGCGCGGCGAGAGCGCGACCGAGCCGACCTTCGGGCCGTCGGGCATGGCCGAACGCTTGAACTGCTGGCTGAAGAACCGCCGGTAGAACACCTCCATCCAGCGCAGGATCGTCTGCTCCTGGTACTGCCCGGCGAACGCCTGGCGCGCCAGGAAGAAGACCTTGCGCGGCGGGAATTGGTGGCGCACGGTGTAGAAAAGGAAAAAGTCGTGAAGCTCGTATGGGCCGATCGCATCCTCGGTCTTTTGCTCCAGCGCGCCATCCGCGCTGAGCGGCAGCAGCTCCGGCGTGATCGGTGTGGCACAGATGTCGTGCAACACCGTTGAGGTCTCACCGGTGAACTCCGCCTCGGCGGCCCACTCCACCAGATACCGCACCAACGTCTTCGGGACGCCGGCATTGACATGGTACATCGACATGTGATCGGCGTTGTAAGTGCACCAGCCAAGCGCCAATTCCGAGAGATCGCCCGTGCCCACGTTGAAGCCACCGACCTGGTTGGCAACATCCATCAGGATTTGGGTGCGCTCACGCGCCTGGGCGTTCTCGTAGGTCACATCATGCAGCACCTCATCGTGGCCGATGTCCCGGAAGTGTTGCCTCACGGCTTCGTCGATGGGGACGACCCGGAGCGTGACCCCCAGCAACTCGGCCAGCCGCTCGGCGTTGCCCCGCGTGCGCGAAGTCGTACCGAAGCCGGGCATGGTGAGCGCGATGATCCCCGCGCGCGGCAACCCTGCCAGGTCGAACGCTTTGGTCGCCACGAGCAACGCCAGCGTGGAATCCAACCCACCGGACACCCCGATGGTGGTCGCGCGGCTCCCGGTGTGGCGCAGCCGTTTAGCCAGCCCGGCCGACTGAATGCTGAAAATCTCGCGACAATGGATGGCTCGCCGCGGGAGGTCAGCGGGAACGAACGGCGTGCGCGAAAGCTGCGGCCTGATCAACGGCTCGTCCGGGGACCATCGTTCCGCGGCGGGAAGATCGAAGCGAACGGTGCGGAAGGTCCGGCCGGGAACCTCGGCCGAGTAAGTATTGTTGCGCAGCCGCTCATTCACAAGCCGCTGCACATCCACGTCGGCCAGGGCCACCTGCGTGTCGAACCGAAAACGCTCGGTCTCGGCGAGGACCACGCCATTCTCGGCGATCAGCGAATGGCCGGCCCAGACCGTATCGGTAGTGGATTCGCCGGCGCCAGCGCCGGCGTACAGATAGGCTGCCAGGCAGCGGGCCGATTGCTGCCGCACCAGATCCCGCCGGTACTCTACTTTGCCCAGCAGCTCGTTGCTGGCCGATCCGTTCAGCAGCAACGTGGCTCCGGCTAACGCCATATCGCCACTGGGTGGGTTTACCGCCCACAGATCCTCGCAAATCTCGACGCCGATGACGCAGCCCGGCAGATCATCGGCCGCAAAGAGGAGATCCGTCCCGAACGGCACCTCCGAGCCGTGGAGCTCGATGGACGCCCGCGTGTTGCGGCTGCCTGGCGTGAACCAGCGTTCCTCGTAAAACTCGTTGGTGGACGGCAAATAGGTCTTCGGCACGATGCCCAGCACCCGACCGCCGGCGATGAAAGCCGCGCAGTTGTACAGCCGGCCAGCGACGGCCAGCGGCAAGCCGACCTGCACCGCGATCTCCTCCAGTCGGGCCGCAAGCGCGATCTCATCCAGCGCTGCCCGTGCCTCGTCGAGCAATACAGGATGATAGAAGAGATCCGCGCACGAGTAGCCGGTGATGCAGAGTTCGGGGAAGACGGCCAGCCGGCACCCCTGACTGGCCGCATGTCGCAGCGCCGTGATGATGGCTTGCACATTGAATGGCACGTCGGCCACCTGCAGTGTGGGTGAGATCACCGCAACGCGCACAAAACCGAGCGCGGCCGGTGAAAACAGTGATGGGCTTTGCATAGCAGACTCCGTTGACCGGGCTGACAAAAAGTCGATACATCCGCCATTCTAAACCAGTCGGAGACCACGGTCAAACGATACCTGTAAGCAGGAATGTGTCCACAGGCCCGTGCTTTGCCGCACAACGCGTGATCATGCTATAATCTCGTTCCGGGTTTCCCGCGACCCGATACCCGACACCACCAACAAATGAGATCGCCGTTTGATGCGTCCTTTCGTCCTGATCCTGGTCGTGGCTCTATCCCTGGTTCTCATGGCCGGCTGTTTCGGCCAGGTGATCACCCGCGTGACGCCTACACCTTCGGCGACACCGACCGTTGTACTGACCATCGCCGCGACCGCGCGACCCACCGCGACGCCCGCGCCTTACACGCCTGCGCCCACGGCCACGCCCACCATTACGCCCACTCCCATCATTTATCGGATTCAGAGCGGCGACACCCTGCTGAAGATCGCCACGCAGTTCGGCGTTACCGTGCGCGGCCTGCAAGACACGAACGGCATCACCGACCCGCGGGCGCTGCGCGTGGGCCAGGAGCTGCTGATCCCCAGCGTCGAGGATGACCCCGAGGGCACCACCCCCACCGCTGAGCCGACCCCGCTGCCGTTCGCAGTGGAAAATGTGACGTTCAACAACACGCCGCTGGGCGGACTCTGGTGCTTCGGGGAGATTTACAACGCCACGGGGACAGATCTCGAACAGGCGGGCGTGACGGTTTCGCTGCTGGACGAGGACGGGACGGTCCTCGCGGAGGCCCAGGATTATGTTCAGTTCGAGCTGATCCGGCCCGGCGGCCGGGCGCCATTTGCGTTGCGCTTCCCTGCCCCGCCTCAGTCTTTTGCCAGCTACCTGGCCGTTCCCTGGAAAGGCGTGCAAGGGTATGTGGGCAGTTATTACCTCGATCTGGTCGCGCGCGATACGCAGGGGACCGGTGAGCGCTACTCCACCTATACAGTTACCGGTGCCATCGTCAACACCGGCCCCGAGGACGCGGTGGAGGTGACCGTCACCGTGACCATTTACGACGCGCTGGGCCGGGTGATCGGCACGCGACGCGCGCCCCCCGAGTATAACGTGATCCCGCGCGGGGGGCAGTCCCCCTTCGTGGTGGAATTGACGCCGGCCGGCGGGCCGGTCGCCAGCTTCCAGGTTCAGGCCCTGGGTCGCCGGATGCCGACCCCCACACCGGGCAAATGAGCAGGAAGATGCTTGTCGCCCAAGATGCCCCGTTTATCTACCGGTGCCTGCAACGCCTGATCTGGAGCTTGCTGCGTGTCATCGCTCGCATGGACGTCTCCGGCTCCGGGCACGTCCCCTTGACCGGGCCGGTCATCGTGGCGTGCAACCATCTGCACTCGCTTGACATCCCGATCGTAGGTGTGGTGTTCCCACGCCGACCGGCCGTGTTCGCCGCGAACAAATGGCACGGCAAGCTGGGCGGCTGGATCATGGAGAAAGGGACCCAGGTCATCTATGTGGCGCGTGGCGAGGCGGACCGGGGAGCGATGAGCAAGGCGCTGGCGGTGTTGCGCCGCGGCGGCGTGTTGGCCGTGGCTCCCGAGGGCACACGTAGCCGCACCGGGGGCCTCCAGCAGGGCAAGGACGGCGCAGTCTACCTGGCCAGCCGCACCGGCGCGACGATCATCCCGATTGCAGTCTGGGGACAGGAGGCCGCGTTGGGCGCCTGGAGGCAGTTCAAACGCCCGGAGATACACATCCGCATCGGCGAACCCGTCCGGTTGCCGGATGGCGCCGAACGCGCCCGCATGGCCGAGTTGCACGGCTACACCGAGGAGTTGATGCTCACACTTGCACGTATGTTGCCGCCCCAGTATCGGGGCGTATACGCCGACCGGCTACCGGAGGGTCGCTAGATGTCCGCCCAGCTTGTTCTGCGCGGCTTTTTGCTGGGGCTCGCCATCGCTGCGCCGGTCGGTCCCATCGGTGTCCTTTGCATCCGACGCACGCTGGCGCAGGGAAGGGCGATCGGGTTCGTGTCGGGCCTGGGCGCGGCCACGGCAGACGTCATGTACGGCTGCATCGCGGCGTTCGGCCTGACTGCGATCTCGGGCGTGCTCGTGCGCCAGCAAGCCTGGCTCCGTCTGCTGGGCGGTCTTTTCCTCTGTTACCTCGGCGCGAAGACCCTGCTCTCGCGGCCCGCCGATCAGGCCGCAAACGCCGAAGGCCGAGGCTACGGCGGCGCGTATTTTTCCACCTTACTGCTGACACTCACCAATCCGATGACGATCCTCTCGTTCGCTGCCGTCTTCGCGGGGCTGGGCGTTGGTCGCGCCGGCAATGGCTACTTCGCCGCGGCAGCCATCGTGCTCGGCGTGTTCCTGGGATCGACAGCGTGGTGGTTTCTGTTGAGCGGCGGGGTCAGCCTGTTGCGAGGGAGATTCGACGCGCGCGCTTCCTTGTGGGTCAACCGCATCTCGGGCACGATCATCCTGGGCTTCGGCATCGCAGCGCTGGTCAGCCTGTTAGGACAGTAGAGACGTTGCATGCAACGTCTCTACGCCACGTCGCCTTTCGCGCATAGGGCCAACGCGCCCCACTCCGCCAACGTCAGCGTCTCTGCCCGCCGCTGCGGAGCGATACCCGCAGCCGACAGCCAGACCTCTGCCTGCGCCGGAGGCACGCCCATCCCTGCCGCGAACGAATTGCGCAACTGCTTGCGCGGCTGGCTGAACCCCGCTCGCGCCACTTCAAAGAAGGCGGCTGGCGTTACGCCGGGGACAGCGGGCGCCGGCCGGCGGTCGAGCCGCACCACCGCGGAATCCACCTTCGGCGCGGGGTAGAATGCGCCCGCGGGAATCCGCCCCACGATGCGCGCCGTGCAGTAAAACTGCACGCTCAGCGCCAGCAGGCTCATTTCCGGCGGCGCGGCGACCATCCGCTCGGCCACTTCGCGCTGCACGGTCAGCACCAATAGTTCCGGGGATGGATCGGATTCCAACAGATAGCGGATCACCGCTGAGGTAATGTAGTAGGGGAGGTTGGCGACAACCTTGTATCGGGTATTGGGTATCAGGTATTGAGCGCGCTCAATACCTGATACCCAATACCCGACATCCAGCTTCAGAATGTCCCCCTGTACAATCGTCACGTGCGGCTGGTCGGCGAACCGCTGGCGCAGGAACGGAATCAGCCGGTCGTCCAGCTCGACGGCGACGACGCGACCAGCCTGCTTGGCGATCAGCTCGGTGAGGACACCGGGGCCGGGGCCCACCTCCAGCACGACGTCGTCAGGCGTCAGTTCGGCCGCCGCGATGATGCGCGCCCGGTGTGCTGGATCGACCAGGAAGTTCTGGCCGAGGCCCTTCTTGGGGTGGATGCCGAGGGAGGCAAGCTGGGACAGCAAGAATGTACTCATTCCCCCAGGATGCGCTCAATCCATTCCCTCAACGCAGGAAGATCGGTCTTTGCGGTATCCCAGACCGCCCGCATATCCACTGCGAAGTACGCGTGGGCGATCCGGTTCCGCATGCCGATGATGTCCTGCCAGGGTATTTCTGGATACTGTTCCAAAAAGGCGTCGCTGAAATTGCAGCTTGCCTCACCGATGATCTCGAGGCGATGCATGACGCCATCCTGCAACAGAGGCGTCTCACAAAACACTCCGTAGGAAACGTGTGCGTGATACGACTCGATCTGGTGTATGGCGTCGAGGATATCTCGCAGCAGCACAACATCATCGCGTTTCGGCATACAGGATCACTTTCTCCGCATCAACAACCGGTCGAAGATGCCGGCTTAGCCCGCGCACCGAAACCAGATCGACCTTCTTGCCGCAGCTTTCTCCCAACTCACGTTCCAGTCGCCCCCAGGTGATCAAACTGAGCGGTTGTCGCGGCGGGTCGGAAAAGCGCACAAGGATGTCGATGTCGCTCTCGGCCGTTTCCTCTCCGCGCACTACCGATCCGAACAAGGCCAGTTCTTCAACGCCGAAAGGCAGTAGTATAGGCAGCACCTGTGCCTTGATATCCTCATGACGATCCATGGACGACCTCCTACCGGCAGCTCACTCTTCATCCAGCTTCAAGATCGTCATGAACGCCTCCTGCGGTATCTCCACGGAGCCGATCATTTTCATCCGCTTCTTGCCGGCCTTCTGTTTCTCCAGCAGCTTTCTTTTTCTCGTGATATCCCCGCCATAGCATTTGGCCAGGACATCCTTGCGCATGGCCTTCACATTCGCCCGGCTGACGATCTTGTTGCCCACCGCGGCCTGGATCGGGACGTCAAACTGCTGGCGTGGAATAACATCTTTGAGCCTGCTGACCAGCTTCTGCCCCTTGATGAAGATCTGATCGCGGTGCACGATCATGCTCAGCGCATCCACCGGGTCTTTGTTCACCAGCACATCCAGTCGCACCATGTCCGCCGGGCGATAGCCTTCCAGGTGATAATCGAGGCTGGCATAACCCCGCGTGCGGGCCTTGAGCTCGTTGTAGAAATCGGTCAGGATTTCCACCAGCGGGATATGATAGCTGAGCAGCACGCGCCGTGCATCCAGGTATTCCTGCGTCTTGAACTCCCCCCGGCGGTTGGTCACCAGGTCCATGACCTGCCCGATGAATTCGGTCGGCGTGAACACGTCGATCTGAATCCACGGCTCCCGGATTTCACGGATGAGCGTTGGATCGGGCAGCTCGACCGGGCTGTCGATCACCGTCTCCGTGCCGTCGGTCTTGGTTACCTCGTACTCGACGCTGGGGGCGGTGAACACCAGATCCAGATCATACTCGCGCTCCAGCCGTTCCTGGACGATCTCCATGTGGAACAGGCCGAGAAATCCGCAGCGGAACCCGTAGCCCAACGCCTGGCTGCTTTCAGGCTCGAACGTCAGGGAGGCGTCGTTCAGTTGCAGCTTCTCCAGCGCCTCGCGCAACGCGATGTAATCGGAAGCTTCGCTCGGATAGGCGCTGGCGAAGACCATCGACTTCATCGGCTTGTAACCCGGCAACGGCGATTCTGCGGGATTGCTGCGCCAGGTGAACGTATCGCCGACCCGGCAGTCGCTCACCGTTTTCAGGCCCGTGGCGATGTAGCCGACCTCACCCGCCTCCAGATGGTCTATGGGACGCATGTCCGGCCCGAAATAACCGATCTCCAGTGGCTCGACATGCAGTCCCGTCGACATGAGCTCGAGCACCTGCCCCATCTCAACCTCGCCGTCGACCAGGCGCACATATGCCACCACGCCCTTGTAAGGATCATAATGGCTGTCAAAGATCAGCGCGCGCAAGGATTGGCCGCGCTGCCCGTGCGGAGGTGGCACATGCCGCACAACCGCTTCAAGCACCGCCGCAACGTTCGTGCCTTCCTTGGCCGAAATGCGCAGCACATCTTCGGCGGGCGTACCCAGGATTTCCTCCACCTCCTGGGCCACGGCGTCAGGCTGGGCAGAGACCAGGTCGATCTTGTTGACGACCGGGATCACCTCCAGGTCATTGCCCATCGCCAGATAGAGGTTGGCGAGCGTCTGCGCCTCCACCCCTTGGGACGCGTCAACCACAAGAACGGCGCCTTCGCAGGCCTGCAAAGCACGGCTGACCTCGTAGGCAAAGTCTACATGGCCGGGGGTATCAATCAGGTTAAGTTCATAGATCTCCCCATCGGCGGCCGTATGGCGCATGCGCACTGCGGAGGCTTTGATCGTCACGCCTTTTTCCCGCTCCAAATCCATGCTATCGAGCACCTGGGCCATCATTTCACGCTCAGGAATTGTGCCGGTGAGTTGGAGCAAGCGATCTGCCAGCGTGGATTTACCGTGATCGATGTGTGCGATGATGCAGAAATTGCGAATGTGCTGTTGATCCATCGTCCTCTACTTCGCTCCATGACGGCGTCCGGTCGGACCAGATCCTCAACGACAGGATCGACACCATCGTTATCATTTCCAGCCAGATTATACCCCAACGCGAGCCGACGAGGAAACGAAACCGCGAGGCAACAAAAAAGGCGGCCGCCGCACGAAGGACGCACGGGGCCGCCTGACGAACACTGGCTGACGCAGATGCTAGAACTCTCTCTCCAACCTGCCTCGATCCATCACCGTGATCCTCGCTCTCCCGAGGCGGATCAAGCCGTCCGCCTGAAAACCGGCGAGGCATCGTGCCGCGACTTCGCGCGTCGTGCCGACACATGCAGCGAGGTCGGATTGCGTCAGGCGAACAATATCGCCATCCTTGTGGGTTTCCTCCAGCAATAGCGTGACAACCCGCTCGGCCACCTTATTGAACGAGAGTTGGGTCACAAGGTTGTTGAGGTGGGCCATGCAGCCGGCCGCGCCATCCCAGGCCGCCTTCCCGAAGACCGGATCGCTTTGTGTAAGGCACTCAAAAACCTCTCGCCCTACGACGATAAGCTGTCCTGACTCCATCCCCCGCACTTCAGCCAGGCCGCGCTCACCGAAGAACAACAAGCACAAGCCCCCGCACATGAACGCGTTGGGGCTGCAAATGATCTGCCGTCGCCCTCGGCTGGTGGCCTTACCCATTTGAAGCGTGCCGCGCAACAAAAAAATTACTCTCCGTCCCGGCTCATCATCAGTGAAGAGCAGGGAACCGCTCTCGAACGTGTGGAGCCTTCCTCGCTCGAATAGTGTCTTTCGAGTCTCCTCCGAACACGTCCGCAAGACCGGGTTGTGAGCGACGATGCTCACCAGATCGCCTTGCGCTTCCATCCTGCCTCCGCTATCTACCGGATCAAGTGACCTCGGTCAATGTGCATCATAGCACAGGAAAGGTACGATGTAAAGAATCTCCGGTATACTCAGCGGGGTCAGCTTTGTGAGCCAACATAACGAACGCTAACTCGGGGCGCTTACGGCGGTTTGACATCCCGACAAGGTTGGTTATAATGGTTCCCGTTTGCGGGTATAGTTCAGCGGTAGAACGTCAGCTTCCCAAGCTGAATGTCACCGGTTCGAATCCGGTTACCCGCTCTGGAATACGGCCTGTAGTGGCGCACGCTGCTATACAGGCCGTATGTTTTTTGGATTGGTGCTCCAACCCAAGGAGGACACCATGCCATGTAACAGTCAACTTCGGCCACCGCGATAAGGCGATGTCAAGAGTTCCACGCGGCTTTCGTGGGCCTTCGTTTTTGACGCTACGGGCCGCCTGTGCTAGAATCCGTTCAGCAAGAACCATAGGCATCATTCATCCCCCTGGCTGATCACCCTTGCCGGCGCCAGCAGGCGTCGCGAAAGCGCACCTGCGCGTGTCTAAATTGCGTTTTGTTTGTCGGTTTCCTGTGCACTGCTCGACCTGCAACGCGCCGGCAGCCCCGGCCAGAGGTCAGTCTCATGACGCACCCCGCTACCCCACGTCCCGCGTCTCCCGGCGCGGGAGCTTCGCCCTGTCCCATCGCGAATCCCTTCCAGGTGAGTGGAGGGCCACGCCGTGCTTGACCGCCGCTTCATCATCTGGTATGGTGGAAGCACGCAGCGACATGGATGTCCTGCGGAAGTGTTGACGTATTCTGAGCTCATCGTTCCGACCCGTTGAATTGAGGAGGGAAAGCGTATGCTACAGGCGCAAACCCTGGTGGATGCCCGGCTGTATCCTAGCGAGGACGCTGTAATCCAAGACGCGTTGTGCTCGCTGCTCAACCAGAGACCGCAGTTGCGCGTGGAACTGGCCGTCTACCGCTATCAGACCGAGGAGATCTCGCTGGCCAAAGCCGCGCACCTGGCGGGCTTGAGTTTCGACCGGATGAAGGCGCTGCTCATACAACGCGGCATTCGGCTGCGCCTGGGGCCGGCCGATGCCGACGAGGCGCGGCGCGAGGTCGTGGCCATGGAACACATTCTGGTTGAGTCGAGCTGCTGGACAAGCCCGGCGCGCTGGAGTGACGCTGTGGCCGGAGAGTCTGAATAGGAAATGCGCCATGGCTTACGATCGTTTGCGCCATCTGACGTTAAAGGAGAAGCTGGCCCTGCGGGAATACTTGCAACGGTTGCGACAGGAGTACGGCCGCGAAGTGCTCTCCGTCAAGCTCTATGGCTCCAAGGCGCGGGGCGATTATCACGAGGATTCCGATCTCGATCTGCTTGTGCGGGTGCGGCAGGACAACCGACAAGCCTACACGAGCCTGTACCTGATCGCCTCGGATATCGAGCTGAAGTATGACCTTATCCTAGGCATGATGCTGGTAGGGCCGACTCACTACGACCTGATGCGCAGGTTGGGGGAACCGTTATACAGGAACGTCCAGCGCGAGGGGGTCGAGTTATGGACGAGGACGCCAAAATCCTTGTCGGCATCCGGCTAGAACGCGGTCGGGAAGACCTCGCGACCGCCCGGCTGCTCATTCGCGAGGGCAAGTATCGGGTAGCCGTCAGCCGCGTTTACTACGCTGTCTTCATGGTCGCCACAGCGGTTCTGAGCACGCTTGGGGTTTCACGCGGCAAGCATTCCGCTGTGGAATCCGCCTTCGGTCAATACCTGGTCAAGCCGGGCATCCTGGAGCCGAAGTATCACGCCATTTACATGAAGGCTCGCGATTGGCGAGAGGAGGCAGACTATAGCCCAACCGTAGTTTTTTCGGAGCAGGATGCGCTCACCATTCTGGCCGAAGCCGAGGAGTTCGTGGCGCGGCTGGAGCGGTACCTGAAGGATGTCGGGGCGTTGTGAGCGCCCTGATTGCCTCCTGACCGCTCCTTCTCAATCCTACCACCAGGCCCGCCCATTTATCCCTCCTCTGCCATTTTTGACGAAACCGCCGCGCGGTGTTGGAGTCCGGTCAGCAAGAATCCTGGGCTGCTGAGCGCCCTGGCTCACCGCCGATGCAGTCGCCAGCATAGACCGTCATCTCAGGCGTGACGCGGCACGCTTGCGGCTCATTTGTCGTTTCTTTGTCCATCGCACGGCCCTTCATTGCGCCGGCAGCCCCGGGTGGAGGTCTGTCCCATGATGCGCCCCGCTACCCCACGTCCCGCGTCTCCTGGGGAGGAAGCTTCCTCTCGTCCGACCGGAAATTTCCTCCAACGGATACCCGCTGCGCTCCTGTTTTGCTCCCTGGGCTTCCTGCTGTTGCTGGCTGGCGGCACGCTTGCGCCCGCGTGGGCCACGCCGGGAGCCGATAACGGCACCATTCCCACCCCGACCCCCGGACCGACGCCCACGTCCGGGCCGTGCGGGCCGACGGAGGTGACGGGAGGCATTATCGGTACGAATACCATGTGGTACAAGGTGTGCAGTCCGTTTACGGTAACGGGGAATCTGTTGGTGGACAGTGGGGCGACGTTGACGATTGAGCCGGGGGTGGTAGTGCAGTTTGCGAACGGGAAAGGCTTGCAGATCAACGGCACGTTGATAGCGCGCGGAACTGATGACAACCCGATTGTCTTCACGTCAGCGCAAGCCAGCCCTGCGGCA
>Ga0172368_10001558_pt1 | contig 31141 bp, 19 predicted proteins | sample Lak11m_FD_114540 | JGI IMG/M metagenome (GOLD analysis project Ga0172368, IMG submission 114540) | Freshwater microbial communities from Kabuno Bay, South-Kivu, Congo - kab_022012_11m | ecosystem: Environmental > Aquatic > Freshwater > Lake | place: Democratic Republic of the Congo: South-Kivu...
GACCGCGCTTTGGTTTTGGATTTCATTCCGGCCTTCAAAATTGCGGAAAAATACCATGCCGAGGCGCTTTGCGCCGAGGCAACATATTTCAATTTCGCTGAATGTAAAACTTGGCGGAGAGGGCGGGATTCGAACCCGCGGTGCCTTGCGGCACACACGCTTTCCAAGCGTGCGCACTAGGCCACTATGCGACCTCTCCTTGTGTGCTATACATTTGTATTGTCTAACAGATCTAATCAGTTTTTCAATTCACCCCGCCCAAAGCGGGTCCGCCGTGGGCGGATATGCGACCTCTCCAAAACACCTATACCCTACCAAATTCCAAACAAAAAATAAAGACGCAGGGAAAATAGCGCGAAATCGCGAAAAATTATTTTTCAGCCCTTGCAACGCGCCTTATGACATTCACAACAGAATCCGGAGTAAGCGACATTGAATCAATCCCCTCTTTTGCAAGCCAAGCCGCGAATTCCGGATAATCGCTCGGAGCCTGTCCGCAAATCCCGACTTTTCTTCCACGCTTTTTGGCGACCGAAATCAAATAAGAAATCTGCTTTTTGACTGCTTCGTTGTTTTCGTCGTAAATATGGCTTACAAGCTCGCTATCCCTGTCCACTCCCAAAACAAGCTGAGTCAAGTCGTTTGAACCTATGGAAAACCCGTCAAAAATTTTGCAAAATTCTTCAGCCAAAATAACGTTCGCCGGAATCTCGGCCATAACATAAACTTCAAGATTTTTCACGTTGCGTTTTAATCCGTTTTTCGCCATAACGGACAAAACTCTTTTTCCTTCTTCTATTGTCCTGCAAAAAGGAACCATTATTTTTATATTTTCAAATCCCATTTCCTCTCTCACTTTTTTCATTGCTCTGCATTCAAGCTCAAATCCTTTTATATAATTTTCATCATAATATCTTGAAGCTCCTCTCCAGCCTATCATCGGATTATTCTCTTTTGGCTCATATTTTTCTCCGCCTATCAAATTCGCGTACTCATTTGTTTTAAAATCCGACAGTCTCACTATAACGTCTTTCGGGTAAAACGCGGCCGCTATTCTCCCTATCCCTTCCGCGAGTTTGTCAACAAAAAACATCGGCTTATCCGAATAATCCAAAGTCAAATCATCTATTTTGTCTTTAACCTCTCCGTCATTGAGCGATTTATAATTAACCAAAGCCAATGGGTGAATTTTTATGAAAGTGTTTATTATGAATTCCATTCTTGCAAGCCCTACTCCGGAATTTGGAATAAAAGAATCGTGAAAAGCTTTTTCCGGAGAAGCCAAATTCATCATTATTTTTGTTTTTGTTTTAGGCAAAGTTGATAGGTCTATTTTTTTGATTGAAAAAGACGCCTTGTCTTTATAAACAAATCCAATCTCACCTTCGGCGCAACTTACTGTCGCCATTGTGCCTGTTTTTAATTTTTCAGTTCCGTCTTTTGTGCCAACTATGGCAGGTATCCCAAGCTCTCTGGAAACTATCGCGGCATGACAAGTTCTTCCTCCGGCGTTCGTCACTATTCCGGAAGCCATTTTCATGACAGGCTCCCAATCCGGATCAGTCATTTCCGTAACCAAAATTTCACCCTGCTTAAAAGAAGCAAGTCCGGAAACATCTTTTATTATTTTTATCTTTCCTGTTCCTATTTTTGACCCAACGGCCTGGCCTTGCGCCAAAATTTCGCCTTTCTTTTTTATTGTGTATTCTTCAAGTGTGTGTTTGTTTTTTGAAGCTTGCACGGTTTCCGGACGGGCTTGAACAATATAAAGTTTCCCATCTTTCCCGTCTTTTGCCCATTCTATGTCCATTGGTCTTTTATAATGCTTCTCTATTTCAATCCCCCATTTGGCAAGCTCTAAAATTTCTTTTTCGGACAAAACATGTATTTTTTGATCACGCTCAGTGACATCAACGGTTTTAGTCGGGCTTGTATCTCCGTTTGAATAAATCATTTTAATCTTTTTGGATCCAAGCGTTTTACCGACTATTGGTTTGAATTTTTTATCCAAAAGAGGCTTATAAACATAATATTCATCAGGGCTCACTTGTCCTTTTACCACAAGCTCGCCAAGCCCCCATGATCCATTTATCAAAACAACATCAGTAAAACCTGATTCAGTATCCAAGGTGAACATAACTCCAGAGCAAGCCATGTCTGATCTCACCATTTTTTGCACGCCAACGGAAAGCGCCACATCTTCGTGTTTGAATCCTTTATCAACTCTGTAAGAAATAGCCCTATCCGTAAAAAGAGACGCCATGCATCGTTTTGAAGCTTCTATCAATTCCGCTTCTCCTGATATGTTTAAAAAAGATTCCTGTTGTCCGGCAAAAGACGCGTCAGGCAAATCTTCCGCGGTCGCGGAAGATCTTACGGCCACATCAACGGCTTTTGAGCGATATTTTTTTGAAAGTTTTTTGTACGCTTCAGCTATTTCTTTTTTCAAGTCCAACGGGAGCGCGGCTGAAAGAATTATGCTTCTTATATTCCTACCTCTCTCGGCAAGCTGACGCATGTTTCTTGTGTCCAATCCCAAAAGCTGCCTGTCAATCTCGTCTCCTATCCCTGTTTTTTCTATAAAATACAAATACCCTTGCGCGGTTATGGCAAATCCATCAGGTATTCTTATCTTTCTTCCGAGCTTTTGGAACATCTCTCCCAAAGACGCGTTTTTACCGCCAACCATGGGCACGTCTTTTATTTCAAGCTCGTTGAAAAATTTTATGTATTTCATGTTTGTTTTTATTTTTTAATTCTAATTTCAATCTATTGGCTTTTTGCAAATCGCAAGATATTAAAAATTACAAAGTATGCACTTTTATCAAATTCAAAGATCCTTTCGGGCCGGTAGGATGGCCTGTGGCGATTATTATCTTGTCTCCTTTTTTGAGAGAAAGTTCTGTTTTTGACAATTTCACCGAAGCGTCTATCAGCTCGTCAACGCTTTTTTTGCGTTCCATTATAAAAGGCACAACGCCCCAAATCAAAGCCATCTGCCTTAAAGTTATCAAGTTTTGAGTCAAAGCCAATATTGGAATCTGTGGTCTTTCACTAGAAATAAGGCTCGCCGACCTACCGGACGAAGACATCACGACTATTGCTTTTATATTTTCGTATTCAGAAACATCTTGGGCTGTATTTGCTATTATTCCGGAAACGGGGATTTTTTTCTTTTTACTAAAATGCATTTTGTCATCAAAAGGAGAATCCTCTGTTTCGCGTATTATTTCGGACATCAAAGCGCAGGTTTCAAATGGATATTTTCCGGTTGAAGTTTCTGATGAAAGCATAAGGGCATCGGCGCTATCTATAACAGCGTTAGCCACGTCAGATACTTCCGCCCTTGTTGGACGCGCGTTCACTGTCATGCTTTCCAGCATCTGAGTCGCGACTATTACGGGCTTTGAAGCTTGTTGGCATTTTTGAATCATCTTTTTTTGCAATATTGGAATTTTCTTTGAAGCGATTTCTATTCCAAGATCTCCTCTTGCCACCATTATGGCGTCAGCTGTTTCCAAAATTGCATCAAAATTTTCAACAGCTTCTTTTCTTTCTATCTTTGCGATTATCTTGGGGCGATATTGTCCTGATTTCGGAAACAGTGATCGCAAGTCTTCTATGTCTTTCGCGCCGGAGACAAAAGAAAGCGCGACCCAATCAACTTTTTGTCTAAGACCGAATTTCAAATCTTCTTTGTCTTTTTTTGTTATCACAACAGAAGGGATTTTTGAATCCGGAAGATTTATTCCTCTTGCTGATGTTAATATATCACCTTGCTCAACTTGAGCCAAAACAAGATCCCCTATTATTGATTTAGCAACAAGCCTTACAAGTCCATCTTTTATTAAAATGGATTCGCCTTGTTTCACCATTGACCCAAGAGCTTCTTGGGTGGGTAAAATAAGAATATTCGGGGGAACATTTTTTCCTTTATATCCTTCTGGCACAAAAATAACCATATCGCCTTTTTTAACCAATATCCCATCCTTGGGCATTGATCCGAGCCTTATTCTCGGGCCTTGCAAATCTTGTATTATTGAAACCGGTTTTTTTAATTTTTCAGACGCCAGTCTTATGTTTTTTATTAGCATTTCATGGTGTTTGTAGTTTCCGTGTGAAAAATTAAGTCTCGCGCAATTCATACCCGCTTTTATAAGACTTTTTATTTTTGAAGAACTCTCGGTTGATGGACCTATAGTGCAAATTATTTTTGTCCTTTTTAATCTGTAAGGCATAGTTGAGAATTAATTATAACTTTCAATACCTCCTTGTTTGTGATTATATCACAAAAGGAGCCACTCCCAAAAAGCGGCTCCTTTCAAAATTCAAATCATGGCAAAGATTAATATTTCTTCAAAACACTATCCAAAACATTATAAATCTTCTTTCCAAAATGTTTTTCTCTTAATTCAGAAAGCGTTAATATATGTTTTTTGACAGGTTTTCTGACTTCATAAATTTTCATATCGCTTCCCCTTATAAGATCGCCGATAGAATATTTTCTTTCAGAATCAACCTTTCTATATGTGCTTATAACATCATCAGACACATCTGTAATTTCTTTTCCAGCGTGATCTTTAACAAGCTCTTTAATTGAGGACACATATTGCAAAGAATTGTTTTTCACAACGTAAATCCTCTTTGTTGAATCTCTAACCAAGACTCCGTCAGCAAAATCCCTGCTTCCCAAAACAGTCGGATTTGCGAATTTTTCAATATCAAATTCATTTTCAATATTTTTATCTTCCTCATCTTTTGGAACAACTTGTTCTTCTGATAAAAATTCAATGTCAGAAGAAGCAACAGCGCTTGTTCCGTATTTATTTTTGAACTGAACATAAACGCTTTTCTTTCCAAATCCGCCACTTAAATTCCACTCAGCCATATCAGAATACTTAATCCAATTGGAACCAATAAAATCAATGTCATTTGAAATTCTCATTTCCAGCGGCGCATAGACTTCTTCCATTCTTGAAGCATAAAGAGAAAGTGTAACAATTTTTGAAGTTGTTGTTTTTTTAGCGCTATTTATTGTTATTTTTGCATTGTCCGGATTATAAGAATACATCGTTCCGCCACCGCCTCCGGAAGAAGATCCTGAAGATGAGGAGACCGGAGATATGGATGCAAACTGAGTAAAGTGATATGTCCAAATCACGGTTCCTGAACCTGATTGCGCGTAACATTCATTAGGAAAAGCAATATTAGTTGGATTTGTCGCGCTATCGCAAAGAGTTGTTATCTCGTGCCAAACGATTGAGTTCGCGGGCTTATAAGCAACGCTACCCGTCACACCAGGCAAAAATACTTTTACCGGAGCATCAAACAAAAGAGTGACACCAGGATCTCCAACCTCTATAACCGTGTTTCCGATTTGAAATCCGCTCGGAGCCGAGCCTGATGCTGACGCTGTTTTTGGAGGTCTTATCGCCCCATTCCAACCCAATGGAGCCAGAATAGTTGTCTGATCCGGAATCTCAACCTCAACAGCCACGCTTGATTCCGTATTTGTTATTTTAATATTTTGGCCCGGATTTCCGGATTGTACCTTAACCGCTTTTTCTATTTTAATCGCCTTGTCTCCGATTGTTTGTTCCTCTGTAAGATTAACAGGTGCCGCTATTGTTGCGCTTGTAAAACTTGATAAATCAATTAGCGAACCTCCTATCGTTATTTGTCCATTCAATGAAGACTCTTCAACGCCGCTTGAAAAATCAATTATAGCGTCTTCAGTCAATTTTATTTCGTTTTCTCCGGATGGCAAATCAGTCATACCCGAAACACTAGAAGTCAATATCGCGCTCTGCGGCAATCCTTCCGAAAGCACTGTTTTGGATTCATTTTCAAACCATGGGTCAAACAAAACATAATTACTTATCTCAACCCCGGATCCTTCTGGGTTAGACGAATGTTTTGGACCTGTTTGATGTCCCCACCAATTGCTTTTCGCGTCTATTTTCTCGCTAGGGTCAATCTCAACTTTTATTCCATATCCGCAAGATGGATCAACGGTATTATCCAAAAAAACAACCCCTGACAAAGTACCGGAACCGACTGAACCTTGCAAAATCTTCAAAACAACAGGTGAGTTTTTATAACTGTTTCCGGCAAAAGACAAGTCAGACAAAACTCCGTCTTCAATTGATATGAATGAACTTAAGTTCGCAATTTCATTGTTTGAAAAAGTAAAAGAATTCAGACCGGAGCTCATTACTGATCCATTTTTCGCGCCTATCTTAATAACCGCGGAAGAAAAAGAATCAGCAGATATGTTTATCTCCGACATTGCTCCAAGCCCTGAATAAGTAAAAGTTTGGCCAGAGTCTTTTCCGTTTATTCTTATTGTAAGTGTTTCATCTCCTGTCGCGCCTTCGTCTTCTTGTGTTTCTGAATCATCTTGATAAACAGGCAAAGCTCCGTAATATCCCTCTGTTGTCACTTCAAAAAACCCCGCAACATTTCCATCAGGATCAACAACATCAACAACAGTTCCAATAGGAGCGGGCTGTCCTCCTATTAATACGCGCCCGTATATAAACATAAACTCGCTTGCCGTGGAAACATTGTCATAACTGACATCATCAGGAACTGAATCAGCAGATATGTTTATCTCCGACATTGCCCCAAGACCGGAATACATAAAAGTTTGACCAGCGTCTTTTCCGTTTATTCTTATTGTAAGTGTTTCATCTCCTGTCGCACCTTCGTCTTCTTGTGTTTCTGAATCATCTTGATAAACAGGCAATGCTCCATAATATCCTTCTGTTGTCACTTCAAAAAACCCAGCAATATTTCCATCAGGATCAACAACATCAACCACGGTTCCAATAGGAGCAGGCTGCCCACCAATAATCGCTTGTCCATATATGAACATAAACTCGTTTGTTGGAGAAACGTTGTAATAACCAGTATTGAAATACGACGAATCTATTGTAATGGAAGAAATTGAATTTGAAGAATTGTTCCCTGTTATTTGTATCCCAACAGATCCATCATGAGTAACCGCAAAACCGCATTCCGAGATTTCAATGTTGGAAATGGAAGAAGAAGATGAGTCTATTGTTATCAAGCCCGAAGCTGAGTTGGAATAAAACATTATTCCTGCCAAAGTAACCGAAGAAGAAGTTATTGAATGCGACCCTATTATAACTGTTTTATCTTTTCCGGCGCCAGAAAGCGTAATTGGCTTTGTTATTGATAAATTCTCCGCATATTCTCCTTCGGGAATATTTATCATTGCGCCGCCATCAGATGAATTAATCGCGTATTGTATGGAAGGATAAAGCATGCCTTGCGCGCTTACAACATTTTTTGCCGGTGTTCCAAAATCTCCCAATCCGTATTGAATTGAATTTTCAGAAGACAAAGTTCCATCCTGTCCGACAACAATTGATTTTCCTGCCTGTGAACTTGTATAAGAGACTGAATGTATCAGAACCGGAGTGGATGAATTATCAAATATATTTATGGTTTCATTTGAATTATTGAGAGCAACGGAAGACCATTGATAATCACACGATACTCCTCCATTATTGAAAATATTACTGTTTCTGCACAGCATAACATAAGATCCTGACTCAATTACAACATTTGAAGATATTGTATGCGAAGTATTTGCGGCATCTTTTATTTTCCATCCTTGCAAATCTATATCAACATTTGTTGTGTTATAAAGCTCTATCCATTCTCCGTCGGAATCATCAACAGACAAAGGATATGCCATAAATTCTGTAATCAAAACATCTCCCTCAGAAGCTTCAAACCCTGAGGAAGCCAGTGCTGTTTGCGATGCCAAAAGAGAGAAAATAATTAAAAACGAAGTCGCAAAAGCAGCTAAAAGTATTCCAAGCTTTCTCAAAGAAAGCTGAATACAATCAATTTTTAAATTGATCATACGTTTAATTTAGTTTGTAACAAGCTCCTATTGAACTGATATTCAATATTAAAAATACTCTTTTTGTAAAAAAAGTCAATGTTTATTGGAAAAATTTAAATATAAAACGCAGCAAAAAACAGAGCGATCGCAAAAAATCCGAAAAGCGCGTGACCCGGCTTTTGTTTTTTTATTTCAACAAAAACCATTAAAATCAAAGCAATCACCCCCAAAATAGCCATCGCGCCAAAATATCCCTTGCTTATTCTGTTAATCGCGCCCACAAAACCGGAATTATGATTTTTTATAAAAAGATACTTATCAAGAGCTGATGGGTTAGCCTTAACAATACCTTCCAAAGGTATGTCTTTTTTAATAAAATTCCCGTCTTGCGAATAAGCCAAAACATAAGGAGGGACTGTCGGGCTGAAAACCTTATCATAATCTTCTTTAAAAATAATAGCGCTTCCGGACCATTCGCCGCGATCTTTTATATTTTCAAAAAGCTCTATCTTCCTGCCTCCCAAAAACAAATCAACCCTATCGGCAAAAGACGCAAAAACAATCGCGCTCACCAAAGCAATATCATTGCCATCTTTTTCTTCAATTAAAACATTGCTTTTTGAATCATCTATAAAAAGATTTTCTTCGTTTGTGGCAACATATCCGGATACCGCGGAAACTTCTTGATAAACATCGTTTGAAAAAGATTTTTCATCAAGAACTTGAGCATTCTGCCCGCCCGAGGAATCTTCCATAAAAGAGTATTCGGAAGAATCGGAAACAAATATGTTTTGTCTAGCTCCGAAAAGTTGCGCCACCAATACGGTTTCCGACTCGCCAAAAAAACCCGATACCGCGCTTACGCCTATCTCTTCGTAGTCAGGATCAATCAAATTGTCATAATGCGTCGGACTCGCCTTCCATCCTTCCATGGCGCTTTTGGCGTCGCTAAACCCTATGGCCAGATTCTCTCCGGCTACGCTGTAGCGATACCCGACATCATCTATCCATTTTGAAAACCTGTATCCTTCCGGACTTGTGTGCGCGAAATAATTTTTTATCATCATGTCTTGCGCTCTTCCGAAAGCGGCTTTTTTAAGATCTTGATTGTCTTTCAAAATTTCTATGCCAATATCTTTTCTCATTTCATTTGTCATAACGACTATTTGATTTTCCTGTTCAAAAAGAACATCCGGAGTAAGCCAAGCCGCTTCCGGTAAAATCGCCAAAAATATAAAAACAAAAACTTTTATAACAACAGCGCTTGTTGCGTGAAAAGCGATTCTTTTTGAATCAAAAGACGCTGGATGATAATTGTTCCCTTGGTGCGGTATTAAAAAATTTTTTAATTTACCCGGTCCTTTAGGGTTTCTCCCCATTGCAACTTCCGCTCCATCAGGAATTCCGTCTCCATCAGTATCGTTGTTTTTAGGATCTGTTCCGTATATAAAAATTTCTTCAAAATCCGAAAGTCCGTCTCTGTCCGTATCTTTGGAAAAGACACTCGTTTTAAATAGCGCCTCCTCTTCGTCAGAAAGGCCGTCTTTGTCAAAATCGTTTAATTTTGATTTTTGTTTTTTCATGTTTTCAAATTCCATAAAACCCCAAATAACAAACCGCCGGAACGCTGAAGCTCATATTTCAAAACAAGAGCATCTGCGTTCCGGCGGTTTAAAAAATAAAACTGAAAAAATTAGAACATTATCTGAACATTGCTCGCGTCAACCAATGTTTTTATATGTTGATTTATAAGCTCCTGTTTCTTTTGATTGGTAAGTTGGGTTCTTACATCTTCCTTTACATCTTCAAAAACAGGTTTTTGCTGACCCTCGGCAACGGTCGCTTTATCATAAGCATCCTGAATTTCTTGGTCAGTAACCTGTATGCCTGAAAAATCAATCGCCTTGTTCAAATAAGCTTCTATGGTAAGTTGGCGCGCTATATCGTTTCTAACGTATGTTTCGTCAAGTCCTTGGCTTGCCATTGATTCTTTGGCTTTTTCATCCCCCCCTAGCTGCTCCACTATTTTTCTATATTGTTCTTCAATTTGCGCGTCTTCAACCTTTATTCTTTCTTTAACAGCATATTGTAAAACTATCTTCTCTTGAACCATTATATTTATAATATTCTGCAAAATTTCAGTCTGAGCTTCGGCTGACGAAACATCAACACCTTGTGACTGATAAGAAGTGGCGGAAAGTTGTGCTCTTTTCACGAATTCATCTTTTTTGACCTCATCTCCGTTCACCAAAGCGACTACATCAGGCAAATCATCTGTTGTTTTTGCACCAGAAACAGCAGCTTGGTCTGGATTGTTCTTTTCAACCTTGCCCCTGTAATAATATCCTCCATAGGCTGAACCGCCTACAAACAAAACCCCCAAAAGAACAAATGTAAAAATCTTTTTGTTTTTTTTGAAAAAGCTGAGAAAGCTTTTCTGTTTTTTTGCCGGTCTTATTGACCCCTGCTCTGTTGTTTGTGTTTCTTCCATATTTGTATTTTACCTTATTTATAATTAATTTATAATAACATACGTTTAAATTTTATCAAATAAGGCGCTCTTATGCAATAAGCGCGCCTTATTTTTAAAAAAATACCGATTTTTCAAAGAATAATATTACATCATCCCCATTCCACCCGGCATTCCCTGATGCATACCTGAATCATTCTTTTTTTCCTCTGGAATATCGGTTATAACAGCCTCTGTGGTCAAAAACATGGAAGCTATTGAAACAGCGTTTTGGATAGCTGATCTTGTCACCATTGCAGGATCAACAATTCCAGCTTCTATCATGTCTTCTTCATAGTCATTCTTTTGGGCGTTGTATCCAAAATTACCTGTTCTCTTTTTCACTTCCTCGGCGACTATGGAGCCATCTCTTCCTGCATTGAAAGAAATCTGTCTTATAGGCTCTTCCAAGGATCTTCTTATTATGTCAACTCCGACTTTCTCGTCTTGATTTTCTGTTTCAACGTAATTCAAAGATTCCATTGCTCTTATCAAAGCGACTCCGCCGCCCGGAACGATTCCTTCTTGAACAGCGGCTTTTGTGGCTGCCAAAGCGTCTTCTATTCTGTGCTTTTTTTCTTCCATCTCGGTTTCCGTGGCTGCCCCGACTTTTATTATGGCAACTCCTTTGCCAAGTTTGCCCAATCTTTCGTTGAGTTTTTCTTTGTCATAGTCGCTGTCAGTCTGCTCTATTTCTTTTTTGATAGCTTCAACCCGCTTTGCTATTGATTCTTGATCGCCTTTGCCCTCAACTATTGTTGTTATTTCTTTGGTCGCAACAACTTTTCTTGCGGATCCGAGCATATCAAGTTCCGCGTTTTCAAGTTTTAATCCGACTTCTTCTGATATTACTTTCCCTCCGGTTAAAACGGCTATGTCTTCAAGCATGGCTTTTCTTCTGTCTCCAAATCCCGGAGCTTTTACCGCAAGGGCGGAAAATGTTCCGCGCAACTTGTTCACAACCAAGGTCGCCAAAGCCTCGCCTTCCATGTCTTCCGCGATTATTACTATTTCTTTTCTGCCTGATTGAGTCACTTTCTCAAGAAGTGGCAAAATATCTTGTATTGATGATATTTTTTTGTCGGTTATAAGAATATATGGATCTTCCATCACGGCCTCAAGCCTGTCTGTGTTTGTCATCATGTAAGGAGACACATATCCTTTATCAAATTGCATGCCTTCAACAAACTCCAAATCCATTCCGAATGATTGCGACTGCTCCACGGTGATTGGAGCTTCGTGACCTACCTTGCTTATGGCCTTAGCGATAAGCTTTCCTATTTCTTTATCATTGGCTGATATGGACGCAACTTGAGATACTTCATCTTCTGATGAAGGATTTATTTGCTTTGAGTTGTTTTTTAGATGATCAACAACTTTTTGCACAGCCAAGTCCATTCCTTTTTTAACGGAAAGAGGGTTGGCTCCGGCTGTTATGTTTTTTATTCCTGCGGAAACCATAATCTGGGCAAGCAAGGTCGCTGTTGTGGTTCCGTCTCCGGCGACATCGTTTGTTTTGTTCGCCACTTCTTTTACCAAATCAGATCCTATGTTTTCAAACTTATCTTCCAATTCTATTTCTTTTGCAACAGTAACTCCGTCTTTGGTTATCACAGGAGAACCAAAGCCTTTATCCAAAACAACATTTCTTCCTTTTGGACCAAGAGTGACTTTTACCGCGTTGGCAAGTTTGTCAACGCCTCGCTTTATAGCTTGGCGAGCCTCCTCGTTAAACAAAATTTGTTTAGCCATATTGTTATGCCGATGAGATTGTGAATTTTGTTCAAAACTCAGTCGGCGCGATTAAATTATTATTCAATAATTCCGACAACGTCTGATTCGCTTATTACAAGAACTTCTTTTCCGTCAACAGTTATCTCGTCAGGAGAATATTTGCGAAAAACAATCCTGTCCCCGACCTTTACAGACACAGGCGCTATTTCGCCGCTATCAAGCCTTTTTCCCGGGCCAACAGCGATAACTTCTCCTTGTTCCGGTTTTTCTTTATCAACAGTATCCGGAAGAACTATTCCGCTTGAAGTGATTTCTTCTCTTCCGACTGGTTTGACGATAATTTTATCGCCCAATGGTTTTATGTTCATATTTTTTATTCAGCGGATTTTAGTCCTAAAACAATCACCAAACGATCACTCAATTGATTTCGTTAAATTACAATCTAAAAAGCGAAAAATCGTTTGATTATGTTTTAAAAAAGCCAAAACCGCTACTTAAATATTTCTTGTTAATTTATCACTCCCGAACCAAGAGTGATAATATACTTGTGATATTCTATTTTACTAAATGCAAAAATTATGTCAAGCGAACCATCCGATTCGGCGGGTTCTGTGATAGAAATTTTAGAAATTATTAGACTTGTCCAAGCCTCCTCACCCTAACCCTCTCCTCGTAGAGGAAAGGGAAGTTTAAAAAATTGCTATTCTAGTTCCTCCCTATCTCTTTTAGAGAGATGGAAATTTTTAAAATGATTATCCTTATTCCTCCCTCTCCCTTTTAGCTTGCCTGCCGCATGGTTGGGGAGAGGGTCGGGGTGAGGGTTCTCTTTATAAACTTTAATAGATTCTATCGTCCGACTTGGGCGGAATCCAGAATGACAATCCGCCAAACCAGCCCTGGGCGGGCCTAATTCCTCAACAATTTAACAATGTAGCAATGTAATAATTATTCTTTTAATTTAAATTTGTTTCTTCTTATGTCTTAAGTCTTACGACATAAGACTTATTCTTCCTAATTCTGAATTATATAGATTGTCACGTCGTCGTGAGTACGTGCTCACAAAAAACGACCCCGCCACTTTTTTTCCTGAGCTATCGTAAGCTAGGATAAAGTGACGAGGCCGTAGGGGTGGGACCCCGAGAAAAGAATTGGCTAATTTCAGCCAATATTATATTTTTGTTTTTTCATTAAAACCAACATCCCAAAATAAAAACAAATCATCATAATCCCCGGATAAAGCGTCCAAAAATAATGATCAAAAAAAGAAATTACAAAAACCGGAACAGCGCCCAAAATGGCTACAAAGCGATTTTCTTCCAAAAAAAACAAAACAAAAGCGAATAACAAAATCAAAACTCCAAAAAAACCGAGTTCGGACAGAACAAGCAAAAACGCATTATGCACCGGCTCGTTCTGATACGCGATTTTTTTGACGTCTTCCAAATCAATTGTAGCGAATCCGTAGTTTCCTATCCCGGCGCCAAAAAAAGGGCTTGAATTTATGACCAAAAAAGATTCTTTAAAAAGAGATACTCGCTCTTGTGAAGATTTTATCTCAAGTCTGCCGGATTTAGAAACGCGCGAAAGAGCTGGTTCATAAAACAATGCCAAAAACATGGCGCAACAAACAGAAAAAATCAAAACAATCTTCCCCGCTTCCATAAAACGCGAACCGATTAGCATGCGCAAAACGAATAAAAACAAAAAAACGCAAAAGCCCAAAATCGCGCTTCTGGAAAAAGTGCAAAAAAGTCCAAACAACAAAACAGCAAAAACCGAAATTCTCAAATCATCCCAAACCACTTCTCTTTTTCTTTTCAAATCAAATGTCAACAAAGCAAGGCAAATAACAAGAGATCCTCCCAAAATATTCGGATGAGGAAACGATCCGTAAGCGCGAAGCCATCTGCGCAACTCGGTCTCAACAACCGAGACTCCCATGTTGGCCGGATTTTGATTCGACATGCCGAAAAAAGAAGAAGCCGGAACGCTCTGAAGCAAAAATTCAGCGATTCCCAAAACTGATTGAATGACAGCGGAAAAAAGCGCGACCCAAAGCAATTTTTTATAATCAATTCCTAAAAAAGAAATAATCATAAACAGCGCCACGCCCTCGGAAAGCGCTATCCACCTCTCGGTCGCCACTGACATATCGCGCGACCAAAAAATCGAAGCTCCTGCAAAAACGACAAACAAAAGACCCGCGCCATAAAAAGAGAAAAACATTTTTTTTGAAAATTGTATTTTCTGTTTTTTAAAACCAGTGTAAAAACGAAAACCGATCAAAACAAAAATAACCAAAAGAATCATTTCGGTCGCGTATATGGATATTGTGCCGTATTCCCAATAAACGCCACCCATGCTTCCCTCTTGCAAAATCAAACGCGTTTGCAAAGGTATCAAAAAAACAAATAAAAGCGCTAAAAAAAATATAATCTTTTCAACAGACGCCATCAAATCAAATTTTGGAAACCGAAGAATATTGCTCATATCTTTTAACGAATTTTTGAAGATGCTCCATTCTTTTATCGTTCACGTGGAATTTCAAAAAACCATTTTCAACCCTCACCCTTGTGTCTTTGTTCGCCATTTCTTTTATTTGTTTTGGAAATTTCGCTCTCTGAAAAATTTCAACTATTTTTGAAAAACGAACAAGCAAACATTCAAAAATTTTAAAATTTTTTATTTTGTTTTTAACAAAAAAACTCGGGTGAGGAATTTTCTTTTCCGAAAACGGCAAATTTTTAAAAATCCATTTTGAATTTTGATCCCAAAAAGAATCATAAATTCTTTTTGAATCCCAAATCGGATAAAAATCGCAAGCCCAATAAACATAATCAATATCATGCCTGCCGATTTTGTATTTTGAAAAATCAAGTAAACCCTCTTCCGCGAAGACGCTGATGCAAATTTTGTTTCTTGTTGATTTGTTGCCCGGTCTTGCCTTAAAAACAGACAATAAAGACAATATTAAAAATCTTGCCCACCACGCACCTCCTTTTGAAGTTATCACAACCAAGTCTATGTCGCTTTCTTCTTTGGCGTTGAAAACAGCTGTTGAGTTGCTCAAAAACAACGCTCTCGCGAAAGGTATTTTTGAAATTATTTTCACCCAAAACAACGCTGATTCAAATTTTATTTTAGAAAAACGATACCTCTCTCGCCTTGTCTTCAACACACTATCTCTTCCTCGCAAATAATAAAACCCGTTTTTATTTTTTATTCTCTTTGATAGCCACTCGTCTTTTTGAATAAAGTCAAAAAAAGAATAAAGATCCATGGAGTCTTTTGATGTTTTTTCGGAAAAATCCAAAGCGTATTCATAAAGCTCAATCAAAGTCAGAGGAAAATCAAAAATATCAAAATACACTATTGCGGAAAAAACAGATTTTCTAAAATTTTGATTCATAGATGAATCATATCAAAAACATCCCCAAAGCGAAACAAGGGGAAGATTTTGAAAAACAACTACAAAACGCTTTTAAGATATTTTCCGGTAAAGCTCTCCGCGCAAAGAGAAACCTGTTTTGGAGTGCCGCAAGCCACAAGTCTTCCGCCTTTGTCGCCTCCTTCCGGACCCAAATCAATTATATAATCGCATGATTTTATAACATCCAAATTGTGCTCTATTATCAAAACCGTGTTTCCTTTGTCAACCAAAGCGTTTAAAACATGTAAAAGCCTCTCAACATCAGAAAAATGCAAGCCTGTTGTCGGCTCGTCCAAGATATAAAGAGTTCTGCCTGTCGCCCTTCTTGACAGCTCCGTCGCTAGCTTGATCCTTTGCGCTTCTCCTCCAGAAAGAGTCGTGGCGCTTTGCCCGAGTTTTATGTATCCCAGCCCAACTTCAAAGAGCGTATCCAGTTTTGATTTTATGGCGGGTATGTTTTTGAAAAAATTTTTTGCTTCTTCAACCGTCATCTGGAGAATGTCTGAAATGTTTTTTGCGTTATAATGAATCTCCAAAACCTGCGGATTATATCTTTTTCCGCGACACTCTTCGCACTCAACATAAACATCCGGCAAAAAATTCATCTCAATCCTCTTTACTCCGTCGCCTTCGCACGCTTCGCACCTTCCTCCTTTTACGTTAAAAGAAAACTTGCCTGCCCTGTATCCCCTTATTTTCGCCTCAGGAACCTGGGTAAAAAGATCCCTTATCAAAGTGAACACTCCGGCATAAGTTGCCGGATTTGATCTTGGGGTTCTGCCTATCGGGGATTGATCTATATCTATCACCTTGTCTATGTTTTCCAATCCTTTTATTTCTTTATGCTTTCCGGGTCTGTCTTTGGCTCTGTAAAAATGCGCCAAAAGACTTTTGGCCAAAATATCGGTCATAAGAGTTGATTTTCCAGAACCTGAAACTCCTGTTATCGCGACAAGTTTTCCCAAAGGAATATCAATGTCAATGTTTTTAAGATTAAACTCGCTCGCGCCTATTATTGATAAAAATTTTCCTGATCCTTTTCTGTATTTAAGTGGAGATTTGATTGATTTTTTTCCGGAAAGATATTGGCCTGTTGTTGATTTTTTTGATTTTTTTATTTCCTCCGGAGTGCCAAACGCCACTATTTCTCCTCCGTGGTCGCCGGCTCCGGGCCCAACATCAACAACAAAATCAGCCTCGCTTATTGTCTCTTGATCGTGCTCTACAACAATCACCGTGTTACCGAGATCGCGCAAATCTTTTAGAGTTTTTATAAGCCTTGTATTGTCTCTTTGATGGAGGCCTATTGATGGCTCGTCAAGAATATACAAAACTCCGGTAAGCGCGGATCCTATCTGCGTTGCAAGCCTTATTCTTTGCGCTTCTCCTCCGGAGAGCGTATGCGCGGCGCGGGAAAGAGTAAGATAGTTCAATCCCACGTTTCGCAAAAAATCCAATCTTGCCAATATTTCTTTTAATATCACCCGCGCTATTTTCATTTCCGTTTCTGAAAGAGGAGACTTTTTTGACGCCAAAAAATCAAAATATTGCATTGAATCGTCTATGCACATCTCGCATACTTCTGATATGTTTTTGTCTGCTATCGTGACCGCCAAAACTTCTTTTTTAAGTCTTTTTCCGCCGCAATCCTCGCATTCTTTGACCAGCATATAAGTCTCTATTTCCCTCCTTATATAATCAGAATCGGTTTCCTTGTATCTTCTCATCAAATTATTCACAACGCCCTCAAAAGTCGTTTCAAACTCTTTTATCTTTCCTATCGCGTCAGGATTTGTCACTCTGTAAACTTTATCTCCTGTTCCGTACAAAATTTTATCAACGCAAGATTTTGACAAATTTTCAACAGGAGTGCTTATGGAAAAATCATTACTCCTCGCGACTTCTTCCAAAATGCTGAAATACCAACCTTGAAAAGAAGCTGTCCTTGACCAAGGTCTTACAGCTCCCTCGGCTATTGAAAGACGTTTATTCGGTATAACCAAATCAGGATCTATCTCTTGTCTGGTTCCAAGACCGGAGCACTTGTCGCACGCTCCATGAGGCGAATTGAAAGAAAAATTTCGCGGCTCCAAAAGAGGTAAATTTATAAAACAATGAGGACACGCGAGATGTTGCGAATAAAGAGAATCTTCGGTTTTTTCTTCTTCCAGAACTCTTGTCACTATCACAAGCCCATCTCCCAAATCCAAGGCCGTCTCAAGAGAATCCGCGAGTCTAGAATCATCGTCTTTTGTTGAAGAATTTTTAACAGAAAGCCTGTCAACCACAACATCTATGGAGTGTTTGCATTTTTTATCCAAATTCATGTCCAAAGCTTCTTCTATTGGCACAACGTCTCCGTCTATTCTCACTCTGGCGTAACCTGCTCTTGAAAGCTCCGCAAACACGTGCCTGTGCTCTCCTTTTTGATCTCTTATAATCGGAGACAAAAGCATTATCTTTGAATCATGAGGCATTTTTCTTATTTGTTTTATTATCTGCTCTTTGCTTTGTTTGGATATTATCCTACCGCATTTGGGACAATGAGGAACACCTATTCTCGCGTATAACACTCTTAAATAATCATAAATCTCAGTGACGGTTCCGACTGTTGAACGCGGATTATGAGATGTTGATTTTTGGTCAATTGATATGGCCGGAGAAAGACCGTCGATTCTCTCAACATCAGGCTTGTCCATCAAGCCCAAAAATTGTCGCGCATAAGCGGACAATGATTCAACATATCTTCTTTGTCCTTCCGCGTAAATTGTGTCAAAAGCCAAAGAAGATTTTCCTGATCCGGAAATTCCGGTTATCACAACAAGCTTGTTGCGAGGAATGTCAATTGATACATTTTTAAGATTATGCACTTTCGCGCCTTTTACGGAAATATAATCAATTGAATTTCTTTTAATTTTCATATCAAAACACTGATTTTTTTGAATGATTATTTTTATCGCCAAGCGCGCTAAAACAAAGAATATTATACATCAATCAAAAGATATTATCAAGAAACATTGAGTGAAAAACAAAAACACAAAACAACATAAAAAACAAAACAAGCCAAACGCCAAAGCCTACCAAAATATTTACAGAGAATATATACTTTAAACATATGAACAATATCGCAGAAAAAGCCAAGTCACTGCCAACGCTTCCCGGGATTTATAAATTTTTAGACAAAAAATCATCGGTTATATACATCGGAAAAGCCAATAATCTAAGATCCAGAGTTTTGTCGTATTTTTCAAAAACCGAGGATCTTTCGGATTGGAAAAAAGACATGGTAAAAAATATCAAGGATGTGGAAACAATAATTTCTGATTCAGAAACCGAAGCTTTGATACTTGAATCCATTGAAATAAAAAAACATAGGCCGAAATACAACATAGTTCTAAAAGACGATAAGTCTTACGGATTCATAAAAATAGATTATTCGGAAAAATTTCCAACAGTATGCTTTGACAGAAAAAAGAAAGACCAAAAAGGCAAAATAAAATACTATGGCCCGTATACATCCGGGCGTGGGACTCATCAAAACCTGAGCCTTTTAAGAAGAATTTTTCCTTTTAAAAAAAATAACAAAAAGATGAGTGTTTTTGAAATCAATCTTCTTGAAAAGCGATCAATCGGACAAATACCGCAATCAGAAGAAGATTACAAAGAGATGATAAAAAATTTTGAACAAGTGATTAAAGGACGAATAAATCCGGTTGAAAAAATATTGCGAGAAAAAATGAAAATTTTAAGCATGGAAAAAAAATACGAACAAGCCGCAAAAACAAGAGATCAAATAAAATGGCTTGATATATTAAAATCAAAGCAAAAAATGGTTTCTTCAAAATCCGAATCGCGCGACGCGATAAGCATTTTTGAAAAAAATGGAACATTTTGCGCCAATGTGTTTATAATAAGAGAAGGAATACTTTCGGATAAAATAAACTTTTTGCTTGGCAACTGCAAAGGAAAATCAAAAAAAGAAATTTTAACCGAATTTATTTCTCAATATTATTCTCAAAATCAAAACAAACCCAAAGAAATAATTGTTCTTGAAAAACCGAATCTTTCAAAAAAAGAATTTTTTGACATAAAGATAATAACTCCTAAAAAAGGAAAAAAATACGACCTTCTCAAGCTCGGAGAAAAAAACGCCGCTGAATATCTGGAAAAAAACGACAAAAAAACAAGCCGCGAAAAGAACGCTCTTGATGATCTTAAAAAAGTTTTAAATTCAAAAAGCGATCTTTCAAGAATAGAAGGATACGACATAGCCAATATACAAGGAACAATGTCCACAGGATCCATGGTTGTGTTTGAACAAGGCAGGCCGAATCCAAAAGAATACAAAAAATTCAAAATCAAAACAGTGAAAGGTCCTGACGATTTCGCGAGTATCGCGGAAGTTATAAAAAGAAGATTTCGTCACTTGTCTTGGAAAACTCCTGATTTGATAGTCATAGACGGAGGAAAAGGCCAGCTTTCAGCCACGATTTCCGCGCTTTCTGAAAAAATTTTTGAAAAAAACGTTTTAATAATATCACTCGCGAAAAAAAATGAAGAGGTATTCGCGGGACAAAAACTTGAAAAAATCGATATCAACCCAAAAAGCGAAGCATCAATGCTATTGCAAAGAATAAGAAACGAAGCTCACAGATTTGCGCGAGAATACCACCATTTATTAAGATCAAAATCAATAATAAACAAAAAATGAAAACCAAAAAAACATCTCTTACCGAATACAGCCAAGAGACAAAAGCCGAAAAAAGAGAAGCAAAAAAAAGAAACGCGAGAAAAATGAAAATAAGCGGATCAAGCGTAAAAGCCCTTGAAAAAATCTCCGCGAGAAAAAAATAAATCAAACTGTTTTTATTTTACCAAGCGCGCTTGATAGATAAATCGCGATATCGGCCTCTTTGTCAAATTTTTTAACAGAGTGATCAAGATACAATAAAGATTCGCAAATTTGAGAAATTGAAAACGGAATTATAAGTCCGCCTGACCACGCCCTATCCAAAGAAAGCCACAATTTTTCAGACAAAGTCTTGCCTTCTATTTTACTCATTGAAAATCCGGATAAATGACACTCCGAAAAAGCGCAACTTTGATAATGAGAAGCCAAAAGCGCTTTGGCCGCGCCTTTTGCGTCGTTTTTTAAAATTGATTTCAACAAAAGCAAAAATTCATCTCTGTCTTTTTGCTCAATAAATCCAATTTTTAAAAAATTGGTGAATACTATCGTATTTTTGTCAGCGACTTGCCAATCCGAAAGTTGTGGCCTCAAAAAAAAGTACCCAAGCTTGAAAAATTGAGAAACAAAAGATTCACAAACATATCTTGCCAAATATTTTTTTGAAACGCCTTCCCCGAGTTTGCCCGAAGCCACAGACGAAAACTCAGGCAAATTTTTATTTGTTTGAACACAAACATTTTTTGAAGCATATTCCCAAATCGGACTTGGTATCTCTATTTTACTGCTGTCTTTAAAGTGTTCCGCGAAAATCTCCATCCTGGCGCACGAAAAAGTTAAATCTGAAACATAATCGCACCTTGATTCAAATTCAGAAAAACAAGATTTCCACGCTAAATTTCGCGCCTTGGAAAAATATTGAGCTGTTTTTTCAAAAACCCAATTTATTTCATCTCTGTTTGCTTTAAGTTTTTCCAATTGTTTTTTATTATTAATAGTAATCAAAACTCTTCTGCCATCGTTCAAAACAGCCTTGTGTGAAGTTCCGGCAACATGAAATCTGCATGGGATTTTTTCTATGTGCGAAAAATCTTTCAGAACCGATTTTCCCATCTCGCGCGACAATACAGCCCAAGGATCCACTTTGGAAAGCGCGGACAAATCATAAGACATATTAAGAAGCCGATTTTGAAATTCAAAAGGAACCAAATCGCTCCTTGACGCCGCGATACGCGCCATTTCAACAAATCCGGGTCCAAGCTCAAAAAGCATTTTTACAAGAGCGGCCCCATCTCCTTTTTTATACCTGCCTCTTTTAAAAAACAAAAAATCAAAAAAAGAAGCATAATTTGAAATCTTAAAAGAATCCAAAATATCGCCAAAGCCGTTTTTGATCGCGAGCTTGGCCATTTTCTTAATTTGTTGTTTTTTTATTTTCGCCCTCATTTAAAACAATTATACTTTTTTTTGTATTTTTGTTCAAATGAAAATTCCAAAATCACCAATTCTCCTCCTCAAAAAAAACAATATGTTCATCCCCAAGCTCAGAGAGGAATCTGGAAGGAATATTGTTCATGACAGATCCTCTTGCCAAACGGCGCGCCGCGTAAATAAGGTAAAGCCGTTTTTTCGCTCTTGTGACGCCCACATAACAAAGCCTTCTCTCTTCCTCAAGCTGAAAAGGGTCTGTCAAAGAATTTGAATGAGGCAAAAGACCTTCTTCAACGCCAACCAAAAAAACCGTTTCAAATTCAAGTCCTTTGGCGCTATGCAAAGTCATAAGCGTCAAAGCTTGCCCCTTTTCCGGAGAATAAAAATCAACATCCGAAACAAGCGCCACGTCTTCCAAAAAAGCCAAAACAGCCTCTTCTCCTCTTAAATGATCAAATTTCTTAGATGCTGTTTTAAGTTCTTGTATGTTATCTATCCTGTCTTGTTCGTCGGAATTCCCAGAAAGCTTGGCTCCGTTTTTCAAATAATCAAAATACCCGGATTCATTCAAAATAAAATCAATGATTTCAAAAACAGTCAAATCTTGGAACCCTTGTCTTATTTTTTCAAAAATCATTGCGAAAGATTTCAGATTCAAAAGTCTTTGCGCGGAAATCTTTGAATGATTTTCAATTCGCGAACAAGCTGTTAAAAAATCTTCATTTCTTTCAGACGAAATTTTTATGGCCTCGGCAAGTGTTTTGTCTCCTATCCCGCGAGGCGGCTCGTTTATTATTCTAGCTGCGCTCACCAAATCGTTGGGATTTACCAAAAGCTTTAAATAAGCCAAAACGTCTTTTATTTCTTTTCTTTCATAAAATCTTATTCCTCCGACTATCCTGTAAGGAATTGAATATTTCAACATAACTTCCTCTATGGCGCGCGACTGTGCGTTTGTTCTATAGAGTACAGCGTAATCATTCCAGTTTATTTTGCGTTTTCCAAGAGATATTATTGAAGATTTTTTTGATAAATTCTGAAACGAATATGGTTTCCCAAAAGAATTTTTGTCCGCGTCTTGAGAAAGATTTTTGGAATTTTTTGAAAAAGATCCCATGATAATATCCAGAATACCTTTTCCATGGCCGCCTTCGGATTCATAGTCATATTCAAGCTCATGGTCATAAGGCGAAGCATTTTTGTTGGATGAAAAATCAATCTCTGTTTCGGATGGGTTTTCTATCTGAGCTATTTTCTCCAAAATTTTTTCAGCTTCGCGCGACTCATCCGCGACAAGCCATGCTTCAGGCAAAAAATCGCTCTTGTTTTGCGTCCAAAGCTTTTTTTTCATCTGGGCGCTATTTGAAGAAATTATCAAATTTCCAAGCTCAACTATAGGCTCAACCGACCTGTAATTCTGTTCCAAAAAAATCACTTTGGCGCCCTCAAAATCTTTCTCAAATTCAAGTATGTTTCTTATGCTGGCGCCTCTCCATGAATATATTCCCTGCCAATCGTCCCCGACTACAAAAATATTTTTCGCCTCCCCGGCCAAAAGATAAGCCCACTCATACTGAACTTTGTTTGTGTCTTGATATTCGTCAATCATCAAATATTGCCAAAGATTACGGTAGCGGGATAGTATTTCCGGGTTTGTTTTAAAAAGAGAAACGCAATTCAAAAGAAGATCGTCAAAATCCATCGCCCCGCTTGATCGCAAAAAAGATTGATAAGAATAATAAAGCTCTGAAGCTAATTTTTCCATCGGTCCCCTGGATTTGTTCTCCATGTCTTGCGGGGACAAAAGATCGTTTTTCGCCCTGCTTATCATTGAAAGGATTGACGACGGATTCGCGTCTTTTATGGAGATGCCGGCGTCTCTCATTACGGATTTCATTGCTGATTTTTGATCCTGAGAATCGTAAATAGCGAAAGATTTTTTAAATCCCAAAAATTCTGCGTTATCGCGCAAAATTGAAGCGCAAACAGAATGAAAAGTCCCGATTGTGGGTGGTTTTGAATTGAAATATTTCTGAAAACAGTTTCTGTCTGCGCATTTTTTTAAAACTTCAAAAGATCTTGAACGCATTTCTGTGGCTGCTTTATTGGTAAATGTCACCGCCAAAATTGAAGACGGAGAAATATTTTTCTCGGAAATCAAATAAGCGATCCTGTGAGTCAATGTCTTTGTCTTTCCGGAGCCCGCGCCCGCCAAGACCAAAACAGGGCCAGATGTTGCCATGACAGCCTCGGATTGTTTTTCGTTTAACTCTGAAAACAAATCATTCATAACCATAATTAAAAAATAAAAAGCAATGAGAATATTATACATTCAAAAACACGTTCAAACAACAATTGAATATATTGCAAAAAATCAAAACATCTGATTTTTATAAAAACAAAATTGGAAAAAATATATTTTTACAACAACAATCCGACGCTTAAATTGCGTTTGACACAAAAGACGCTTTTTGATAATATAATTCTATTCATGATTCTAAACATACTACAAATTATTTTCGCCGTTTTATTGATATTGGCGATACTTCTTCAACAAAAAGGAAGCGGTCTTGGCGCCGCTTTCGGGAGCGGAGGATCTCTTTATAAAGCGAAAAAACGAGGCTCTGAAAAAGTCCTTTTCATAGGGACAATAGTCTTGGCGATCGCTTTTTTCAGCCTCCTTGCGGCAGACATCTTCATCTAAAAAAACATAATCCGATGCGCCGTAGTCGGATCTTAAATTTATGATCCGCGTATCTTTTTTGACAAAGATTTCTGAATATTTAAAAAACATAAGAAAAAAAATCTCAAGAAAATCATTTTTTGAATATAACCAAAAAATGGATCAAGATTTTGTTTTTGACGTTGTCGCGGAAAACGATTTTCCTTCTTTGAAACAATTGAAATACATAGGAAAATTTTACAACAGAACAGAAACCATAATAACAAAAACAGCAATTGTCGCGGCAACCATATCCGCGACAATTCTTTGTGTTTCGCTCTATAAAAATCATATAAAGATACAGCCCGCAAACGGCGGAGAATACGCCGAAGCGGTAATTGGCGCTCCCACTTATATCAATCCCCTGTTCTCCGAGACAAACGATGTTGATCAAGATTTAACAAGACTTTTGTTTTCTTCTCTTATGAAGACTAACGAACAAGGACATCTTGTCGGAGACTTGGTTAAAAATTACAGCATAAGCGAAGACCAAAAAACATACACATTTACATTAAAAAAAGATATAAAATGGCATGACGGAGAAGATTTGGACGCAGATGACATAATGTTCACCTTCCAGAGCATACAAAATAAAAATTTCAAAAGCACCCTTTATCAAACTTTTAAAAGCGTGACAGTTCAAAAAATAGACGAGGGAACTTTTTCCATAACCCTCTCGGAGCCATTTGCTCCTTTTCTTACAGTTCTGACTTTCGGAATCCTTCCCCAACACTTGTGGTCAAACATAAATCCCGACTACGCGCTCTTGGCGGAGCTTAATTTAAAACCCATAGGATCCGGACCTTACAAGTTTTCTTCTTTTTCAAAAGACAAAAGCGGAAACATAAAACAATACTCAATTGAAAGATTCAAAGATTATTACGAAGACGGTCCATATATTAAAAAAATAACATTCAAATTTTTCCAAAATTTTGAAGAAGCTTCTTCCGCGCTTTCAAGCGGAAACGCGGATGGATTCGGGTTCTTGCCTCAATCAATAAACACTTATTACGAAAAAGAAAAAAACGAAAATTTGACCCAATACAAATTCTCTCTCCCGCAATATACGGCCCTATTTTTCAATCAAAAAAGCAATTCAGCGCTTTCGGATTTAAAAGTAAGGCAAGCTCTCGCTCTTGCTATAAGCAAATACGACATAATTGAAGCGGCTTTCTCCGGATTTGCGGAACCAATAAACGCTCCGATATTAGAAGGTATGACCGGATATTCGGAAGACTTACCTGTGATTCTAAACGACACCGCCAAGGCGGAAAAAATGCTGGACGATTTGGGATGGAAAAGAATAATTCCGGAAAAACAAAACCAAGAACAATCAAAAGAAAACGAGACAAACCAAGAGATATCGGAAGAACAAGTAGCGCAACCAGAAACCATAGAAGAAAATCAAGACAACTCGGTTGAGAGGGCTTCTTTTTTATCCTATACAAGAGAAAAAAACAACCAAACTCTTGAACTATCTCTCATAGCCTCGCAAAACGAAAAAAACATAATCGTCGCTGAAAAAATAAGAGAACAATGGGAAAAAATAGGAGTAAAAGTAAACTTGCAAATAATTGACCCTGTAAAATTGCAAAAGGAAACAATACAAACACGCGCTTACGAAGTTCTTTTGTTCGGCCAGATACTTGGAACAGATCCTGATCCTTACTCTTTTTGGCACTCTTCTCAAGCAAATCACCCGGGACTCAATCTTGCAATGTACGCCAACAGAGATATTGACAAACTCTTGGAAGAAGCCAGAAAAACATCTTCAAAAGAAGAAAGAGAGCAAAAATATTTCCAATTCCAAAAAAAGATACTGGAAGAAACCGCAGCCATATTTCTATACAGCATACAATACACATATTCAATTCCAAAAGAAATAAAAGGAGTTGAAACAACAAGAATAAACCACACCTCCGACAGATTTTCAAACATAGAAAACTGGTATATAAAGACAAAAAGAAGAATACAATTCTGATATCGCCGGAGTGGTGAAATTGGTAGACACGCAGCGTTCAGAGCGCTGTCCCGTTCGCGGGATGAGAGTTCAAATCTCTCCTCCGGCACCAAACAAAAAATCTTAAAAAAAGATTTTCTTGAAAAATTAAAAAATAAAAATATGAAACAAAAAAATAAAACGGAAAAAATCAAACAAGAGCCAAAAGAAGATTTGGTTGGAATTTCATCAATAACAAATACGATAAAAGAAATAGCTTTGATGCCCGCGGAAATAGGAAAAACAATGCAAAAAGAGATGACTGAATTCTTGAAAATAGCCACTTATCCAATAAGAACGGAATTCATGGTCAAAGATCTTTTGCAAATAATAGTGGGCGCGGCCATACTCGCGATTCCGGTCGGCCTCACTCAGGAGGCTTGGGACTTGGGTCAAAAATTGCCAATTAAAAACGTTGTTATTTTAATGATTTTATCAATCGTCTTTATAGGCACTTTTGTTTATTACAATTATTATAGAAAAAATTTTAAAAAAAATTGGGACGAATACGCTAAAAGGGTTTTCTCAACATACATCTTCTCTTTGGCTGTGGTGGCGATACTTTTGGAAGTTATAGAAGTCACTCCTTGGGATATTGATCCAATACTTTGCGTAAAGAGAATAGTGCTTGTGGCGTTCCCGGCGTCTATGAGCGCTGTCGTCGCAGACACAATTAAATAACAAATATGACGCCAAAAAAAACAAAAAAACAAGAAGACGATAAAATAAGACCGCAAGGATTTATAAAAAACAAGCTTAGAATAATACCATTGGGAGGCATGGAAGAAGTCGGAAAAAACATGACTGTTTTTGAATATGGCGACGACATAGTGGTATTGGATATGGGATTGCAGTTTCCGGAAGAAGGAATGCATGGCATAGATTATATAATACCTAATATTTCTTATTTAAAAGGAAAAGAAAAAAAAGTTCGCGCCGTGATTTTTTCACACGGACATTTGGATCATATAGGCGCGGCTCCTATTCTTCTTGAAAAACTAGGATATCCAACTATCGTAGGAAGGCCTCTGACATTGGCCATGGTCAAACACAGACAAGAAGACTATAAGCCTAAAACATCATCAAGACTTAAAACTCTTTTTATAAAAGATTTGAAAAACAGATTTTCCTTTGGTCAGATAAGAGTCAGTTTTTTCCAAGTTGATCACTCTATAATGGACGCGGTGGGCGTCTTGATAGAGACTCCAAGCGCCACGGTATTGCATCCCGGAGACTGGACACTTGATAAAAACAAAAACGGAAGACCAACATTGAATTATTCTTATCTTTCAAAACTGAAAAGGCCAACGATTTTGATGCTTGAGTCATTGGGATCCATAGACGTAAGACCAAGCGCGTCAACAGAAGAAATGCATAAGAATCTTAATGAGATAATACAAAATTCCACAGGAAGAATAATAATAGGAACTTTCTCGTCTCAAATAGAGAGGGTAGGATGGATAATTTCCGCGGCCGAAGCGTGTGGGAAGAAAATAGCGCTTGACGGATACAGCATGAAAACGAATATAGAAATAGCCCGCAAGTTGGGATACATAAAAGTCAAAAAAGACACCATAATAAAAGTTGGAGAAATAGACAAATATCCCGAAAACAAAATAATAGTCATAGCAACCGGAGCGCAAGGAGAAGAAAAAGCCGTGCTTTCCAGAATATTGACAGGATCTCACAAAAACATAAAATTGAAAAAATCAGATACCGTGGTGCTCTCCTCTTCCATAATTCCGGGTAATGAGGCTACAATACAAAAATTGAAAGATGGGCTTTACAGACAGTGCGACAACGTAATACATGGCGAGCTTATGGATATACATGTGTCAGGACACGGAAACAGAGAAGATATTTTATACATGTTAAAATCCATAAAACCGGATTATTTCATACCTGTTTACGCGCACCATTATATGCTCCACGAAGCGAAAAAAATAGCTTCAGCAAACGGATTCAAAAAAGAAAACATACTTATTTTGGACAATGGTCATATAGCCGAATTCTCGCAAAGAGCCTTTCGCATAATTGAAAAAAAGGTTGATACTGAAAATATTTTCGTGGACGGCCTAGGCATAGGAGACGTTGGGAACGTGGTTTTGAAAGACAGACAAGTCATGGCCGGAGACGGAATGGTCGTTGTCGTGGTTCAAGTAAACACAAAAACAAGGCAAGTAATAAACAATCCTGATATAATAACAAGAGGATTCATACATATAAAATCATCAGAAGAGCTTATGGAAAAAATAAGACACGAATCAAAAAGAATAACTCTTGAAATAATAAAAAACAAAATGCCAAAGAAAAACGAAGACTGGGGACCGGTAAGGGCCAGATTAAGAGACGAGATGACTGATTTCATAATAAAAACAACAAGACGCAAACCAATGGTTTTGCCGGTTATAATTAAAATATAGAATATGAGCAAACACACGATTTTTTCCGGAATGCAACCGACCGGAAACCTTCATTTGGGCAATTATCTAGGCGCTCTTAAACAATGGGTTCAACTTCAAGATGAAAATCGTTGCGTTTTTTGCGTCGTTGATTTGCACGCCATGACAATAGATTACAAACCGTCTGAAATGAAAAAAAGAATTTTTGATTTGGCTTGCGATTTCGCATCCGCAGGAATAGATGGAGAAAAATCAATTCTTTTCGTGCAATCTCAAGTGCCGGAACACACAGAACTGGCTTGGATTTTCAACACAATAACACCAATGGGCGAATTGGAAAGGATGACACAGTTCAAAGAAAAAAGCTTTCAAAACAAAAAAAACGTAAACGCCGGACTTTTTACTTACCCAATCTTGATGGCCGCGGATATTCTTCTCTATAAGGCTGATATGGTGCCAGCAGGAGAGGATCAGGTTCAACACATAGAACTCGCGCGCGACATAGCAAAAAGATTCAATAAAAAATTCGGAAAAATATTTCCAGAACCAATGCCTCGACTTGAAAAATCAGGAAGAATAATGTCCCCTTCTGATCCTTCAAAAAAGATGAGCAAATCTCTTGGAGAAAAACATTACATAGCTTTAACCGATTCAGAAAAAACAATAAGACAAAAAATAAAATCAGCAGTCACGGACTCCGGAGAAAACGGAGAATCAAAAGGAGTTAAAAACCTTTTCTCAATACTTGAATCGCTGGACGCTCAAATAGCGAAATCGGTTAAAGAAGAGCAAAAAAACGGAACACTAAAATACAGCGATCTCAAAGAAATAGTTTCAAACACAATAATATCTCATTTAAAGCCTTTCCAAGAAAGACGAAAAGAGTTTGAAAAAAATCCGGAAAAGATAGCAAAAATACTATCCCAAGGCGCAGACGCCGCAAGAGAAATCGCATCAAAAACGATTTCTGAGGTAAGAACAAAAACAGGGATAAGAATATAATAAAAAAGAACCCGCCTAATAAGCGGGTTCTTTTAAAAACAAAAATCAATAAATCAAACCAACAAACTCCTCTTGCTTCTCTCTCAAAAGCGAATTATCGTCAAGAACTTCAATATTAAGGCGCACCAAAGGCTCTGTGTTTGATTTTCTTATATTCGCATGCCAGTTTTCAGATATAACGCTAACTCCGTCTATTTCAACTATCTCACAATCTTTAGAAAACTTGTCTTTGATTCTGTCCAACACTTCGTCGGGGTTTTTCACTTCGTAATTCTCTTGCTCTATCATCAAATATTTATTTCTTAAAGGAGACACCATTTCGCTCAAAGTTTTTCCATAAAAACCAAGCATCTCTAAAACCAAAAGAGAAAATCCGACCGCGGACTCTGCTTGATAAAACCCGGGAAGATAATAATGTCCGCTTTTTTCCATTCCGAAAATAGCCCCAAACTCACCCATTTTCGCTTTTATATTCACGTGCCCAACTTGAGAAATTTCGGTCTTGCCTCCGCACGAAGAAACCAAATCTCGCACAGCCCATCCGCATATCGCGTCGCAAACAATTGTTCCGGACCCGTTTTTTTCAATTAAATATTTCCCCATCAAAGCTCCAAGATAATCGCTTGGAACATACTCCCCCTCTTCGTCTATGGCGAAAAACCTGTCCGCGTCAGTGTCAAACGCAAACCCTATGTCTGCTTTTTCGTCCAAAACCGTCTTGCTTAAAACTTCCCTGTTTTCTCTTTTCATCGGGTCGCCCCCGTGATTTGGAAAAGAACCGTCAGGCTCAAAAAAAATTCTAACAATTTCAAAAGGAAAATCAGAATAAACCAAATCAAAAGCAGGGCCGCCCATGCCGTTAGCCGGATCAACGACTATTTTAAATTTTGACGGAAACTTTGACGAATCAGGGATGGATAATATTTTTTTCTTATAACTGTCTTTTATTTCAAATGTTTCCGTTTTCCCTTTTTTCACTCCTTCGGGTTTTAAAACGGAAAACGCTTTGTCGCGAATTTTCTCTCCGGAAACCAAATCAGGCATCTTTTTTACCAATTTAAATCCATTATACTCGGCGGGATTATGAGACGCCGTAACCGTTATTCCCGGAAGCTCCATAAATCCGCATGCGTGATAAAACATATCAGTCCCAACCAAACCTATATCCAAAACATCAAAACCGTAATCAGTCAATCCGTCAATCAACGAGTTTTTAAGATTTTCGCCGGAAAGCCTTATATCTCTTCCGACGATTATTTTTTTATCGCCAAGGTCTTCTTTAACCAATTGCGCGAACGCGAGTCCGATTTGATAAGCCGTATTTTCATCAAGTTCTTTTGGGTATA
>Ga0172368_10001561_pt1 | contig 31124 bp, 24 predicted proteins | sample Lak11m_FD_114540 | JGI IMG/M metagenome (GOLD analysis project Ga0172368, IMG submission 114540) | Freshwater microbial communities from Kabuno Bay, South-Kivu, Congo - kab_022012_11m | ecosystem: Environmental > Aquatic > Freshwater > Lake | place: Democratic Republic of the Congo: South-Kivu...
ATCTCTCAGCCATTCGGATACGGGAGTGACCGGTTCAGCCGTTGGGGCAGTTTCGGACGAGGCCGGCTCTGTATCCCACGGCATGGCTTCACCAGGTTTGATTTCCTTGCTCATCCAGTCGGAAACAGCGGCGGAAGATTCATCAGTCGGGGCGGCGGGTTCAACTGGCGCTTGTTCGGTCTCCCACGGCAGAACTTCCGCGGTTTTGGCCTCTTCGCTCAACCAGTCTGAAACAGCGGCGGCGGGTTCAGCGGGTTTGGCCTCTTCGCTAAGCCAGTCGCTAATTGCCGCGGCGGGTTCAGCGGCCGGGGCAGCGGCTTCAGCCAGAGCCTGTTCCGTCTCCCACGGCAGAGCTTCAGAGGTTTTGGCCTCTTCGCCCAGCCAGTCGGTAGCTGCGGCGGCAGGTTCAGCGGCCGGGGCGGCGGCTTCAGCCGGGGCCTGTTCGGTCTCCCACGGCAGAACTGCGTCGAGCCTGGTCTCTTCCTGTCCGCCAGGTTCGTTCAACACGTCGGCAGCGGCAGCGGCGGGCTCGACCTCCTTGGCGGCAAGGTCGGAAACGATATGCATCGGCTGTGTTGGGGCGCTATTGGCGGAGACGGGTTCTTCCTGCACTTCCTGCTCCCAGGGCATGGCGGCGGGTTGCCCATTGTCAGGCGGACCGGACAACCAATCCAGGTCTTCAACCTTTTCGTCTGACGCGTTCAACGGTGTTTCAGCGGACGCCTCCATTATGACAGGTACAACCGCTGCCTCTCCAGGGGTTACAGCAGGTTCAAGCGCCCAGGCCAGGTCTTCAAGCGGGCCGGTTATTTTTTCTTCAGCCTCGACCCCGGATGGCTGGAGTGTTTCTTCACGGGCTGTACCATCGTGCTTGGTCTTGCCTAGCCAGTCAAGCGAGACATCCGGTGCATCCGGCATCTGCACTTGTTCGGCTCGCAGTGGAGCGGCGACCACGGTCTGGTCCCCTGCTGGAGCCTGGGGTTCGGAAGGCACAGCCACCGGTTGGCTCAAGTCACCCAACCAGTCAAGGTCGGCGGCAGTTTCTTCAGCTTCAGCTGCCATGCTGGCCTCGATGGCAGCTTCGGTCTTCCCAACCGAGGCGGTGCCGTATTCTTCCAGCCAGCCGAGGGCATCCTGCGGAGGTTCAACCGGCGTCTGGTAGGTCTCATGGGCGGTATCGGAGGGTTCTTCAGCCGAGAGTTGGTCGCGCCACGCCTGCGAATCATCCAGCAGGTCATCGCTGGAGGATGGCACATACAACGCGAGTTCGACCGGTTCGGTCTGGGCAGGCAGTTCAGGTTTTTCTGCCTCAATCTCAGGCAGGACAGTGCGGGTGGGGATGGCAGACTCCGGCTCGAAACCGGCGGAAGCGGTGCCATATTCACCGAGCCAACCCAGGATATCATCCGGCGGTGTGCTGGATGTCTCTGCGACATTATCCGCCAACAAGGAGGGCAGCTCGGGAGAGTGTTCCTGCTGCCACGCCAGTGAATCTTCCTGTGCTTCGGCACCCAAGGCGGTTGTTTCCTGCCCTTCAGGAGCGGGGATATCAACCGGCTGCGCTTCCGTGGCAATCGCGTCCGGCGCACGCTCGGCGGCGGGGGTTTCGGGCACGGCGCCGGTGACCCAATCGGGGGCGATTTCCTGCCGGTCGGATGGGCTGGTCAGCAGTTCCTCAGGTTTGGCGCCCTGTTTCTGCGCCAGGGATTCGAGCCATTTGAGTGCATCTTCCTGCTCGTCCTGGGTGGTGCCCGGACCGCTCACAAGCGCTGAGAGCGGCGGTGGCACAAAAGTCTCACCCGATAATGGGACGGCAGCAGCGGCATCGACCGCGGGAGTTTCTGCAGCGGGTTCCTGCCCGGCGGCGGATAGCGCGCTCAACCATTCGGGTACACTTTCCTCGGCGGCAGGGATCTCGGCGATGGGAGTTTCAACCGCAGGAGTTTCGGGGATTGCGCCGGTGACCCAATCGGGGGCAGTTTCCTGCCGGTCGGACGGGCTGGTCAACAGTTCCTCGGGATTGGCGCCCTGTTTCTGCGCCAGCGATTCGAGCCATTTGAGCGCGTCTTCCTGTTCGCCCTCGCTGGTGCCGGGGCCGCTCACGAGCGCAGACAGCGGCGGGATCTCGTCGGCGCTCGAAACAGGCGCGGCGGCGGGGGTTTCAGCGATGGGGGTTTCGGGGACTGCGCCGGTGACCCAATCCGGGGCGGTTTCCTGCCGGTCGGACGGGCTGGTCAGCAGTTCCTCGGGTTTGGCGCCCTGTTTCTGCGCCAGCGATTCAAGCCATTTGAGCGCGTCTTCCTGCTCGCCCTCGCTGGTGCCAGGTCCGCTCACCAGCGCAGACAGCGGCGGGATCTCGTCCGCGCTCGAAACAGGCGCGGCAACGGGGATCTCGGCGATGGGGGTTTCAAGCGCGGGGGTTTCGGGGGCGGGTTCTTCGGCGGCAGGCAGCATGGCGGTGGGGGCTTCAACAACAGGGGCTTTTTCCACTGCTGGTGTCTGCCCGGCTACCAGGTTGTCCAACCATGCAAAAGCTTCAGCCTGTTCGGCATCACTCACTTCGGGCGTGCTGGCAGCGGATGCTAGATCATCCATCCACTGCGCGGCATGGCGTTCAGCCTGCGGTTGGGATGGTTCGACCCGAGCCGTGGGCAGCTCAGCGGGTGTTTCAGACCAATTAAGCGTTTCGGCAAGAGGCCGTTCCGCAGCAGGTTCTTCAGCAGCAGCCGAAAGAGCGGCTTCCTGTCCCTGCTCGAGGGTGGAGGCTTCACCTGATAGGCTTTGCAGCCAGCGCAGCGATTTATCAGCCTCTGATTCGCTTTCACCTTCCTGCGCAGGCTCGGGTTTGACATCATCCAACCAGCCGGGAATTTCTTCAGCAGGAGCACTCTCCTTGACCGACAGGCTGTCCAGCCAACCGGGCGTCTCCTGTGGGAGCGCGGTTTCGTCGGGCGTGGCAACCTCTGCCTGCGCCTGTTCATTCGCAACCGGCGTGTTCAACCAGCCGGGGATGGTATCGGCCGGGGTGGGTTGAATGGCAGGCGCGGGTTCTTCGGATGTGATGCTGTTGATCCAGTCCGGACGGGTTTCAAACTCTGGCGTTTCCGGCGTTGACAGGCCACTCAGCCAATCCGGCACGTTTTCAGCAGCCTGTTCGGTTCCGGAATCCTGCCCACCCAGGCTGCTCAACCAATTTGGAATACCCTCATCCGCGATGGAAGCCGCTTCGGAGGCAGCTGGCGTGGTCAACCAATCCGGGGTGATTCCCGGGATATCCTGTACGGGAGGCACTTCCCCCGCCGGTTCGCTCGCGACCGGTGCGGCCTGCTCATCAGCGTTCAGGCTCGTCAGCCAGTCGGGTACAGCGTCTTCAACAGTCTGGCCGGCGGTTTGGGTCCCGGTCAGGCCGCTTAGCCAGTCTGGCACGCCTTCTTCATCGCCTTCGCTGGGCGCGGGAACGGCCTCCGGGCTGGCTTTCAAATCCGCTGCGCCAGGTTCGCTGGTTTGCGGCACTTGAATGGGCTTTGTCTCCACATCCTGGCTTGATGGAACATTCAAACCAGCCGGTGCGGGCGGCACATTGTCGAGCATGGTTGGACCACCCTGGTCAGTGGGTGCGCCCAAGCCTCGCAACCAATCCAGTTCATTTTCAGCCGGTGTTTCCTGTCCTGCGGCGACGACAGTCGGAGCGGTCAGACCATCCAACCAGTCCAGGTCACCCGCCTCAACGCCCGGGACCGGCTCCACATGCGCCGGCTCGGGAACGCTGGCAGCCGGCGGCTGCGCGGCTGGGGGTTGCGCTGCTGGACCGCCGAGACTGGCCAGCCATTCAAAATCGGCCTCCTCGGCCGGGGTTTCCTGCCCGGACGGTGCGGTACCGGCAGTCACTGCGCCGGGAGGCGCCATGGCTTTCAACCAATCCGGGATCTCGGCCGCCGCCAGGTCGCTAACCGGCGCATCGAGGCTGCTGGCGGGCTCTTGTGCGGCATCTTCCTTGAACTCGCCACTCGAGGGTCCCCAGCCGGAAGCCTGCATCCAATCCGGGATCTGTTCAACGGGCGCAGGTGAATCCGTCCCAGCCGGCTGGCCCTGGTTCATGTCTGTTGAGCTGCCGGAAGACTGGGACGGCATTTTCCATTCCGGCGGCATCTGCAGGCTGGTACCGGCTTCAAACCTCTCGACCATCACAGCCGCATCCGGGATGGAATCAGTCTCAAAGACCGAGCCGGTGCTGGTGGCTGCGTACGGGTCAAGAGCGAGGATGCGCCGCCGGTATTGTTCAACGCCCTGGGCCATGCTCGTGCCGGGCAGGATCTCGGCCATGATGCGGTTGCCATCCAGGCTGTATGGATACTGCTTGAGCAGGTCCATGCACTCTTCCACGGCTTCATTTTTCATGCCGGCGCTGAAATAGCAGCGCGCCAGCAGGGTTTTCATGTCATTGCGGTTGGGTTCATCGGCCAGCACCGAGCGGGCCTCGGAAATAGCCTGTTGATATTCGCCACCCTTTGCATAGATCTGGGCCAGGGCGCCGCGTGTCAGGTGGATCTTGGGCGGCTCAAGGCCATCGCGGCGCGAGTACAGGCGTCGCAATTCGCTCTGGATGCCCCCATTGGTCGAATTGATCTCAAAGGCGCGTTCCATGTGCCAGATGGCGCCCGGCAGGTCGTTTTGTTCATCAAAGACGATGCTCATACCCAGGTGGGCCACAAAATCATCCGGGGCGGCCAACAGCACCCGCTGGAAAATATCCGCGGCATCCGAATATCGGTGCGCTTCCAGGTAAGCCTTACCCATCAACCGGTATGTTCCAAGGTTCTTGGGAAAGGTCTTGAGGATGTGCATGCAGTGGGCCACAGCCTCGTCGATATGTCCCTGGTCAACCAGGGCTTCGATCTCACGGGTGTAAACGCGCAGGGCAACTTTACTCATCGGCGGACTCCAACTTAAAGTATGCACCAAACATTGCTTAAAGGCAAGTTAACGGGTTAATGATAGAACAACGGCAGCGGCTGGACCGGGGTCTGGCTGAAGGTATGGGCCTTCATAACTGCCTTGATCGCGGCTGCCAGCTTGCCAGTATCGTTGGCGTGCACCACAAACAACGGCTCTCCGGCCCGGATATGATCGCCGACCTTGTGCAGGATCTCGAAGCCAACGGCATGATCCACCGGGTCGCCCTTTTTGGCGCGTCCAGCGCCCAGATCAACCGAGGCTTCACCGATCAGGCGCGCATGCACCTGGGAAAGATAACCGCTTTCGGGTGAATTGACCGTCTCGATGAAGCGCGCCTTTTCCATCTTTTCGGGATGGTCCACGCAGGAGACATCCCCACCCTGGGCTGCCACCAGTTGGCGCAGCTTAGCGAGGGCAGAACCGTTGCGCACAGCCTCTTCGGCCAGGGCGCGGCCTTCGGCCACACTCGCCGCCCGCCCGCCCAACACCAGCATTTCGGCGCTGGCTGCCAGGCAGTGTTCGCGGAAATCGTCCGGGCCACCGCCGCGCAGCATATCGAGCGCCTCTTTTACTTCCAAAACGTTGCCAACCGCGATACCGAGCGGCTGGTTCATATCCGAGAGCATGGTTTTTACCTTGCGCCCGGCCAGCTGGCCGATGGCAGTCATCGTGGCAGCCAGTTCGCGCGCATCATCCAGGGTCTGCATGAATGCGCCCAGTCCAACCTTGACATCCAGAACGATGGCATTGGCCCCGGCGGCGATCTTTTTACTCATAATGGAAGAAGCGATGAGCGGGATCGATTGGATCGTGCCGGTCACATCGCGCAGCGCATAAAACTTGCCGTCAGCCGGCGCCATGTCGAGCGATTGCCCGGTCAACACGATGCCGATCTTTTTCAATTGCTTTTTGAATTGGGCGGTAGTCAGGTTAACGTTATAACCGGGGATCGACTCGAGCTTGTCGAGTGTTCCGCCGCTGAAACCCAGCCCGCGCCCCGACATTTTGCCGCAAGGCAGGCCGCAGGCTGCCACAATCGGCAGCACCCCCAGCGTTGTTTTGTCACCCACGCCCCCGGTGGAATGCTTGTCCACCGCCACGTCAACCACATCGGCCAGGTCCAGGATTTTCCCGGAATGGGCCATCGATAAAGTCAGATCGGTGGTCTCGCGCGCGCTCATGCCGTTCAACAGCACAGCCATGGCCCAGGCTGAAGCCTGGTAATCGGCGATCTCGCCGCGGGTGTAACCCTGGACGAAAAAGTCGATTTCCTCCCCGGATAATTCCAACTTATTGCGTTTTTTTATGATGATGTCGACAGCGCGCATGGTACTCCTGTGGAACTTATATACTATTGTATCTTAATTTTTTTCCCATAAAACAGTACCTGAGGTTGATAAGAATGCAATCTTTGCCCTGGATGAGCATGATCAGCGCTGTTGTCCAGGTGGGTATCCTGCCTGGGAAGGTATTTTTTTAGGGTTATAATTTCCGCGCGAGGAAACCAGGGTTACTCCCGGTAATTTACCCTGAAATCCTAACCAGTCACATTCCCACGCTCTCCGAGAGGTCGGGCGAGAGTGAAGAACCAGGGTTACACACAGTAGAGGTCTTTCCATCTATGCCAGCCATCACGACCAAAATTAAAAACACCTGGAATGAAACAGAACTATGGAAAAAAACGGCTTTGCTGGCCTTTGTCTTGAATTTTTTCCTGGTAGCCCAGATCTTCCTGCCCAACCTGGGAAGCATCAACGTCTGGGATGAGGCCGATTATGTCACCAGTGGAAAATTCTTCGTGGAAGGACTGTGGCCTTCCTACTCCTGGAATCCGCTGGTGGCCATCGTTTACGCCATTTTTTATTTCTTCACCCGCCATTCCCCTTTCTGGTTTTTGGAAAGCGTCACGCTGGGGCGCGTATTCCTGTTTTGCCTGTTATGGCTTTCATGCTATTTGATCGCCCGCGAGCTTAAGGACCAGCTCCACCCTGCCTGGATATTGGGGATCGCATTCGTTTCCCCGCTCTTTACCGACCTGTTGAGAAACCCAAGCGATACCTTGTTCGCAGTCATGTCCGGCTTTGCCTTCTGGCAGTTGCTGGCATTCCATAACACAAAAAAAATCAGGAACCTGGCTGGAACATCCTTCTTTTTGGGGCTGGCAGCCCTCTCCAGGAATGACGGCCTGGTTTTGTTTTTTATCGTCCTGATCCTGGCATTTTTCCTCGCAAAAAACATAAAGATCAATTGGGGCAAATGGGCGCTGGCGCTGGTATTACCCTTCTGGCTGCTGGTTGGCGGCTACGTGGTCACTTTCTGGGCTGTAAGGGGGGAATTCGAGTTTGGCACACCCGCGCGCTCGTATATCGCCTTCATGCAGGGCAACCAGATCGTTTATACGCGCACGGAGGATTGCAAACAGAGTTTTCAAAAATGTGCGGTGCTGGACGGCAACCAAAAATACGGCACCGGGGAGGAAAATAATAATTCCATCCTGCGCGCCATTTTGAGAAATCCAGCAGCCTACCTCGTCCGGTTGGAACGGATCCTGTTGACCCTGCCGGACGCCTTTTACCAGGCCTACGGCATGCGCCTGGCTTACGTCTTCATTCTTCTATCTGCCCTGGGTTTGTTTTATTTATTCCACCGGCGAAAATTTGTTTTCCTGTTCATATTCCTGGCATGGCCCATCTACCTTGGAGTCTATTTCCTGACCTTTTTCAGACCGGGTTATATCCAGGCGCCATATTTTATTGTCTTCATCCTCTCGGGCTTTGGTTTCAATTATCTATACGAACAAATCCGGGATGGGAAAAGACCCTGGTTGTGGGCCGGCATACTGGCCATTTTTGCTGCTGCCGGTTTTATTGCCCACCTGCCGTCGCTTTATTACAGCATGCTGGTTTTGGCTGCCGCCTATCTTGGCGCAATCCTGTTGCGGAACCTTGAAAGCATGTCTTCCAGAACATCTCCGCTTATCACCATGTTTTTTTTCCTGGCGGCAGGCCTGCTCATCCGCGGCGATTACCCGCTCTTGATCGGCCGGACATTGGGGGAAGCGCCTGAGGAAAAAGCCGTGTTATCCATGCAAGCCTCATTTCCGGCCAATACCCTGATTGGGGCAGGTTCACGCGGTGTGATCTACGCCTCCAACATGCGTTATCTCTTCCTGGGATCGGATGACCTGGTTTTATTATCCGACGCCGATCTCCACGCCACCCTGCTTGAGGAAAATGTAAAAGGGATTTATGTTGATCCTACCCTTTCACGGGATAACAGGGTGATCTGGAATATGATTGAGAATGGGATCGGTAAATATTACGAGACCCTCTACAGCGATGACGAAGGTTCGATACGCGTGCTCAAATTGATCCCCTAAAGCGCGGAGTGGAAAGGATTATTTGTGGGGCAACCCATCGATTGGCATTCTTTTGCATGGCAGGACAGCTTAAGGTATATCAAACCGAGCTGCCCGTGAGTAATTCCCCTATTTCTAAAGGAATTCTTCCGGTTCAATCCCGGCTTGTTTCAAAATTGCGCGCAAGGTGCCCTCGGGCATATCCCCTGGATGGTTCGGTATTGTGGTAAACAGACCACTTTCCGGGTTATGCCAGATCTCGTGGCTGCCGGCAGCATTACGAAAAAACTCAAAGCCAAAAACCTTGAGTTTTTTTATGATCTGGCGATAGCGGAATCCGGAGAGCCTGCCCATTTTTACGCACCAACAACCAGGGGGTATTCAAATTGATCTCCTACTGTTGGCAGGCTCAAACCACCCTGGGCTTCCAATAGTTTTCGAACCACGTCCCTGGCAATTTCGATTGTTTCTGCCACGGTCCTGCCCTGGGCAACCAATCCCTGGACATCATCAGATGTCGCCAGATACACCCCCTCGGGCAGGTATTGGATCTTAATTCGGACAATGCGTTCCTGGCTTCCCTTATTACCCATAACAGATCTCCTATCTCCTGTTAGTATAGCACGAACACTACCGGGCAGCATACTCGCTACCAATAAATGAAGAGCGGTCTGCCAAATCCCGAATTCTATTCGCAGTCAGTTCGCCTTCAGCTCTTGCTCACCTTCCAGCCATCGGGCGTATCCTGAACCAGCCAGCCAAGCGCGCCGATCCGGCGCCTGAGCTCGTCCGAGCCAGCCCAATCCTTGCGCGCGCGGGCTGCCTGGCGCGCCTCGGCCAGGGCTGTCACCTCGGGCGGAACGCTTTCATCAGTCGGGTTTGTGGGTTGGGCGGCTCCGACCGCCATTTCCCAGGCCACCGGATCGATACCGAGCGACAGGTCTTGCGGCGGCAGGAGCGGACCGATATCCGTGAGCGGGAATGTCACACCCGATGGGTGGATCATCGGGTCGCATTCGCGTACCAGCGAGACCGAGCTGACTCCCACCACCTGGCACTTGCGGCTGGCAAAATCCATGATGATGCCGGTATGCTCGTCCAGCCCCAGGATGGTATGCCCGGCCGGCAGCATGGCGCACCACTCGGTGAATCGCTCCATACCCACAAAGCAGCGGCTGGTATCCACATCCTCGCCACCATCGGTGTTGTTCCAGTGCGGGACGACCGAAAGCGGCGTCTCCAGGTCGGCAAAAAAGTCGAGCCCGGGCACGAGCTGCACATCCTGTCCGACCTTGTATATCTCATAAACCGGCAGCCCGAACATCCCCACCGCGATGGTGGCTGCGCTGGCAAACACCAATGTCGCCCCCAGGCGCTGGCGGGCGCGGATAATCTCCCAGGCCAGACTGCCCTGCAGCTGGCGTATGGCGTAGGTGGGGCTGCCCGGCCCCATGAAGATCAGGTTGGCGCGCAGCAAAGGGGCGCAGATCTCGGGGTCGTCCGGGCTGAAGGCTGACCCCTTTCGGCGCGCGGGGACCACATCCACCCAGGGTTTGTAATTAGCCAGGCGCGTCCGCAGGAAATCAGCCACCTTGCCAGCCACCAGCCCCGAATTAAGCTCAAAACCGGCCGGCGTCTCCAGCACGGCGGCGCGCAGCGGTTCACGGATGCGGCGTGCCAGTTGTTCAAATACGCGCCCCCCGGCCAGCGAGGTCTCCCCCGAGCCGAGAAAGGCTATGTTCCCGATTGTCATTTTTTCACCTGTAAAGTTGTAATTTTTCCAATCATGCTTCAGCGTTTATTTTGTCCAGGATGCCAAGCACCAGCTCGTTGGCGGGGATATCGGACATCGATTCGCTGTAATGCTGGTAGCGGATCCTGCCTTTTTTGTCGATCACCAGCAGGGCCGGCACCCGTCCCAGCTTAAAGATCTTCCATTCCTGTTGATATACATCCGCCACCACGTGCCTGGGATCCGGCAGGCCTATGAACGGCATGCGTTCGTTTTCCCAGTAGCGCGAAAAGATCTTTGGACCGTCAGGACCGATCGTCATGATGACCGCGTCACGCGCGGTGAAGGCCGTATACTCGTCGCGCAGGCGCGAGAGATGGGCGCGACAGTAGGGTCACATGAACCCTCGTAAAAACACCAGCACCACATTTTTTTTGTTCCGAAATTCGTACAGCGTGACCGCTCTGCCGTCCACGTCTGTTAATTCAAAATCTGGCGCGTTTTGCATTTTATCTGGCATAACCCCTCCGGCTGACACACACAATATTTTTTAATCCATCCACGGAAAACTCATTTTCCCAGGCTCTCCAGCAGACCGGCGGTGGCTTCGGCTGCCTGGAGCCACTGCTCATCCACACTGATGGCAGCCGGGTTGTCACCGGGCTGCGGCCCGTAGGAACCAAAGCCGGCATGGTCGCCGCCCTCGATCCGCACAAAAACCGTCCCCGCCGGCAGGTTGGCTTTTGAGGCCTCGATCTTTTCGGAGGTCGCCAGGCCATCCAGCGAGGCGGAGATCGAGACCACTTTAATAGAAGAGTTCTTGAGCTTGTCATCAGCCGGGTAGGAAGCCCAAAAAGCAATACCGCCCACCTGCGCATGGCTTCCGGCAAAAATGGAAGCCGCCACCCCGCCCAGCGAGTGCCCGCCAACCGCCCAGTGCTGGATGGCGGGGAAATCCTTCAACACCTGCCCGGCGGCGTTGATATCAAAGAAGGCCAGGTTCAGGCGCACCGGCACAAGCACCACCAGGTAACCCTGTTCGGCGATCCTGCGCAGAGGCGGAGCGTATGAACGGTAATCCACCCGCCCGCCGGGATAGAAGATAAAACCGGTCGGGGCGACCGGCTTATCCGGTTGGAAGACGGTGTACCCGTTTTGCTGGCTGACGGTCACGCCGCCGCCGGATTGGAGGGCATCCAGGGCTGCCCGTTGCGGTCCAAGCGCGCTTTCAGCCCAGACGACGAACCCGGCGCCCCCGATCAACACGGCGGCCAGCAATATGATGGCGATCCATTTCAATGCTTTTTTCATTGTCAGGTTGTTCCATTATAAAGCCGGCTTTCAGCCGGCCAGCAGGGTTTTGGCAACTGCCCACACCCGGTCAAACATTTCCACGGTTAATTTCCCGGTCAGGGTGTTCTGCTGGCTGGGGTGATACGAACACAACAGCCACGGACCGTTCCCGATCTTGAACTGCGCGCAGTGGGCAAACTTCCAGCCCACGTTGCGGACAGAATATATCCGCAGGATGCTGTCAAAAGCTATCCTGCCCAGCGCCACCACCACCTTCGGCCTGATCAACTCCAACTCGCGCTCCAGGTAAGGCTGGCAGTTGGCCATTTCCTCGCTGCTGGGCTTGTTGGCCGGAGGGGCGCACCGGCAGACCGGCGCGGTGTACAGGCCGGTCAGGCGCAGCCCGTCATCGCGAGCGCTCGATCCGGGCTGGTTGGCGAACCCGGCCCGGTGCAGCGCCGGGTAAAAGAACCCGCCCGAAGCATCGCCGGTGAACTGGCGCCCGGTGCGGTTGGAGCCGTGCGCCCCTGGCGCGAGCCCGACCACAAATACGCCGGCTTGTGGATCGCCAAATCCAGGCACGGGTTTCCCCCAGTATTCCTGGTCACGGTAAGCCCTGCGCTTCTCACGCGCCACCTGTTCGCGCCATTCCACCAGCCGCGGGCACAGGCGGCAGGCAATGATCTCTTCCTGCAGTGATTCGATGGTCATGCAGCGATTCTACCGCAAGGCTCTTCATTTTCCGGCCAATTCGCGCTACACTTGTGGAATGGGATTTTTATTCGCTATTGGTTGCCGCCCCTTGCGGACCGGGAGAGAAAGATGAAACCACTTCGAAAAAACGTAGCCATCGCCATCGACGGCGGCGGGATCCGCGGTGTGATGGTCACCCGGGCTTTGATGAAACTGGAAGCGGTGCTTGCCAAACCCTGCAGCCAGATCTTCCAGCTTTCGGCCGGCACCTCCACCGGTTCGATCATTTCAACCGGCATCGCCGCCGGGCTGAGCGCCGAAACGATGTATAAACTATATGTCCAGCTGGGGGAAGCCATCTTCAAGAAGAGCTGGCGCACCCTGCTTTTCCCGCTCAGCAAATACCGGTACCCGCATGAACCACTGGCCGAAGCCCTGCACGGCGCCATCGGCAACCCGCTCATGGGTGATTTCTGGAAGCGCGAAAACCCCTTTGACCTGGTCATCACCACCTTTGACCTGGCCACCAACAAGACCCGCTTCATCAAGCCCTGGAAGGAGGAATACCGCGATTGGCCGGTGATCACCTCCGTGCTGGCTTCCAGCTCGGTGCCTACCTACTTCCCGGTGGTCGAAGGCCGCCTGGTGGATGGGGGCGTGGGCTCTTACGCCAATCCATGCTACGTGGCGGCTTATGAAGCCCAGTTTTGCCTGCACTGGAAACCCGAAGAGACCACCCTGATCAGCCTGGGCACCGGTCGCGACCCGCTTCACGCCGGTCATCCCGCCAACTTCTGGCCCTGGCAGTGGATTGGACCCACCCTGGGCGCCTTCCTCAGTTCGGCCGATGACCAGCAGGTGCACCTGGTGGAAACATTCTTTGGCGGACTCGATTTCCGCCGCTTCCAGATCGACATGAAAGATCCGATCCAGATGGACGATCCTGCCTCCATCCCGCTGCTGGCTGCTTACGGCGACAAGATGGGGCAAATGATCCTGCGCGACCAGTTCGATAATGCCATGGGAGTGCTGCCTGAACAGATCATGCACTCGCAGTAAATCTCTGCTCGCAGTAGAAACCTGCGTTTCATATCCCCGAATTATTTACTCACCAACACTGAAATTAGTTTAATCCTGCCTGAATTTTTCCGCAAGATTGGGCGCTAATCGGTGGTTTTCTCGGCAAGTGGTGTTTTCCCGCTACGCGGGAAAACACCACAAAAAAGAAGTTTTTTTGTAGTAAAAGATTCGGCACAATGTGCGGGGCAAACCATCCATCAAGATTTACTGCAACGCTGATGTATCCGGGCATGAACCATGAAACGAGCGTCTGCGAGTCAATACTTCCCGAAAGTGAGATTATATTTTAACAGGGCACCACCGAATTTCATGCACCAGCGCAGTAGGATCAGAAAGGGTATGACACATCAGGCAGCCACAGCCAGGATGGCATTTTTTATAACAAGGGTGAAAGAAATTAATCCTTCGTTTCCAGCCGGTTGTTCAGGATCAACCTGCCCTTACACTTTTGAGAAATAACCGCTGAAAGCGCCCTCCATCAACGAAGGGAGATGCGCATATAGCCCGGTTTCATCCGCAAAAGTCTCGACCACCACCGCCCCGATCGAAGCATTGCGCGTTCCCAGGCTCGTTTTTATGGCGCCAACCCTGCCCAGCAGGCCGCAGATGCGTTTTTCATAGTGGAAGCGGCTCCTGCCCAGCACCAGCAGGGTTGTGCAACCATCCACCGGCAGGTCAAATGCGTCTCCAAAACGGATACGCTCACCCTGCAGCACGCCAATGATCTCATCCTCGATGGTCCTAGGCCCGCCGGTCGACTGCAATAATTTGATCAACACAAAAGCCTTGTTGGATTTTCTTTCGATCACAGCAATATCGAGGCTGGTTAATTCAACCCCGGACCCGCAACAATCCCCGCTCCACGAAACGATTGGACCGACGTCAGCGCTGCGCTGATCGCCGTATGCGCACAGCACCCTGTAACCGCTCCCATCCCAATCATCGGAGATGGCGCGTGCCATCCTGGCTGTGACTGCCGCATGTGTGCTCATCTCGTCCGACCCTCCAACAAACAAATCATTCCCCGATTGCCCTCACCGCCCAGCCCCATTTATTCAAGAATTCAGCACTGCAGGTAAAAAATAAAGAAAAATCCCCAACCAGAACACCTGCCCCATATACACATTATACGTGAAGAATGCCAAAAAAGATCAAGTTCTGTGCAAATTATCACAACACCCACAAGGTTATGAAAGCTATTGGAATTTGGCCGTAAGATCATTGTATAATAATCTTACGAATTCATATTCGATGAGGAGAAGTAAGATATGGATACTGTTACGATATCATCAAAATATCAAATGGTCATTCCGCGTGCCATTCGTGAAAAGTGGAACGTGAAACCAGGTCAAAAGGTTCGCCTGATCATTATTGGAAATCGTCTCGAAGTGGTGCCCGTCCGCGATATCAAAGAAGCACGCGGGTTCTTGAAAGACATCAACACAATCATCGAGCGCGAAGAGGAAGATAGAGTATGAACGTGGTCGACTCGTCCGGTTGGTTGGAATATTTCAGCAACGGGCAAAACGCGGATTTTTTTGCACCAGCCATTGAAGATTCACCAAACAACCTTGTTCCAACCATCAGTTTATTTGAGGTATTCAAACGCATTCTGGTTGAAACAAATCGGGATGATGCCCTGGAGGCAATAGCGTTGATGAAAACAGGCCAGGTAGTTGATCTGGATGAAAACCTGGCTTTGCTTGCTGCTGAACTGTCTTTCGAACTGAAACTTCCACTGGCAGATAGCATCATCCTTGCCAGCGCCCGCGCCAACGGCGCGGTTTTCTGGACCCAGGATGCTCATTTCAAGGAAATTGAAGGCGTCAAATATATCGAGAAAAGGGTGTAAAGGTACCCGCCTTTCGGACAGGTCGGAAACATAATCGAGACCGTAACTGTTCAATCTTTCCAGGACAATGTCAATTCGCGCAGCTGCGGCGCAACCTGGCCGGCCAGCTCCCGGACATCATCCGCCTGGCCCAACAGGCCCTGGATGGCCCAGCCGAGCGCGCGCAGCAGCTCACCGCGTTCAAGCGATGTGACCAGCGCGCCAGCGAAAAGATCGAGCACCTGGGCAGGCAAAGCGTCATAACCCCGTCCGTTCGCAGCCGGAAGGCCGTGCCGGAGACATGCCAGGCTGAGACCGTAATCGCGCACTCCGCTGATCCAGTACTCGGCTTGCCAGTATCGCGCACGTTCAATGCAGAAGCGAGCCCTCAGGGCGTGATGGACGGCGTAGCCAAAGAGTTCGCGCGCGGGCGGGGGCTGGGGGAAAGGCTTTTGCACGGCATCGCCAAAAAGAATTTTAAACTTCGGACCGCTGGCGCCGAATTGGGCAGCCGGCGTGAACGACAGATCGAACTGCAGGCAGCCTGGCATCAGGAAAACACGGTAGATGGAAGCCCCACTGGGCAAATCGAACAGCTGACTTGCGCTGAAATTCCGGACCAGGTCGCGGGTCCAGTCCTCAAGCACTTCCAGCATGGGCTGGTCATCGGCAACGGCAAAGGTCAGGTCAAGGTCTGACCAGCGGTCGCCATCTTCCAGCGCAAGTGAACCGACCACCGCCCCGGCAACCACGCGCGCATCGGAGGCCGCCAGGCGCAGGACGTACTCTCGAATGTCATCACGATCTTTTATGGTGTACATGCTGATTCCAATTTTAATTGTTTTCTTCTGGATTTACTCACAATGTTATTGTCTACGATTAGCCAAAATTTCCAAAAAGTATACATGGGAATTTTTTCCCGGGAGCAGCTTAGGAGAACCCCAGGATTATTACTCTGTGTCGGACTTGATGAACTTGATTCGTATCGAATTGAGCGGGTTTTCTCGCAGATGAAGGAACACATCCCGCAACTCCTCGAAGCCAAACATCCCGGGCAACCGGATTCTTGGTTTAGTCATATTCATCAAAACCAGTGCATGCAAATGAACGAAAAAAGATCGTCTGCTCCGCAGATGATCTTTTTCTGAAAGATCTTCCGCAACATCGTCCCAGTTTCCTTCGGGAAATAACCACAAAAACCTTTTGGGGAGTGCGCTACAGCTCAACCGTCCTATTCGTTGAGGTAGCAGAATATTATGATTATGTATTTCATCGGTCATACTGATTGACTTCAGTACAAATTTTGTAGTTCAGGATTTTTTATAAAAATCAATCGAGTAAGGATTAACGAGCAAACAGCAAAAAGTGTCATGGAAATTCCCATGCCCAGTTTTTCGCCGAGAAAGCCGAGCAACAAATTTCCAAATGGCGCAAAGGCAAAGGAAGTGAGTATGTAAAGCCCCATCACTCGACCACGGAAACTATCTTCCACACGGGTCTGCAACAGTGTATTGATGGTCGTGAACAGCACCATGAAACCGATACCCAGTCCATAAGCCAGCACAAGCGCCAGCGGGTATAAAAATGTGAATGAAAAGGCGATCAAAATCAGCGGAAAGGCGATATTGGTCAGTACCAGCAATTGACCGCGCCTGCCTTTGCTGACGCGATGCACCAGCAAAAACGCCCCGCTGACCGCCCCGAACCCGGATGCTGCATTCACCCAACCATAAGCCGTTGCTCCCTGATGGAGCACTTTCTCGACAAAGGCAGGCAGCAGGGTGGAATAGGAAATTCCAAAGAAGCTAAAAACCAGCGCAAGCAGGATCAATGCGGACATTTCACGGTTGTGCGCGGTATATTGCACTCCACTGATCAACTGTTTCCAAGGTGAGGCAGGGTTGTGATTTACCTCGCTTGTCTGCAACCTCATCGCCCACAACCCAATCAGCACCGCCAGGAACGAGATACCATTCAACGTGAAACACCAGGCTGCACCGATGATGCCCAGAAGTATCCCAGCCAGCGCCGGACCGATAACCCGCGCACTGTTGAACATCATCGAGTTTAAGGCAATCGCGTTGGGTAAATCATCCTTACCAACCATATCCGGGACAAAGGCCTGGCGGGCAGGGGCATCGAATGCATTGACAACTCCCAGCAAAGCAGCCAGTACAATCACATGCCATTCCTGAATTACCCCGGTAAAGCTTAAGGCAGCCAGGACAAAGGCCAATAGCATCGAACTGGCCTGTGTCAACATTAACAAATTGCGGCGCGAGACACGATCCACGAACACGCCGCCCCATGGAGTAATTATAAGGATGGGGATGGCTGAGGCAAAAGCGACCAATCCCAGAGTCAATTCCGAGTGGCCGAGTTGATAGACCACCCATCCCTGAGCGATAACCTGCATCCACGTGCCAATATTCGAAATCAACTGACCGCCAAAATACAACTGAAAGTTGCGATGGCGCATGGCAGAGAAGGTCTGGCTGGTGGCCGGACGTTGCCGAGTGACTGGCTGCTCTGCCAAGTCGGGTTCTTCCATGAATAAACTCCTGAATCTATTCTTTTATCAGTGGCTGCTTCCCATACAGTACAAACAACGGTTGCAATAATTTCATGTTGTGCCCAAGGATCTCCGGTTCGTAGTTAAAGAGAAAACCAGGGCTTTGGGTTGATGCCCTGACAGGATTTTCTGCCCGTATGCTAAAAGCCCAATTCCATCCGCCTAACCCCAGAATTGCAACAAGCGTTACATATTATATAATTGCGCAATATCTATTGCATTTTATCATAATTGAATATATAATGAATTTAATCAAATATCACCTGGATTTAGTGAGGCGTAATGGAACAATCTGATAACCTAAGATCTCGTATCGCCCGGTTAGTTGATGACCTGAGTCCTAAACAAAAAAAAATTGCCAGGTTCATTCTGGACAATCCTTACTTAACGTCTTATATATCCGCAAATGAATTAGGGGAAAAGAATAATACCACTGCTGCAACCGTTGTTCGATTCTCGCAAGCCCTGGGGTACGATGGGTATTCTCAATTGCAGGATATGCTACGGACCGAACTCCCGAATTACATGACAACTGCTGCGCGAATGCAAAAACACATGAGCGCGGAATCCCCGCCTCTATCAAACTTCCAACAAGTATTTTATACCGATATAAAGAATATTGAGCGCACAGCCAGTATTTTATCTGAGAAAAACTTAAATGCTGCCATGGATGCCATTATCAAGGCGAAGCGTATCTGGGTGATTGGTGCGGGCCTTTCTTATGCACCAGCTGTCTTCCTGGCACACTCCCTACGAGTGATGGGATTTAATGCGCCGGCACTACAGGGTGAAGTGCTTCAAAATGCGGCTGATATATCGAGAATAAAACCTGATGATCTCGTGATCGCAATTGACCTATGGCGATATGTGCGGATGACAGTTTTTGCTGCAACACAAGCCAAGAAAACAGGCGCCCAAGTAATTGCAATAACAGATAGTATTGTCTCTCCATTGGCTCAAATGGCAGATATCGCTTTTGAGATAGCAACCGAAGGAATTGTGCACAGTCGATCGATAACAGGATTAATGTCTCTGCTCAATGTTTTCATTGCGATGCTGGCTGTTCGTGTTCCAGAGCAGGTTTACCAATCGATAAAACGGGTGGATGAAATTTATCGAGGCAACGACCTGTTGATCATAACATGACAACCCAAATCACGATCTGTGGAGGCGGAAATGCTGCTCACACCCTTGCCGGATTGCTTAGCAGCCAAAAAGGGCTTTGTGTGAATATCTACGCGCCTTTTAGTAATGAAGCCCAGCTCTGGCAGGAAGGGATCCAGCAAAATAAAGGCATCACAGTCAATACCCCCACCGGCACAATCCAGGGACTGCCTGCCGCCGTCCATAGTGATCCAGAGAATGCTGTGGCTGGTTCGAGAGTGGTGCTGCTGGCATTACCCGCTTTTGCACATGAAACGATGCTGAAGCAATTTGCGCCGCACATTTCGCAGGGCACCTGGGTGGGCGCGATACCGGCCCGGGGCGGGTTCGATCTGTGCGCATACGATGTTTTTAAAGAGCGGCTGGGTGAGATTGCCATTTTCGGTTTTCAAACGCTGCCCTGGGCCTGCCGTATCCAAGAATTTGGAAAACGGGTCACAATTCTGGGTGCCAAAGAACAGGTGGATATGACTGCCTGGCCAGCGGACATGGCACCAATTATTTCCTCCAGATTGCAAGAACTACTTGGTTTGACTATCAATCCAACCCCCAGCTTCCTTTCCCTGGCATTGGCGGATACCGGGCAAATTATCCACCCGGGCATCATGTATGGGCTATTTCGGACCTGGAATGGTGAAGCTTATGATGAAGCGCCATTATTCTACCAGGGGGTGGATGTTGGAATTGCTGACTTATTACAGCAAATGAGCGATGAAATCCAGTTTCTGCGTACTGCGCTTGAAGGATATTTTCCCGACCTGGACCTGTCAGCTGTTCGCCCGATTGGCGAATGGTTAAAGCTCTCTTATCAGGCAAATATTGCCGATAACACCTCCTTACAATCCGGTTTTACAACCAATAGCAGCTACATTGGCCTGCGAGCGCCCATGCAAAAAACCGATAGCGGTTTTATTCCCGATTTTCAGACTCGTTATCTCTCTGAAGATGTGCCGTATAACTTGTTGGTTACGCGTGGTATTGCTGAATTGGCCGGGGTAAAGACCCCGGTGATCGATAAGGTGCTCAGCTGGGCGCAAAGTAAATTAGAAAAGGAATATCTGATTTCCGGCAAAATGCAAGGGGCTGACCTGCAATATTCTCGCACCCCGCAACGTTATGGCATCACCAATCTGGATCAATTAATGCAAAAAATGCAATACCTGCCATCCACTAAAAACAATATCCATGTTTTCTGATAAAGATCGCGTGAATCAATGTGCAAAGGACTTTACCGAGCTAAATAAGGGTAAATCCACACCAATCCAATAACAATAATGGCTTTTAGGAGAATAGTTTATGAAGACCCCTATTGATATCAAAGAAATAACCCACGATCCGAACAAAAAACGTCGTGTAATGGTGGGAGCGATCGGCAAGTGTGTGCATAACTTAGGAGTAGAAAACTTCGCAGATTGGATGGAATCTAAAGGCATAGGTTATGTGGTTGTGAAACTCGGTCCTGCTGTTCCAATCCAGGAAGTCATCAATAAAATCCGCGAGGCACGACCAGAGGTTGTTGGAGTCTCCATGCGCCTTGGTGACCTGCACCTGGATGAATTGATCAGAGAATTTGTGGAAGCGGCTACCAAATACGGGTTAGGTCCGCGCGAGAGCGGTATCCGCTACAGCTATGGTGGACTTCGACCAGCTGCCAACCTTGTACGAGCAATGACCGGGGTGCCCATCGAGGAAGATCGTTTCATCCGCGACTCGGAACGACATTACGATCTGGCTGCGGTAGCAGCGGAATACAAAAAAAAGCCTGAATTCCAGGGATTCTTCGAGCTTATCGCGGATGACTTTATTTCCATGGAAGAACTCGAACAATTTGCATTAAAGAAAGCATCAGCACGCGAATTATTGAAGATCAAATGGTCCGACACTCTTATCGAGCGCATCCAACAAGTGCGTGACCTTGAAAACCGGCCCATAATCCGGGCCCATATTGGTGTTGCGGCTGAAACCGTTGAACCCACTGTCCAGGCCATCGAAAAATTAGCAGATGCCGGGGCATTTGAAATTGTTTCCCTTGCGCCCGACCAGACATCACAGGAATTATTGGCGAAATTTATCCGCGGCGAAGAAGACCCCATCAAATACCTGGCAGGTCAGGGCGGTACTCCCATCCGCACAGTTGAGGATCTGACTCGTCTTAAAGCTGCTTCGCAGCGAGGCAATTTCCCGATGATGCGCATTTACACTGGAACGGATGAATTGGTTGCTTTAGCCGAACTCTGGGAGAAGCATCTTAATATCTGTTTTCCAGCGGTGCCGATATTTTTTTACAATGAGTTGGACGGTCGCGGTCCGATAAGCATCCGCGATTCCTTTGATGAACACTTTCGTGCCATTGAATTTTGGGCAAAATTAGGGAAGCCCTGTGAGATCAACGATCCGCACCAATGGGGCTTGCGTTACGCCAGTGATGACATGCAGGTGACTGATCATGTCATCTGCGCCATTATTGCTTTGAAAAAAGGTATCAAACAATACGTCATGCAGATGATGTTCGAGCTGCCTCCTGATATTTCCGCCATGGATGATCTCGCAAAAATGAAGGCCGCTTATGAGTTGGTAGAGCCATTGACCCACCACTTCGATTTCAACATCATCAAAGAAACTCGCTCCGGATTACCAGGCTTCCCACCCAATTTGAATCAAGCCAAAGGACACCTGGCTTTTGGTATCTATACCCAACTATACATGGAACCGGATATCCTGCATGTGGTTACCCATTCAGAAGCGCACCATGAAGCCAGCGCTAACGACATTATCGAATCATGTGAGATTACCAAACAGGTATGTTGGGATTTCGCGATGGGGAAAATGCCGCAGATCTGGGACGACGCCCCGATGAAGGCTCGAATTGCAGAGTTGAAACAAGGGTCCATGTACAATTTGTTGCACGCTGCCCTTGTTGGAGGATATTCCGGCCCTGTCACTCCAGAGAATTTCTGGGATTGGGCTCATGAACCATCTGAAAATTCAGAATTCAACTATGAAAAACTCCTGCTAAGTATTGTAGATGAATCGAATTACCCGATGGGAGGCTGTGGTCTCATCAGTGGGGATGCGCTCGACTTGTGTTTGCAGATCGGTTTATTCCAGGGACCTCACATCACTGTCGTTGACCGCCGTTATGAAATGGCAGGGGCCTGCCGTACCAAGGTTGTATTGGGTATGTGCCGTATTGACGAATGGGATGGAATAAAAGTCAACAGCGAATTCGAAAGAGTTGACCTCGTTCGCAAACGAAACCCCTGGTACTTCTATAAGGATGTCTCAAAAGCCAATGATGTCGATTTTATAGGTCAAGATGCCAAAGCAGAAGCAATTGACGAAAGCACCGTTATGAAATACCGCAAGGAATTTGGCATTATTGGGTTGGCCGAAGAGAAAATTTTGGTTGTTGATTTCGGCAGCACCTTCTCCAAGATCGGAATTTTCAATGCCAAAGATGAGACATTTAAACTAAATTACTTCCCCACCACCATTGAAGATCTACGCATCGGTATGGCAAATGGGCTGGGTGTACTGCAAGAATGCCAGGAGCAAGGCAACTGGAAGCCATTGGGCGATAAAATGAGCGAATTTGCCGTACGTTTGCCATGTTCCAGCGCAAAAGGCGGCTTAAAGGTAGTAACTGTCTCCCTGGTAAAAGATGAATCTGGATTCGCAGCCGAGCTGGCAGCCCTGACTGCCGGTGCCAAATTGGTGGGTGTCTATAACGACAAACTAACTCCCGAACAAGCCCGGGCCATTTATGAGAATGATCAACCAGAAATCATTCTACTGGCAGGTGGGACAGACCAGGGTGGAGATATCGAAACTCAACTGCACAATGCACGCTTGCTGGCAGAAGCATCACATTACGCCAGCTACACCACCTATGGCGTGCCGGTGGTGTATGCCGGCAACCAGGATATTCACGAACAAATTGAAAACATCTTTAAGAAAAATGGCGTTGATATCCGAATAACTGAAAATGTGATGCCGGAGATCAATGAATTCCATATTGAGGTAGTCAATGAAGCTATTCGTGACCTTTTCCAAACAGTAATTATTCGAGGAAAAGGCTTCGATGTTGTTGAAGAATATATGGATGCCCCCTTCATTCCCACACCGCGGGCAGCTTTTCACGGCATAAACTTACTGGCGCGTGGGTATGGAAATGAACCTGGGATCGGTAATATTCTTGCCCTCGATATTGGAGGAGCTACCACCGATTTCTATTCCAATATTATGGACAACCCGCTTTATCAATTCCCCGGAAGTGACTCTTTACGTAAAGTCAAGCGCACAATCTTGAAAACGCCCAACGTTCCACTGGTCTTCCGGCGCGTGGAAGGAAAATATGGTCTTGCCTATAACGCTGAGAACTTAAAGGAGCTCGATCGTTTTAATGATGGGCGCATGGCGATTGACATGGCTGGCTATCTGTCAAATTATCTGCCGAAAGATTTTCACCCCGGCGATGGACAATTTACCCAATTCCTGCATGAACGCGATAGGTCAGTAAAAATTGACCTGGGCCGCTACCTGAGTTGGATCAGCCGAAATCCGCACAAAATCCCCGCAAATAGGTTGGAGAATGCGGCTAATTCATTCCTGGCGAAGGAAATTATGGCAATCGCCACTGGTAAACATGTCGGCTATGTCAAAGAAACCGAAACTTATTTCCTGCAACACGGCGTCAATTTCTTTGATAACGATGTTACCTTGCTTCTAATTGGAGGAACAATATACCACGCCTGTAATAATAAGAAACCTGGATATCAACAAGACCTGGCGATGATTGCCAGCGGTGCTCTTTATAACCCGGAGGAAGAATATCTCCTGCGGCCAAATGGGAATGTACTTTTGGATGCCAGCTACCTGGTCAGCATCCTGGGAGGCTTGTATGGGAGAGTAAATCCAGAACAGGCTTTACGCGTCATGAAGCGCGAAATTATCCCTCTGCAAGTAAATATATTGCAGGACAAAGTAGCTGTCCAGAACTGATCTGTTAATTCAACAGGACAACCGGCAGATTATTAAATCAGTACTGGCTGATCTGTAATAAGCATTGATTGGCGATCTCTGTCAAGTTGTCTTGCTAATGTCAAAATTGAGAAAAGAGGTGAAACAAAGCAAATAAACTGGAATTTCCCGAAGCAACTCATCCGTCAAAACAAACAGAGGAGAAAAATCATGTTTTCAAGAGACAGCTCGGTTAAATTGCATAAAAAATCAAATTGGCCGAAAGCGAGTAGATTAGCTGGCCTGTTGCTGGCACTCAGCCTCATGGCAACTGCTTGCCAATCCGCACCAGTAACTGACGTACCCGTCGATGCTCCAACAGCAGAAGCAGCACAACCGACGGCAGAAGCAGTACAACCCACGGCTACTGTAGAGATGGGACCCAGCGGACAGCTGATTATTGCGCAGGCTGCGGACATCAATACACTTGATCCAAAATTTCTCAAGGGGCGTGAGACCCAGAACGTCTTACGCTTGATGTTCGACAGTCTTTATCACAGGGATAATAACATGCAAATAATTCCCTGGCTGGCCACCTCATATGAGAATCCAAGTCCACTCACCTGGCGCTTCCACTTACGCCAGGGTGTGAAGTTCAGCAATGGCAACGATTTCAAAGCCAACGATGTTAAATTCAGCCTCGGGCGGTTAGTCGAAGAGGACTCTGCATGGAGTGATAAAAGCATTATTGATAAGGTCGAGGTCGTCGATGATTACACTGTGGACATCACCACCAAGACCCCCTTCGCCGCCTTTATGACCCGCGTGGTTCTCTGGCACATGACCGATGAGGAATATTTTAACGAAGTAGGGAAAGACGGCTTTTCCACCAAACCAATGGGCACCGGGCCTTTCAAATTCGTGGAATGGGTCAAAGACGAGCAGGTGGTATTAGAGGCCAATACAGACTATTGGGGTGGGGCTCCCAAAATCAAGACGGTCATTTTCAAACCCATTCCTGAAACTGCAACCCGTATAGCTGCTTTGGAATCCGGGGATGTCAATATCGTCACGAATGTTCCGCCCGATTATGTTAAACAACCAGCCAAGGGTGTTGAAATTGCCACGATACCCGGTACCCGCGCTATCTATCTCGGTATGAACGTCAACGTCGCGCCTTTTACTGATGAAAGAGTCAGGCAAGCCATGAATTACGCGGTTGACGTCCCAACAATAATAAAATCCGTCTTGAATGGGTTGGCCAGGCCATTGGATAACCCAATGTTGCCCGAGCATTTCGGTTATGTTGCAACCCCTGTGTATAAATACGATCCCGAAAAAGCCAAAAGCTTATTGACTGAAGCCGGATTGCCGGACGGTTTCAAGTTTGAACTTGATATCGAACCCTCGAACAAAGAAATGGCTGAGGCGATCGCCGGCCAACTTAGCGCAGTAGGCATAATCGCCGACATTGTCATCCTGGAACCTGCCGCCTTCACTGCTAAAAATGAGCCGGGTGAAATGCAAGCCTTCTTATCTTCCTGGGGTAACTCCGAGGGTGATGCTTCAGGTATCCTTACCAAACAGTTTTACTCCAAACGCTATGGTTGCGACCTGGTAACGTTTAAATATCCTGACCCGAAATCGGGTTTTGGGGATGCGGCCAAAGGTTGTTACTATACCGGCTACGGAAATGCTGATGTTGATGCAGCTGTTCTGGAAGGAAACACAAATGTTGATCCTGCGGCGCGAAAAGCAGCCTATGCCAAAGCCTTAACCATCATCGTTAAGGAAGCCCCTTGGGTTTTCCTGTACAATCCTTCCGAGGTCTATGCTTATGAAGGAGTTCAAGGCTGGACACCACGGTCTGATGCCCTAATTAATCTTGCGGATGCCTCAATGACGAAGTAATTCCTGATAACCCTGCCAGATAACCTACCCAGTAAGGTTTATAAGGTAAGCCTGTGTCCCTTTAGGAAGGGACACAGGCACCTGCCTCAAAACCGATTGGATCCAGTTGTCCATTGTTTCTACTAATTGATCGCAGCCGAGAACAATGTTGAGGCAAACATGCAATACTTGATTAAGCGGCTTTTCCTGACTATTCCGGTGCTCCTTGGCGTGACGATCATTGTGTTCAGCATCATCCATCTAATCCCGGGTGATCCTGTCCAGTTCATATTTGCCGGCACAGGCGCCAGTCAGGCAGAGCGTGAAGCAATGCGGCATTCATTGGGACTCGATCTCCCGCTTCCGGTTCAGTATGTAAACTATGTGTTCCAGGCAATTCGCGGCGATTTTGGCCAGTCTATCCACTTTAAGCAGCCAGTTGCAGAATTGATCCTTGAGCGGATGCCAGCTACGATAGAATTTTCGTTGACCAGTCTGTTCATAGCCCTGCTTGTCGCATTTCCCGCTGGCATTATAGCAAGTGTGAAACGCAACTCAACCTTCGACTACATTGTTATGACTGGCGCAACTTTAGGCATCTCCCTGCCGACTTTCTGGGTGGGAATTCTGCTGATCATGTTTTTCGCGGTCAACCTTGGCTGGCTTCCTGGTTTTGGCAGAATCGGTTACGAAGTACACCTGCAGAAAGTGACGGGTTTCTATCTTATTGATTCCATCATCACCGGGAACATGCCTGCTTTAAAAGACACCGTGGCTCATTTGGTCTTGCCCGCTGTATCCTTGGGTCTTGCCATGTCCACCTTCTTCACGCGCCTGGTTCGCTCTAGTATGCTGGAAGAAATCGGCAAAGATTATGTCAGGAGCGCAAGGGCAAAAGGGCTGAAAGGGTGGAAAGTATTAGTATTTCATGTGCTGCCTAACGCCCTCATTCCCATAATAACGCTCATTGGCATGAAGGTTGGGGCCCTTCTAAGTGGAGCTGTAGTGGCGGAGGTTATCTTTGCGTGGCCAGGCATTGGGAGGCTTGTTATTCAATCGATTTACAGCCGGGATTATCCTGTGGTGCAAGGCGTCATTTTATTCTTTGCTTTGATATACATCACCATCAATATTGTGACCGATGTCCTCTACGCGGTGGTGGATCCCCGCATAGGATTTGCCTGAGATGACAGGCCAATCGACCGGCATAATGGAAATTTCAGAAAAACGACCGCTCCAAGTGGGTAGGTTTCGACGTGTGCTGCGCTCTGTGTCGAGAAGTAGAACCGCGGTTTTTGGTGGAATCGTGCTTTGTCTATTTGTTTTAGTAGCAATACTGGCACCGATTCTCGCACCGCACGATCCGACCAAGCAGAATCTACAGCTCAGGTTGGCCCCACCCATAGGACTCGGCCTTGAAAATGCGAGTATGAAGTACCCGTTGGGAAATGACAATCTTGGGCGCGACACACTTAGCAGACTTCTCGTTGGATCACGGGTATCATTGGTCGTGGGGTTGATTACTATTGTTTTGACCACATTGTTGGGAAGCATGATTGGCGCGCTTGCTGGATACTACCGGGGTACGTTCGACAATTTGGTTATGCGCCTGGTTGATATCTGGATGGCATTTCCCGACTTACTCCTGGCAATCGCTTTTGCGGCCGCTTTAGGCCAGGGGTTGTTAAACCTCATCGTAGCCCTGGTCCTGACCAACTGGGTGGTCTATTGCCGCGTAGTTCGAGCAGAGGTCCTTGTCCTCCGCGAACAGGAATACGTAATGGCAGTTCGATCTTTGGGCGGTAGCGACATACGAATCATCATGCAACACATTCTGCCAAATGTCTTTTCATCGATTATGGTGATTGCCACCCTCCAGTTTGGTACGGTCATCGTCACTGAGGCTTCCTTGAGTTTTCTGGGCATTAGTGTTCAGAGTACGGTGCCAACGTGGGGTGGAATGCTGGCTGATGGGCGGGAATTTATGCGCCAGGCATGGTGGCTGGCAACCCTTCCTGGCCTCGCCATCAGTATTGTGGTTTTGGGCGCCAATTTATTAGGGGATGGATTGCGAGATGCATTGGATCCTCGTCTATGACGAATGGAACCTGGTTCTAAATTTACTTATTGATTATGTCATATCACACAGCTGTTCCAGTGAATGTAACTTTCATGTTTGAATTCAAACCCCATAAGCCAATAGGGTAAAACCAGCGATGCGCCACAATGGCGGAGTACAAACAAAAATAACATTTTTTAACGCACGTGAATTTGTCAAAACAATCACTGATATAAAATTTCAAGGAGAAAAGTTAATGTCAACGCGTAGCGAATACAAACAGGAAAAGAGTGAGGCTATAGCCGAAAATGGGATGGTTGTCGCAGAGTGCAAAGAGGCAGCCGAAGCCGGGCTTGAGATTTTCGAAAAGGGGGGTAACGCCGTCGATGCAGCCGTGGCAACTTCATTTACCGCTTGTGTCTGTGAACCTGCCATGTCCAGTTTGGGAGGAGGAGGTGCTGCGCTCATCTATCAGGCCGAATCCGGAAGAACCACCGCGATTGAATTTGAAGGCCGCCTATCCAAGTCAGCTACGGAAGATATGTTTGTCGAAGATTTATTACCGTTAGGGGTTAATCCTCACCCCAGTTTTGGGTGGCGCGGTACAAAGAATAATGCCGGTTGGATGGGGTACCGTTCTATGGGTGTCCCAGGCCAGGTTGCCGGGTTGTGCCAGGCGCTACAACGGTTCGGAACGATGAGTTTGGAAGAAGTGATCGCCCCGGCTATTCGATACTGTGAAGAAGGCTTTGAAGTAAACAAATATTACGCGTTGATGATTGGCAGTAATATGAAACTCTTACAGCAGTATCCGCCCATTGACAAATTACTTCTCCCGGGCGGATTTCCACCTATTCCGGTCAGCCAATATGATGATCCCACATTTATTGTGCAGAAGGAGTTGGCAGAATCTTTACGGAAAATCGCGAGGGGCGGCGCCGATGCGTTTTATCTTGGCGATATTGCCAGAGAGATGATCGCCGATACGCAACCGCATGGTTCCATTCTAACAATGAAGGACTATGCCGATTACCAACCTAAAAGTTACGATGATGGGCTTGTTGGGAGTTATCGCGGCTACAAAATAGTATGCATGCCTGAGGTGTTTGGAGGTACCCAGGTAATTCAAACACTCAACCTTCTTGAAAGCTTTGACCTGGCTTCCATGGGACACAATAGCCCCCAATCCATACATCTGATCGCCGAGTGTTTTCGTAGAGCATGGGTGGATCGCTTCAGGTATATCGGCGATCCCGAGTTTGAAAATGTGCCGATCGAGGGCTTAATTTCAAAAGAATATGCCGCAGAGATGCGTCAATATCTTAACCTGGAGAGAGCGCCTGATGATATCAAACCGGGAAATCCCTGGAAGTATCAGGGCGATGGTCAAGTACCGGCGTCAGGTGGAAAAGCACCAGGACCAAGACCGGAAGGAAGGAATACAACCCACCTTTGTACCATGGATAAAAAAGGGAATATGGTTACCATGGTGCAGACTCTGGGTGGAGGGTTTGGCGCTTATACAATGTCGGGTAGTACCGGCATCATTTTACGCAATTACACCAACTTGTTTAATCCCGAGCCGGGAACGAGCAACTCCATTGGCCCCTGGAAAAGACCCACCAGCCATGACTCGCTAACCCTGGTATTCAAGGACGGTAAGCCGCTTATTACCATCGGCGCACCGGGCGGCAGGCGAGTGATCACTTCTGTAGTTCAAGTTCTTGTGAACATTATTGACTTTGGAATGGGGATTCAAGAAGCGATCACGCAGCCACGGTTTCATATTGAGGGGGCCGACCCAAAGGTGCCGGAAGGCAAGTTGGTTAAAGAATTACAAATCGACTCTCGAATTGACCGAAAGACCGTGAAAGAGTTGGAAGAACGAGGTCATGAAATTACCATAAAATTGGATGGCGACTTTGCGCTCCCTGTAGGAATCATGATGGATCATGCTACTGGTAAATTACACGGTGGGGCGACCGTTTCTGTGCCTGCTACAGCGTTAGGGTTTTAGCGCGTTTTCGGCGTGGCTATTTCAGATAATTCCAGCTTTGATAGCTTGGTTGCAAATAGAAAATATCCAGCTACATCATACTTATTAAACGAAAGGGATGATCGGCATGAAAACCGGGCAGGTTGTTTTGCGAGAAAACATAGAGCCCCCCGGAGGTGCCATGCCGATCATCCACCAATAACGGGCATTGGTTCAACAGAGTGGTGAGCTGCGTTCTGGAAAAAGATTTACCCGGATTCACATCATATTTGCTTTGTACCTGACTGTGAAACTGTCAGGGCGCCGAAAAAAATAGGAGGTTGACTTGCTTCAACGAAGACCAGCTGAATCACGCTATCCAAGGCTGGAAATATCGTTAGACAAAATAAAGCACAATACAGAGACGTTGGTCAACATGTGCCGGCGCAGCGGGATCAGCGTGGCTGGTGTGACCAAGGTGATCTGCGGTCATGAAGGTATCGCCAGAGCCATGGAGGCCGGCGGAATAGACACCATTGCTGATTCGAGAATCGAAAACTTGAAACGGTTACGGAATATTAAGCTGCCAAAAATGCTCTTAAGACTACCCATGATCAGCCAGGCCAGCGAGGTGATTGAATATGCGGATATATCCTTAAATTCGGAGATGGAAACGATACGAGCGCTTTCGGCACAGGCAAACTTGAAGGGCAGAACACATAAAGTAATCCTGATGTTTGATCTGGGTGATCTGAGGGAAGGTATTATTGATCAGACGGAAATGCTTCGTACAGTGGAAGAAACTTTGAAACTTGGGGGGATTATTTTGGCTGGTATAGGAGCTAATTTAACCTGCTATGGCGGCGTGATTCCAACGAAAGATAACCTTGCCAGGCTTATAGAATTAAAAATAACGATTGAGAAGACCTTTGACATCGTTCTCGACATTGTGTCGGGAGGTAATTCCAGCAGTCTGTACATTGTGGAAACGGGAGCGATACCAAAAGGTATCAATCAACTCAGACTTGGCGAGGCAATACTCTTAGGGAGAGAGACAGCCTACGGTCACCAGATTTTTGGAACTTATGATAATTGCTTCAAATTGGTTGCAGAAATTATTGAGATCAAGGATAAACCATCCATCCCCACCGGGGAACTCGGGTTCGACTCATTTGGAAACAAGCCTAGTTTTGTAGATAGGGGTATCCGAAAAAGAGCAATCTGTGCCATTGGTAAACAGGATGTCCTTCCAGACAATATTGTCCCAGATGATGCAGATATCATCATTCTTGGCGCAAGCAGTGACCACATGATCCTTGATATTACAGAGTGCCATCAGGCTTACAAATTAGGAGAGGTGGTTTCCTTTAAATTAAACTACGCCGGAATATTGAGTAGCATGACCTCTGAATATGTGAGCAAGTTTTTCTGTTGAAATGCCCTTCCTTTTTGTAATTCGTTGTTCAGAACAATACCATCGCCAATTAATGGCTCGAAACCGGCAGGGAAGCCGGGTGAATAGCGCCCAAGCGGGCAATTTGTTGGAAAATCTCGGCTAATAA
>Ga0172368_10001563_pt1 | contig 31116 bp, 27 predicted proteins | sample Lak11m_FD_114540 | JGI IMG/M metagenome (GOLD analysis project Ga0172368, IMG submission 114540) | Freshwater microbial communities from Kabuno Bay, South-Kivu, Congo - kab_022012_11m | ecosystem: Environmental > Aquatic > Freshwater > Lake | place: Democratic Republic of the Congo: South-Kivu...
GGCGCTACGGAAATAATCGTGATTGCAGTTGTTGCTCTCCTTCTCTTCGGCCCAAAAAAACTTCCTGAAATGATGCAGAGTGTCGGGAAAGGAATCAAAGACTTTAAACGTTCTTTGAATGAAGTTGAAGAAGAAATAAAAAACTCGATTGATGACAAAAAGTAGACTCTCCTAATTCATTCTTAAAATCCAGAGGCTTCTTGAGAACTTACAAAAATCATGAGGAAAAATTACGCTTACTAAAAGAAGGAAATCTTTCGCTGCGAAAGAATGTGGAAGATTTTCTTTCGCGAATACAAACAAAGAGTAACCTTAACGCTTTTAATTTTGTTTTTGCAGAAGAAGCCTTACAAGCAGCGGAGGTAATTCAACAAAAAATAAATTCCGGTTCAGCGGGTAAATTAGCAGGAATGGTTTTAGCGGTAAAAGACGTTCTTGCAATGGAAGCCAAACCACTCACCTGCTCATCAAATATTTTAAAAAACTTTTCTTCACTTTACACTGCCACAGCCGTTCAAAAATTACTTGATGAAGATGCGATAATTATCGGCAAAACCAATTGCGATGAATTCGCCATGGGTTCCTCAAACGAAAATTCTGCTTTTGGTCCCGTAAAAAATCCGGTAGATGAATCTCGCGTTACAGGCGGTTCAAGCGGTGGTTCCGCAGCAGCAGTTGCGGCTGAATTATGCGATGTTGCACTCGGAACAGATACAGGTGGTTCTATTAGACAACCCGCTGCTTTTTGCGGCACCTACGGTTTGAAACCGACTTATGGGTTGGTCTCAAGATTCGGATTAACTGCTTTCGCCTCTTCCTTCGACACCATTGGCCCGTTTGCTCATTCCATTGATGACATTGCTCTGGTGATGGAAGTACTTGCGGGATACGATGCTAACGATTCCACTTCGCTTGAAGCTATAAAAAAATCTTACTCGCACATATTTTCGAATGAAACTGCCTCAGAGTTAAAAATTGGAATTCCTAAAGAGTATTTTGCAGAGGGACTTTCGGCAGAAATTAAAAATAGAATTGATGAAATACTCTCACTTCTTCGGGATAAGAATATAAATGTTCAAGAAGTATCTCTCCCTCACACGGAATACGCGATCGCAACTTATTATATTCTTACCACGGCTGAAGCTTCTTCAAATCTTGCCCGCTTCGACGGAGCAAGATATGGATATCGTTCACAGAACGGAACTTCGCTTGCTAACATGTATCAATCATCCCGCTCGGAAGGATTTGGAAAAGAAGTAAAACGAAGAATAATGTTAGGAACGTATGTTCTCTCCTCCGGCTACTACGATGCCTATTACCGTAAAGCTCAGCAAGTGAGAAGAAAAATAAAAGAAGATTTTACTAACGTATTTGCGGGCGTTGATGTTCTGATAACACCGACAACACCAACAACCGCGTTCAAGTTGGGCGAGAAAACTACCGATCCGCTCGAAATGTATTTGAGCGATATCTATACAACCTCCGCAAATCTTGCCGGTATTCCCGGACTCAATATTCCTGTTGGGAAGGATTCACAAAATCTTCCTATAGGAATGCAGCTGCTTGCAAATCAATCAAACGAAGAAAAACTTCTTCAAGTCGGTTTTCTTCTTCAAGAACTTCTTACCAGCTAAGGTTCTCATTTTTTTTCTGAGAATCGAAACTCAATTTTTTCTTATATACCAACAATTTTTTCTGCAAGCCTTTATCGCTCAGCGATAACATCTGCAACGCTAAAAGACCGGCATTCTTTGATTGATTTATCCCAACGGTAGCAACAGGAACGCCGGCAGGCATTTGAACTATTGAGAGGAGCGAGTCCAATCCATCAAGTGATTTTGCTTTCACCGGTACACCAATGATCGGGAGCGGCGTGAACGCTGCCGTAACTCCGGGAAGATGCGCGGCACCACCGGCTCCGGCAATAATAATGTTCAATCCTCTTTTCACAGCCGATCCGGCGTACTCTGCTAATATTTCGGGTGAACGATGAGCAGAAATGACCCGCACTTCAAAAGGAATTTTAAAATCGTTCAAAATATCCATCGCGTCTTTCATTACAGGTAAATCTGAATCGCTTCCCATTATTATTCCTACAATAGCTTTTCCGGTTTTCATTTTTATACTCTTTTTTTTAATAATATTTTTTTTATCGCCATGCAATCCGGGAAATATGTTCACCATCAGATTGCAATAAGATTGCGCCACTTTTATCAGTTCTTAAAATATTCGAAGCTATGGAATTCAACCGTTCGAGTATCTCTTGGGACGGATGTCCAAATTTGTTCCTTTCTCCAACACTCAAAAGACTGAATTCAGGTTGTACAAAATTAATAAATTTCTCGCTCGAACTTGTCTTGCTTCCGTGATGGCCGATTTTTAAAGCATCCGATTTTAAAAACACTCCCCATCGAGATTCAAGATTTTTTTCCATTTTGACGTGCGCGTCTCCAACAAACAAAAATGAAGACTTCCCGAACACCACTTTAATAATTCCGCTTCTATCATTTAGCGAAAATCCTTTTGCTTGCAAGTCTTTTGAATCCGAAAGTAAATAAACTCTCCCATCCCCTTTTTGAAAACATACTTCGCGATAGTAAGTAAAAGGAACATGTTCGATGCGAAGTAATTTCTCAAAATTCACATCAGCTTTATTTGCGGAGTCAGCATCCGGCTTTACGATTTGACCAATTCGATTTTGACTTATCAATGATACGAATCCGGCAAAGTGATCGTTATCCATATGCGAAACGAAGCCATAATCAATTTTTTCGATTCCCAAATGATTTAACAACGGGAGAATTACTCGCTCGCCGGTATCATAGCCATTTTGAGCGCTCCCGGCGTCAATGAGATAATATTTTCCATCGGGAGTTTTGATTAAAAATGAATCTCCCTGACCGACATCAATCATAAGAACAGATAACGTTCCATCGGGCAACAATTCTTTATTGTCGAAGGAACAATAGACCGTTATGTTGAGCACAACCAGAATAAAAAGAATGAGTTTTGCAGCAGATTTTTGCATCGAGCGAAATGCCCAAAACATGAATGCGATACATAAATAGAAGACAAGCCCATCATAAAGCGTAAAGCCGGAAATTTTAATAAATGAAAATGATAGATGCGAGGAAAATTCTGTAATCCAGTAGAGTAAACTTGTGAGTGAGTTTCCTGCCAACGCAAAAAGCGAAGCTAAAGAAAGTGATATGATTGAGATGAATAGTGTAACTATTCCGTTGGCGAGGATGAACGAAATCAGAGGAATTACAAATAAATTCGAGAGCAATGAGATCAAAGAGATTTTTCCGAAATAATAATTTGTGAGCGGAAGAACTCCGATCTGAGCCGCGAATGAAAGTAGAAAAAGTGAAAACACTCCGTTAATAAATTTATTTTCAATCTTGAGCCCATCCAGCCAATTTGAAAAGGTAGGAAAGATTGCCACCAAAGAAATCACCGCGGCAAATGAAAGTTGAAAACCGGGATTAAAAAGCTGATTGCTATCGATCAGTAAAATTAGAAGAGCGGCAATAGCCAATGTGTTCCAAACGTTGACACTTCGATTTTCCAGGAAAGCAATGAGAATAACAAGCATCATTATTGTTGCACGAAGAACCGCAGGCTGAAATCCGGTGATAAGAAGAAATGCCAATAGCGAGAGCATGGTTAAAAATGTTCGCAGATAAACATTCGCTCTTCCGAAGAGAACGATAAAAATCAGCGCTATGAAACCAACATGTAAACCGGATACCGCAAGAACGTGCGCCACTCCGGAATTGATGAAATCAGTTTTAACATCGTCTGTTATTTCACTTTTATCACCCAGCATTAATCCTTTTAACAAAGCAGCGGATTGCTCTTCGAAAAGTTTATCAATTCTCTCGTCAAGTGCTTTTCGCATTTGGAATATTTTACTTGCAAAGAAATATGATGTACCATCAAGTATTTTTAAGTCTGCGAACTTATTACAAAACAGCTGCCCCGAAATACCCGCGCGCATATTAAAAACCGAGTAATCAAACTCGCCCGGATTCCTTCCCCCTTTTCCCTTGCTATACATCCCGGTAATTGAAATGAGATTACCAGGTTCCAACCGTGCGTAATTATTTTTTAACTCTTTTCTGTTTGGTGACTTTAGCTGGCATCTAATTTTATAGTGCCCCAGATTTATTTTCCCTCCGGCGTAAACCGTTTGAGTTTCAAGAATTAATGAAAAATCATTTTCTCTTTTCAAATTAATTGATTCGATTCGCCCGACAAGTGTCACCTCTTTAACAAGATTTTCAGAAAAAGGATATTGCAGATGGTCGTTGTTTTGAAGCTGATAAATCAACATTCCAAGAAAACAAGCAGGGAAAAGAAAAAGGGAATGTCCGGGAAACTTTGCTGAGTTTGAAGTAAAATATTTTGCTGACAGGATGACGAGAAGAGAAAGAAGAAGTGCGGTAAAAAGTATCCCGCTCGTTAGTCCCGCGTAAAATTGAACAATAATACCCAGAACAAAACCGAGCGCAACACCGATTAAAGGATAATCTTTTAACATAAATTTTTTATAATTGCTGGTTTAATGTCCGACAAAGTAACTACCTCCTTGCATAGCAACGCTGCATTGTTGCCCGCTGCGATATAAAGTGATGGATTAAACGTATGTGTTTTTATTGAAAGATCCTCAACATTTCCATGATCCGAACAAAGAATTACAGTAAGCTCATCTCCACTTTGACTAAAAATGGCGGATAAAAATCTATCTAACGTTTTCAGGGTAACTTCTGTTTCTTCATCGTACCGCCCATGACCAATATGATCTGTTAAAAAATATTCAAAAGCGGTAAAGGTGTTTTCATGAGCTAACCGTAGCAGTGTCTCAGCTGCCTTCTCCGGAGTTATAAGCGGCAAATCATAACCAAGTTTACTATTCCAACGGCTATTTGTTATTTCAGCAGTAAGCGCCTTTCCTTTGACGACATCTTCATAACCGTTAAGATACATACCGTTAAGCGTACAACTGAGTGTAGTAACACTTAATCTTTTTTTCCCGGAATTGATGTAGTCAAAAAAGACTTTGGGATAAGCGTTCGCAAACACTACTTTCTCGCCTCTATCAAGAAAATATTTAAAGATATTTTCCTTCTCGATGATAGGAACGAGTGTTGAATAAGGAAAGGGACCGAAATGCTGCCCTATGAGTTGAGGAGCATTTACCCCGCAAAAAATCGAGGTTTGCCCGGTGCCGCTCTGTGGAAGTCCCCCAATGCCCATTAAAGGGTCTACAGCTTTCAGAAATATTTTTTCACCTGCTAATTCGGGATTATCAAGCGTAGGGGTAGTTCCAAAAAAATTGGTAAAAGTCTTGAATCCAAATTTTAGAAAAGGATTTGCATCGGAATCGTTTCTCCCAATTCCAACACCGTCGAGAAAAAGAAACAAAATATGATTTCCTTTTTTGCTCATTGATTCCCGTTTTTTGATTCAACCAAAATTGTAACCGGACCTTCGTTAACAATCTCAACTCGCATCATCGCTCCAAAGATTCCTGTTTTAACTTTTGTCTCCCCTATATTCAACTTTAACCTTTGAATAAATTTTTCGTATAAGGGAATCGCAGCTTCTGGCTTTGCGGCATCGGTAAAACTTGGCCGGTTTCCTTTTTGTGCGTCACCGTATAAAGTAAATTGAGAAATCAGGAGAATTTCACCGTTGACATCTTTTAGACTCTTATTCATTTTCTCCTGTTCATCTTCGAAAACGCGGAGATTGCAACATTTATCAGCAACGAAATTAACATCACTTTCATTGTCGGTAGATTTTATGCCAAGCAAAATGACGAATCCCGGTCCGATTTCTTCTAAGTGAGTTGGTTCATCAATATGAACTGCTCCGCTGCTCACTCTTTGAACGAGCGCTCTCATCGTTTTTCTCCTTTAACAACACGTTTAATCCCGGCATAATCACTCCACGTCTCAATCCGTTGAAATCCCTCTCCTTCAAATATTTTTTCAACTGAAGAAGCTTGCCCGGCTCCAACCTCAAAAAAGAGATTACCTGCTGGAGAAAGGATTTTATTCCCTAAAGGAATAATTTTTTTGTAAAAAGTTAATCCATCGGCAAAGTCGGTAACCGCAAAATCCGGTTCGTAATCTAAAATTTCTTTTTGAAGTGTTTTGAATTCATCTTGCGAAACGTAAGGTGGATTTGAAACGACGAGGTGAAAATTGGTCTTTGATACGAACTCCTCTTTGAGTATATCAACTTCGTAAAATGAAATTCTTTCCGCCACATTATGCAACTCGGCATTTTCTTTTGCAATTGCTAACGCATCGCTGCTTTTGTCTAATGCGTTTACGGAAGAATTTGGAAAAAGTGCTGCCAGCGTAACCGCGAGGATTCCGCTTCCTGAACCGATATCCAGAATGTTTAATTCGGCTTCTTTTGGGTAGTGAGAAAGAACTGCTTCGATTAAAACTTCAGTCTCTTGCCTCGGAATGAGAACACCCGGCTTAACGGTAAACTTCAATCCATAAAATTCAACATCGCCGATAATGTATTGAAGTGGTTCGCGATTTCCGCGCCGCTTAACAAACTCGCGGTATCTATCAACCTCAATTTGATTTACCGGTTTATCGAAGCTGAGATAGAGGTCAAGCCTTCTGCATTTGAGCGTCTCGGCAAGCAGTAGTTCGGCATTCAAACGTGGTGAATCGATCTTTTTCTGCTCAAAATAATTTGTAGTCAAGTTCAGAAGTTCAAGAACCGTGTGCATGCTTATTTTTTTTATTCAAGTGAGTGTTAAAAATTGTAAATTGCAACAAAATTTTTTGGGTTCAGAGTCAAAATAAGAAAGTATTCGCTTTTTAAGAAGATGGTTGAGTTAGACAAAAACAGTATAAATAAAATTTTGTGTATTAAGTTAAAAGGGATTGGAGATGTAGTCCTCTCAACTGTCGTGCTCGATAATCTCAGGGACGCTTTTCCGAAAGCTGAAATTGATTTCCTAACGGAACCGCCAAGTAAAGCTGTCCTTGAACATCTTCCTCACATTCATAAAATTCTTTTGTTCAAACCCAAAGAAAAGTTCGGCGGAATAAAAACTATTTTGAGGGTCTTTATCCATCGCTACGACTTGATTCTCGATTTTTATTCCAACCCAAGAACCGCAATGATTACTTTTCTGAGTAACGCAAAATATCGAGCCGGGTTCCCTTATCGTGGAAGAACATATGCCTATAATCTTTTAGGACCCTCGGAACGAAACGCGTTTCATGCCGCACAACTACATCTTGAATTTCTAAAAAAAATTGGCATTCAAACCAAGTCGGCAAATCTCCATTTCGGTCTCGCTGAGAAAGATACATCGTTCGCAAAGAAATTTATCGAGGAGACATTTACTAAAAATGATTTTGTAATTGTGTTGAGTCCAAGCGGTGGATGGGCGTCCAAAAAATGTGATGCGGATAAATTTGCAGAATTTGCCGATGAGCTTTACCGTATTTATGGAGCCAAGTTTCTCATCCCCTGGGGACCTGAAGATTACAACGATGCGGTTACTATAAAAAAGATGATGAACGTTGAAGCAGTACTTGCCCCAAAAACGTCAATTGCTGAAGGTGCCGCGCTCATGGCAAAAGCAAAGTTAGTATTGGCTAATGATAGCGGTCCAATGCATATTGCGGCGGCTGTCGGTACTCCGACTTTAAGTCTCCACGGACCAACTGACCCCGCGCTGCAAGGTCCTTTTGGCGACAAGCACGCGTGGCTTAAAATGAGTGAACTTGATTGCATCGGTTGTAATTTATTAATTTGCCCAAGGAAACATGAGTGTTTCCTTTCGATGCCAAAAGAGATGGTGGTAGAAAAAGTTGGTGAGTTAATTCTAAAGAATAAAATCCAAATTAAATGATAAAAAAAATAGAAATGTATGCCAAGAACTTTCTTTTGAAAGGACTACTTCTTTTCAGCGGAAAGAACAAACTCAATAAAGGAGACAACTCTTTTAAAGAGGGAGATAAAATTCTTTGTATCAGATTAAATAGAATTGGCGATGCATTGGTTACAACACCGCTTTTGGAACAAATAAAAAAACAATTGGGTTTGAAGATTTTCGTTCTGGCATCAACAAGTAATCGGATGGTATTTGATGACTGCGGCTGCGTTGATGAAGTTATTCAATTTCAAAAGGGATTTAAGAAATTTAAAGCATTGCTTAAGCGAATAGAATTGGAAAATTTCTCTGCAATTGTTGACCTGCACGACGACGTCTCAACTACGGTAAGTTTTCTTATAGCTTTAGCAAAAGTTCCTATTAAATTTGGATTGAAAAAATCCAATTACGTCATCTACACCCACACGATTGAGAAACCGAATCCGCTTACAACGCACGTTATTGAACGCAATTTGGCCCTTCTGGCATTGTTCGGTTTACCCTATGATAAAAACGATATTAATATAGTTTATACACCAAGTCATGCCTCATTAGAAAAAGCCGAAACATTTATCCGAAATAAATTTCCTTCAAAAAAATTTCTTGTAGGGATCAACATTTCAGCCGGCAACGAAGCCCGTTTTTGGGGTGTTGAGCAATACAAAAAATTGTATAAATTTCTTTCCAACTACCCGGTTGAGCTTTTGATCCTTTGTTCTACTCGAGATTTGAGATATGCTATTCAAATTGCGGTGAAAAACGAACCGATTTATTATTCCCCTTCATTTAATGAATTCGCGGGGATGATATCGAAACTCGATTTTCTGTTCACACCGGATACGTCCACCGTTCATCTTGCCTCTGCATATATAATTCCGATGTTTGGAATTTACGTGCAATACAATACGGATGATCTTCCATGGACTCCGTACAAGTCGGAGCACGAAATAGTTATCACGAAAGAATCTAATTTTAATAATGTATCATTCGAAGCAGTTATTCATAAACTAAAACCATTTATAGAAAAATATGTCACAGTTGTACCCCATTCCGTCGTGTAAAAAGTTTAACGGATACAAACCCTGTTACCCGGATCATAATTGCTGGGAAAAAGGATGCAAAGATGAATTGGCAATCGGTGTTAAAATACTCATCATAAATCTGGATGCGATGGGAGATGTATTGATGACGACAGCCCAACTAAAAAGCATCAAGAAGAAATTTCCCCAGTCAACTATAACGTGGGTTACACTTAAACCTGCCGATCAATTGTTACTGCATAATCCGTATGTTGATGCAGTTTATAAGTACGACTTCGAATCAATTTCAATTCTACAACAAATTAAATTTGATTACGCTTATAATATTGATAAATCTCAACGCTCAGCTGCTTTGCTTAATTCGGTTAATGCAAAACATAAACTCGGATTTGGTTTGAACGCCGACGGAAAGATTATTCCTGTTAATGAAGGAGCATTCTACAATTATCAACTCGGCATGGATAATCACCTCAAATTTAAAGTTAATCAACAGACCGGCCAGGATTATCTTTCCGAAACGTTGGAACTTGAATACGAACGAAATGAGTACGTCTTTGAGTTCACAGAAGAAGAACTTGAGTTTCAAAAACAGTACAAACAAGAAGTGGGATTGCGTAAATCCGATCCGGTAATTGGCTTCAATACGGGATGTTCAAATTTATTCCCCAACAAAAAAATGACGGTGGAACAGCATATTGCCTTGATACGTGAGTTTCTCACTTACGATAAATATAAAATTGTTCTTTTAGGTGGTCCCGAAGATACCGAGCGGAATAAAATGATTGCAGCACCATTTGGCGATAAAATTATCAGTACTCCAACAACCATGGGAATACGCAGAGGTGTTTGTTTTGAAAATCTTGCGGATGTGATAATCACCGGCGATTCGTTCGGAATGCATATTGCTATTGCACTAAAAAAATATGTGATCGCCTGGTTTGGGCTAAGCTGCTGGACCGAAATTGACTTGTACGACCGAGGCGTAAAATTATTTCCAGCCGATTTATTCTGTTCTCCATGCTGGAAAAAAAGTTGTCCCTACAACCTTGAGTGTGTACAACAAATTGAGCTAAAACGAATTGTCACTGAAACGGTTAAATATTTTGAAGAACATACGAAAAAGTAAACCAGAGTTTGCTTTCACGTTCGCAAAACGAATACACCGGCCACTGCTCCTTGATGGTGCTATGGGAAGTTTGTTGCAACAAGACGGCATTACTCCCGATCCCCATTTGTGGATGTCAAAAATTAATCTGACGGCACCGGAAAAAATAACCGCCCTTCATGAAAAATACATTAAGGCAGGGGCAGATATAATTACAACCAATACGTTCCGGACTAATCCGGTATCAGTTCAAGCCTCCTCAACACGAATAACCTCAAAAAATTTGGTAGAGAAAAGTGTTGCATTGGCAAAGAAAGCATGCGGGTCGGAGACCGTTATCATTGCAGGGGCTAATCCCCCCGCAGAAGACTGCTATCAAATAAAAAGAAGCATCTCAAAGAAAGAGTTGGAACGAAATCATTTCGAACATATTGATTCATTAATGAATGCCGGTTGTGACTTTATTCTAAATGAAACGCAAAGCCACTTTGATGAAATTAAAATCATTACATCTTTTTGTCACCGGAATACTATACCGTTCGTTTTGAGTTTATTTTTTACCCCCGATTTGAAGCTCTTAAGCGGGCACCAATTATTTGATACACTTACCTATGCTCAAGATTTTGGCCCACTTGCCGTTGGACTAAATTGTGTGATGCCTTCTGTTTTTCAAAAAGCGCTCAAAAGAATTTCAGCTTTGCAGCAATGGGGATTTTATTTGAACTGCGGAACTACCACATTTAATAATGAAAACATTCATTGCGGAGTCTCACCTGAGACTTATACAGACATTGTTAAAAAGAGTTTAAGTAAGAAACCGAGTTTTATTGGTGCGTGTTGTGGTTCTTCTCCGCTTCATATTAAAAACTTAAAAGATATGCTTGATGAAAAATCTCTCTCTTAAATCATTTGCAAAAATCAACTTCGGGCTTAACATTGTTTCAAAACGAACCGACGGCTTCCATAATATTGAAACTATTTTTTATCCGATTGAACTTCATGATTTACTGACATTTGAAGCCAACGAAGTATTTAGTTTCAGCAGCGATCATCCGGATTTGAAACACGAGAGTTCAAATTTGATAGTGAAAGCTCATTCAATGCTTGAACGCTTAGTGGGGAAATCGCTTCCGGTAAAAATCACCCTTACAAAAAATATTCCGATGGGCGCGGGACTTGGCGGCGGAAGTTCAAACGCAGCGGTCACACTTCTGGCCTTGAATCAATTTTTCGAACTACATTTGGAACGTGCCCAGCTTTCTCCACTTGCAGAATCTCTCGGTTCGGATGTTCCATTTTTTTTAAACCCGGTCCCTTCATTCGCTTCTTCCCGCGGAGAACGATTATTCCCTATTACTATTGCCATCCACAAACCGCTTCTCATTCTGAATCCCGGCATCCATATCTCAACGAAATGGGCATATGAAAATATTATTCCCAAAGCTCCGTCATTTTATTTGAACTCACTCTCGTCACAAAAAGATTTTTCTCTTCCTGAATTAAGAGACAAGGTTGTGAATGATTTTGAAGAGGTGGCGTTCACCGCCCATCCGCAATTAAAAGAGTTGAAGGAGTCGCTGTATGAGATGGGAGCTGAGTTTTCTTTGATGAGCGGGAGCGGTTCAACACTGTTTGCTATTTTTCCCAACAGACTGACGGCAGAAAAAACGTTCAACCATTTTTCAAAAACTTATTTTACCTATTTGCAATGAAATTATTACTATTTTTTTTCGTTCTTTCTGTTTTTCTCTTTCTTGAATTCGGCTGCTCATCAACTTCACCGACTATTCACCCAAGAAGTGACTGGAATGCCGCCGATCCAAAACCATATAAATCTCAAGTGCCGGTTAGAATTACAATTCATCACGAAGGAGAAATTTTTAATCCGGAGGTTGAATCCGCGGAAAAACATATCAAGAAAATTCAAACATGGGGAATGAGCGAGGCAAGAAGCTGGAGTGACATTCCTTATCATTTTCTTATCGATTTTGACGGGAATATTTATGAGGGAAGAAATGTTTTTACGGCCGGGGAGACTGCAACAGAATACAATCCAGAAGGACATTTGTTAATTACATGCATGGGTAATTTTGAGGAACAAAAAGTTACACCCAAGCAGCTTGAGGCTTTGATAAATTTAACAGCTTACTGTTGTAAAAAAGATCAAATCGATCCGGAAACAATCGCTTCTCATAGAGACTTCACAAAAACACTTTGCCCCGGCAAAGATCTCTACCAATACATTGAGAATGGATATATTAAACGCGAAGTTGAAAAAAGGATTAAATAACGGCTGCTTCTAAAAACTCGATATAACTTTTATCGGCATTTAATTTTGTCTTTACGCCAAAGGGGAGAGTAAAATTTGCTTTGCGGTGTCCGTGCGGGAAATTTTTAATTACAGGTATTTTCAATTTTCCAAAATAATCGTTGAACACTTCTTCAAGAGCAAGCGATCTATTTTTTGTCTCTTCACAATCGGTAAATTCACCCAAAAGAATGCCTTCAACTTTTTGCAGAACACCGGTTAAGGCTAATTGATTCAGCATCCGATCGACTCTGTAAGGTTTTTCTTCAACTTCCTCAAGAAACAATATTCTGTTCTTCATTTTTGGAAAATATGATGTTCCACTAAGCGAAGTAATTAAAGAAAGATTGCCGCCCAAAATTTCTCCTTCGCATTTCCCTTTGCGGAATGTTTCAAACATTTCATTTTCGGGAAGCGTTACTTTGTCAAGTTTTTTTGTTGAAGTAAGCGCTCTCCAAAAATTCTCTTCCGTATAACGATTTATCTCACCATGAAAGTCAACCGCCACCATCGGTCCTGCAAAAGTTACTAAGTGTGCCTTTTGAAAAAACGCAAGCTGGAGTGCAGTTATATCGGAGTACCCAACCAGAATTTTGGGATTTTTTTCAATGAGGTTGTAATCAATTTTATTAAGCAGCCGTGGAGTTCCGTATCCGCCTCGAAGACACAAGATAGCTCTCACTTGTTCATTCTCAAACATCTCGTGTAAATCCTCAACACGTTCATCATCTGATCCCGCAAGATACCCGCGGTACTTTCCGACATTTTTTCCAACGACTATATTGTATCCCAATTTTTCAAAGTAGGTAACCCCTTTTTCTATACGGGTGAGATCTTCCGGCGATGAAGCTGGAGAAATGATTCCGACAAGATCACCGGTCTTAAGACTTTTGGGTTTCTGCGTTTTCATTTCTGTCTCTTAGAAGCTTGCGAGCGCTTCCGCTTCGGTTTGATAAATTGAAAACAATTTATGGAAACCGGAAATTGAAAAGACTTCCTGAATTTGTTCGTTCATCGAAGATAATGCCAACGTTCCGTTTTTCTGCTGGAGTAATTTTGAAATGACAATTAAGACACGCAAACCGGCGCTGCTTATAAAAGAGAGCTCAACAAAATCAATCAACACTTTGTGAGCACCGCCTTCTACGATTTTAGTAAGGTCTTCTTGAAAAGTTGTTGCATGATTAAAATCCAAGTTCCCAATAGGATAAATAATTGCTACACCATTCTCTTCACGTTGTTTCATTTCCATATAAACCTCATCAATTAAGTTATTTTTTTTGAAACCGTTAAAATATTTTTGCCGTCAACTCTTTGATAATCGACAAAATCCATTAAAGTTTTTACGAGATAAACACCAACGCCCCCCGGTTTTCTTTCCTCAAGCGGAACGTCTTTGGGATCGGGAATTGAAAGAGGATTAAACGCAATTCCGTCATCGGTAAATTGGAGAATCACGTTCCCGTCAACCTGTTGAAGTTTAATACCAATATCATGAATTATATCATCTTTATACGAATAACTGACCGTATTGACTAAAATTTCTTCGAGTACCAACCGGAGTTTGTAAATAATAGCTAAGGAATATTTTTTCTCTTTACTAAACCGAAGAAGATTTTCAATCGCAGCGGAAATATCTTCCGTACAATTGTGAATAATAAATTCGTAAATATCCGGCGCAGAATTTGGCATATTATTTCTCCGCGGTCTTACTCCACTTTATTGCAAAGGAAGTAATATCATCAGACTGAGGCGCTTCACCAGAAAATTCTTTTACTTGTAGTACAGAACTCAAAACAATTTCTTTTGCTGTGCTATCTTTTTGATTAGCCAAAAATTCTTTCAAGCGAGTATCGGAATAAAGTTCATTCGCTACATTTTGCGCTTCAGTGATTCCATCAGTATAAAGGAAGAGGGTGTCTCCGGGATACATAATGGTTTTGGCCACTTGATACGGATAGTTTTCGACTATTCCTGCTGCGATATCTCCTGTTTTTTCAATGGTCTTCACCTCGCCGTTTCGTGTCTTAATGAAAGGCAAATTGTGTCCCGCGTTAACGTAATCAACCTCACCGTTTTTAAGATTAATTCTACCAAAGAAAATAGTTACGAACATGAATGAGTCATTTTCTTTGCACAGATCGTTATTCACTTTTGAAAAGATTTGATCAAGAGGAATTTCTACCGACGTTGAAGCTTTGATTAATGTTTTGGTTACCGCCATAAACAAAGAGGCGGGAACCCCTTTACCGGAAACATCGCCGATGCTGAAATAGATGTAGGAATTATCAACCAAGTAGAAATCATAAAAGTCCCCGCCAACTTCTTTAGCTGGTTCGATAACTGCGTAAATGTCAAATTCTTTATGCTCCGGAAACGGCGGAAAGATTTTCGGAAGAATTCCCATTTGAATTTCGTGGGCAATCTTCAACTCACTTTCCATCTTCTGTTTGGCGGCAGTGGTCTCCATCAAGTTTTGAATATACTGACGCAGCGAAACTTTCATAAAATTAAAAGAAGCAGCTAAATGACTGACTTCATCTTTCGATTTAAGTTTTGGAATTTCTACATCAAAATTACCTGCCGCGATTTGGTCAGTAACTTCTGCCAATTTTGTTAAGGGAGAAGTAATGCTTTTCGCTAAAAACGTTATTGCAATAATGAGGAAAATTGCTCCCAGGACATTATAGATGAGAATATATTGAGTCAACGAACGGAGGTCTGCCAACAATTCTTTATCGGGAATAACGACACCGAGTGACCAATCGTTGGTAACTAACGGAACGTAGTAAATCCAGATATTCTTTTTATCAAGGAATTGTTTTAAAAAAACAAAGTTGGAATTTCCTCTGAGTGCATCCTTTCCAAGTTTCCGTACTTCAAGGTCATTGTACCGTTCCGCTACGCTAAAAATTGTTTCATTCATTATGAAATCTTTTTGCGGATGAGTAACGAAGGTTCCGTCGTGCGAGATTAAAAATGCGTACCCGTTTTGATAAAGTTTTACGTTTTTGACAATTTGTTCAAGCCAATGAAGATCGATTTCAGCGCTTACTATTCCGGCACAAGTTCTTCTTCCGTCTCTGATTGTGTAAAAAGGCACCGAAAAGGTAGCAAGAATTTTCGAGTTGAAATCAACATTGTAAAACGGTTCACTCCACATTGCTTCAAGTCGTTCTTTAGGAATAAGGTACCAATCTTTTAACCAGTACGTATTCTCCGGCGATTTCAGGAAAACGGTTTTAATTTCACCATTATTTTTATAAACGTAGGGAGCGTATTCACTTTTCTGTCCCGGATATGCGTTCGGTTCGTATGCTACGGTTACTCCGTTTATTTCTTTGCTTGCCGCGGTAACATTTCTTAACAATGTCAGCAGTTCACGCTCACTCATGTTGGAGTGTTCAAGCTGATACGCTAACGTATAAGGAATGGTTTCGACGTTGCTGAGTGTGATTTCAATTTTATTAACTGTGGCGATTGATATATTCTTAGCATTCGAACGGGCATCTTCAATAAGTATCTCCCGCGAGCGGTAAAAATTATTTCCAAAGATGAATAGAAATATTGCGCCGACAACAGTAATGACGGAAAAGACTAATTTTACCGCTAATGAATTTCTATGGTGAACCATATGGCGACCTATAAAATTCATTGTACAAAATGTCGTGCGTGATGTACCCGCTCTGCTTGAGTGTTTTTACTACATTCTCAAAATCACTTTTCCGCAACTCGCCGATTTTCTGACCGTTTGTTGTTTGATACAGATCGTGCATTTGCCTAAGCATCCACCGTTGATGCATATAATTAGCGGCGTATTTTGCTTTCGTCAAATAACTCATTACCATCTTCAAAACTTCGTCTTCATGAGAAAATGCATATTCCCATCCTTCCAAGGAGGCTTTTACAAAATTTTTGCAGGCTTGAGTGTTTTGTTTATAAAAATCTTCAAGGACGTAAATTCCATCCTCCGGAAAATTTAAGTCGTAATCTTGAAATCTGAAAATGGTTAAATCGGAGTCATCATATCCGCTGTTTTTAAGGAGATGGTATTCATTATAAAGCATAACGGAGGTAACGTCTACAACATCGCGGATAAAAATATTTTGCGTTTCGGAGAGAGGGTATGGTTTAACAACCAAACCAAATTTATTGAAGAGCGCATTTGGTTGAATTTGAAAATCTTTCTGCCACAAGGCAACTTTTTTCCCATTCAGGTTTTGAATGGTATTAATTCCCCTCCCCTTTTTTGCCACAAGCATCAGGGCTGATTTTTGAATGAGCTGGCAAATGTTAATCAATTTTACACTTTTATCTCTTACCTGGAGCGCTGAAGAAAGCCACGCACATGATAGATCGGTTTTCTTTTCACTTAGCCAATCCAAAGAAGAAACCGTTGGTCCACCGGTGAGCAACTCAACGTCTAACCCATATTTCTTGTAAATCCCTTTCTCGTAAGCGGCAATAAATCCGGCAAATTGAGCTTGCGGAATCCAATGAGGGAGAAAGCGAAGATGAGTTTGGACGGATTGCTGCGAAAAGACTAAGGTCGGTGAAATAAAGAGAAATAAAAAAACAAAAATGTTTTTCATGAATAAGAAATTTCTGTTTTGTTGCCGACAAGATAAGAAAAATTTGGAATGTACAACAGAAAAATGAAGCGATTAGCCGAAAAGAAGTGTTACCGTTGTTCCCACTTTTGGCGTACTTTTGATATCGAGCGATATGTTTTGAAGTTCCGCCAATTTGTGAACTATGGATAACCCTAATCCGACTCCGTTAATATTTCGGTTTCGGGACGATTCGGCACGGTAGAAACGGTTGAAGATATTTTTTACATCCTCTTCCCTCATTCCAATTCCGTTATCAGCTATCACAACTGCGGGTGTGTCTGCAACTTTTGTGAAGGTGAGAGAAATTACTCCCCCAAAATTGGTATACGTTATTGCATTTGAAATCAAATTGCTCAACATGATCAACAACATTGAAGGTTCAGCTTTGAGTGGAAGCGCTTTATCACAATGGCATGTGAAAGTAATATTTTTCTGCATTAAGATTGATTCAAAACGGTGTTTCAAATCGGCAATCAATTGCTCTCCATCTATCGGTTGGGCAAAGACACTTACAGTTGAGCTTTCGTACCTCGCCAAAAAAAGAAGCTGCTCAAGCAATTCAGACATTCGTTTGGTTTCGTTGATAACGTCCTTAATTTTTGCGGTGTACTGTTCAGGAGCTCGTTGCTTACGAATCAATACTTCCAACGTTCCTTGAATAATTGAGAGCGGAGTACGTAATTCATGCGAAGCATCCGCAGTAAATTGTTTTTCGCGCAACAACGCTTCCTCAAGCCGGGATAAAAGCTCATTTATATTTTTGCTAAGGAGATAAATTTCATCTTTATGTTTCGGCAGCGGAACGCGCTCTGATAAGTTTTCTTTTGTAATACGCTCCGCCATGGCAATCAATTCGTTTATGGGTTCAATTGTTTTTCCTGCAAAAGTCCGCGAGATAACAAAAAGGGCTAAAAGAAAAATTGGATACGAAACAATGAGCACCATGAGCAAATTCTGCAAAACCATTGTTGCTTCCCTTAAAGGAATTGCCACGATAATTGTTCCAAGTAGTAATTTGTTTTTTCCGAAGATGGGAACTTGATACTGCCGGATTGGTTTCCCGTTAAGCGAAGTTGAACCAAACGTTTCTTCCGTTACGCCCTTTTGATAGACAAGAAATTCCTGTAAAAGATTAGAAGTTTTCTGAACAAACCCGCCGGCGGAATCCATCACCTGAACAAACACCGGAGTGGCTTCCACTTTCCCGTGTCCACCTGCAGCCCAGCTAAAAGGATGTTTGAAGACAAATTTGCCGTCAATGATTTTGTAATCGGAGGTAAACTCAAACGACTCTTCCCGTAATTGGCTATCCAGCCGCTCGTACACAGTATTATTTACAACCAAATAGATGGTAACGAAAAGGATAAGAATAAGAACTGATGTTGCTATCGAATTAAATGTGGCGACTCTGTTACGAAAAGTAAAATTCACTCACGCTCCCGAATGATATATCCTACTCCGCGAATCGTTTGAATGATATTTTCCGGTGTGCTGCCAACTTCAAGTTTTTTTCGCAGAAAATTAATATAAACATCAAGTGAGGAATTGTCTGTTTCAAAATTAATATCCCAAACTTCTTTGATAATATCGTTCCGAGTGCAGACCTTTCCTTTGTTTCGTAACAAATAAGAAAGGAGGGCAAATTCTTTTTTTGTTAAGTTGATTTCTATTCCATTTAAAACTACCTCGTGACGTGTAACATCCAGCGTTAATGTTCCATGTGTAAGCACGGTTTCAATCTCTTCCTCGTTTCGAAGTTGCACTTTTATGCGCGCTAATAACTCTTCAAATTGAAACGGCTTTTTAATGTAATCGTTAGCGCCGCTACCTAAGCCGGTTATGGTGTCATTCACTGTATCTTTTGCGGTGAGAAAAATGATGGGGATCTTTTTATTAATCATCCGGATTTGTTTGGTGATCTCAATGCCGGAAACTCCGGGAAGCATCCAGTCAAGGAGAATAAGATCGTACCATCTATTCAATGCAAGCTCAAGCCCCCGCTGACCGTCGAGCGCGATATCAACGGAGAAGTTTTCATCCTCGAGCCCGTCTCGAAGAAAATTTGCAATACCTATTTCGTCTTCGACAATTAAAATATTCATAGTTTTTGTGTGAAAGTTACAGGTCTTCTTTCAATTACGAAACAACTTCCGTTTAAATGTTTCTTAAATTTTGTGGGAAGAAGTTTGTTTTATAAGTTTGTTGCACAAGTAAAGAGATTTAAATTTTATACTATGAATAATGCACATCGATACTTTCTTCTTCTTCTGGGGTTACTCCTCGTAATTCCATCAACCACCTTTTCACAAGAACGGAAATATATTTTATACGGATTCGGGCAGATTGACTATCAGGCATCTGATAAAAAGAATTTTATAAACGGATTCAATCAGCGGAGAGTAAATCTTATCGGCGAGTATTTCCTCGATCAGAATATTAGAGTTTTAACTGATCTTGAATATGAAGGCGGTGCGGATATGAGTGCATCCGATAGCGTCTTTAACGGTGGATTCAAAGTTTCAAGAATGTGGGTAGAATACACCGTTATGCCTGAGCTAAAAATTCGTGCTGGGAAAATGCTAACACCCTTCGGGTTGTATAATCTTATTCATGACGCGTCGGCAAGTTATTATGCGGTAGACCCGCCAATAATGTATCTTCCTTTCGCATTTTTCCCCGGCATTCCCTCTCAACGATTGATAGCCAAATACAGTACCGGTCTTGAATTTCTCGGAACAATAAACCTCAACAATCGCGGAGCTCAACTTGAATATGATTTTGGAATCTCCAACGGACGCGGAATGGCTCCCGACGGCACCGACGCTAATCAAAATAAAGCTGTTTACGGCAGACTGATGCTCAGACCCTCTCTGGTTCAAGGACTTCAACTGGGAACTTCATTTTATCATGATAAGAATGCGATAGGTATTGGCGGCACAATCGATGACGATGAAACAAATTTTGGTTTTGACGTTCAGTATGAATCACGCGCTTTGCAAATTCAAGCTGAATCGATGTTTAGCAAATTTGCTAATCCGTTTGCGCGGAGACAGACGGCAACCGTCTCTTATGCTCAAGCGGCATATACGCTCTGGGATGTATTCACGCCGTTCCTAAATTTTACATCGGTACTCCCCAATATTTCAAACAACGATCACTCCTATCAGCGCTGGAATATTGGATTAAACTACGCTCTCTCGCTAAATCTTTATGTAAAAACGGAAATTCAATTTCATTCGTTTGAAGAGGATCATGTTGACGGAAGTTTCAACATGCTCAAGTCAAGTTTAGCGGTGGCATTCTGATGACTACACTCTTCAACCGGAAACGAACTTATTTTCTTCTAATGCTGTTCGGGGTAACTATCGGAACATTGACGCTTCATTCACAAACGGTAATCTTGAACAAATCCAATCCGCTAGAAAAAATAAGTAGAGCAACACTGCGAAATATATTTCTTGGAAATAATACCGCATGGGAAAACGGTGTGAGAATCCAGATTGTTGATTTTTCTGCCGATAACACGTTACGGAAACAGTTCGATGAAAATATTCTTGACATGTCCCCGCAAAAAGTTGGCATGATTTGGGTAAAAGTTACCCTAAGCGGAAAGTCCATTCCTCCAAAAATCGTGCACGGTGAAGAAGAACTGAAAAACTTTATCTCCGAAAATGAAGGGGCTATCGGGTATGTTAAAAATACAAACAATCTTCCCCAGTCCTTAAAATTAATTCCCATAATCGACGAATGAAAAATAGTTTCGCAAAAATCCTCCATTTTTTTTCAGGCAGTTTGCGCCGAAGACTCATATCGTTTCTTTCAATTTTTCTGATGCTCCTCTCGTTGATATATTATTTTTATACGCTCTCGGTTCAGGGAGCGTACTTTAGGGCTTCTTACGCGCAAAATACGGCAGATGTTTTACACGCTTTAAAATTTGGAATGGAGTTGAGTTTACAGCAGGAAGACTACGCTTCACTTCAAAAAATCTTTGCGTGGGCTAAGCAGGAACACTATGTTAAATTTATTGTCCTTGTCAGCGAAGATTCTACCGTCGTTGCAAAATTTCCTGATAACTTGATTTGGGACAATACATATCTTTCAGTTAAACCTTCACTGCAAGACGAGAACTATATTTTGAAAAATAAGTTTGTTTCTTCAATAACGAAGGGAACGTTTCTAGTTGGTTTTTCAACCCAAATCATTCGTGATTATGAATCCAAAATCCTTTTTGACGTAACAGTTTCCACAATAATTTTCATCATCCTTTCAATTCTTTTTGGAACACTTTTTTCTCACGGAATAACCAACCCCCTTGAAGAGTTAAGAAACGTTACGGAAAAGATTGCAACCGGTGAAACTGATAAAAGAGTAACCTTGAAAAAAGGAACAGACGAAATTCTCTCTGTCTCTACATCATTTAACACAATGGTTGACCGGGTTCTTTCCGCAAAAAAAGATTTGGAAAATGATTTGCTGGAAGCAGCCGAATTTGTGAAAGCTATTCTCCCTGCTCCGATGAAACATCCATTACCTATCGACTGGCGATTTATTCCGTCAAAAAGACTTGGCGGTGATGCCTTTGGATATGATTTTCTCGACCCGAACACTCTTGCGTTTTATTTGCTTGATGTTTCCGGGCACGGATTAGGCGCCGCGTTGCTTTCTGTTGCCGTTTTAAATATGCTCAGATCAAAATCATTGAAAGACGCCGACTTTAAAAATCCAACCTCGGTTTTGCAAGCTCTGAATACTTCGTTTCAAATGGAAAATTATGGGGACAAATATTTTACCATGTGGTACGGTGTGCTTGATTTGCAAACTATGCAATTGAAGTACAGCAGCGCCGGACACCCTCCGGCTTTTGTTGTAAGGCGTACAGACGGAACAAAAGAAGTACTTAAAATCGGCAATAGTAATTTTTTTGTAGGCGGAATGCCGGATTACGATTTCAATACTGATACTGTCACGTTAGCAAAGAATGATATAATTTTTCTTTTCAGTGATGGAGTGTACGAACTGGAGAAAGAAGATGGTTCGATGATGACGCTGGATGAATTCAATACTTTTCTCACCCGCTGCTGCGAACGTCCTTTTGAGTTAGATTTTCTGATTCAAGAATTAGAAAAGATTAAAAAACCCGGACCGTTTGAAGATGATTTTTCCCTTCTAAGAATAACGTTACAATTTTAGAACCGTTTGGATAAATCGAAAAAGACTCTTCCCTGCATATTCTTCTTTTCAAACGTCCCTTCATAGCTAAGCGTAGCGTACATATTGTATGGTATTCTTACCGACATTTCCAAAGTGCCAATTACTTGATGCATAGCGATGGGATTATTCACGAATAAATATTTTATTCTTCGAATTTCCCCGGCAAGAGATAAATCATCGTTCCAAAGAGATTTATAAGCCCTAAAAGCTATCTGATCTCCTTCGGAATAGCTCGAAATAAGTTTCAAGAATGAAAGACTGCCGTCAAGTTTTGCGTAAGGAATTTGGTAGTATGAAACGGTTGCTCCAAAATTTCGTGCTGGTTTTGTATCACGCTTCTGAAAACGATACCCGCCGTTCGCCGTTATCGAAAGCTGGGATGTCGGCCTGAAGTAAAGGCTTAACGAATAACCCTGCCGCATTTCATTTTCAATTAAATACTCAAGCAATGTCTTGTATGTCTCGTAATAAACAACATTTTTCCGCGCGTCATAATTCAGCGACGCCGAAAGCTGCCGGATTGGTGCGTAGCGAATGGAAAAGAAAATGCTCGTAAGACTCAAACTGTTTTTACTTGCGCCATTCACCTTTTTAAACATATCAACTTCGGACGAGGCGAAGAAAAAAGTTTTCGGAAGTAAGTCATTTGAGTGTTGTAAGTAGATGTACCGGCGGTCGGTTTTAAAATTATTTGTTTGATTAAAAACAGCTACCGTGTTTTCCATAATTGATGAATGAATGGTGTCAATTCTTCCAATATAGCCGCCAACTTGAAAGAGTTTTACATCATAGCCGTAGTCGTCAAAATTCGGGCGTGACCCGAACAACGCGCCGGTGTAATATTTAGAGAAGGAATACTCGTACTGCACTCCGTCCATTGTTCCAACGTTTGCTACCCGCGGATTTAAATGCCGTCCAAACCAAAATAACGACTGTTTGGAAAGTTCATAGGAAACTCCAAGATCATAAACTTTTAAACTTTGCCCAAGATTCTTTTTAACACTCTGCCAATCCCTTACATTGTAAGCAAAATTGATATAGCTTGAAAATGAAAATTTCGAATCGGCAATTTTATCCATTCCGAATGAAAGTGAATAACGCCAGCGCTGCAAATCTCCCCTCGTACTTATATTATCAAACTGGGAAACCGATTGCATAGAAAATCTTCCGTAGTAGTTCTTAGGAACAAACATTTTTTGATCGGCTTTCTTCCCGGCAAGAATTGAAATAGAATCAAGCGCTTCACCACCAGGAAGTTTTTGGAGAGGTTTTGGGGAAGGAATCACATAAGCAGTTAATGCTTCATTCTCCTTCAGAACAACCGTTCCGATTCGTTCACCCGCTGCGGAATTGGTAGAAAGAAATTTTATTTGAACTGCGGGAATTTCCTTTCCATCCTTTATAACAAATAACGTATCTCCGGTGTGTATGTCCTCAGTCGATACAAATTTCACGTAAACATTCTGAGGAGTTTGATAAGTGATTGTCCCCCCTCTTTTTTCTTTCTGAGCAAAGGAGACCGCACTTACCAAAACGACGGATAACAACACCGCCGGTAACTTGAAGAGTAGTTTCCGCATCAGTTCCTCTGATCCTTGATAAAGTTTCTGATTGCATCCGCCTTCCCTCTAGGATGGCAACGATAACACTCTGAACTCACATAAGAATATCCTTGAACTTTACCAACATGTTTCCGGTCAGTTGATGATTTGGTATGGCAACTACTTGTTAAGCAGGTGAAATTTGAGTAACTGGATGTGTTGTGACAAGTAGCGCAAGCTATTTTGCTATGGTCTCCTGACTTAATCGGAAAAAATGATGTATGGTCAAATGTTGCCGGAGTCCATGCGGTAGTAGTATGACAATCGGCGCAAGCTGTGGTAAATCCAGCGGTAGAATGTTTTGGATTTGTGGTTGCGTCATACTTGGGTTTATGGCAGCTGTAACAATCGGTTGAGGTATTCGTATATCCGGTTGCGTGGCAGTCAACACACGTAGCTGATGTATGCGCACCGGTTAAAGGAAACTTCGTGTTAGCATGATTAAATGTTGAAGGTTTCCATGCTGTTGTAGAATGGCACGTGGTGCAATCTTGCGAAAAATTTGCTGCCACATGGTTAGGATCAGCTACCCCTTCATATTTCGCTTTATGACAATCGTAACAAACAGTACTCGTTCCTGTAGTTTTTCCTATGTGGCAATCTGCGCAGGCAACACTTGTGTGCCCACCGGTCAATTGAAAATTCGTAGTTGAATGCGAAAATGAAGATGGTATCCATGCTGCGCTTGTATGGCAACTCTTGCAATCCGTGCTCAGTCCTATCGAGGTATGATTTGGATTTTTTGAATTTGCAAAACTTTGTTGATGACAATCGTTACAAATTTGCGAAGTACCCGTGGTTTGTCCTTTATGGCAATCACTACAAGCAGCTTTGGTATGCCCTCCGCTCAATTGAAACGTTGTTGATGCATGATTAAATGTTGAAGGAGTCCAGCCATCTGATGAATGGCAACTTTTACAATCCGTACTTATTCCTACGGTCTGATGGTTAGGATTGAGTGAATTAGTAAAATTAGATTGATGACAATCGTAACAAACTTGTGACGTTCCGGTTGTTTTCCCTTTGTGGCAGTCTCCGCAAGCGGTTGTTGTGTGTTTTCCGGCTAATTGAAAATTGGTCGTCGCATGATTGAATGTAGATGGTTTCCATCCGTCCGATGTATGACAGCCTTTACAGTCGGTATTTATCCCAAGATTTTGGTGGTTTGGATTAACAGAGTTTGTGAAATTAGCTTGATGACAATCATCGCAAACTTGTGACGTTCCGGTTGTTTTTCCTTTATGGCAGTCTCCGCACGAAGTTGACGTGTGTTTTCCGGCTAATTGAAAATTAGTCGTCGCGTGGCTAAATGTTGAGGGCTTCCAACCGTCTGCCGTATGGCATGATTTGCAATCTGTTGATATCCCGATAGCTTGATGGTTAGGATTCACCGCTGAAGCAAAATTATTCTGATGACAGCTTGTACACTCCGGAGATAATTTTGCGGAAGTCGGAGTATGACAACTTTCACATGAAATTGCTAAATGAGCGCCTGACAGTGGCAAACCCGAAGTTCCGTGATTAAAAGCTTCCCCGCCTCTTCCGGTCGGATGACAACGATAACATTCGGTACTGACGTACGAGTAACCATTTACTTCACCAATATGTTTACTATCTGTACTACTTTTTGGATGACAGTTTCCGGTTAAGCATGTGAATATGGTATAGTTTGTAGAATTATGGCATGTTGTGCAAGCAATGCCCGAATGTCTGCCTGATGCAATGGGGAAATACTGTGAGTGATCAAACGTTGCCGGAGTCCACGCAGTTGTAGAATGACAATCCTTACATGAAGTTGCGAATCCAGCGGTAGAATGTTTTGGATTTGTCGTGTTATCGTAGTTCGATTTATGACAACTGTAGCAATCAGTTGAAGTTCCGGTATAACCGTTTGCGTGACACTTTGAACAATCAACGGTTGTGTGTGCCCCGGTTAAAGGGAATTTTGTTTTAGAATGGTCAAATGAAGCCGGCTTCCAAGCGGTGGTAGTATGACACGTATTACACGTCGTCGGGAAATTTGATGTTACGTGATTCGGATTTGTCGTAGCATCATAATTTTTCTTATGACATGAATAACAATCCGTCGAAGTTCCTGTGTACCCATTAGTGTGGCAGCTTGCACAACTAACAGTGGTGTGCGCACCCGTTAGCGGAAAGGTTGTTTTTGAATGATCGAAAGTTGCCGGCGTCCATCCACTTGTTGAGTGACACGTTCCGCAAGTCGTAGGAATTTGATTTGCTGCGTGATTCGGGTTCGTCGTGGCGTCATAATTTTTCTTATGACATGAATAGCAATCTGTTGAAATATTAATATACCCGGTTGCATGACAAGCGATACAAGAGGTTGTAGCATGAATTCCGGTCAACGGGAAGGATGTATTCGCGTGATTAAAAGTTGAAGGAATCCAAGCTGTTGTTCCGTGACATTTTGTACAATCAGTTGGGAATTGAGATGTTACGTGATTCGGATTTGTTGTTGCCTCAAACGTTCCTTTATGGCATCCGTAACAATCGGTTGGCGTCCCTTTAAAAGTTGTACTATGGCACTGATTACAAGCGAGTGATGTATGAGCTCCAACCAGAACAAAATATTGCGCGTGATTGAACGAACTTGGCTTCCAGCCGTTAATAGTATGGCACGTTGCACAGTTAGTTGAGAATCCGGCTGACGAGTGCTTGGGATTTGTTGTTTGATCGTAATGCGATTTATGGCAGCTATAACAATCCTTGGATAATCCGGTGTAAGTTCCAACTTTATGGCAACTAAAACAATTTGAAATTTTGTGTCCGCCAACTAAGGGGAAAAAATCGTGAGCAAAGGAAGCGTATCCCCAAGCGGCATCGGTAAAGCTATGGCATGATTCGCAGTCCGTCGAAAATCCGAGTTGCGCATGATTCGGATTTTGTGTAGCCGCATAATTTTGACGGTGACAATCATAACATTTCACGCCAAGCGGTTCAAAATTTAATTCGGAATAGCGGGTGTGACATTGCTGGCAATCAGCTTTGGCATGCTGCCCCAAGAGCGGAAAGCGTGACCGCTGATGAATGTCGGTTATATTTTTAATTAACCATGATGTAGGTGTATGGCAATTATTACATTGCACAGAAACGGTATTTTGATGAATATCTTTGTGGCAGCTTGCGCAATCTTCTTTTGCTTCAGAAAATTTAAGCGTTTCGTGACACTGCTTGCAAGCAACAGTTTTGTGCTGTCCCACTAAAAGAAATGTTGTAGCGTCATGCGAAAATTTTTTTTGTGCGGGAATATCTTTCCAGCTTGTTGATACGTGACAATCCGAACAATCGAAATCAATTTTTCCGTGAGGAGAAGTCTGCCCCCACATATTGGCAGCCGAAAGAAGAAATATGGAAACGATTATGAATGACAGTTTTTGCATTTGAAATCTTCCAATTTAAATTTTATATAAGTTACCAATCCCTCGGTCACTTTTTTATGACACAAATTACATGGAACCGCCTGATGCCCGCCTGTTAACGGAAACTTTGTTTTTTCGTGATCAAATTTTGACGGGTTCCAATTATCAAACGTATGGCAGCGTTCACATTCATTTTTGTCCCCTTCTCTGAACTGCCCTACATGTACATCTTTATGACAGTTTTCACAGCGATTTGAAACACTACTCAATTTAATAGAGGGTTGGTCATTTATCCGTTTAACTTGATGACAACTTTCACAACTCGCGCTCTTATGTTTTCCGAGTAAAACAAAATCTGTAGTTGCATGATCGAAAATGACTTTCTGCCATTTATCTGTAACGTGGCAGTTAGAACACTCATTGTCTCCCATGAACTTAGTTTTTATTTCCCCTTCATGAATATTTTTGTGGCAATTGATACATCGCTGTCCCATTTGCAAGAATACCCATGAATCGACTTTGTAATGGCAATCTTTACAGGCAACTGCAAGGTGGCTTCCCGTCAATTGGAATTTCAATTTATTGTGTGTTTCAATGGTGTATTGGGAAGGCGTAAAACCGTTTTCGTTATGACATTCAGCGCAGTTCTTTACCGCGCCATCTTTAACAAAGGCACCCTTGTGGTAGTCTTTATGGCAGTCAGTACAAAAAGCGTGCTTTGGTTTGGATGTTAAATTATTTCCGTGACAATCGGCGCACTTTACTACAATGTGTTTCCCGATTAATTGGAAATTTGTTTTGCTGTGATCGAATTGCCCCGATTTTAATTGATTGAAACTCGTTGTAACGTGACACTTTTCGCAGTCCTTCCCAAACTTGCCTTGATGAACGTCGTTGTGGCAATTTTCACAAGATTTAAAAGGAATATCTTTGAACCGCTGAAACTCTTTGCCGTTTTTCTTTTCGGTTTTATGGCATTTATCGCACTTAACTTCTGTATGTTTTCCCGTAAGATGAAACGCGGCTTTGTTGTGGTCGAATGATTTCACCGGCCGGAAACCTTCAGGGGTGTGGCAATTTGAACACTGCGATCCAAGTGTGCCTTGGTGAAAATCTTCATGGCAGCTCTTACAATCCTGATTCATTCCTAAAAATGTATTCTTCCGTTTAGCAAGATTTTTATCTTTAATAAATTTTGATTGATGACACTGGTTGCATTTTAGATCTTTGTGCTTTCCTTCTAAAGGATAAGAAGCTTTCTGATGGTCAAAATTTTTCTGGTCAAGCCTGATGATTTCAAAATTTCTACCGTTATGATCACTGTGGCATTTAAAACATTCTTTCCCTTTTACATCACCGGAAGCGTGATATCCGTGACCGCTTTTAATCAACGCGTTAATTTCTTTGTGACAATCCAAACATTTTGAATTCAGAACTTTATCACCGAGCTCGTGACATTTACTGCAGTTGGATAATCCCTCAAGGTTTTGATGAGCCTGGGTGAGTTTACCCGGAGAAATTTGAGCTACCAAATTCCCTACTGCAAAAAAGACAAGCAGCAACGAAAGGATGTTTATTTTTTTCATCAATTCTTCTTATGAGATAATAAGGCTTCGCCGAATTTTTTAGTTATTCCGATACCAATTTTTTCAAGGAATTTTGTAGGAAGTTCTCCTCCCGCAAAAATATAAACCAAATCATTTATTAAAATTTGAGTTTCGTCATACCCTTCGACAGAGATGTGGACAACATCGTCCATGATCTCTGTTACATTGGATTTAAACAAAACGCTAATTTTATTTTTGTCTGAATATTCTTTAATGCGTTCCAAGTTTCTCGGTTTAATGCGGGAAAAACTTTCCGCACGATAAGAAAGCGTTACGTCATTTCCTTCATCGGCAAGAAGCATTGCTGATTCAATGGCTGAATCACCACCTCCCACCACTAAAATTCGTTGGTCTTTTATGTGTTCGGGTTCAAGCAGCCGATAATATACTTTTTCTTTTTCTTCCCCGGGAACGTTCAATTTCCGCGGTGAACCTCTTCTTCCGATGGCAAGCACCACTGCTCTTGAGGTATATTTCGCTTTCGTTGTGGTTATTAAAAAATGATCTTCAACTTTTTCTATCAATTCTACTTTTTCAAGTTCGTGAATTGAAATATCGTTTTTTGCTAGTACATCTTTCCAAATTGATATAAGCTCATCTTTCGAAGTTTCAAACAATTTTAACCGGCCGTGCAGCGGCAATTCAACCGGCGCGGTCATAACTATTTTGGATCGGGGAAAATGATAAACCGTTCCTCCGAGCGATTCTTGTTCTAACGTAAGATAACTTAAATTATTTTGCTTTGCGGTAAGCGACGCCGCAATTCCTGCGGGACCTGCCCCAACAATTATAACATCATACTCTGCTTTTGCCGATTTATTAATTTTTTTGGTGAGCGACTCAACTGACTGTTTCCCTTGTTCAATCGCATTTTTGATAAGGCCCATTCCTCCCAACTCTCCGGCGATATAAACTAATGGAATATTCGTTTCAAATTCCTGGCTTATATGAGGGAGTTCAACACCTCTTTTTTCTGTACCAATGCACAGAGAAATTGCGAGAACCGGACATGCATGAAAACAAGCACCGTGACCTACGCATCTTGAAGTATTAATCGTCTTTGACTTTCCACTCACCCATCCAAGAATATCCTTCTCGGGGCAGGCTTCAATACAAGCTCCGCTCCCGATACAGCTTTCCTGGTCAATTACCGGATGCAACGATACCGGCTCATGGAATCCCAGCTCTTTTGCTTTAACAATTTTTTCTTCAGTGCTTGCGGAACGTTTTTTGGTTTTCTTTAGATAAATAAACATGACAAGAAAAACAATCGCAAAAACGAATCCATAGATAGCGATATTTTCAACAAGTACTTCCATTTAAAAAATCCATTTATATCCAAAAACAATAGTTACTGCTACGTGTATAACCATAATTACAAACATTGCCACCGCAAACGGAAGATGAACGATATGCCAATAATTGAAGAGGCGCTGCATGGTTCTCAGCATTCCGATTTTACGCGTTAACGCAATTTTTGCTTTAAAGAGTTTAATAATTTCTTTTACTGTATGCGCGTTGTTTATCCCGGCTGTGTGAAGAGATTTCCTTAACTGCGGAATAAGTTTTCTCAGTTGAAAAAAATCGGTAATCATAATTTTCATGCTGCCCCTAAAGGACAAACCGGCATACTTCTGCAGCATAAAATGATGTTCAAATGACTCAATAAGCGAACTTGATAAATTGAATTCTTTACTCAAGCGGACCGACAGTTCTTCATCAAGCCGGTTTATTTCTTTGAAATCCAATTCTTGTCCCTGAATAGAACGTGGTATCTGGATATAAATAAATCTCCCGATTACTCCGCTTGCAACCACTGCAACCATACTCCAAAAGCTGACGGCGACAATTCCACCAAATTTGAAAGCAGTATGAAAGAGAATGAAAATAGGACCAAGCGTGCAAAGAAAGATGTGGAGTTCGAGCCAATTTTTGAGATAGCCAAACTGAAACAATTTTCTGTTTCGTTTTCTCACCATATAAACAGCAACGCCAAAAATCATCATCAGCGTCCCGACAATCCCGAGTCCATGACCAATTTTTCCACTCGGTTTAAAGAGACCGTGACTATTGGAAAATACTCGTTCAGTGAGCGGTAATGAATAATATGCGTAGCTATTTACTAATAATATTCCTACTGATGCTATCCCCACAAGAAAAAAAAGCCCGATATAAAGTTTATGAAGTGTCTTGTTCATACGCCGACGAAAAACCAAATTTAGTTGAAAATATGTAAGAGACCCGATACTAATTAAGCTACTTTTTGTTGATCTAATTTAAGTTCACTTTTAAGTGCAGTGCGTAATAAGTAAAGTTTTTTGTGA
>Ga0172368_10001564_pt1 | contig 31099 bp, 29 predicted proteins | sample Lak11m_FD_114540 | JGI IMG/M metagenome (GOLD analysis project Ga0172368, IMG submission 114540) | Freshwater microbial communities from Kabuno Bay, South-Kivu, Congo - kab_022012_11m | ecosystem: Environmental > Aquatic > Freshwater > Lake | place: Democratic Republic of the Congo: South-Kivu...
AGCTGCGGCAGCACCGATCGCAGGAGCGCCTCTGATAACCATATCCGAGATAGCACTTGCAACCTCGAGGTAGGAATGGCATGATACGATCGTAAACGTCCCGGGCAAGAGCCGTTGATCGATCATTTTTACTATATGTGTGTCGTAATCCCAGAATATTGTTCTCATTTATCTCACAAGAAATGGCGCTCTCATTCGAGAGCGCCTCAATTTGCGCGCGAAGTTTATCATGGGCTACCGTCCTTGTAAAGCTAAACGAGCCGGCGACCTGTAATTTTATTACCCGGGTAGTTACTTTTCCAGGTCCATGTTACGATTCGCTTGACATACCCAAATATCAGCATTATAAGCACGAGATGAAAAGATTTTTTTCGACACTATTTCTTCTCGCATTTTTTTTGGCCGGCTGCAATCTGCCCCAACCTTCTCCACCGCCGCCAACCAGTACGCCGGGACCATCCCCCACCCCATCAGCGGTTCCTTCTCCAACATTACTTCCCACCCAGGTTCCCACAGCCACACCCGCCCCGGCGGCGCGCATTGCTGCCGGGGAAAAGGCTATATTTGACGGGGATTATTCCAAAGCCAAACAGGATTTCCAGGTAGCTCTGGCATCCAATACGGACGATCTGATAAAAGCCAATGCGATGTGGGGAATGGGACAGGCGGATTTTCTGTACGAAAATCTCCCATCTGCTTTGGAAAACCTTCGTTTATTGACTGAGACCTATCCGGCAACAGAATATGGGATCCGGGGATGGTTTTTACTCGGTGAAACCTATTATGCATTGGGCAGGTTCGATGAAGCAGCAGCAGCGTACCAAAATTACTTATCTGCTCGTCCCGGGTTGCTTGATGCTTATGTGCAAGAGAAACGCGGCGATGCATTTACACATCTGGGAGATTACCCCAGTGCTCAAAAAAGTTACGCTGCGGCACAACAGGACCCTGGGCAATTAAATCCAACCGGTATAAGTGTCAGCCTTGCCACCTCTTATCTCAATTACGGAGATGCGGAAACCGCCCTGAAACAATTCGATGAGCTGTATGCATCAACAACCAACGATTATTTCAAGGCGCAAATGGACCTTCTGTCCGGGCGGGCTCTGATCACACTCGGGCGCGCAGACGAGGGTTATGATCGCTGGCGCCATGCAGTTGAAAATTTTCCGATGGCATATGATTCTTACTCAGCCTTGTTGGGGTTGGTTGAAGCCAGTCAACCGGTCGATGAATTCAATCGTGGCCTGGTTGATTATTACGCAGGAAAATATGATGTTGCCCTGGCTGCTTTTGAACGTTATCTCCCCCAAAATCCAAACCACGACGGCACCGTTTTATACTACAAGGCATTGGCTCAGCGGGAAATGGGTGAGTATCAATCTGCCATAGACACCCTGAATATCCTCATCGAAAATTATCCAAATAATATGCATTGGGCTGCAGCATGGGATGATAAAGCAACGATCCAGTGGTATTACCTCGATGACTTTAATGGTGCGGGTGCAGGTCTTGAAAATTTTGCAGGCAGCGTATCGGCATCGCCGTTTATTGTGACATATCTGCATGAGGCAGCAAGGATTTATGAACGAGGCGGTGAATTGGATAAGGCAGCTCAATTGTGGGAATCAATGCCGGGGCGCTTTGGTTCGGAACCAACCATGGGTGAGGCATGGTTTCAGGCCGGAATTCTGCGCTACAGGCTGGGAAATCACTCAAAAGCCAATCAGGATTTTCAACAAGCCCTCTTGGTGGCAAAGGATCCATCTGAACGGGCACGTGCCTTGTTGTGGGTCGGCAAGACCTACGCAAGCAGCTCTGACACCAAAAATGCCAGTTCTGCCTGGGAACAGGCCCAGATTGCCGACCCTAATGGTTATTACAGTATAAGAGCCAGGGATCTACTTGAGAATCGTGCGCCATTTGCGCCTCCGCCAACAATGAATACAAAATACGATCTGGCAAAGGAACGCACTGAAGCCGCCGCATGGTTGCGTATTAAATTCACTATCCCTCCTGAAACCACCCTAGATGGTCCAGGTTCGCTTTCTTCGGATCCCCATTTCCAACGAGGTGTAGAATTTTGGAACGTCGGACTTTATGATGAAGCTCGCCTCGAATTCGAAATTCTCCGCGAGAATGTCAAGAGTAGCCCGGTTGATTCATTCCGCCTTGGAAATTATCTTCTTGATATGGGGATGTACCGTCCAGGGATAACAGCAATTCGACAAGTTTTATCTTTGGCAGGTTTGGAAGATCACTCCGCCAGCTTGAACGCCCCCATATATTTCAAACATGTGCGTTATGGCTTATATTATTGCGATCTTATCTGGCCGGCAGCCGCTGAAAATGCCATGGACCCACTATTTATCACCAGCGTTATCCGACAGGAAAGTCTATTCGAGGGATTTGTCCGTTCAAGCGCTGGCGCTCGTGGTCTCATGCAGATTATTCCAGATACCGGTAAAAGTATTGCTTCACAAATGGGCTGGCCCGCAAATTACACGGTCGATGACTTATACAGCCCCATCGTTAGTATTCGCATGGGCACCTATTATCTAAATTCAACCCGGCGTCTGATGAACGGAGATCTCTTTGGCATGCTTGCTGGTTACAATGGCGGACCGGGTAACGCAAGTATCTGGCAGGAATTGGCAAAGGGAGATATTGACTTGGAACTTGAAATAATACGATACAGCGAGTCTCGTAATTATATTCGAGGCATTTACGAGACATATAACACTTACCGTAGCATCTATAGCCCGGTTCAATAAGAATATTTATTCCAGGTAAGCTAGGATCCGTTGGTGGGCTTCCTCAGTATCGATATCCAGCACCGATAGCAGCTTGTCGTGTCCGGAAGCCCCGCCGAGAATATCGATTTTCGAAGGAGCCACTCCCAAAACCCCAGCCAGAAAATGTGTGAGAGCCTTGTTACCATCCCCTTCCACCAACGGAGAAGTAAGGTGGATCTTGATGGTGCCATCCGGCATGATCTCGGTAATTTCATCTCGGCTTGCGCGCGGGGTTACCCTCACCGCCAGTGCCGCGCCACGTCGACCATCGTGCAAACGAAACTTACGCGGATTCATCGCTCACCTCAACGTGATCAAAAGGTTATAAAGGAAGTTTGTAATTAATTGTACCAGAATAATCAAAATGACAGAACTAAAATCGAACATGCCAACCAATGGTACGACCCTGCGGATTGGCGCAAGCAGAGGTTCAACCAACCGGTCAACAAAAAGCCTGATCGGATGATAAGGATCCATAAAATAGGACATTATAATATGGGCAAATATTAAGATGATTAAAGCTTGAGAGAAATAATATATGGCTTGTGCGAGAATAACAAACATTTGATCTCCTAAACAAGGTGAATAGTTGGATTAAATAAATATCTTATGGTGTAAAGGTTTTGGGTGGCCTTTCACCCAGGATTGCCGTGCCAACGCGAACAATTGTGGCGCCTTCTTCCACGGCTACTTCATAATCGACGCTGGTTCCCATCGATAACTCATCCCAACCTGCTTGAGGTAAGCATACAGCTAGATATTCCGATAGCTCCCTCAACCTGATAAAATATGGCCGGGTTTGGCGGGCATCGAGGTTAAAGGGTGGCATGGTCATCAATCCACGAATTTCGATATTGGGCAGCGCGGAAATTTGTTCAGCCTCCCTAGTCAAATTGACCCAACTCGACTGATCGAACGCAGGATAACCAAATTTGCTATCCTCGCCTCCAACATTACATTCCAATAATATCGGTAACCTGCGTCCCACCTCAGCGGCAAACCTGTTTAACCGGTTGGCCAGTTTAACACTATCAACGGAATGTACATAATCGAAATAGCGCGCAACGAGGTCAGCCTTTCGGCTCTGTACATGCCCGATCATGTGCCAAATTACCCGGCTCGTTTTCCCGATGGCCAGGATCTTTTCCTCAGCTTCTTCGGCATAATTCTCCCCCAAGTCCAGTATACCTGCTTCCAGGGCTGCCCGAACGGTTGCGATGGAATGGGTTTTGGTCACAACGATCAGCCGGACCGAATTTGGAACACGCCCGGCTGTTCTGGCAGAGCTCGCGATTTTCTCGCGAACCTGTTCATAATTTGATCGGATGGAAGAAATTATTTTTTGAGTCAAAAGATTTTCCTTAACGACACAGCCGCACTGGCTACGCGAAGTTTTATCTGCGTCTACCCAAATTCGGGTGATCGATTCTGCCAGATCCTATATCTTCTCCGATTTATCTCACTGCAGCAACAGCGGCAAGCACACCAAAGCGTCCGGTTTTTCCTTTTTGAGCCCGGTGTGAGTACCAATCTGATGGCTGGCAAGCAGTGCATAACTCTGCCACTTCTATTTGTTCGACGCCAGCCTGGGTTAAATCGAGTTTATTTGCCGCCCACAGATCGAAATGATAACCTTCATTATTTTTTATCAACAAGTTGTTAGATTCTCTTCCAAAGGAATATTGAACCTGTTCGATTACATTTGTTCCAACCTGATAGTGATCTGGCCCAATTGAAGGTCCAATTGCAGCCAGAATATTCTCCGGTTTCGAATTATACGCCGCCCGCATCGATCTTACAGCCTCTCCAGCGGCGCGCCTGACGGTACCCTGCCATCCAGCATGGGTAAGACCGGCAACTCTCATCACTGGATCGTACAATAAAATAGGCGTACAGTCAGCAAATCTCATAAAGAGGGTAACTCCAGGATTATCGGTTAGGATGGAATCAGCTTTGTAAACCGGCCGTTCGTTTTCACGCGGATGGGGTACATTCGCCAAAACGACATCGGCGCTGTGCACCTGCCATACATCGAAAATGGATTGCCGGTCGCGTCCAAGCGCTTTAAAAGAACGGTAACGGTTTTCCAGAACACGCTCAGTTTCATCACCAACTGTACCGCCGACATTCAACGAATCCCATGGTTCAGGACTTGATCCACCCTCGCGGGTAAATACAGCATGAATAAAATCCAGCGGGAATATATCAAACGTTAAGTACCGGACGCCATTCCTGGAAATAAATTGCATCATCTGCCTGGATTGGTTTACTTTTGAATAATTGAAAATTTCTTTTCCAGCAAAGATCTGGTTTCCCGCATTGACTCTTCCACATAGGGTAGCCCGAACCATGCGGTCCCAAATCCAAACATGAACCCTGTAAAAACCCGCAAGAATGGGGTACTTTCGCGATATGGAAGAAGATTGGAAATGGCCTGGATCGGGAGCTGGCTGAAAAGTTGCGAAAAACCATCGAGTCCAATCGGCCCGATTGCAATGATCAACCAGATCGCCCAATGCAACGGGGGAATTTTCCTTTTTGTTATTGCAAATAACAATCCAAAAATTATAATAGCCCCATAAATGGCTACATCCCGTTCGCAAAGTGCGATCTTATACCCTACCACTTCATTACCTTTGAATGCGCGAGCCGCCAACAAGTCATTTTCATCAAGACCAGTCACCTGCCCAAAAGTTCGTACATCAGCGACGCCAGCCGCCGCTCGCGGATAATAGGGTTGTTCTCCGAATAAGAAGAAAGACCTGAAACCAAGCTCGTGGCAAAGTGGGCTATATGCAGTATAGATCACATTGGCAGGCAATGTCGCACCAGCTTTCATCAAAACTGGAGCCAAAACAGGCAGGCCAAGGTAGAAAACAAAAATCAACACAACGGCAAACAACCAGTGATCGGCCATCCAGAGAGAAAAACGATCCGCGGCATTCATTTCAAGTTTCCCCTTTTTTTCGGCTTTCTCAACCTGGCTTTTCGCATCCCGTACAGCCCCTAATGTCATTAAAAGGTCTGCCCGCGTAAATGGCGCAATCAATGTATAAGGGCCAACCTCAACGACGGGGATTTGGGTTAAATATTTTTTATTTAATCCGGGATCGTTCTCAATATTAATTTCAATTAACTGATGAGGGATCTGCAGCCGGATCGCACCCAGGTCATCCCTGGCCTGGTCACATAAATGGCAGTCAGGACGCGTATAAAGCGTAACTGTGATCAATGCGTTACTCCACTATATTAAAAATCGGGGATATCTGAAAGAGAGGTCTATATGTTCGACCATTCATTTACCAATATTTGGCATAACTTTTAAATAAATTTCACATTCCATTTTGCCAATGCTCTGCAAATCATCTAAAGCCCAAAAGACCAGCCGGGAAACATGGTGGCAATGAGGTTGAATGCGCCTGTTAATAACATGCCGCCGATAATCACCATCAAACCACCCATGATCACTTCGGTATACCGCATTACCTTGTTATAACGGCGCAGGATGGTGGTCACCCAGCCGATTCCTAGCGCAGCGATCAGGAATGGAATAGCCAGGCCGGCAGAATAAGATGAGAGCATGATCACGCCCTTCGAAATTGAACCGCCATTCATTGCCAGGGTTAAAATCGCCCCAAGCACTGGACCTACGCAGGGTGACCAGCCGGCGGAAAAGAAAACCCCCATCAATGCAGAGGACAGGTAGCCCATTTTAGGATCCGGCATTTTTTGCAGGCGGGTATCATATTCAAGAAATGGGATCCGCAATACACCCATCATATGTAAACCAAACACGATGACGATAAATCCGCCCAGGCGCCCCAACCAGATCCGAACATCATATAACAACCCGCCAAGAGCAGAAGCAGCAACGCCAAGGATGACAAATACTGCGCTGAATCCCAACACGAATGCGATGCCGTGAGTAAAAGTTGTTAGCCGCTTATTGATCCCGCCTTCACCTCCTGCGGCGCGCCCACCCAGGTAACCGATATAAGCGGGGACAAGGGCTAATACGCACGGAGAGAGAAAGGATGCGACCCCTGCGATAAAAGCCAACCCCATACTGATATTTCCAATTTGCATAAATACACCTTATCCAGTAGACATCAAATTCGACCAATCCGATTTTTCAATAAGTGCGTTCCATGACATTCACCTGGGTACCGCCTGGCATTCCTACCGTGACATCACCAGGCTCCAATTCGACAACCGGCGATGACCACCTGAAGATCCATTGGGCATCTTCAGGACGGACATTGACGCAACCATGTGAACGCGGTACCCCGTAATCGTTATGCCAGAATGTGGAATGGATCGCTACTCCAGAACCGGAAAAAAAGTTGCACCAGGAAACCCCGGGAGTATCATAGCCACCGCCAACCGTGCCACCGGCCATATGGATGGAGATGGATTTCCGCCAGGTCCGGTGTCCATCCCCGACTGGCGTGGACCAATTATCGACAATATTGCCCTGGGCATCCCATTTCGCCCCACTGGAAATACGGCAGTAGTAAACTTCATTGTTACCTTCGAGGCACGATAAAGTTTGATATGTCAGGTTTACCAATACTTTCTTTTGTGTCGGATCAATATCCGGATTGATTGGAGAGACATCATCAGCAGTCAGGGGACGGAATGCCGCTCCTTCTGCCCAAAAAATATCACCATAACTTCCATATCTTTCATTTACGCGATAAATAATGTTACCAGTAACTTCACTGTTCTTTACCTGATCAATCCACATCACCTGGCTGTAATATAAACGAGTCGGCAAGTTCCACTCTTTTGCATTTTTCAACCATGGGGAAGATGGTTCAGGGTTTTCCAGAACAAAATCCACATAGGGTACGGTTACTTCTGCCCAAAAACCAGCTTGCCCGGCTGGCAGTGCTTGCAGCGGCTGGTTGGGTATGTTTTTAACTGGTTGAACATAAGAAGCATATATATACCCTTCGGGCGTCTCAACATAACGCTGGTTCAGGTGATTGGTATCGCGCCGCCCCACCACTTCCCGCAACCAGGGTACGACAGTATCACCGTATACATCCTTTACTGTTGCATCCTGATCATTCGGTGCAATTTTGATCTCCCATTTTCCATCAACAACTCGTCCCAACCGTTCACCGGATGGGAATTCCGGTAAAGGTAACACGCGACTGAATGGGCGCAACGCCATCAAACCCGCTGTCCCACCAACTAATTTAAGAAAATCCCTACGAGAAATGGCCATATTTTTCAACCTGCAATAATGAAGGATTTAGAATATCTGGTAAAGCATACCCGCAAACAAGGCTGAAGTCAATTCGGAAATTAAGGCCTGATTAATGAAGCAAATAATGTTCCAGGGCTTTAAGACAATCTGCACTTAATTTGTGGCCAATCTCACTCTCGCAATAAGACACCTTTGCTCCTGCATTTTCTAGTAATCCAATGGTGTGACGAGCCATGTCGATTGGTACCATCCTATCCAGGGTTCCGTGTGCCAGAAATATATTTTTGTCCTTTAGCGAATTTGGCACCAGGATATCTTCAGATCCATCCGGGGCAAAACCAGCCAGGATGCCCATTTTACGAATTTTCTCCGGGTAAAGCGCTCCAAACACAAGCGTGAGCGCCCCGCCCTGGCTAAAACCCGCCAAATCGAAATTGGAAGAATCCAACCCGTTGGCGATGGAAAAATGCTCCACCAATTCCAATAAAGCCGTGATCGAAGGTCGAAAAAGATCAACGGAAGGCCACGTGCCTTGCGGAGCTGGGGCACGCCAGGAAAATCCACTGGGAGTAGTGGTGTACGGAGCCCTTGGAGAAAGAATCCAATAATCTTCCGGGAAATTGCGCGTGAAAACAGACATGGAGTTTTCATTACCGGTCCAACCATGCAGCAGCAAGAGAATACGCCTGCCTATTCCTGGGCGGACGCGCAGGGTCCAGTTTTCAAATGTAATCAGGTTGTGATCATGTTTCAATCTTTATTGATCCTTTTAACGATGGCATCCAGCCCGAAGAGTGACAGAGCAATCAAGCCCACGGGCACCATTGCACCCAGAAGGCACAATAAACCCATCAAGGCAGCACCTGGTCCGTAGATCCATGCGATCAATCCAAGACCCACTACAAATAAAAGCACCAGGGCCCCGGCAATCAACTGCACATTTGTTTGTGAAGCATATTTCCTGAGATCACGAGACATACCTGCTCCAGTTTTGATGAATTAACTCGAAAAATGATACACAACCAACAATATGGAAAGGTCAGCCAGGGTATGGGCGAGAATAGCAGGCAACAAGCTGCCAGTATACCGTGAAATTTGCCGCCAGAACCAGCCAACCAGAACCAGAATAATAAAGGCCAGAACCATCCAGGGTATATTGATAAAAAAATATAAGACCGGCAAATGATAGCCTGCGAAAATAAAATCAACCGTAGTCAGGTGCCGTGATGGGGTATAAAACGCAAAACGCCAGTAAGCTTCCTCCAACCATGGATTGACAAGGGTGAAATAAAGGATAAACGGTAGCCACAGCCGGTCCGATAAACCCAAGGCAGTAAGACGGGATGAGAAATCCGTGGTCAGGCCTGTATAAGGCCAGATGAGAAACAATAAGATGCCAGCTAAAAGTCCGCTAACCGAAACGCCCGCGAGTAGTGGTTTTGATACTGGGGTAAAGAACTTGGTCAAAACCGCATGCCGGTTAACAAAAAGCACTGGCAGGAGGCTGATGTGAAATCCAATAAGGGCACCCCAGGCGTTCTGAAAAATGGACATGCCTGCATAAACAAATCCGTACGGCAAAAGGATCCACCAAAACCTGGATTTATACACCGCCCACCAGCCGGCGAAGTGCGCGAACGGATCGGGCTGGAAAGGATACCGCCCGTCGTAGATCAGGCAAGGCAAGTTCCATTGCCAGGTCTCCCCTATGGGTGATTTCCTGCACGTCAATCCGATCAAGCAGGTTCAATTCTTTCACATCCGGATGTACCAGAACTTCCGGCGAGTCCAATTGCAATCGCAATTCCGCCATCTGTCGTTGGCCGATATCAATTGCATCAGCGAAAATCCGGAATGCCCGTGTGATCTGCAACCTGGTGAACTGGTCAACGAGTTGCTTGGTTACTGTATTTGGCACCGTCTGAGGTGTTGAAGGCGAAGCAAGCGGGGCCATCAGAGATACCGCCACAACAGGCAATCCTGGCCTCAGGGCGCGAGCAGCCCGAACGGGAACGGGATCAAGCACCCCACCGTCAATCAACAAATACTGGTTGATTTCTTTCGGTGGAAATAAACCCGGGACTGCAATCGAGCCCAGGATGGCATCCACCATATTGCCTTCTCTGAGGATAATCTCCCGGTTCGAATTCAAGTCAACCGCCACGGCAGCGCACGGTATTTTCATATCCGAAAATGAGGAATCTCCCAGGTGAGACTTGAGGAATTCGCTGATATTGCGAATTCCCAGCAAGCCTGGACCGTCTGATAATGGCCAACCATACAACCGTGATTGATCGACTTGAGAAAAAAAACCTTCAATCTGGTCGGGTGTCAAACCGGAAGAGTACAAGGCGCTAATGACTGAACCAATACTCGTTCCTGCCACTGCCCGTATCTGGAACCCTTCGCGTTCGAGCACGCGCAAAACACCAATATGCGCAACCCCGCGTACTCCGCCGCCACCAAGAGCAAGTGTGATATCCATAGCGTATAATTATACCCATGACTAAGGCCAGGGAATCAACAGAATCCTCATCCCCAATTATCACCCGGGCCGTAGCCGCCGGCCTGAACGGTGAATTGGTGGAAAATTATGAATTTCCTGCGTGGCAGCGGTCGGCCTTGCTTGCCATTGGAGCCCTGCCTCAAAATGTAGCACGCTTTTTGATCAGTCATTTTCAAGCGCTTTCCGGGTTACCAGCTGATTGCCTGGATGGCTTTTCACTCGACAGTCTGATCCAAACCAGGCTGGAGGATTACCATAAGTGCCAAGATAAGTATCCGGCGATCGTTCTGGGTGCAGGCCTGGGTGGTGCAACAACCTACCTTGCCCTCGCGCTACAGGCGCCATTCCTGCCGCAGGCCTATGTTATTTCACTTAATTCTGGCAGCCCGAGTGGGAATGTTGAGGAATATTTACATCGCACCATCGAGCCAGCACTCAGGATCGCCGGTCGAGATCCGCGCCTGGTGACGATTCAACATTTTGATCCAGTTCATGACGGCTGGCTGACGCGCTATGTAAATCATTTGCGATTTAAACTGATCGATTTGCCTGAAGCATATGCAGAATTTATCCTTCATCACTTGGAACCAGGCGGATCGGTCGTATATCTTGAAAGTGGCGCAGGATGGAATCGCTACCGCCTAGGAGAGCGTAGTTTTTTTCAGGTTGGCGGCTGGGGGGATATCAGCCCTGATGAGTTTCTCAAAGGCAGTCCGCGCTTGACAAAATATGCAAAGCAAGCGGGGTTATCCAATTCGAGCTGGGCATTGGATTCGCGAAAATGGCCGTTGGAGACTGGTCCAGAATCTGAATGGGGTTCTGAGCCTGGACTCGGGGATGCGATCGAGCAATTCTGTAAATCTGAAAACTTTCGGTTTGTTCGCATTCATTTGCCCGAGCCGGATGATTTCTCCAGGCTGGCATATTTATCGGCAAAAAGAATGATTGAAAAGGATAACAAATCCCCTGCCGGGACTGTTATCGAGTGTTTTTCTCAATTTGACAGCATATCCGCCTTGAATGGTAACTTGCTCCCTTTGTGGCTTATCTTTAACACCCATGACAGTGCTCGATATTTGAAAAAGATGTCATCCACCTTCCCGAAAGGTAAACCGGTTTTTTTCTCACCACTCGCAACTTTTTCCCTGACGCCTGATATGGCCTCCTGGGAGGAATGGGAAGAGACCATTGGTAGAGAATTTATCAATATCGGCGCACGCAAAAATCACTATCCGGCTGATGCGCGTGCACTCGTCAAATGGGTTGATCCATTGCGCAAATGGGTGCATGATAATCCTCAGCCCGTTCAATCACGACTGACAGCCGGTGAGCTTTACTCGTTGGCCAAACAATTCATCGTTTGAGGAAATGGCACAAAATTGACGCGCATGGTTGAATCGTGTAAACTACTGCAATGGATATTGACCTGGAACTGTACCGCCGCGAAATAAAGGTATCAACCGGACCGCTCGTCAGGCTTTCGGCCATCGATATCTCGCCGGACTTTCCAAGACGAACAATTATCTTTCTCCATGGCTTCGGTGGCAGCGCGATGCAATGGCGCTACCAACTACAAAAGTTCTCCCGGGAAAACCGGGTAATTGCCCTGGATATGCGCGGACACGGCCGTTCCGATAAGCCTGACAGCAGTTACAGCATGGAGGAAATCCAGGCCGACTTGCGCGCGGCACTCGACAGCCTGGGGGTGAATGATCCATTTATCCTCGTTGGGCACTCCTTTGGAGGAGCAGTTTCTGCCGAGTTTGCTTTTCTCCATCCAGATAGATTGGACAAACTTATCCTGATGGCTACTGCGGGTGAGTTTAAATTAAATCCTTTCCTGCGTTTCACCCTCAGCCTGCCTTTGCCCATCCTGCAAGCAATTGGTCCCTTTACGCGTAAATGGCTCTTCGCACCGCCGCGAGTCTTAAAACCCTGGTTTTTCAATAATGTTTCAAAATGGTATGGGTGGGAAATCCTGGAAAGTATCGACGTCCCAACCCTCGTAATACGCGGTCACCGCGATTATGTCTTTGAAAGTTCCTTATTCGAAAGAGTAACAAAATCGATACCAGGAGCAGATGAAGCGGATATTGGCGCCTCGGGACATCTGGTGATGCTTGAAAGGCGGGATGCAGTAAATCGCGCCATCGAACGTTCCCTGGAGGGAGAGACTAAATCCTGGCGGGAATCATCTCCTGATCGTTTAGGCACAAGCAGGGATGCGCTGAGAAGGGAACGCCCGTGGCTTGTTCATTACGAAAACGGCGTTCCATACACAATCGGTCTGCCACGTGTGCCATTACACCATTTATTGCGCTCGGCTGTCAGGCGGTTCCCAACACGCGCTGCGATCCAGTTTGAAGGCAGATCCATAACTTACCGAGGGCTGAATCGTGAAGTGAATAAATTTGCGAACGCATTGCTCGCATTGGGTTTGGTCAAGGGTTCAAGGGTGGCTTTATTATTACCAAACGTGCCGCAGATGGTTATTGGTTTCTATGGCACACTCAAGGCAGGCGGCGTGGCTGTATTTGTGCCACCTGTTGATCTGCCCGAGGAAATGATCCGCCAGATCAAAGATGCAGAACCCATGGTCCTGGTGACCCTCAAACAATGGACCGGTTTGGCACAACGGATGCAGGCAGAAAAATCCGTCCATCATATCATTTTGACAGAGGCTTCAGATTATCTGCCTTTTATCAAATACTTCCTCTCAGGTATGCGAAAGCGTGGACCCAACCCTACCGTCGGCCTGGTATGGAAGACATGGCTTTCGGGTGAGAGCAATAAATCGCCGGCGGTGGATGTTTCTCCGGATGACCTGGCCGTGATCCAATACACAGGCGGAACTACATCCGAAGCAAAAGGGGTTATGCTTTCTCATCGCAACCTTGTTGCCAATACGCTCCAAACCAGGCAGTGGATGCCGGATGCAATGGAAGGCAAGGAACGCTTTTTATGCGCGATCCCTTTTTCTCACAGTTATGGCCTCACAGCCACGCTCAATGTCCCCATTACTGTGGGGGCAACCCTTATTCTAAAACCCACCTTCAATGTTGCTGACATATTAAAAGCAATCAAAAAATCCCAACCTACCATTTTCCCTGGCGTGCCCAGTATGTATGTTGCCATCAATAATTTTCGTCAGGTGCGCAAATACAAATTGTCATCGATCCGTGCTTGTATCAGCGGATCATCCCCATTACCTGTGGAAGTGCAGGAAACTTTTGAAAAATTAACTCATGGTCGCCTGGTGGAAGGGTATGGGCTGACCGAGGCCGGACCCATTACACATGCAAACCCGCTGGATGGCATGCGCAAGGTTGGCAGCATTGGCATCCCGATTCCTTCAACCGAGACGCGCATCGTTGACCTGAAAGCATCTCGGAAGGTTATGGGCGTTGGTCAAATCGGTGAAATGGCAGTTCGAGGACCGCAGGTAATGATTGGTTATTGGCGTAATACGGAAGCCACTCGAAAAACACTGTCCAGCGATGGCTGGCTGCTCACCGGTGATGTTGCTGTTCAGGACTCGGATGGCTATTTCCGTCTGGTAGCTCGAAAAGCCGATATGTGGTATCCTGAAAAACCCGGCAGCCCTGCTTTTCCCCGCGATGTGGAAGAGGTTCTTTACGAGATTCCACAGGTCAAGGAAGCCGCGGTGGTGGCGATCGCTGGCGCGCCAATTGCCTTCGTCATTGGTGGCAAGGAAATGCCCTCAACTGATTCGGTCCTGGCTTACTGCAAACGCCGGCTTCCGCCGTCATTAGTGCCTCGATTTGTTGTTTTTCTTGACGATTTCCCGCGTTCATTTATAGGAAAGGTTTTACGCCGCGAACTGGCAAAACGATATGAGCAACATCACCACGAATAGATCCGGCGAAGAGTCCCCCGGTTCGATAACTTCAGTAAATTTCAAAAAACAAGGAACAGGCGCGCCGATCATTTTGATCCATGGATTGGCCGCCTCTCTTTTTGATTGGAACGATTTAATCCCGGCGCTGGCAAATTCCGGATATTGCGCATACGCCCTCGATCTGCTTGGTCATGGTAAAAGTCTCAAACCTGACCGGCTGAAGGATTACAACATTGAAAATGTATATGCGCATTATAGCAACTGGATCGATTCGTTGGATATCTGCGAACCGATGATCCTGGTAGGCCACTCATTGGGTGGTTATTTGGCGATGAAATATGCACTCACAAAGCCCGATCGTGTAAGAGCATTGATTCTCGCTGATCCATTTTTCAGCCTAAACCAGCTGCCTTTTTTGCTGCGAATTAATTATCGTGGGCCGGTTATCAGTGCAACCCTGATAAAACGCACGCCTGAATGGTTATTCAGGCGGGTGATCGACTTCACAAGCCTATCCATTCGCAATGGCTTTAATCTTCCCGAAGCGGTCAGGATTCAAACTGCAGCAGACTATAAACGCGCTCATCCGGGAATTTTCAACATCGCTCATACAATCGAAGATCCGATCCCCAATATCTCATCCATTTCCCAACCAGCCCTCGTAATTTGGGGGGACCGTGACCAGACCCTGGCCCCGTCTTCCTTCTCCACTTTACTCAAGACAATTCCCAACTCCAGGGGAATCGCCATTCCAGGTGCGGGGCATGTGCCGCACCAATCACACCCGGCCGAATTTAACAAGCACGTGATTGATTTTTTACTTAAACACTGAGCCCCACCTGCGGCAGGAGTTCACCGATTGCCGCCCCAAGGGCATCGATATCTTGTTTCGAATTGTATCCTTGGACGGAAACCCGGATCAGTTTTTTCCCGTTCCACGTGGTTAAAGGAACTTCGATCCGAAAATCGTTATACAACCTGGCTTTGAGTGCGACCATATCGGTGTTATCCGGTAGCGAAACGGCAATCATCTGCCTGTATGTTTGCGCTCGGGGAAGATGATGTGCAGATAAACCTGTAATTTTACAGATCAGTTCCTGCGCATATGTAGCCAATTGAAAGCAATTCTCCCTGACCTGATCCCAATCATGATCCCGTTGGAATTTTATGGCATCCGGGACGGCCAGGAATGCGGAAATATCACGTGTGCCAAGCCATTGATGGTGATCCACAAAAGTCGACAGGCCCGGAATTTCCGCCTCATATCCCCACGACACAACCAGAGGTTTCAATAAATGCTGTGCTTCAAGCCGGGCATACAAAAAACCAGACCCTTTAGGACTCATTAACCACTTGTGTAAATTTCCCGACCAGAAATCGGCTCCAAGTTTATCCAGGTCCAGCGGGATCTGTCCAGCGCTATGCGCACCATCAATGATCGTCAAAATCCCTTCCCGACGCGCCCGGTCGCAAACCTCGGCAACCGGGAAAATAACAGCACTCGGGCTGGTAATCTGGCTGATAAAGATCACCTTTGTATGTGGCGTCACACCTTCCCATAACATATCCACAAAAGCACCAGCGTTTAATAATGGCAAGGGAATGTGGTGGTTGATATATTTGAACCCTTTTTCCTTGGCTAGAAATCGCCAGGTCCGATCAAGGGCACCATACTCATGATCTGTTGATAAAACTTCATCACCAATTTCCAGGTTTAATGAATGGGCAACTATATTTAGGCCAACGGTTACGTTGGTAACAAAAACAATGTTATTCTCATGTGTCCCAACAAATTTTGCCAACTCATTCCGGGCATGGCGCATCAATTCATCGTGGCGCCGGCCAAGGAATTCAACCGGTTGGCTTTCCAACTCCAATTGCCAGCGCTGGTAGGATTCAAATACAGGTTTGGGTGTTGCGCCGAAAGAGCCATGATTTAGAAATATGACATTTGGATCAAGAAGGAAATACTTTTCGAGATCATTCATTTGGTTGTTTTCCTCACATCCTGGTGAACTATTTTTCACCAGGATTGAACTTGATCCGGCTTAATAAATCACCGACCAGGATCAACAATAAACTCCCGATCGTTCCCATGCCGGCGTTCAATATTCCAATGGATCCAAAAGACCAGCCCAAACTCCAGCCCAGTGTATCTCCCAACCAGAATCCGGCCCATGATAAAACCATAAAGAGCAGGAGTTTTCGGGTTGATCCGCCTCGTATGAGATGATATGCGGCTGCGTAGAGTGTGGAAAGTAGAACACCGAATACTATTGTTGGAATGGGCATGAGAACTCCTATTTTGTATTGGTTATTAGTCCGCCGCCAATGACGATATCGCCGTCATAAAATACAGCAGCCTGTCCCCTGGTGATATCACGCTGCGGGGATTCAAATGAGACTTTGACGCTGTTTGCTGCTTTATCTGGCGTAACGGTTGCCTGGGCGGGTATTGCCGTGTATCGAGTTTTAACCATGGCTTGAAAAGGCTTATCAGGCACTATCCCGCAAGTCCAATTAACGCTGGTTGCGATCAACTCGTTTAGGCCAAGTTCGTCGATGGTACCAACGACCAATATGTTCGACTCCGAATTCTTATCGAGCACATAAAGCGGTTCAGTGGAGGTAAGGCCGAGTCCTTTACGTTGACCAATCGTATAATTTGGGAGACCGGAGTGCTGTCCTAGCACTAACCCTTCGCGATTTACAATATAACCCGGTATGAGAATTCCCTGCGCATTGCGTTTTAAGAATTCGCGATAATCCTCACCTGCCAGAAAACATAGATCCTGGCTGTCGGGGCGCTTTGCTACAGAAAGACCTATTGATTCCGCCATCTCGCGGATATCTGATTTAGGATAATTGCCGATTGGAAAGATTGCTTTAACCAATTTATCCTGCGTCATTACATGTAAAACGTAAGATTGATCCTTCGCTGGGTCGACTCCTTTTAATAAGAGTTGGCGACCATCAACCAATTCTTGTTTTCGAACATGATGTCCGGTAGACATGAGGTCTGCACCGAAGGCCAGGGCATGATTAAATAAAAATTCCCAACGGATATGACGATTGCATTCCAGGCAAGGATTCGGTGTCTGACCGCTTCCATATCCCTCAATAAAATATGGAATGATCGTTTTGAAGAAGATATCCTTTGCATCGATCACATAAAAAGGTATATCAAGCCTGGCTGCAACACGCCTGGCATGTGCCATCGCATCAGGTGTGCAGCAGCGGTTGGAATTTTCCTTGCCAGGTTCGCTCCAAAGCCTGAGCATCATTCCAATCACTTCATATCCCTGCTGCTTTAGCAGCGCGGCTGCAACCGAACTGTCCACACCGCCGGACATAGCCACTACAACCTTAGTCATGGTTTTTCGCCATGGTCATCATAGTTGCCTGCATTACAGCCACAAGTTTATCGTGTCCATTTCCCTTTGCAAAAAATTCCCCTGAGCAAACTGTGATATTCCTGCCAGCTTTTATCACGCGACCGATTCCAAGGAATTTTTCGCCAACTGCAGGAGAAAGAAAATTCACCTTATATTCAATGCTGAGCACACCATTTTCGGGCGCCATCAGGCTGGATGCAGCAGCCCCGCAGGCGCTATCGATTACCGTGGTGATGATCCCGGCATGAATGTAACCATTTTGCTGGGTGAGAAGGGTATTGAACGGGAACTCAATATGCACTTCGCCCGGAAGAACCTTTAACAGGCTGGCGCCGATGAATTTCATAACCTTTTGACGTTCGAAACTCGAGCGGACGCGAGTTTCGAAGCCTGGATCCAACGATTGGTAGATTTGCATGGAATTAATTCCGCCGCAGCTCGCGTGCTTGTTGTACAAGAACCGGCAGCGCATCCAGGAATTTTACAACATGTGATGAACTGGTACCGCTGCCCAGAGTAATCCTTAATGATCCCAGACCCCACTCCCTCGAAAGACCGATAGCCGACATCACTTCGCTCGGTTCAGAATTGCCCGTTTTACAGGCGGATCCGGAAGAACAGGCAAAACCTGCCGCGTCCAGCAAGGTTAATAGCAGGTTTCCATCCACTCCCTTGAAAACAAAGCTCGCATGCTGCGGTAATCGCTCTTCAAGATTTCCGGTCAACTTTGATTCTGGTATTTGTTCAAGGACAGTCCCAATGATCTGGTCCCGGAGCGGTTTGACATGATTGGTGCGTGCAACTCGCTCTTTGTCTACCAATCGCAATGCCTCTGCAAAACCGACAATATATGGCACATTTTGGGTGCCGGCGCGATTGCCAAACTCCTGCCCACCACCGGTTTGCACTGGAACCAGGCCTTTTCCCCTCCGCGCATACAAAACACCCACACCCTTTGGACCATAGAATTTATGGCCTCCAAGCGAGAGAAAATCCACACCCAAATCCTGCACATCAATTCGCAGGTAAGCAGCCGCCTGGACTGCATCTGTGTGGAATAAGACTCCTTTTCGACGACATATCGCCGCAATCTCACGGATTGGATTGATAGTACCGATTTCATTATTGGCATACATCACCGAAACCAGGGCGGTTCCATCGCAGATGGATTCTTCAATGCTTTCAGCCGTGACCATGCCAAATTCATTAAGCGCCAGCCACTCAACCTTGAAACCATAATATTTCTCCAGCTGCTCGGCAGTCTTGGTTACAGCAGGATGCTCCGCTTTGGAGGTAACAATCCACCCGGAACCTTTCCGCTCGCGCTGGGCCAAAGCTGCGCCACGTAAAGCCAGGTTGTCGGATTCAGAACCACAAGAAGTGAAGATAACTTCATCTGGTTGGCAGTTCAACACAGAAGCGACGATCTCACGAGCAGAATCTACGGCAGCTTCAGCCTGTTGTCCGTAAAAATGTACTGAAGATGGATTTCCAAATTTTTCGCTAAAATATGGCAGCATGACATCCAGGACACGGCTGTCGAGCGGGGTGGTAGCGGCATAGTCCAAGTATATGGTTCCCATTTTTCACCTATCGCATGATTATACCTGTGGTTTCTACACTATAATATCAACCAATGGACTCATTTTTTGCCGTTACCGCCCCAGGACTTAGTTTGTTCACCGCCCAGGAGTTGCGTCAACTCGGTTTTTCCCCCCTGGTCGAACCTGGAGGTGTAAGTTTCAAGACTGACCTGGACGGACTCTACCAGTCAAATTTACACCTGCGCACCGCCAACCGCATTCTGGCGAGGCTTGGCCAGTTTTTTTATGCCACCAACTTTGCCGAATTACGCGACAAAGCCAGCAGGTTACCCTGGGAACGGTTCATAAACCCCGGTCAGCAAGTGGATATCCGCGTAACCTGCCACAAATCAAAACTAATGCATACTGATGCAGTTGCAGAAAGGATTGCCGGTGCTATATACGATCGTCTCGAAAAAGAATCACCCTATGCAAAGCCGGCGGATGAAGAATCGCCCAGCACTGCACAGTTGATCGTGGTACGCCTGATCAAGGATCAAGTTACAGTAAGCATTGATTCATCGGGGGAATTGCTGTACAAGCGCGGTTATCGTCAGGCCGTAGCCAGGGCGCCATTGCGGGAGACGCTGGCGGCCGGGGTCTTGATTGCGTCTGGCTGGGACACTAAATCTCCCTTGATCGATCCTTTTTGCGGTTCCGGTACGATCTGCATTGAGGCTGCGCTAATGGCGAAAGCGATTCCGCCCGGATCCAATCGCAGCTTTGCCTTTATGGGTTGGCCCGGATACTCGGAAGCTAGGTGGAAAGCCCTGGGGGACACGCATCCCATGGATAATAAAGAAATATCGATTTCCGGTTCCGACAGGGATGCAGGCGCCATAAAGATGTCATACGAAAACGCAGCTCGCGCCGGTGTGGAAAAAGAAATATCCTTTGCCTGTCATGCCGTATCTGCGATCACAGCCCCTGTCCAGTTGGGATGGGTGGTAACCAACCCTCCATACGGGTTGCGCGTTAGCGAAGGTAAGGATCTCCGTAATCTGTATGCTCAATTTGGTAATGTCTTACGAACACAATTTCATGGTTGGAAAGTGGCCATCTTATGCAATGACCCAATTCTATTAGGGCATACAGGCTTGAAGTTGGATACATCAATTTCACTGATCAATGGCGGTGTGAACGTCAGGCTCGGAACCGGTCAGGTCAACTAGTGCTGGGTGCCTCTGGGTGGCATCGTCCCAAGGAGAACGAATATGAGTAAAGTTGTTGTCATCACTGGCGCAAGCACCGGTATTGGTGCCGTCTTGGCAAAAATGTTGGCTGCCCGCGGAGATAACCTGATGCTGGCTGCCCGCAGCGCCAGGGAACTTGGTCAGTTGGCTCGGACTCTCGGGCGGGACACGTTTCCATTCACAACAGATGTTACCCGTCGCCAGGATGTAAACCGGCTGAGGGATGAAGCATTGCGAACATTCGACCATGTCGATGTATGGATAAATAATGTGGGCCGCGGCATCTCCCGCAATGTGCTGGACCTGACGGATGGTGACATCGATGAAATGATGGCGATAAATGTAAAATCTGCACTATATGGAATGCAGGCTATCCTCCCTCATTTTATGGAACGAAAGCAAGGACACCTGATCAATGTTTCATCGATGTTAAGCCGGATACCTTTTGCCAGCAATCGATCAGCCTATAATGCCGCCAAAAGCGCATTGAATTCCCTGACAGCCAATCTCAGGATGGATCTTCGCAAGGAATACCCCAATATTCATGTTTCCCTGGTCATACCCGGTCCCGTAACCACGGATTTTGATGGTCACGCCTTGCATTCACCGGCAAATGCTGTGCCAATCCCTTCTGCTCAGACACCGGAAGCAGTTGCACTCGCGATGATGGATCTGATCGATCACCCACGCGCAGAAATTTATACCAACCCAACAGTCCATTTGGATCAGGTTATTCGTTATTATAGCGACATTGAATCGTTCGAAGAGAATTTTCGGAGATAAAAATCGGAATTAAATAAAACACATTGCGCAATTTGAAAGCGCAATGTGTTTTTTAAGGAGGAAGATTTCGGATTTAGTTGGGGTAAACAATTCGCAGACCGGCGTCAGACAGGGCTTCGATTAACACATCCCTTTTTTCTTGGATCACAATTTTTTCGCCAGATTCAAGCATGTAATCGTGGAGATCTTCGGATTGTGTTACCCACAAAATGCCCTTCTCACACACAACTGTGGTACCGGGCTTAATATTTTGAGCTTGAAGAAAACTTCGCCTGTGAAGTTCAAGAGTGGAAATGGTGGGATGCTTATGGTTGAGTATCATATAATTCTCCGTATGCCTGTTTGATAGCTTATATTATCCCCTCAAATAAAAATAAGTACAGATGCAATAATTGAACATTGTAACCGTAACAATTTAGATTATGGTAAACTGTTATGGTCGTTAAGATATGAAACTGTGTTTATTATTCTTCCCGGAGGCGCTGTGACTCAAATTGATTCACCTGTAAAAAATGATATGTACATCTATGAACAGATCGCAGGCGATATCATTAAGCTTATCGAACACGGTACCTACCGGGTGGGTGAAAGAATCCCATCTGTCCGGCAGATGAGTTTACAGGCGGGAGTAAGTGTTAGCTCTGTACTCCAGGCATACATGTTGCTGGAAAACATGGGGCTGATTGAAGCGCGCCCTCAATCAGGCTATTATGTGCTTTCTTCAAAAAACAATGTTTTCCCGGAACCCGAAATATCCTCCCCGAGCCTGGATCCCAGCCACGTCAACCTGCACGACTTGATGATGATGGCGATGCGTGATTCGCTAAATACCAATCTTGTGCAGCTTGGGGCAGCCATGCCGAATCTGGAATTATTACCAACCGAACGCATCAACCGCATACTCTCCAGTCTGGCGCGCAGTTCGAGCAAGACAACCCACGGCTATGAATTACCACCCGGGTTGGAAAGTTTACGGATACAGATAGCAAAAAGGGCAGTCAACAGCGGGTGCCAATTGTCCCCAAACGATATCGTCATTACTTCAGGTGGTGTGGAAGGGATCGATCTTTGCCTGCATGCCGTTTGCAACCCTGGGGATATCGTCGCAATTGAATCGCCAATGTACTTTGGCACATTGCAAATCTTGGAGGTGCACGGTTTGCGCGCCCTTGAAATCCCCACCAATCCAAGGGATGGAATAAGCCTGAGTGCTCTGAAATTTGCCATTGAACATAATCCGATCAAGGCAGTTTTGACAATTGCAAACTTTAACAATCCGCTCGGTAGTTACATGCCGGATGAAAAGAAGAAGGAGTTGGTGGAACTTCTGGCACATTATGACATTCCCCTTATTGACAATGATGTATCGGGAGAGATTTTTTTTACCGAAAAAAGACCTTCGGTAACAATAGCCTTCGATCACAAAGGATTAGTGATGTTGTGCTCATCCTTTTCCAAGGATATAAGCCCATCCCTTAGGGTTGGCTGGGTGGTGCCAGGTCGTTTCAAAAACACAATTGAGTGGTTAAAATTCACCACCAGTGTGGCAACTGCAACACTCCCGCAAATGGCTATTGCGCAATTTCTGGAAAGCGGCGGTTATGACCACCAGTTACGCCGTATTAGGCGCGAATATTCCAACAATGTAACCTACCTTTCTCAGGCAGTTACACGGTTATTTCCGCCCGGGACCCGCGTGACGCGCCCCTCGGGAGGCTTTGTATTATGGGTCCAGCTGCCCGCTCTGGTCGATTCACTCGAACTTTATGCCCTGGCGCTGAAGAATAAAATTACCATTACACCGGGCTACCTGTTTTCCCCCACCAACCAGTTCTCCAATTTTATTCGCCTCAATGCTGCAGCCTGGACATATCCAATCGAGCGCGCTGTTCACCGGTTGGCAGACCTGGTTGTTCAACTTGCTCAAGACCATAAAGATCAAGATTAATTGGAAGATCTCGCCCGTAATAAACCAATTTCAGTGATGATCCAATCCATAGCCACATCATTTTCATTGATCGGAAGCGATTCGAATAACAATTTGCTATAAACGATCCCGGCGCTAATTCCTTGAAATTCCCGCAAAAACCTGTCGTAATATCCACCGCCATACCCCAGCCGCCAGCCATGTTGATCAAAAGCGAGCCCGGGGACTAACGCCAGTTCCACATCGATTGGCGCGATTACTGGTAGATCTGGTGCAGGCTCAGCCATGCCAAATGCATGAGTTACCATGCGTTCCGGAATGTATGGATGGAATTGCATCTGTCGATCATCTCCTGGCACGATCCGGGGAAGAACCCAGGTCTTTTCGCGATGATCTCTCATAATTTTCTGTAAATCAACCTCAGCTTTTATCGGCATATAAGCCAGGATGATTTTTGAGTAATGAAAAACATCCCACTTGGTGATGTGATCACAGATCGCCTGGCTGGCAAGCTGGCAGGTATTTTCTCCAAGCGCCTGGCGAAGAACCCGGCATTCCTTTCGGATCGCTTTTTTCTGTAGTGAGACTGGCTGGTCCATTGGTTTTTATTCCTCGTAACTCGAATAATATTATGCCAAATTAAAGGCAAGAATCCACAAGTAAAAAGGGACACGGATATTTTTTGTGATTTCTATTCTGATATAATCCCAAAGTTATCATTAATTCAGGGAGAAATTTCATGGCTTTCAAGATCAAGTTCGGCACGGACGGCTGGCGAGGGGTTATAGCGGAAGATTACACCTTTGACAATGTGCGTCGAGCATCGCAGGGTTTTGCAACTTACATGCTGGCCAAAGGAAAAGCTGGACAATCGGTGGTGATTGGACACGACAAGCGCTTCGCGTCGGAAAATTTCGCTGTCGCTGCGGCAGAAGTGTTGGCAGGTAATGGGCTCAAGGTATTCCTGACGGAAGGCGCAACCCCTACCCCGGTAATTGCTTATTCTACCGTAAATAAAAAAGCCTGCGGCGCTATCAATATCACCGCAAGTCACAACCCACCCTCAGATAATGGATTCAAAGTGCGGAATGAAACCGGCGGGGCAATTGACCCGGAAGGACTTGAAGAGATAGAATCCGGTATCCCGGATACTGTAGAGGATGTAATACGCATTAGCTACGCGCAGGCAGAGAAGGACGGGTTGATAACCAGGTTTGATCCCTCCCCGGCATATATTGAGCATGTCCAAAAATTAATCGACCTGCAGCCCATAAAAGATGCTGGGCTGACAGTCATGGTGGATACGATGTGGGGCAATGGCGCCGGGTGGTTTCCAAAATTTCTTGCCGGTGGGAAAACAAGGGTAATTGAAATTCACAATGAGCGGAATCCAGCCTTTCCAGAAATGAAGCGCCCAGAACCCATCCCGCCCAATATAAATGTCGGGTTAAAGGCAACCCTGGATAACGCTGCGGATATTTTATTGATCACGGATGGCGATGCCGACCGGCTTGGCGTTGGTGATGAGAATGGCAAATTTGTCAACCAACTTCGCGTTTTTGGACTCCTGGCATATTACTTGCTCGAATTACGCGGGTTGCGCGGTGATATTGTAAAAACACTGTCAACAACTGGAATGCTGAATATTCTTGGAAAAAAATATGATGTGCCGGTTCATGAGACCGGTGTTGGTTTCAAATATGTTGCGCCGAAAATGACGGAAACGGACGCATTGATCGGTGGCGAGGAAAGCGGTGGCTATGCTTTCAGGGGAAATGTGCCAGAACGCGATGGAATTCTCGCGGGACTGTACATGCTCGATTTTATGGTTCGCACCGGCAAGAAACCGACGGAACTGCTCAGTCTGTTATTTGAAAAAGTCGGTGGTGAATTCTTTTATGATCGAATTGACAGCGGGTTTAGCGGAAACCGAAAAGACCGCGAAAAAATGATCCTGACCGCCAATCCCATCACCATTGGCGGTCTCAAAGTCACCAGCCTGGTTACGATTGATGGCTTCCAATTCAGGCTTGAAGATGGAGGCTGGCTGCTCATCCGTTTTAGTGGGACAGAGCCGATTCTAAGGGTTTATTGCGAAACCCGTCATGGCGATAAAGTCCAGCTGATTTTAAAAGATGGTCTTAAAATAGCAGGCATAAAATAAGCTGAACATACTCAATATTCACTGCTGCCCTCCAACTGCGAATATATTCAGTGTCAGCAGGTGTGCAAACTGATTTTAAGAAATTAAGCTGTTCCATTCCACCGCTTGCGGAGAGTGCCCATGACTGAAGAAAAAAGACCCCTCAATTTTGCAATTATCGGAGTTGGCGGTTATATTGCCCCGCGCCACCTGAAGGCAATTCGTGATACCGGCAACCGTCTGGTTGCAGCGACAGATCCAAAGGATTCTGTCGGCCTTCTCGATCAGTTTTCATTCGATGTAAAATTTTTCACTGAAATCGAGCGATTTGACAGGCATCTCGAAAAATTACGGAGAGTTGGCCAGGCAGAACAAGTAAATTATGTCTCCATTTGTTCACCAAATTATTTACACGATTCGCACTGCCGGCTAGCCCTCAGGGTCGGAGCGGATGCCATCTGTGAAAAACCGCTCGTGATCAATCCATGGAATCTGGATGCACTGGAAGAAATCGAAGAAGAAACGCACCGTAAGGTGAACACCATCCTCCAACTAAGAGTTCATCCTGAACTGGTAAAACTAAAGGCACAATTGGATCAGGAACCACCCGACACTATCCATGATGTGACCCTCACATATATAACCAGCCGGGGAAATTGGTATCACGTTTCCTGGAAGGGACAGGAAGAAAAATCAGGTGGTGTTGCAACCAACATCGGGATCCACCTGTTTGACCTCTTGATTTGGTTGTTCGGCCCCGTGGCAGAAACCAGGGTGTATCATTCCGATACGGAGCGCATGAGCGGCATGCTCAGGCTTGAGAGGGCCAGAGTACGCTGGTTCCTTTCCGTGAACAATAACGATCTTCCGCTCGCAGTGAAACAAAATCATAAGACCACCTTCAGAAGTATCCTGGTCGATGGGCAGGAAGTAGAATTTTCCGAAGGTTTTACCGATTTACACACCCGTGTTTATGAAAGAACGTTAAGTGGGCAGGGCTTTGGAATTTGCGATGCGCGCCCTTCCATTGAGCTAACTCAGCGGATCAGACAATCACAGATTTCCACACTTGACGAAATGGCTCATCCATATTTGAAAAAGGGGTAACCTATGCCGGACGGATCGTTTTTTGTGCACCCTTCAAGCTACGTGGACCAACCGTGTGAAATCGGCACCGGCACACGTATCTGGCATTTTTGCCACATCATGACCGGTGCCAAAATTGGGAATGGATGTTCGCTTGGCCAAAATGTGATGGTCGCATCCAATGTGTTGGTGGGAAATAATGTCAAAATCCAAAATAATGTATCCCTGTATACCGGGGTACTAATTGAGGATGATGTATTTCTCGGACCATCCTGTGTGTTCACAAATGTAGTAAACCCACGTTCGCAAATCAATCGCAAATCTGAATATAAGCAGACCGTCGTAAAACGCGGTGCAACAATCGGAGCCAACGCAACCATCATATGTGGCGCAACGATCGGTCGCTATGCATTTATCGGCGCCGGCGCAGTGGTGCGGGGCGATGTAAAAGATTATGCCCTAATGCTGGGCGTTCCTGCTGTTCAAAAAGGCTGGATGAGCCGCCATGGTGCCAGGCTTTCCGCCCCTGATCGAAATGGAATCCTGCTCTGCCCATACACCGGTTGGCGTTATCAAGAAGTGCTGGGCCAGCTTAAATGCATTGATTTTGATGAAGAGAAGACATTACCATCCGAGGAACAATAATATGACTGAACTTGATATTCCCATCCTGGATCTTAAAACCCAGTATGCTGGCATTCGCGAAGAAATCCATACAGCAATCGATAGGGTGATGGAATCCCAGCATTTTATTTTAGGTCCTGAAGTCGAAGCATTGGAAAAAGAAATCGCAGCTTATTCAGGATGCAAGTTTGGTATTGGCGTTTCATCAGGTACAGATGCGCTGTTGGTATCGCTGATGGCGATTGGTATAAAACCGGGTGATGAAGTCCTGACTTCGCCATATTCTTTTTTTGCAACCGCGGGAGCAGTTGTGCGTTTGGGAGCTCATCCAGTCTTTGTGGATGTCGATCTCGATACTCTGAATATCAATCCTCACCTGATTGAAGAAAAAATCACCGCGAAAACAAAAGCGATCCTACCGGTCCACCTGGCAGGCAGAGTGGCGGAGATGGATCCGATCATGGAAATAGCCCGGGTTCACAAATTGCACGTTATCGAAGATGCATGCCAGGCCCTTGGGTCGGAATATAATGGCAAACGCGCCGGTTCACTCGGACACCTGGGCTGTTTTTCATTCTTCCCATCGAAGAACCTGGGTGGCGCGGGTGACAGCGGTATGGTCGTGAGCAATGATCCTGAACTGGCTGATCGTACCTCCCTTTTGAGGAATCACGGGCACCGGCCAAAGTATCACAACAAGGTGGTTGGTGGAAATTTCCGAATGGATGCAATCCAGGCTGCCATCTTAAGGGCGAAATTCCCATATCTTGAGAAATGGACTGAATCACGCAGACAGAATGCTGGCATATACCGGAAATTGTTTATCGAAAATGTTCTGGCAAATGAAGCGCTCGACCAGCGCAATACAATGCCGGTGATCCTACCCTCTGAATCAAATAACAGCAGGCATATATTTCATCTTTACCAGATTCGCGCCAGGCATCGGGATGCATTGATGGAATATCTCAAACAACACGGTATTGGCAGCGAGATATATTACCCTGTCGCGCTTCACCTGCAGGAATGCTTCGCTGGTATGGGTTACGCGGCAGGAGACTGCCCGAATGCCGAGCGCCTGACCAATGAGACCCTGGCATTACCTATTTACCCTGAATTAACTTTTGAAAAATTGGAAAAAATTGTCCAAACGATTGCTCATTTTTACAAAGGCTTTAAGTCGGAATAAAAAACAACCTGGCCAAACCCAAAACATTCTTCATTTCAATTTGCCGAATTATTGGTTTCCTTGACCTCGTTAATATTGAAATTTCCTTAACCAATCCGGCAATTTGAATATTTTTAAAAATACCAACACGCCTTGAGATTGATTATTAATTCTTTGCAAGGCCCGCTGGTATTAATTATTCCAATAAAATTTTTCTACCAAATCCCGGTATTTCTAATCCACCGGAACTGCTGCATTCCGAAATCTCTTTTTTTCCAGTAATAATCGAATGCGGGCATGCTTTTCGCGAGTAAGTGGGTAAAACCAGGCCATCCCCACCGCACTAAACAACAGGATTGCCCCAAGTGGTCCGATCAAAAATCGAATAGCCTGTAACGCCGATTCGGGTTGCGAGAACTGCGTGGCACCAATGGGCGGAGATTGATAACCAAACCAACCAAGTGCTTGCAAGGCAATAAAAATCGCCAGAGCGCCGGTCATTTTGCGAACAAAATTTTTAACTCCATAAAAAACGCCTTCGCGCCGACGACCCGTCCGCAGCTCATCCCATTCAATCACATCCGGGAATATGGCATCAGGTAAAACGTGTGCCGTTGATACGCTTATTCCAGCCATGACAGCCAAAATCAGTATCAATGTGATTTGGCCTGGCTGGATCGAAAAGATCAGCAACTGCACCACTGCCCAAAACGTCATTCCAATAATATATGCCTTTTGTTTCCCCAATTTACGGGCCAGCCACACCCAGAATGGTAGCACGATCACCGATGTCACCAGCAGGCAAGCAAATACAGCCGAGCCAATGGGCAGGCCAATTGCCTTTTGCAGCAAATTCCCCCTTGATATCCAATATGTCAGGAAAAAAGGTAACACAAGGGCAACAAGGTCAAAAGTGATCCAGTTCAACATATACAGTCCGGTCGCGAACCTGAAAGGCACGTTTGCCCACGACATGCGCAATGTGCTGACAAAAGATATTTGCTGTTCAGCAGTATCAGCAGTATTGTTTCGTTCTTTTACCACTGCGAAAATAATAAAAAACGGGACAACCGCTAATCCACCAAACAGGGTCGAGACAATAAAATATCCCTGCTGCTGGCTTGCGCCTGCAGCCAGGGCAGCAGTCACAATGGCGGGTGCTGCAACGGCGGTGGCGAGAGACGCCAGGAGGTTGAAAAACATTCTATAACCGGTGAGGCTTGTACGCTCATCATAATCGGATGTAATTTCAGGTGTGAGGGAATAGAATGGGATTGATACAAGGGTTTGCAGCGTATCGCTCAGCATAAAAGTGAAGCATACCGTGGCAGCCAGCAGGTATTGGTTTTGGAAAGAGGGCGCCCACCATAATGCGACAAAACTTAATCCAAAAGGGATGGTAAAAAGCAGCAGGAAGGGTCTGCGACGGCCCCAACGGGAGCGCACTTTATCACTCAATGATCCAACGATCGGATCGTTTATTGCGTCCCAGATGATGCCTATCAAGGCAGCGAAGGAAGCCAGTCGTGGCTCCAACCCAACAACATCTGTCAGGAATATGGCATAAAAAACCTGCCTGAGCGTGCCAAAGCTGGCCAGACTCCAATCCCCACTGCCATATGCCAATTTAACCCAAAAAGATAGAGCCCCATCCCTGGATGTTGCGGTCATGTCGCCTCCTTACGGCTTTTGCAAAAAAAAAGATCGTGTTCACTGCCATGCTTGCAGCCCTCCCGAACCACAAGCCTGTTTGATTATCCCTTGTATTTTGTCAGACCATCCAATAAGTCCAACACCATTTCCTTAAGATCGCCTCGGTTGGGCAATGATCCAATCAACCCATACATGGGTGCCATTTTCCCTGGCAGATTCTCCCCACCACCGATGACAGCAGATGCCTTTTCCATCAATCTTGTCACCCAACGTTCAGGCAATATCCTAGCTAAAATATTAGCCGTCTTAATCAACCAGGCGTTGGCAGTTTTTTCGAAACCAGGTCGCCTTACCGTATCAGCAGATTCCGCCAGATCCTTTAAGAACTCGTCAACAACTCCAATATGACCGTACTGGACGGTCATGTGCAAAGTGGCCGGGAATTGTTGCCGGTCCAGATGCCAGTTACGCAATGTAAGTTCATCTGCCAATGCGTACACATCCAGCCCATCTGAGCCAATCGCAAATATACTCATTTCCGGATCACTGATAACTTTTATTCCATCCACTGCATTGACACCCGCTCGCAACCTGGTTACCGCTTGCATCACTTGTTCTGTTAAATCCATATACCCGCTCTCGCCAAGGTAGTTCATCACAGCCCAGGCTGCTGCGATCGGTCCACCTGGACGTGTGCCACCCATGGCGGGCGAGGGGTAGATTCCCCCGGGCCAATCTGCATAAACAAACATTTGGTGGCGGCGCAGTTGTGATGTTTTGTATAGGATGACCGATGCGCCTTTGGCAGCATACCCATACTTATGCAGATCTGCGGAAATTGATGTCACTCCCGGTACCGAGAAGTCGAAGTCTGGAATTGGGTAACCAAGTTTTCTTACAAAAGGCAGCATGAAACCACCAACGCAGGCATCTGTATGGAAGAGAATTTGATTTTCCAGGGCAATGGCTGCCAATTCACGGATCGGATCAACCACTCCGTGTGGGTATGCCGGGGCTGAGCCAATCATCAGGATGGTATTTGGGGTAACAGCGTTACGAGCTGCATCCACGTCCGCCCGGTAATCATCCCGCACTCGTATGTGGACTGTTTTAACGCCGAAATATTCGCTGGCTTTTTCGAAGGCTGGATGACCGGTGACGGGCAGGATCAT
>Ga0172368_10001567_pt1 | contig 31088 bp, 18 predicted proteins | sample Lak11m_FD_114540 | JGI IMG/M metagenome (GOLD analysis project Ga0172368, IMG submission 114540) | Freshwater microbial communities from Kabuno Bay, South-Kivu, Congo - kab_022012_11m | ecosystem: Environmental > Aquatic > Freshwater > Lake | place: Democratic Republic of the Congo: South-Kivu...
ATCTTGGCGGAGCCCCGACGCATGCACGCCCGGAACGGCGCCGCACGCGACGCAGGTCGCGTCCGTCGTGGTCTTCGGCGGGCACCCGCCCGATGCGGCGCCGGCTCCCGACAGCGGGGCCTGCCGGTTCCTCGACGTGGCACTCGGCCTTGAACCGGGCCTGAATCCGAGGACGCCCTACTTCAACGAGCACACGATCGCGGATGCGCTAACCGGCGCCGCGGGCGCCTACCCGGATGTTCGGGTCTTCAACCTCAGCCTTCAGACGCCCCAGCCGCTGGAGCAGATGAACGAGGTCAAGCGCAGAGAGCACTTGTTGCACGTGCAGGACTTCGACAACTTCCTCTTCCTGCACGACGCCATCGGCGTAGTCGCGGCCGGCAACTCGCCACCGGGGCTGGTACCCCGCACTCCGTACCCCGGCCATCTTGACCAGCCGGAGTGGCGCCTCGGTGCGTGGGCTTGCTCCTACAACGCGCTGACCTGCGGTGCGTCGGCAGGGGTCGTCACACCGGATGCAGTCGCGCGGGAGGCCGACTGGCCGAGTCCGTTCACCCGCATCGGCCCCGGCATGAACGGGTCGCCGGTGCCGGATCTGTCCGCCCACGGCGGCAACTGCGAGGCGGACTACCGCACCAAGCCGCTCATCGGAGTCGCGACGTGCAGTGTCGATGGCCTGTGGGAAGACGACTCCGGCACGTCGTTCGCCGCGCCGCAGGTCGCGCGGGAGGCCGCGCTGATTCTCCAGCGCCTCCAGCCGTTCTGCGCCGCCGGGACGCGTCCGTACGCCGCGACCGCAAAGGCGCTCATGGAGCTCACGGCACAGCGGCCGGCAGGCTTCCCGCCGGACGTGCGGGCTCTTGCCGATCGGACGCTCGGTCACGGTCGGACGTCGGCATCCGTAGTGTCCCGGCCGCCCCCGGAGACTGCGATACTGCTGTGGCAGGGGAGCCTGACGGCACCCCGCGTCGCCGCGCGCGTGGGCATTCCGATTCCCTTCGGGTGGCTGAAGCAGGCAGAACGTCCGCTGCTGCGACTCGTCTGCGCGTGGAACGGGCCGGTCTTCGAGGGTGCCGCGGGCCTCTGGGGTTGTCGGGCGGTCTCGATCCACCTCCGCCCCGGCCTCGACGCCCATGCAGTCCACGCAAGACGCACTCCGGCGGTGGGCAGCTATCCGTTGATCGACCGGACGTGGGACCTGTCGGACACGCGCGAGCTTCACGGCGACGGCGAGCCGTGGATCCTGGAGATCGCCTACGAGCAGGTCGCCGAGTACCATCCCGCCTTGCAGGTGGCCGACGAGCAGCGCGTGGCCTTCGCGGCCGAACTGTCCGATGGCGCGGAGGCGCCGCTGGCGCCGCAGCCGATCCTCGCCGCACTGCCGGTCTCCAGCACGATGGTGCGGCTGAGCGCGGCCTCGCCCGTGCCAGTGCCCGTGCCCATCCGGAGACGGGGGTAGTCCATGTCGCCGCCGACCGGGTCCAACGATTTGCCCGAGAGGGCCGCACGATGATCCCGCGCGAGTGCCGCCGCCTGGCGGAAGTGGACTTCCCCATCGGCGTGGTGTCGAAGCACTCGGTGCGCGAGAAGTCCATTCGGCACGGGCACCCGAGCACGCTGCACCTGTGGTGGGCACGCCGGCCGCTCGCCGCCTGCCGGTCGATGCTCCTCGCGCTGCTGCTGCCGGACCCGTGCGACGTCGCGTGCCCGGCCGATTTCAAGACGAAGGCGCGCACGGCGCTCGCCGGATTCTACCGGCTCGGCGCAGGCGACGAGGCGCTGCGGGCCGCGCTGCTGAGGTTCGTCGGCGAGGTGGCGAACTGGGACGTGGCGGGCGACAAGAAGTGGATCGAAATGGCGCGCGCCCTGGTCCGCGCCGCGCACGACGAGGGCGACCCGCCGCTGGTCGTGGACCCGTTCGCGGGTGGCGGGGCCATTCCGCTGGAGGCCCTGCGGCTGGGCTGCGACGCGTTCGCCTCGGACCTGAACCCCGTAGCGTGCCTCATCCTCAAGACGATGCTGGAGGACATCCCGCGTCACGGGCCGGGGCTCGCCGACGAGGTGCGCAAGGCCGGCGCCGAGATCAAGGCCGCCGCCGAGAAGGAACTCGCGCAGTTCTACCCGCCGGATCCGGACGGCTCCCGGCCCATCGCCTACCTGTGGGCTCGCACCGTGCGCTGTGAGCAGGCCGGGTGCGGCGCGGAGATTCCGCTGGTGCGGTCGCTGTGGCTCTGCAAGAAGGCCAACCGGCGGCGGGCGCTCCGGCCGATCGCGACGCGACAACCCGGCGAGCTGCCTTCCATCGGCATCGAGATCATCTCGCCAGCCCGCGAGAGCGACGTGCCGCGCGGCACTGTGGATCACGCACGGGCAACCTGCGTAGCCTGTGGCACCGTCGTGCCGCCGGACCGCGTTCGGGCGCAGCTCCGCGAGCAGCAAGGCGGAGCGGAGGTCGTGCTCGATTCGAACGGCCAGCGGAAGGGCGGCGCGCGACTTGTCGCCGTGGTCACGCTCAATGCCGGGTTCGAAGGACGGCAGTACCGCGCTGCCGGGGAACGCGACTACGCTCCACTTCGGCGGGCCTGTGCGGCTCTCGGACGCTTGGCCTCGGACAAGCTTGAAAACGGCCTGCCACTGGTGCCCACCGAGGAAGTCGTCCAGACACGGATGGCGAAGAATTCGCCCTTCCGCTTCCACCTTTACGGCTGCCTCACCTTCGGAAACCTCTGCACTGCCCGGCAGAAGCTGGGGCTTCTCGCGCTGGCTCGCCTCATCCGCGCGGCGCAGGTCGGCGACGCGACCAAGGCACTGCTCGGCCTTGCGTTCGACAAGGTGGCGAGCCGAAGCTCGTCCCTGAGCAGTTGGAGATACCAGGCCGACCAGGAGAAGGTCGAGCACATGTTCGTCCGGCAGGCGCTTTCGCTGGAATGGGACTTCGCCGAGTCCGTCCCGCTGTCGGAATCCACGGGCAGCTTCTCCGATGGAATCGAGGTCGTGGCGAAGGCGGTGGAAAAGGCGGAGCGTGCCTTCGACAGGCGCGGCGAGTCGGCGCAGGCGGACGCCGCGCAGTCTCCTCTGGCCGCCGGCTCCTCCTCGGTCTGGTTCTCGGACCCGCCGTACTACGACGCGGTGCCGTACTCCGACCTCTCGGACTACTTCTATGTGTGGCTCCGCAGAGCGCTTCCGGATGGCCTCCTGCGTCGGGACCCCGACGACCCGTTGAACCCCCTGACGCCGAAGCGCCGCGAGACCCGGATGGACGAGTCGCGGGAAGTGGACGGCGTTCGGAAAGACGGGGCGTTTTTCGAAGCCCTTATGGCGAAGGCGTTCCGTGAGGGCAGACGGGTCTTGCACGACGACGGCATCGGAAGCGTGGTATTCGCGCACAAGACCACCGCCGGCTGGGAGGCATTGCTTTCCGGCATGATCAAGGGCGGCTGGGTCATCACGGGATCGTGGCCGATCGCTACGGAGATGCGTACCCGGCTGCGTGCCCGCGACTCCGCCGCCCTTGCGACGTCGGTCCACCTCGTCTGCCGCCCGCGACCCGACGAAGCCCCGGTGGGCGACTGGGCCGAGGTCCTGCGCGAGCTTCCGGTGCGCGTGCGGGCGTGGATGGATCGGCTCGCGAAAGAGGGCATCCACGGCGCCGATCTCGTGTTCGCGTGCATCGGCCCGGCGATGGAAATCTACAGCCGCTACCGGCGCGTCGAGGACGCCGAGGGCCGCGAGATCCCGTTGGGCGGCAGCCCCGACGCGAAGGAGGCCCACAAGCGCGGCTTCCTCGCCTACGTGTGGGAGACCGTCGGCCGGCTCGCGCTAGAGCAGGTGCTCGGCTCGGCCGAGGCCAACGCCCGCAACGGAGCAGCCGGCGCGATCGAGGAGGACGCCCGGCTGACGGCGCTGTTCCTGTGGACGCAGAGGTCGTCCGCGGCCGATGCCGATGCCGGCGGGGTGAAGTCCGAGCAGGACGACCACGCGGGGGACGACGAGGGCGACGACGAGGCCGACGAGGCTCCGAGCCGCGCGAAGAAGAAGGGCCTGCGCCTGCCCTTCGACGTGGTGCGCCGGTTCGCCCAGCCGCTCGGAATCCGGCTGGAAGGCTGGGAGAAACGCATCATCGACACGGACAAGGGCGTGGTGCGGCTGCTGCCCGTGGACGAGCGCGCCCCGCAGCTCTTCGGCGACGACGGAGCAGCGGCGGTCGCACGCCGGATCGAGCTCGCCGCCGAGGGACCCCGCCAAGCGGATCTGTTCCCGAACCTCGCCGCGGCTCCGACGGTCAAGTCCAAGGCGAAGGGGCGCAAGCGCACGGACGCGCTCGTCGCGGCGGCCTCCGCGCCCGACCCGGCGGCGAAGGCCGAGGCATCGACGCTCGACCGGGTCCACGCCGCCATGCTCTTGCAGGCCAGCGGCCGCACCAACGCGCTGAGGGCTCTGCTTGCCGCGGAGCAGGCCCGCGGGCCGTTCTTCCTGCGGCTCGCCAATGCACTCGCCGCCCTCTACCCGGACGGGACGGACGAAAGGCGGCTCGTGCAGGCCATGTTGCTGGCAGTGCCGAGAAGGTAGGCGGCGCGAAAGCTCGCACTCGGCTCGATCTGGGGGATAATGCCGCGCATGGCCCAGACCGACAGCGAACAGCCTGCGACTGCGAACGAACCGTCCGGGGAGCCGCAGGCGCCCCCGCGCATCTGGCCGCCCTACATGCCGGAGGGTTGTCCGGAGAGCCAGCCCGAGCATACCGGCCGGCTGTTCAGGCTGGTTTCGTCGGTTCCCGTCTCGCTGGAGGATCCGCTGATGCGGTGTGCAACGCAGACAGGCGCCTGGCGCGGGCAAGACGAATGCCGGCGTTCGTCGCTGTCGTGCAGCGATCGGATCGAGGAGCTCCTGACGCTGCGGCAAACGCAGACGGCGACGTTCGCTCGTGCGCGAATGGCCGCCATCGACGTCAACCCCGCACTTGGCCGCGCTCGCTCCACGCCGACGCGCAGGCTGCCGCACCACTGGTCGCTGTGGCTGACCTCGGCGGCATTCGCGGCCGCTCCCAGTCTGTTCTCGGAGGTAGCATCATGAGCGAACCGCCTGGCGGGATGGGGTCTCTGAGCAAGGGGTGGGAGTTGAAGGCGGAAGCCGCTTGGCCCCCCGTGGACTGCGAGCTGATACTCGTCGAGTACGACGTGACGCGTGTCGGCGTGTACCGGGCGGGGGAGGATCGCTTCCTGGGAATGACGCTGGACGAGGACCAGCAGTGGCTGCGTCGCGTCTTCGTGCCGGTCTCCGACCTCGCGCTCGAGGCGCTCGGACGGCGCGAGATCACCTTCCGCAAGGTTGCCAAATCCGCGGAGCAGTATTTCGTGCAGGACGAACCGCTGCGCGGACAGGCCGTTCGATGGTGGAGGAGCGAGGTGCCGCCACCGACGGACGTCCTGCCCAGTCCGGACTCGCTCCTACCGCCGTCGCTCGCGGGCGAGTTGCTTGCGCTTCTGGCGAAGCCGGCCGGCGAGCCCGAGGCGGCCGCGCTCCACATTGAGCCCACTGGAGGTGCGGGAATTCCCGCCGCGCTGCGACGCACTCACGGGGCGCCGCTAGGAACGCTCGGAACGGTTCTGTCCGCCTTCTCGGAGTTCTTCGAGGGGCTCGGCGGCGTGCGCCTCTATGGTGCGGCGACTGCGCCCGGCTCGCTGCGCATCGACCTGGCCTCCGACCCTCCCGATGCTCTCGACGGCGCCTTGGACGCCTACGCGCGGCTCGTCGACATCGTCGATGCCGACGAAAGCATCGACGCTGCGCTCAAGAAGGTCCCGGCAGGGGCGCGCGACCAGGCCGTACGGCTGTTCGGGACGCTGGCAGACACGCGCTGTGACGTGCTGCTGAGGCGCCCGGCGCGCGCCAGTTTCGTCTCGCCGAGCACCGCCCGCGCGCTTTCGGCCGCTCCGGGACAGTTCAAGGAGCCGGTCAGCTACCGGCACGCTTGGGTTCGCGGGCGGGTGCTGGGGTTCTACGCGACCGACAAGGCGAGGTTCGTGTTCCACGACACCGAACACGCGACCATGTACGCAGGCCCCGTGGATTCCGGCGTCGTCGAACGGCTCAGAAACCAGCGGGACTCGGTCCAGGTCGGCTATCGCAACGTGCTCTACGAGGCGCAGCTGGCCTTGCCCGAGGAAGCGGCCGTCGAGGAGAAGCGGGCTCGTGCGGCGAAGCCGAACCAAGCGACGCTGATGGAATTGCGGCCGGCCGGCAAAGTACCTGCTGGAGGCAAGTAGGAGTCGACATGCAGCCTTGGTACAGGGTCGTCACGCCGCGCAAGGAGGTCCGCGACGGGCGGTCGTTCCATCCGGACGAGTTCGCCATCGCCTTGGAGCAGGTGGTCAACGGCAGTGCGCCCGAGGACTACAGGGACCCGGCGAAGTTCTTCGCGCGCACGTGCTTCACGCGCGCCCTCCGCGAGCATTCGGGCATGGTGCTGCGCCGCCTGTCGGGACGGACCGAGAACGCGGCACCCGTGCTGACCCTCGTGACCCAGTTCGGCGGCGGCAAGACGCACACGCTCACCGCCTTGTACCACCTCGCGAACAACGGCCAGGCGCTCGTCGGGTCGAACGACGACGTGGCCGGGCTCGTGCGCGATGCCGGCCTTGCGACCGCGCCCAAGGGCAGGGTGGCGGTGTTCGTCGGCAACGCATGGGACCCGCAGGACGGCCGCGAGACCCCGTGGATCGACCTCGCCCGCCAGCTCGCCGGGGACGCCGGCGTGGCACTGCTGGGCAAGGCATCCCGCACGGTGGCGCCGGGCACCGAGGCGCTGGGCCGCGTGTTTCAGGCGGCCGGTGGGCCGGTGCTGCTGCTCTTCGATGAGGTGCTCAACTTCGTCAACCGGCACAAGGATCTTGCCGAGCAGTTCTACTCGTTTCTGCACAACATGACGGTCTCCATCACGGGCATGACGCACGGTGCGGCCGTCATCAGCCTGCCCCGAAGCCAAGTCGAGATGGGCGAGTCCGACCAGATGTGGCAGGACCGCATCACCAAGGTCGTCCGCCGCGTCGCCAAAGACCTCATCGCCAACGACGAGTCGGAGATCAGCGAGGTCATCCGCCGGCGCCTGTTCGAGGATCTCGGGCAGCCACGGGTCCGTCGCGAGGTGGCGGGTGCCTACGCGGCCTGGTGCCACGAGCGGCGCACCCGCCTGCCGCCCGAATGGATGACCGCCGACGCCGGCGAGGCGCGTCCTGGCGAGTACCTGCGCCGCCGGTTCGAGGCCTGCTACCCGTTCCACCCGGCCACGCTCTCGGTCTTCCAGCGCAAGTGGCAGTCGCTGCGCCAGTTCCAGCAGACCCGCGGGACGCTGGCGATGTTCGCGCAGTGGATCTCGTGGGCGGCGCAGGACCATTTCCGGCATGCCCGCGCCGAGCCCCTGCTGACGCTCGGCTGGGCGCCGCTTCACATGCCCGAGTTCCGTGCGGCCATCCTCGGACAGCTCGGGGAGCCGAGGCTGAACGCGGCCATCGAGGCCGACATGGTCGGCGACCAGAGCCACGCCCGCGCCCTCGACGCCGACACCAGGCCGCCGCTGGACGACATCCACCGCCGCGTCGGCACGGCGATCCTGTTCGAGTCGTCCGGCGGCCAGAGCGACAAGCTCGCCCACCTGCCGGAGTTGTGGTTCGCGCTGGGCGGGCCCGACGTCGAGACGACGTCCATCGACTCCGCGGCCGCGGCCCTCGAGTCTCGGGGCTACTACCTGCGAAAGCCGGCCGCGGACGGGTATCGGTTCGGGTTCAAGCCCACGCTGAAAAAAGTGGTCAACGATCGCAGGGCGTCGCTGGCCGACACCGAGGTCGAGGCCACCGCGAGAGGGCTCGTGCAGCGCCTGTTCGAGCGCCGTCCCGAGGTGCCGCTGCACCTGTTCCCGCTGGAGGGCGCAGCGGTCCCCGATCAGCCGAAGCTGGGGATCGCGGTGCCGGCTCCCGACTTCGCCTGGAAAGACGAGGCCGAACTGCGCCAGAAGCTCGGGCCGTGGACGAGGGAACGCGGGACGTCGCCGCGGCTCTACCCCGGGGCGGTTCTGTGGGCCGTGCGGTCGCCGGGGCGCGGTCTCGCCGAAAAGGTCGAGGCCTGGATGGCGTGGAAGCGGGTCGCGGCCGAGATCGCAGACGGCACGCTCGGCGGTGACTTCGAGGACGCCGAGAAGAAGCAGGTGCGAACGGAAGTGGCGCAGTGCGAGGCCGCCGCCGCCGAAGAGGTGTGGGCCGGCTACCGGATTCTGGTCCTTGCGGACCCGCGCGAGCCCGAGGGCCTGCAGATCGCCGACCTCGGCCCCGGCCACGGCAACGACGCGGATTCCCTGTGCGCCCGGATTCTGGCGTCGCTGCGCTCGCGGGGGCTGCTGAACGAGTCGCCGGGCGCGTCCTACCTCGAGCGGCGCTGGCCCGAGGCGTTCAGGGCGTCGGGAGCCTGGCCGCTGAACAGCCTGCGGCAGGCGTTTTTCACGGGCGGGATGGAGCGCCTGAAGGACCCGGAAGCCTACCTGCGCACCAAGGTGCCCGAGTTCGTCGAGAAGAAGGACTTCGGGCTTGGATCCGGACCGCGGCCGGACGGAACCTGGGTGCGCATCTGGTTCGGCGAGCGGCCTGCGCCCGAGGAAATCACCTTCGACGGCGAGGTGCTGCTCCTCACCGCCAGGGCCGCGCGGGCGGCATTGAAACCCGAGCCGCTCGAGCCGCCGCCCGGACCACAGGGGTCGCCGACGCCGACGGCTGCCGGCGGGGGCGAGCCGCCCGTCGTCATCGTGGAGCCTCCGACGCCCGCCGATCGGCATCTGATCATCGAGGGGCCGATCCCGGTCGACGTGTGGAACCGCCTCGGCCTCAAGGTCGTGACGAAGCTGAAGGCCGCAGGCGGTGAGCTTGGAGTGCGGGTCGAGTTCGACCTTCGCATCGACGGGACCAGGGCCGCGGCGCTCGAAGGAGAGCTGAAGGAATGCATCCGTGACCTTGGTCTGGGCGAGCGCCTGACCATCAGGTAGCGCCATCCTGCGACGTCCGCGGAGCGGAAGAGGGACTTCGCGGGGGACGACGAGGCGGGCAGGATGTGCACCGGGCGGCGGCCCGGTGTGTCGATGCCGGCACTCATCCGGGTTGGCCGGCGTCCGCACCGCCCGTTCTCGCGATCCTCCGCCGCCACGCGAACAGCAGCAGCGTCGCCACGCCCGCGAGCCCCGCGGCGAGTCCGAGCCACATGCCCGCTGCCCCCGCGCCGCGGCGGAAACACAGCGTCCAGCCGAGCGGCAGCCCGACCAGCCAGTGCCCGCCCAGATTCGCCCACATCGCCGTGCGCGTGTCGCCCGCGCCGCGCAGCACGCCGGTGAACGTGACCTGCGCTCCGTCGAAGATCTGGAACATCCCGGCGATGGCCAGCAGGTTCGCCGCCAGCCCCACGACCTCCGCGTCGGGACTGAACGCGCCCGCGATCGGCGCTGCCGCGAGCAGCAGCACGCACGCGCTCAGCGCCATGAGCCCGACGCCGAGCCCGACCGCCGTCCATCCGGCCCTTCGCGCCCCTGCGCCGTCGCCCGCGCCCAGCGCCTGGCCCACACGCACCGCGCCGGCCGAAGCCATGCCCAGCGGGATCTGGAACGTGAAGCTCGCGACGAGCATCACCACTTGGTGCGCCGCAAGCGGCACCGCGCCCAGCCGCGACACGAGCAGCGTCGTCGCCGTGAACACCGCCGTCTCGACGCCGTACTGCAGCCCGGCGGGAAGCCCCAGCGCCAGAAGATCCCGCAGAAGGCCCCGATCCGGGCGCAGGCTCAGACCCCGCGGCGCGCCGACGGGAGTGAAGCCCGCATACACCGTCAGGGCCAGGACCATGGACGCGCGCGACGCCACCGTCGCCCAGCCCGAGCCCACGACGCCCAGCGCCGGCAGCCCGAATCGGCCGAAGACGAGTCCCAGATTCGCCAGCAGATTCACGAGGTTGGCTGCGATCGCGATGACCGCGGCGGCAGTCGTGTCTCCGGTCGCCTGCAGCGTCTGCCGCATCGCCGTGTAGACGAGCGAGAAGGGCACCGACAGCGCCAGCACGCGCAGGTAGGCGCGCGCGGGTGCGGCCATCGCGGCGGGAACGCCGAAGTCCTCCAGGCGCCCGGCCAGCAGCACCAGCAGCGCGGTCAGAACCGTGCCGGCGCCCAGCGCGAGAAGAACGCCCTGCACCATCGAGCGGCGGCATCGGTCGACCCGGCCCGCCCCCCAGTCGAACGACACGACGCGATCCAGCCCCGCCAGCAGGCCGATTCCGAACAGGAACACGACGAAGAACACCGCGCTGCCCACGCCGACGGCGCCGATGGCCTCCGGCCCCAGTCTGCCCACGAGCGCCGTGTCCACGAGCTGCATGGCCATGATGCCGACCTGGCCGAACACGACCGGGACGCCCAGCCGCAGGGTCGCGGCAATCTCGCGGCCGACGCCTCGCGCCTGCGTCGTCACGGCGCCCGATCCGCGGAGGCACGCGCCATGGCCAGTTGCGCGAACAGGAAGGGCACGGCAACGTCCACGCGCAGAATGCGTTCTCCGGCCGAAAAGAGCTGGAATCCGTGTGCCACGAGCAGCTCGCGCTCGAACGGGACCCAGCCTCCCTCGGGACCCACGGCGAGCACCGCGCGCTCCGGCGGCGAGCCGCAGTCGCACTGCGCGATCGTCCGCGTGCCCGCGGGATCGGCGAGCAGCCGGTGCGCCCCGGGCCAGACTGCGTCCAGCTCGCCCTCCACGAATGGGCGGAACCGCGGCCGAATCAGGATCTCCGGAAGCACCGTGTCGCGTGCCTGCTCCAGGCCCAGCACCAGGTGCTCCCGCATCGTTTCCGGCCGGAGCTGAGGCGAATCGAAGTAGCTCTTCTCCACCCGCGCGGCGTTCACGAGCACGATTCTCTTCACGCCCATCGACGCGGCGCCGGCGAGCACGCGTTTCAGGATCTTGGGTCTCGGCAGTGCGAGCATGAGATCGATGCCCGGCGGCGCGGGCGGAGGCCTCTCCGGTGCGAACTCCAGCACCACGCGGCCGACCTCCACGGCGCGCACGACCGCCCGGCCGATCGATCCGCCGAGGATTCCCGCGACGAGCGTGTCGCCCGGCGTGGCCCGGTGGACCTCCTGCACGTGACGCGCGCGCCGGCCTTCCAGCGCGGCCACGCCTTCGCGCATTTCGTCCGGCGTGAGCAGAACGAGGTTCACGACGCGGCTCCGACGCGGCGCGTCATCCCTCAGCTCCAGCGGAACAGCTTCAGCGCCGCGGCGAACGCAAGCGCCGCCACCGAGGCCAGCACGACGAGCGGCACCGCGACCGCCGCGAGTCCCGCCCCCTCGTTCATCACCGCGCGCAGCGCGTCGTTGAGCGCCGTCAGCGGAAGCAGGCGGAGCCAAGGCTGCAGCCACTCGGGGAAGTTCGCGATCGAGAAGAAGACTCCCGAGCACACGAACATCGGCATCGACACCGCGTTGATGAGCCCGCTGATGGTCGTCGTGTTGCGCGTGCGCGACCCGAGCAGCAGGCCCAGCCCCGAGAACGCGGTCGCCCCGAGCGTACACAGGCCCAAGAACAGCGGCATCGAGCCGCGCACCGTCACGCCGAAGGCCGCCCGCGCGAACCCCATCAGCACGGGCACTTCCACGGCCATGAACACCAGGCGCGTCACCATGAACGACAGCAGGTACTCGCCGCGCCGCATCGGCGTCGCCACGAGGCGTTTGAGCAGGCGCCGGCTGCGGTTCTCCACGATCGCGTAGCCGAGGCCCCACAGTCCGGCGCCCATGAGGTTGAGCCCCAGCAGGCCCGGCACCAGAAAGTCGATGTAGCGCGCGCCGGGTTCCTCCACGTGTACGTCGGAGACCGCGAGAGCGTCGCGCCGGCCCGAGGCGCGCTGCAGCGCGTCGTCGACCACGCGGCGGGCGAGCCTGCCCTCCGGACGCGTCGGATCGTACAGGTACAGCGCGGGATCGCCCGGTCGGACCACCAGCGCGACCCGGCCCGATCGAAGTGCGCGCTGCGCCTCATCGGATGGCGTTTCCCTGGCCCGCACCTCGCCGCCCGCCGACAACGCGGCGAGCACGCGCTCTGCCCCGGGGCCCGCCTCGACGGCCGCGATCACCGGGTCGGGTGGCCGGTTGCGGAACGCCACGCCCAGCGCCAGAGACAGCAGGACGGGAAACCCGAAACCCCAGAACAGCGTGCCCGGCTCGCGCCAGTACAGCCGCAGCCGCGCCAGGACCAGGTGCGCCAGTGAAGAGTCAGTCACGAAGATGCCGTCCCGTGAGGTTCACGAAAACGTCCTCCAGCGTGGCCGATCGCGTCGCGAGCCGCTCCAGCGTGCGACCCGCCGCCACCGCAAGGGCGAGCAGCGCGGGCACCGTCTCGTGGACGCGGTCGGTCACCAGCTCCCGTCCGCCCGCGGGCTCGCGCACCTGCACCACGCCCGGCAGCCCGCGCAGCTCCGAGTCCGGCGGCGGAGTGCCGGAAAGCTCGAACTCCACGACGTCCCGGCCTGCGTGCTGCGCGATCAGCTCGCGCGGCGTCCCCAGCGCCAGCACGCGCCCGCGATCCACGACCGCGACGCGATCGCACAGCTTTTCGGCCTCGTCCATGTAGTGCGTGGTGACCACGACCGTGCGTCCGCGCTCGCGCAGGTGCGTCATGACTTCCCAGAGCTGGCGGCGCGACTGCGGGTCGAGCCCGGTCGTGGGCTCGTCCAGGAAGAGCAGCTCCGGGTCGCCCACCAGCGCGCACCCGACCGCGAGCCGCTGCTTCTGGCCGCCCGACAGGCGCTCGAACCACGTGTCGCGTTTCTCCTGCAGCGCCGTCATTTCCAGCACTTCGTCCACGCCCCGGCCCGAGCGGTAGAACGAGCGGAACAGGGCGAGAATCTCGCGCACGGTGAGCCGGTCGTCCAGGTGCGTCTGCTGCAGCGTGATGCCCAGCCGCGCGCGCAGCTCGTGCCCCGCGCGGTTCCAGTGCCGCCCCAGCACCTCCACCTCGCCCGAGGTCGGCTCCAGCAGCCCTTCGAGAATCTCGAGCGTGGTCGTCTTGCCCGCGCCGTTGGGTCCGAGCAGACCGAAGCAGCCGCCGCGTTCCACCTCCAGGTCCAGTCCGTCCACCGCGCGCACGGCGGGCGGGTACACCTTCACGAGGTTGCGGCAGCGGATGGCGGGCGCGTCGTCGCTCATGCGGCGCGGGAACGTAGCACGGACCCGGGCGACGCCCGGCGCACTCCGTCGCCTCGGGAACGCGCGCACTTCGGCTGCCCCGCAGGCGCTATGATGCGGCCGTGCGTGCCCTGCGCCTCCCGTGGCTCCTCGTCCCTCTCGCGTTCTCGTGCACGAGGGAGGTCGTGCTGCCTCCCGCGCCGACGGCGGCGCTTCCCGTCGTCGACGGCTTCGAGCCCGCGCGCGGCTGGGCCGGCACGCACGTCGCGATCCGCGGACGCAACCTGGGCGCCGATCCGCGCGAAATCGAGGTCTATTTCGGCCCTTCCGGCGCGGTGCGTCCGCTGAGCGCGAAACCGGACGGCACCGAACTGGTCGCCGCGGTGCCCGAGAGCGCCAGCGCCGAGGCCCCGCTCGTCGTCGAAACCCCGGAGGGCAAGGGGACGAGCGGCGGCTCGTTCCGCTACCTCGGGGCGGGTCATCTGTTGCGCGGACGCATCGCGACCTCGACGGGCATCGTGCCCGCGGCCGAGCAGGCCTTCGAAATGGGCGGCGAGCTGTTCGTGTGGGCGCGCGAGGCGCTCGACGCCACCGGGACCGTCCTCGCGCTGCACCGCGACGGCACCAGCACGGTCGTGAACTACTGGTACACGCTCGCGCTCGCACCCGTGCCCGACGCGGGCCTCGTGGCGCTGTTCCGCGTCGATCCGTACCACGAGCAGTGCGGCGGTGAACCGGACTGCACGCGCGAGCGGGGCATCGTGGGGCTGTTCCGGCCGGAGGATCTCGCCTCGGGCGAGTACCGCGAGCACATGGCCGTCGTCCAGGCGGCCTTCCCGCTGCCGAACCCCGGGCTTGCCTACGGCTGCGGCGGGCTCGCGGTGTCTCCCGACGGGCTCTTCGCCGTGGCGACGGCGGACACGCGCGCGTGGGCCGTCGACTTCGAATGGGAGACGCCGACCGTCGCCGGCGTGGACACCTACGAAGACACGGCCGCCCCGACGTGGGCCTTCGAGGACGTGTTCCTCTTCGGATCCGGCTCGTTTCTGCACGCGGTCGTCGCGTCGTCGGACTATCCCTTCCTGCCGGCGGAGCCGTTCCGCTCCCCGCGGCTGTCGGCGGACTCGCCCGTGACCGCGCTGGCCGCGAGCGGCCACGTCGCGGCAGTGGCGACGGCGGGCGGGACGGTCGACCTGATCCGGTATCCGCCGTGGCCGCCGGAGGAGCCGCCCGCGACCGTCGACTTCCTGGACCGCGAACCGGCTTCCCGGGCCGTGACGACGGCGCTGGAGTTCTCGCAGGACGGCGCGCGCCTCGTGGCCGCGCGGGCCGCGGAGGATCGGCTCCTCGTCGCGGACGTTTCGGGCGCGGCCCCGCACGCGGTCGCGCAGGTCGAGGTCGCGTCGCCGCGCCGCCTGTCGCGTTCGCACGGCTACGTATGGGCCGCGGGCACGGCGGGGGTGACGGCCGTGGACCCCGCGGGCGGGCGTGCCGCGTCGCGTCTCGCGCTGCACAGCGGCGCTTCGGTTCTGCAGCGCGCGCGGCGCGACTGCTTCGACCGGACGCGCGACGCGATCTTCGTGCCGATGCCCGCCTTCGGCGTCATGGCGTCGCTGGATCCGCTGACGCTGGAGCCCCTTTCGTGCGACAGGCCGTTGCTGCCGTGGGACATCGGGCGCCTCCGGAGCCTCGAAGCCCGGCGCGGCGGCGCGCGCATGGTGCTCGTCTACGAGCGCTCGTCCGACCATGCGACGGTCGCGGTTCTCTATTCGCCGGACACGCTCGACAGGCCGGAACCGTTCGCGGAGCTGGCGTCCGCGGTGGACGGCGTCGAGGCGAACGCCGGGCCGATGGCCGTGCTGGAGGGCGAGCAGGAGGTCGCGTGGGCACAGACCCTCCAGGGCGACGAGGTGATCGTCACGCGCGTGAACCTGTATTCGCTGCCGGCGGCCGATTCGCAGCCGGGCCCCGCGAAGACCCTCGAACTCGACGGCGAGGTGCTGGCGCTCGGGGAGTGGGAAGGCGCGATCGTGGCGGTGACGGGCGCGAAGGTGACTCTGCTCGATCGCGAAGCGGCGCTGCGCGGAGAGAAGAAGACCGTGCGGGAGGCATCCTGGCCGGAGGATCGTTCCACGACGGCCGGCTGGGCCTGGATCGAGGGCGGGCGGGCGTGGCTTCTGTACGAGGGAAGCGGCGTCCAGCTCGCGTCGATCGCGCTGTCCGAAGGGGCGGCGGCCGTCTCCTCGGCGGTGGAGACGGGCGTCTTCCGCGGCACGCCGCTGGTGGCCCCCGGCGGCGGGCGTCTCTGGTGGATGTCGGCGGCCACGGACGGTCTGCGGCTGCGCTCGCTGGTGCTTCGCGCCGACGGGACGGCGGGAGGCGAGGAACCTCCGGTGCCTCTGCCGGCGGGTGCCGGAGCGATGGTCGCGTATCCGGACGGCGAGCACGCGGCGGTCCTCGATCCCGTGGCTGAGAAAGTCGTTCTGCTGGAATAGCGGGGCAATCCGCCCCTGGCCGTTGGAACGGTCCTCGCTTCCCGGCGGGATCGGAGCGTCGGCCTTCGGGTAGGATGCGCCCGCGCGCGGGGCGGGGGACCGGGCAAGAGGAACCGAACGATGACACCGTATTCGCCGGGCCTGTCCGTCGCGACGGCGCTGTTCGAGCTGTGCGTGGCCGGGTGGTCGCTGCGCGGGCCGGGCCGGCCCGAAATCGTGCGGCCGACCGCGGCCATCCTGACGTTCCTGGCGGGCTACCAGCTCCTGGAGGTGCTGGTCTGCGGCGCGCCGTCGGCGACGTTCCTGGCGCGGCTCGCCTTCGCGGACGTGGTGTGGCTGCCGCCGTTCGGCGTGTGGCTGGTGCTGCAGCTCGGCGCGCCCGACGACGCGTGGCTGCGCAAGGCGGCGGGTTCCATGTTCGGCGTGGCGGGGCTGCTGACCGCGTGGGTGCTCATGGACGAGGCGTTCGTGCGCCACACGATCTGCCAGGCGGTGGTGGCCACCTTCCGCACGCCGGGCAGCGTCTACTCGGCCTACGGCGCGTTCTACCAACTGGGCCTGTTCGCCATGGTAGGCGGCGCGGCCATCGGCATGGCCCACAGCGACAGTGCAGTGGCGAGGCAGCACCTCGCGGACGTGCAGCTCGGGACGCTGGGATTCATGCTTCCTTCCATGCTCACGCTGATCATGGTCCCTTCGGTGCTCGGGTCGATGCCTTCCGTCATGTGCCATTACGCCATCGTGCTCGCGGTGTTCCTTGCCAGGCTGGTCGCGCGCGAGCGGCGGCTGGTGCAGGGAACACTCGCAGCGGCGTAGGGCGCGACCGGCGATTGCGTCATTAGACGCAATCGACCATTGGTGCGGCTGCTCCAGAACGACGCGTTTCATCGACCAACCGGGGTCTTCCGCACGTGGACCCGTCGAACGGGGGTCGGCTGGGCAGGATGTCGGCCGCTGTGCCGCATTCGCCTCGCCCCCCGGCTCGTCTCGTTTCGCTGCGAATCCCGACAAAAACAAGAGCGGAGGCCGGCATGAGGTGGCGCAGCACGACCGGAGAGGCCATGGCGCGGGTCCACTCCCGGGCGGCGGCCTGCGCCAGTCGTGCGGACGCCGGCGCGGCCCGCGCGCGACCGTCCGGCGCCGCACATCGCGCCGCGCCGCGTCATCGCGCGCGCCCGCGCCGTTGCGCCCCCGCCGCGCCCGGCGCTACGATGCGCCCCCGCAAGCGCTCGATTGCACCGCGCGAATCCGCCCGCCCGGCGGCCTTCCCCGCGGCGCCGGGCCGAGGTCACCGTGGCGCGCACCGGCATTCCCTCCCTGCCCCCCGCCGAGCGCGTGAAATCCTGCGACGAAGTCGTCGGCACCGTCCGCCCCCAGTGGGCCGTCGCGGAAGCGCGCCGCTGCCTGCTGTGCCACGACGCCCCCTGCAGCGCCGCCTGCCCCGCCGGCGTCGACGTGCCCCGCTTCATCCGCGCCATCCGCACGCAGAGCTTCCGCCAGGCCCTCAAGGCCATCCGCGAGGCCAACTTCCTCGCCGGCGTCTGCGCCCGCGTGTGCCCCGTCGAACGCCAGTGCGAGGGCGCGTGCGCCTCGTCGAAGCTCGCCGAGCCCATCGCCGTCGCGGCCCTCCAGCGTTTCGTCGCCGACGAGGATCGGAAGCGCTCCAGCCCTCCCGAAGCCGTTCCTCCCATCGTTGCAGGCCCCGTCGCCGTCGTCGGCGCGGGTCCCGCGGGCCTCGCGTGTGCGGCGGAACTGGCCCGCCGGGGCGTCGGCGCGACCGTCTTCGACGGCTCGGGCAAGGCGGGTGGGCTTCTGACCCACGGCATCCCCGCCTTCCGCCTGCCGCGCGGCGTCGTCGTGTACGAGGCGAAGGCCGTGGCGGACCTGGGCGTGCGCTTCGTGCTGGGCCGCAAGGTTGCGCGCGTCTCGGAGCTGTTCGACGAGGGCTTCCGCGCGGTGGTGCTGGCCGTGGGACTGGGGCGCGAGCCGAGGCTCTCGGTGCCCGGCGAGGATCTGCCCGGCGTGCGCGGCTGGTCGCGCTTCCTGCGCGACGACTGGTCCGAGCCCGTCGGCGCGCGCGTCGTCGTCGTGGGCGGAGGCAACTCGGCGGTGGACGCCGCGTGCCTGGCGCGCCGCCGCGGCGCCGCCGACGTCACGATTCTGTACCGCCGCGAAGAGAGGGACATGCCCGCGTTCGCCGACGGCGTGCGCCAGGCGCGCGAGGAGGGCGTGTCGTTCCGCTTCCTCGCGGCGCCGACGGTGGTGCTGGGCGAAGGCCGCGCCTCGGGGCTGCGCTGCGTGGCGATGCGGCCGGGCGACCCCGACGAATCCGGCAGGGCGCGACCGGTGCCGATTCCCGGCAGCGAATTCGATCTGCCCTGCGACACGGTGGTTGCGGCGATCGGGCAGCTCCCGGACGCCGGCATCGCCGCCGCCAACCCCGGCCTGCGCACCGACCGCGCGGGGCGCATTGAGATCGACGCGAAAGGACGCACGTCGCTGGGCCGCGTCTGGGCCGCGGGCGACATCGCGTCGGGCGCGGGCACCGTCGTGGGCGCCGTGCGCTCGGGCCGCGACGTCGCGCGCGCCCTGGCCGCAACACTGGTGGAATCCGCTTCACCTGCGGGCAGTCTGACCGGAACCTAGGAGCCGACCGAATGCCGAGTCTCGAAGTCGATTTCTGCGGAATCCGTTTTCCGAACCCGTTCATGCTCTCGTCGGCGCCGCCGACAACGACGGGCTCGATGATCGCGCGCGCGTTCGACGCCGGCTGGGGCGGCGCCGTCACGAAGACGCTGGTGCTGGACGAGAAGCCCATCCGCAACGTGACCCCGCGCCTGACGAGCCTGGCCTTCCCCGGTTTCGAGGGCGAGCCCAAGAAGATCTACGCGCTGGAGAACATCGAGCTGGCCTCCGACCGGCCGCTCTCCGTGTGGCTCGCGGAGATCACCGATCTGGCGAAGCGCTATCCGGCCAATCCTGTCGTGGCTTCCATCATGGCGGACGCCTCGCGCAAAGCCGAATGGCAGGAGCTGGCGCGCCGCTGCGAGGGCGCCGGCGCGCGCGCCATAGAGCTGAACTTCTCGTGCCCGCACGGAGGCATGCCCGGCACCGCCGTCGGGCGCGCCATCGGACAGGACCCCGGTCACGCGGGGCGCATCACCGGCTGGGCGCGCGAGGTCGTGCGCGTGCCGCTGCTCGTGAAGCTCACGCCCAACGTCAGCGACATCGTCGTCATCGCGAAGGCCGCGAAAGAGGCCGGTGCCGACGGAGTCACGGCCATCAACTCGGTCGCGGCCATTCCCGGCGTGGACCTCGACACGCTGGTGCCTCTGCCTTCCGTGCAGGGCAGGAGCGCTCAAGGAGGGCTCTGCGGCCCTGCGATCAAGCCGATTGCGTTGCGTCTCGTCTCTGAGCTGGCCCGCGGCTCGGGGCTTCCGGTGTCGGGCTGCGGCGGCATCGGCACCTGGCAGGACGCGGCGGAGTTCGCGCTGCTGGGCGCCTCCACGCTCCAGGTGTGTACCGCCGTCATGCTGCAGGGCTGCGGCATCGTGCAGGACATGCGCGACGGCCTGCTCGGGTGGATGGAGGAGAAGGGCTTCTCGAAGCTCTCCGACTTCGTCGGCCTCGCGAATGGGAAGCTGACGGAAATCACGGAGCTCGACCACGCGACGCGCCTCGTTTCGTCCGTGGACGCGTCCACGTGCGTCAAGTGCGACATCTGCCACGTGGCGTGCCGCGACGGAGGCTACCAGGCCATCACGGTGGGCGCGGATCGGATTCCGATCGTCGACGAGAGCCACTGCTCCGGGTGCGGCCTGTGCGTGCAGGCGTGTCCCGTGTGGAACTGCATGACGATGAAGGCGCGGGCGGCCTAGGCCGGCGCGCGAAGGAAACGCAATGGGACACGACGTACGCAACTACGTGAACGGCGAGTGGATCGGCTCGGCGACCGGCCGCACGACCCCGAATGTGAACCCGGCCGACACTTCCGAAGTGCTGGGCACGGTGCCGGCGCAGGACCGCGAAACCGTGCAGAAGGCCATCGCGGCGGCCAGAGCGGCGCTGCCCGCCTGGCGCTCGACGCCCGGCCCGAAGCGCGGCGCGATTCTCTTCGAGGCCCTGCGCCTCATGCGCGAGCGCGCCGAGGAACTGGCGACCGCGATGACCCGCGAGGAGGGCAAGACCCTCGCCGAGTCGCGCGGCGAAGTCTCCAAGTCCATGAACGTGCTGGAGTTCATCGCGGGCGAGGGTCGCCGCCTCGCGGGCGAGACCCTGCCGAGCGAGATGCCGAAGACGGTCGCCTACACGGTGCGCGAGCCGGTCGGCGTGGTCGGCATCGTGACCCCGTGGAACTTCCCGATTGCGATTCCGGTCTGGAAGATGGCGCCCGCGCTGGTGGCAGGCAACACGGTGGTCTTCAAGCCCGCGTCGCTCACGCCGTGGACCGCCGAGCTTCTCGTGCGGATCTTCGTGGACGCGGGATTGCCGGCCGGCGTGCTGAATTTCGTCACGGGATCCGGCGCACAGGTCGGCGACGAAATCGTGAACAGCCCCCACACGCGGGCGATTTCATTTACAGGCTCCAACGAAATCGGGATGCACCTCTACCAGTCCGCCTCCAGGCTGGGCAAGAAGGTCCAGTGCGAGATGGGAGGCAAGAACGCCGTCGTGGTACTGGCGGACGCGGACCTGGACCTCGCGGCGGACGCCATCTGCCAGGGCGCGTTCGGCTCGACGGGGCAGCGCTGCACGGCGACCTCGCGCGTGGTGGTCGAAAGCGCCGTCGCCTCCCCGCTGGCCTCGCGCATCGTCGAGCGCGCGCGCAGGATCGTCGTCGGCAACGGCATGCGCGAGGGCGTGACGATGGGCCCGTCGGTGGATGCCTCGCAGTTGAAGACCGTGCTGGACGGCATCGAGACGGCGAGGAAGGAAGGGGCACGGCTGCTGCTGGGCGGCGAGCGGCTGACCGGCGGCGACCTCGCGCGGGGCTTCTTCGTGGCGCCCACCGTGTTCGGCGGCGTCACCGCGCGCATGGCCCTCTCGAAGGAGGAGCTGTTCGGTCCGGTGCTTGCCATCCAGGAGGCGACGGATTTCGACGACGCGATGAAGCTTGCCAACGACGTCCCGTACGGGCTCAGCTCGTCCATCTTCACGCTGGACGTGAACCGCGTGTTCTCGTACCTGGACCGCATCGAGGCCGGCATCGTGCACGTGAATTCACCGACGGTCGGAGGCGAGGCGCAGCTTCCGTTCGGCGGAGTCAAGGCGACGGGCGTGGGTCCGCGCGAGCAGGGCCGCACGGCGATCGAGTTCTACACGGAACTGAAGACCGTCTACGTCGACTACACCGGCGAGGCTCGCCGGACGAAGATCTACTAGGAGACAAGCGGAGCCAGGCGCCCCGCGGGAGGTACGCAAATGGCCCGGAAGATCGTCGGCGGACTCATCCAGTGCTCGAACCCGGTCAACGACGAAGCGGTGCCGGTCGAGCAGATCAAGGCCGCGGCGCTGGAGAAGCACCTCGGGTTCATCGAGGAGGCGGGCCGCAAGGGCGTGCAGATTCTGTGCATGCAGGAGATCTTCAACGGCCCGTATTTCTGCCCGAGCCAGAGCGCGCGCTGGTACGCCTCCGCCGAGACGGTGCCCGGCCCGACCACGGAGCGCATGAGCGCTCTCGCGAAGAAGCACCGCATGGTCATCGTCGTGCCCCTGTACGAGGAGGCGATGGCGGGCGTGTACTACAACACCGCGGCGGTCGTCGACGCGGACGGGACGTACCTCGGCAAGTACCGCAAGAACCACATTCCGCAGGTAGGCGGATTCTGGGAGAAGTTCTTCTTCAAGCCGGGCAACCTCGGGTATCCCGTCTTCCAGACGCGCTTCGCAAAGGTCGGCGTGTACATCTGCTACGACCGGCACTTCCCCGAAGGCGCGCGCCTGCTGGGCCTCAACGGCGCGGAGATCGTGTTCAATCCCTCCGCGACCGTCGAAGGCATATCGAAGTACCTCTGGAAACTGGAGCAGCCGGCGCACGCGGCGGCCAACGGATACTTCATGGGGTGCATCAACCGCGTCGGCACCGAGGCGCCGTGGAACATCGGCCGCTTCTACGGCACGAGCTACTTCTGCGACCCGCGCGGGCAGACCATCGCCGAAGGCAGCACCGACAAGGACGAGCTGGTCGTGGGCGAGTTCGACCTGGACCTCATCACCGAGGTGCGCAACGGCTGGCAGTTCTACCGCGACCGGCGCCCCGAAACCTACGGTGCAATGACCCAGCTTCTGCCCTGAGGGAGCATCCATGGCCACCGTCATCGCGAACGGCACTGTCGTCAATGCCGCGGACACTTTCCGCGCGGACGTGCGGATCGAGAACGGGAAAGTCACCGCGGTCGGCAACGACGTCGCCCGCCCCGGCGACGAGCGCGTCGACGCCGCGGGCCGGTACGTGATGCCCGGTGGAATCGACGCGCACACGCACCTGGACATGCCCTTCATGGGCACCACCTCCAGCGACGACTTCGAGACGGGCACCATCGCCGCCGCGTTCGGAGGCACCACCACCGTCGTCGACTTCATCATTCCCGAGAAGGGCAAGTCGCTTCAGGCCGCGCACGCGGCGTGGCGCGCCAAGGCCGAAGGCAAAGCCGTCGTCGACTACGCGTTCCACTGCTGCCTGGTGGAAATGGCGCCCGGCACGCTGGCGGAAATGGACGCGCTGGTGCGCGACGGCATCACCTCGTTCAAGGTCTTCACGGCATATCCGGGCGCGCTGATGATCGACGACGGCGCCATCTACGCGGCGCTGCGCTGGGCGGCGAAGAGCGGCGCGCTCATCCAGGTGCACGCGGAGAACGGGCCGGCCATCGCGCGCATCGTGGAGGAGATGATCGCGTCGGGCAGAACCGACCCCGTCCACCACGGCCTCAGCCGCCCCTCGGCGCTGGAGGGCGAGGCCACCTCGCGCGTCATCGCGCTGGCGGAGGTCGCGCAGGCTCCCGTGTACATCGTGCACCTCACCTGCAGGGAGGCGCTGTCGGCCGTGCGCGACGCGCGCCGGCGCGGCGTGCGGGCGTTCGCGGAGACGTGCCCGCAGTACCTCTACTGCTCTCTCGACGACCTGGCGCGGCCCGACTTCGAAGGCGCCAAGTACGTGTGCAGCCCGCCGCTGCGGCCCAAGGAGCACCAGGACGTGCTATGGCGCGGACTTGCCGTGGGCGATCTGCAGACCGTCGCGACAGACCACTGCCCGTTCTACTTCCGCGGGCAGAAGGAGATGGGGCGCGGCGATTTCCGGAAGATCCCCAATGGCATGCCGACCATCGAGTCGCGCCTGCCGCTCATGTACCAGGGCGTCGTGGACGGGCACATCGGACTCAACAAGTTCGTGGACCTGGTTTCGACGATGCCTGCCAAACTCTTCGGACTCTACCCGCGCAAGGGCGCGGTCGCCGCCGGGTCCGACGCCGACATCGTGATCTGGAACCCGGAGCGGCGCACGGACCTGTCGGCGTCGCACATGCACATGCGCGTCGACTACAGCCCGTACGAGGGCCGAATCGTGCAGGGCGGCGTCGAGCGGGTGCTCGTGCGCGGCAAGACGATCGTCGACTCCGGCCGGTTCACGGGCCATGCCGGCGACGGACGATTCCAGGAGTGCGGAGCCTTCTCCGCCAAGTGAGGCCACCATGGATGCCAATGCCGTCCGGGCGAAGCACAAGGAATTCATAGCTCCCTCGGTCATCAACTACTTCTCGCAGCCGCTGGTGGTCAAGAGCGCTTCCGGCATGCACGTCACCGACGCCGAGGGCCGGGTGTACCTGGACTTCTTCGGCGGCATCGTGACGGTGAGCCTGGGCCACTGCCACCCGACGGTGAACGCGAAAGTCATCGACCAGATCGGCAGGCTGCAGCACGTCTCGACGCTCTTCCAGAACGAGCCGATGGTCCACCTGGCCGAGTCGCTGTCGCGCACGACGCACGGGCGGCTGAAGAAGTGGTTCTTCACGAACTCGGGCACGGAGGCGGACGAAACCGCGGTGGCGCTGGCGCGCGCGTACACGGGTCGTCAGGAGGTCGTGGCGCTGCGGCACGGGTACTCGGGCCGATCGCTGCTCGCGCAGAGCCTGACCGGGCATGCGGCCTGGCGCTCGATGCCGACCATGGTGGCCGGCATCAAGCACGCGCACGCGCCGTACTGCTACCGCTGCCCGATGGGGCTGTCGTACCCCGCGTGCGATCTGCGCTGCGCGCGCGACCTGGAGGAGCTCATCCAGACGGAGACGACGGGCCAGATTGCCGCGTTCCTGGCGGAGCCGGTGCTGGGCGTCGGCGGATTCGTGGTGCCTCCCAAGGAGTATTTCAAGGTCGCGGTGGAAGTCGTGCGCAAGCACGGCGGGGTGTTCATCTGCGACGAGGTGCAGACGGGATTCGGCCGCACCGGCGGGCGTTTCTGGGGCATCGAGCATTTCGGCGTCGAGCCGGAAATCATGACCATGGCCAAGGGAATCGCCAACGGGTTCCCCATGGGCGCAACGGTCACCAACGACGAAATCGCGGCGAGCTTCAAGGCGCTGACGATATCGACGTTCGGAGGCAACCCGGTGAGCTGTGCGGCGGCGCTGGCGACCCTGGAGGTGATGCGCAAGGAGGACATCGCGCTGCGGTCGCTGGGCATGGGCGAGATGCTGCGTCGCGGGCTGGACGAGCTGCAGCGCCGCCACAAGGTGATCGGCGACGTGCGCGGACTGGGGCTGATGCAGGCCCTGGAGCTGGTCGAGGACCCGAAGACGCGCGTGCCTGCGCCGGCGAGGGCGGCGAAGCTGCTGGAGAAGGCCCGCGAGGAAGGGCTTCTGCTGGGCAAGGGCGGGCTCTACGGCAACGTCATCCGCATTTCGCCGCCGATGCTGCTTTCGGCATCCGACGTGGACGAGGCGATCGACAAGCTGGACCGCGCGCTGGCGGCGTGCTGAAGCGCCGCCGCAGAACCGCTCCGCAGCTCTTCGCCCGTTCTTTCGATCATCGACAGGATCCGCGGGCCGCCGCGACGGACAATCGGTAGGTTGGGCAGACCGACCCGCGCCTCCAGCGGTCGATCGTGCCTGTTCGATCCGGCGCGGGTCGGCTGCCCGCCCGCGGATGCGTCCAGGCCGTCGCCTGCGGCGGGCGGGCAGCCGGCCGCGCAGGTCGTGGTTGCACTTCAGGGACGTTGTCGGCGCAGCCGGTCTGCCCACCCTACCGGCCCCGGCCGCGCGCATCGCTTTCCGAGACACCCACAGATTCCGTTGGAGAGCCCCTTTTTCCCTGTGCCGCGGCACGAACCGGGGATGCGTTCGCGTGCAGCCGAATGTCCGCCGGCGCTCATGGCGCGACCTGCAGCAGACATCGACCGCCGGCCGCGCCCATTCCTGCCGTCTCGTCGCCCGCGCGCGGTGCGATACTCATGTTCCCCTCGGGGGCGCCGCGGCCGCGGGGCGCGGCGCCTGCGGAGCGACCCGTGCCCATGCGACTGCTCGTGCCCACCGACGGATCCCCCCACGCACTCGTGGCGGCGCGTCTGGCCGCCCTGCTCGCGGGCGACGACGGCGCGCTCGCCCTGCTGTATGTCGCGCAGGATCGGGCGCTCGCCGCGCTGGCCGGTCTGGACGCCGCCGCCGCCCTCGTGGGCGGGGCGAAGGGCGATCTGGCCGCCCGCCGTTCGATGGAGAACGAGCAGGCGGGCGCAGCGCTCCTCGCTCTGACGCGCGAGTCGCTGCCGTCGCGCCGCGACGGCATGCCGCGTCGCGTCGAAACGCTGTACGACACAGGACACGCGGGCGAGCGGGTACTCGCGCACCTGGTCCGGCCGGAGCACGACGCCGCGGTAGTCGGCAGCCGCGGCCACGGGCTGCTCGTGCGCGCGCTGCTGGGCTCGGTTTCGGACGAGGTGCTGCGTCACGCGGCGAAGCCGGTGGTCATTGCCCGGCGCGACGTCGTGCGCACGATTCTCGTGCCGTCGGACGGATCGCCGTCGGCGGTCCGCGCGGCGGCGACGGCGGGGGAGCTCGCCCGGCGTCTGGACGCGCGCGTCGTGCTGCTGCATGCGGCCGAATTCCCGGTGGAAACGTATCGACACGAGCGGCCCGAAGTGGAGACGGCGTTCCGCGAGCAGGCGGCGCGCACGCTGGAAGGGGCCCGGAGCGCTGTCGACCTGCCCGCAGATCGGATTTCGGAGCGCTTCGTGTTCCACGACGCGCCGCACGCGATTCTCGCCGAGGTGGACCGTTCCGGCGAGGACCTGGTGGTGATGGGCCGGCGCGGCCGCTCGCCCGTGCCGCGCGGGCCGATGGGCTCCGTGGCGCTGCGCGTGGCGGCCGACGCCGCGGCGAGCGTGATGATCGAGCCTTGAGGAAGAATGAAGAATGAAGAATGAAAGGTGCTCGACGCGCCCACGCCGTCGACTCGGCGGCGCAGTCTGGAGCCGGCGCGGGCACGGGCTCGAAATGAGGGGATACTCCTTCATTCTTTACACTTCATCCTTCGCTCTTCATCCTTCACTCTTCAGTCTTCATCCTTCACTCTTCATCCTTCACTCTTCATCCTTCGCTCTTCATCACCGCACCCAGATGTTGAGCCGGTAGCGCGTCCCCGTGGTGGGAAGCCCCGTGTACGTCGGCCAGCTCGGCGCCTCGCACCACGCGTCGCCGTTGCCGCTGCTGCAGCCGTTGCCCGTGGGCGCGAAGCCTCCGTTGTACGCGCATGTCCCGTCCAGGTACGGCCACGAGATCGACGCGGAGGGCCACTCGCCGCCGTTGCCGTTGTTGAGGTTGGGCGAGTCCCCGCTGCCGCAGCGCGTCGTGTGGGTCGTCGTGTCCGTGTCCGTCGCGAACGAGGCGCACATGTCGCGGCCCGTCGAGCTCGTCCACGTGCAGTTGCGCCAGATGTAGCGCGTCACGCCCGCGTCGGCGAAGTCCATCTTCACGGCGTTCGTGAGTGTGGAGCCGTTCACCAGCGCTTGGATGCGCGCGTGCGACAGCTTCGCGCTCGTGCCGCCCGGCGACGGTACGCCGCCGTAGTCCGTGGTCGTGTTGAGCGCGCTCCGACCCAGGTTCGCGAAGCGCGCCACCTGCGTCCAGCCGCCGCTCGTCATGTCGCAGTAGGCGACGTATGTGTCGCCTCCGTTCACGAGCGTGTAGGCGCCGTCGGGCGCCGACGGGAACTGCGCCCGGATGTTCGCGCACGAGCTGCCCGTGGGGGCCGCGGCCGGCTGCGGGGCCGCGCTCTTGTACGGGTGCGACGAGGGCAGCGAACCCTGCAGCCCCCATTTCCACGCGAGGTATCCCTCGACCGACTGGCGCTCGGCCGCCGACAGCGGCCGGTCGTAGACGATGATCTCGGCGACGTTCGTGTTCACGAAGTTCGACGACCACGGGTTGCCGCCGATGCCGCCGAAGTCGCCGGTCGACCCCGAGCCGAGAGACACGCTGTAGGCCACCTCGCCGCCGGTGTCGGTCATGGCGGCGGCGTTCCCGTTGGACCAGGCCGACACCGTGTGCGCGCTGCCGATCGTCCACGACAGCACCTGCCAGGGCGCGCTCGCACCCGACTGCGCGATGTTCGTCAGCGTCGCGCGCTTGTCGTTGCCGTAGCCGCCGAAGATGTCGATCGCGTTCGCGTTGCCCGAGCCGGCGGAGCCGATCTCGAGCCCGGAGTAGAGCCCCGTCGTGTTCGTCGTGCCCCCGAAGGTGAGCGGGTAGTAGCTCGCGCCCCCGTAGCTCAGCGCCGTCGGGAGCTGGAAGACGTAGAACGCGGTCCACTGCGACATGGTCGGCGTGGACGGGAAGAGCAGCACGTGCGAACTGGAGGCGGTGAACGAAATGGTGCTCAGGCCGTTGAGCGTCACGGTGCCCCAGGCCGGCTGCTTGGACGCGGTGTTCTGGTAGGCGGTGTAGCCGTGGCCGCTCTTGTCGAACCACTGCGCGACCGCGCTGCCGTTGCGCGAGAGCTGCGAGGAATCCGACGCGTCGTACCACGCGAACAGGCCCGGCAGGCCCTGCACGACGGGCGTGAGGTTGCGCGTCACGACCTGCAGCCAGTTGCCGCTGCCGTCGCAGATGTTCATCGACCCGTTCGCCCAGCGGATGGCGCCCGCCTTGCCCGACGTACACGCGCCCGAGTCGGGACCCGGCACGATGCTGCCGGAGAACACGCTGGTCGCCGCGCCCAGCCGCGGAATGTTCGACGACAACAGGCCGTCGGCGACGGTGCCCGTCGAGAGGCTCGACGCGTTCAGGTTCGTGAGCAGCGATCCGTCGCCGGCGTGCTTTCCGCTCCCCGTGACGGTGATGTTGCCCGTCGTCGCGAAGGCTCCGGCGGACAGCGTGTTCACGAACGCGGGCGACGCGGCGTCGTACAGCGCGACGTTGGCGGAGTGGCGGGCGTCGGGCACGGTGCCGCTCGACAGATTCGACGCGTTGAGCCCAGTGATCCCCGACCCGCTGCCTGTGAATGCGCCTGCACCGGTGAGCGTGACGCTGCCCGCGGTGCTGAAGGCGCCCGCGGTGACGGTGCCCGCGAACGTCGGACTGCCGGAAAGCTGCGCGAAGTCGCTGGCGTGCTTGCCGTCCAGCCGGTCGGCGTTCAGGTACGTGACGATGTCGGAGAGGTTCGAGTCCAGGTAGAAGGGCGCGTTGCCGCTCTGCGGGTTGAAGTGCGGCGCGGAGTTGAAGGTCTTCGTGCCGGTGAGGGTCTGCGCCGAAGTGAGCGTGACGTAGCCGCCCGCGATGCCGGAGAGATCGGAGGCCTGGATGGCGCCGACGGACCAGATTCCGGCCGCGCTGCTGCGGAGGAACTGCCCGGCCGCCGTGGGGGCCGCGCCCGTGCCCGTGCCGCCGCCGGCGATGCCCAGGGTGCCGGTCGCGATCTTCGACGCGTCGAGCGGCGGGATGTCGGTCGCGTCGAGGCCGCGGAACGCCGGCGCGCCGCTTCCGACGAGAGGACCGGCGAAGACGGCGTTCGCCGCGGCGCTCGCCGTGCCGATGCCGCCGCTGCCGACGCCCAACGGCGTGCCGAACTCGGGCGCGACGGTGAACATCTTCGCACCGCCGACGGTCTGGCTGCCGCTCAGGTCCAGGTATCCGGACGAGATCCCCGAGACGTCGGCGATGCCCAGGGAAGCCGGCGCCCAGCGGCTGCCGTCGAAGCGCAGCACCTGCGAGGCGGCGGGCGTCGCCGTCGCCACGCCGACGCCCTGCAGACGCGCCACCACCGGGCTGCCGAACGTTCCGGCCAGATCGCCGCCACACAGCGAGTCCGAGTCGTAGGCGGCGTCGAACCGCACCCAGTCGGCGGACGAAAGGTATCCGTCCGTGTCCGCGCGCGCCGCGGCCAGCGAGATCTCGGGCACCGACGTGCCGTTCCACACCGTCAGCGGCGCGTGGGCGACGACGCCGGTCACGGTCCCGGGCGAGAACGCGTCGGCCGCGGGCTCCCACTGCGCGCCGTTCCACTTGATCACCTGCCCCGCCGCCGGAGCCGCCGCCGACAGCGGGCGCGACTGCAGACCCGCGACCACGGGGGCGCCCAGCGTGCCGCCCAGATCGCCGACGCACTGGGTCGAACTTCCGTATTTCGAATGGAACAGCGACCAGTCGTCCGAAGACAGGTACCCGGACGCGGCCGCCCCCGCCTGCGGCATCGACACGAAGGGCGCCGTGGTCCCGTCGGTCACCGTCAGAGGCGCTGCGGCTGCCACGCCGGTCACGGTGCCCGCCGCGGCAGCGGCGCACTGCCACCCCGTGGTGTCGCGCACCAGCGTCTGGCCGGCCGCGCAGGCGCGCAGCGACACGGTTTGGCCCGCGTCGATGGCGATGCCCGGGCCGGCGGCGTATCGCGCGCTGCCCGCGAGACGGCCTGAGGCGTCGACGACGGTCTGCCCGGCCACCTTGAGCGACGTCACGTCGGCGGTGCCTCCGCTCACGCTCTGCGCGGCGAGCGCCAGAGGCACCGCGCCGATCTTCTGGCGCGGCGAGAGGGTCTCGGAGCCGACGCGGAGTTCCAGCCATCGCGGTCCTGCGTCGAACAAGCCGTCGCCGAAAGGCGTCGCGAGGCCCAGGAGCGTCGCGTAGAAGCCGTCGGACAGGCCGAGCGTCTGCGTCTCGATCCACAGCGCGCTGCCGCCGGATTCCGAAGCGAAGACCTGGAATGTCACGGCGGCGGTGCCGGTGGAGGCCGTGCCGTCGGAGCGCAGCAGACGCCCCTGGTAGCCGACGAGCTGCGACACCTGGGCAGCGGCGCCGGACGTGCCGAGGACGAGAGTCACTGCCGCGGCCGGAAAGGTTCGGCGGTCCATCGAGGCCTCCAGCGGCTCGGATCGACATGCGGCGACTCGGGCCGGCGAAAACGGGTGCGTTCATTGCAGCACGAAAGCGCGGGGGGAGCAAGCGGGCGGCGGCCCTTGCCGCCCTCGGTTTTCGGCTGCCAGGCCGCGGGCGCAGAAAGGAGCCCGGCACGGAAGTGCCGGGGCCTGCCGCTGCCGCCGCAGGAATCGGCCGGCGGCGCGCGCGCGGGGCGCCGGCTCGCCGGCCGTCCGACGGCTGCCTCATGCCCCGGCACTTCCGTGCCGGGCTTCTTTTCAGCCGTTTTCGTACAGATTGCAGGGACCGGGCGGCCGGGGAAAAGCCGTACGGACCGCCTCTACTTGCGCATGGCGCTCACGGTGTCGCCTTCGCTCCAGAACACGAACGACGCGTCGACCGCGAGGCCCTGCATGTAGTCGCCCTCGTGTACCGTCTCCGCGTCGCCGCCGCCCAGCGGGGCCCTGCACACGGTGCATGTCGCGGGAGGCTCTCCGTCGGACGTGGAATTCACGAGCCAGTACAAATCGCGCTCGTCCGGCGCCAGCACGCCGACACCCGTGTCGGACGAGAGGCGCTCCGAGGGCGCCTTGGCCAACTCGCCGTCCACGGGCGTGCGGAAGATGCCGTTCGCCCCGCTCCAGTACGCGACGCCGCCGCGCACCGCGAGCGCGCCCTCCCAGCCGCCGTCGGTTTTTGCGTGCTGGTCGCCGACGCTCTCGGCGGGCTCCATCGCGTCCTTGCGCCGGCGCGTCAGGCTGCCGCCCGAAAGCCAATAGGCGTACCTCGAGTCGACGGCGATCTGGCGCGACAGCTCCCCCTGGCTCGAGGCCAGCTCGACCGCCGCGCCGCCGGACTTCGGCACGCGCACCACGCTGAAACGCGGGCGATCGACGGGTCCCTGCGTACACCCGGTCGTGTAGAAGAGCGCCTCGGCGTCCACCGCGAGGCCGCATGCGTCCGTCGAGCCGTCGATCAGCTCCGCGGCGCCGCCGCTCTTCGCGACCCGCCGGATGCCGCCCCGGTTCCAGTAGACGTGCGTGTCGTCCAGCGCGATGG
>Ga0172368_10001569_pt1 | contig 31080 bp, 19 predicted proteins | sample Lak11m_FD_114540 | JGI IMG/M metagenome (GOLD analysis project Ga0172368, IMG submission 114540) | Freshwater microbial communities from Kabuno Bay, South-Kivu, Congo - kab_022012_11m | ecosystem: Environmental > Aquatic > Freshwater > Lake | place: Democratic Republic of the Congo: South-Kivu...
ATAAACTTGACAAAACTTACATTGTCACAATGTCAACATTATGGGTATAAAATTAGAAAATTTATCAAAGACATATAAAACTCCGCGTAAACAGGTTGAGATCTTTAAAAATCTGTCTCTTGAAATCCATGACAAAGATATGTTTGCCATATTCGGGCCTTCCGGAATTGGTAAAACAACTCTTTTAAACCTGATAGGCGGGATAGACAAGCCCTCTTCCGGAAAGGTGCTTATAGACGGCGTTGACCTGTCTATCTTGAAATCCGATGAATTAGCTAAACTGAGAAAAGAAAAAATAGGATTTATATTCCAGGCGTTTAACCTGTTCCCTAATCTGAAAGCAAAAGATAACATCGTCCTTCCTGTCCTTTTAGACAAAGATATGGATAAAAAAATAGCCAGGATTTATGAGTTTGCTTCCGAGACAGGCATAAAGGAGAGGCTGGACCACTTGCCGCAGGAACTTAGTTCAGGAGAGCAGCAAAGAATAGCGATAATGAGGGCTATGATTAATTCGCCATCCATAATCTTGGCAGATGAGCCGACTGCTGACCTGGATGACGCAAATTCTAAAAAGATAATTGATATACTTAAGGGGCTAAATCAAAAACTCGGATCTACCATAGTAATCGCCACCAACGATGAAAAAACTGTTTCAAACTTTCCTATCATCTACCAGATGAAAAAACCTCTTTCTTCTTAAGCTTTTATTTCTAAGGGATTAAACTTTTTGAAATTACGAGAAAGGCTTTTAAAACAGGCGAATTCTTTTTCTGCGGCGATAAGCTGATTTTATCTACTTTTATCAATTGAAGAGATTTTTCCAACTGGTAAATAAAATCCATCAAATAAGGCATCTCTGTTTCCACCTCTATATCTATTTTATATTTAGTATACAAATTCGACTCCTCTGTTGAAAGCGGTTTTATACTTTTAATCAAAACAGAGGTTTTTCTGGCCAGTTCTTCTATTTCACTCGACAGGGCTGCGATCTCTTCTTCGTTAGAAGAAGATTTTTTTAAATTTTGCACATCTTTATTGTATTCAGTAGTTATTGAATCCTCGTTATTCACTATGCGGACTGATTTTTCCAGTTCTCCTTCCTGGATCAAGGTCTCTTTATCTAAATTATCCAGCACTTTCATAACCGGAGAAAGTATGACCCTGTCGATAAAAACAAAGCCGATAACTACGATTGATACATACAATATATACTTTTCACGCTGAGATATCCTGGAAAATAACATTTTAGTATTCCCTCAAAGTCCTTTGTAAAGCAAGGCTTAACGGGCATGTGATTTCGAATTCAACTACCTCTTGGCCTTCTACTAAATTTTTAGAAACGTATTTTGTCTTAACATTGTCAAAATAGTCTGATTTTTCCAATTCATTGACAAATTTAAAAACCTCCGCCATTACTTTTGAAGAACCGCGCAGGGTTATGCTGTATTTCCCGTCAAAGCTGACGGATGACAGGTATATCTCCGGAGAGATAACTCTATATATTTCATAAAACATGTTAAGAACGGAGGCTCTCGCATCTGAACGAGCTTTGGTTATTTGTATCTTTTTCATCATCTTTTCGAGTTCGTCCGCCCTGTCTTTAATTGAAGATACCTTCTTTTTCAGCTTATTCAGATAACTTTCTTTATTATATATCTTTTCTAAAAAAATACCGGAGATAACTATCAAAATAAACGCCAAAAGTATTCCCAGGAAATACAAACCTTTGGCTCTCTTTTTCATGCTCCTTTCCATTTTAATTTCCTGGGGAAGAAGGCTAATACTGTCTTTATTATATATAAAAGCAAATCCTATAAGGCTGGATAAAGACACATCCTTCAGGTCGCCGCCGTATAAATCCAGGGCCTCTTTGGTTATATAGATATTTTTGAACTGGCCTGCTATTTCTACCGGCAGCTTAAAACTATCCTTTAAAAGATTATCATTCAGCTTTGCGGTCAGTCTCTCTGAACCGCTGATTATAATCCTGGTTATCTCTTTATTGATCATTTCATTCTGATAGGCATAGAAAGAACGGTTTACTTCTTCGATGAAATCCTTATGCCATTTATCTATATCTTCCATAGATTGAGAAAATCCAAGGGAAATGACTCTATTAAATATAACTTTATTCTGCAATATAAACACAAGGTTGCTCGTCGTGTAATCCACGTCTATGAAAAGAAACGGGGCGTTTTCAATCTTGTTTTTATATGCAATACAAAACCAGTTTAAAGCTCCTTCAGAATTTAAGGTTATCCTGTCGGTTTTAAGCCCGGCTTTCTCCAGTATCCTGAAATACCTGTTTATAATATCACGGTGGACTATTACCAGCGTCACCCTGCTGTATCCATCAGGGCTGGTATATACTATTTGATAATCACTGACTATTTCACTTGTTGAATAAGGCGTATGTTTCCCTATCTGCAGCTCAACCATATTTTTTATCTCTTCAGCATTCGTGGAAGGAAACTCAGGGTTCCTGATAGTGGCAAAATGCGCCGGCAAAGAAACGACAAGATGGTTAGAATCTATTTTAAGCTCTTTGGATACATCTTTTATGATATTAATAAGGGTATCTTCGGAAATCGTGCTGATCTTTTTTACCAGCGCCCGGCAGATTCTTTTTTCTTTAGGCAAAACCTCGGCCTGCACTGCTTTCAGCCAGTTCTCGTCTATTTCCAAAACAGTTACAGTTTTATTGCTCCCAAAAAAAGGCAATTTCACGTTTTACTCCTCGTGCCAGTATAATATCTGAGGCCTGTCTTCACCTTTCCGCCTGATGACGCAGGTAATTGTCCTGGCGAGTTCCCTTCCTTTGTCTTTCTTCAGGATACCGGAGGATGTAATCCTGAAAATATCCGATTTTACAGTGCATATATCATAGGAGATAAGCTGATTTAACGCTATGGACTCCTCTGTAAACATGGGGCCGATATTCCTCATGTCTTCTACGGATTTAAAAATATTATCATCTATTGTTCCGTCCTTCTCGTCGTTACCTTGCCTGAATTTAATCATTCGTTCAGCAAAATCATTGCTCAGCCCCAAGGCTAGGAATATCGAGAAACCGGCTGTATTAATGTTCGTTTTCCCTTCTCCATATACAGTAATCAAATCCTTAATCTTTGAGAATAGCTCCGGGGTCATTCCCTTCACTAAAAGCAATTCTTCTAATACCTGAAATTTTTTATTCTTACATTTGTACGGCAATTCTAAAGACTTATAATACTCATCTTCCGCGCCGAAAGGAGAAACGACAATATCTTCATCTCTCCAGTCTAAGATAGCATTGGTTATATCGGATGCCGTTCCATCATCGACCTCTCCTATGATTTTCAATAAAGACTTTAACGCTCCGGCGGGCGCATAATTTATATTTATCCTGCTGGTTTCATCCTCTGCGCCATAAAAAATCTCATCTATGCCGGTTTTATCTTTTAGATGATAACTTACGCTGAAATAACCCGTATCAAGCGGCACCTCTTTAAAAAAACTTTCATTATTGGTTAGGTCTTCATTTAATGTGTCGCATGTCTTGTTTTTATCCGTAATCAATTCTACGGTAGCCCTTTCTACTCCGGCCTTGGCCAGATAATACATTGTCAGCCTGTCTTTAAAATAAGAAGCTAAATTCAACTGAGAAGAAACTATGCTGCCCATTCCTATAGCAAATATGATTAAGAAGCTTAATACCCATACAGTAAGTATCAGTATGCTTCCATTTTTAGTTTTCATTCTTGAGCCGTTTTCACTGTATTGCCGAATTCTTTTTTCTGCTCGCCGGTTCCTATAGGTATAAATATTGTTTTTGTAAACTGGCCCGCATTTATTTCATTCTTTTTTAAAACCAATTCCAGCTTAACTGCCTGAGGAACACTGTCCTGATCCTCCTTCTTCCACGAGTCTTTCCATTTGTATTCGCCGCTAAGACCATCAAGATAACAATAACTAAAAGTTAATTGCTCTATGCCTGAAATAAGCGGAACAACGTAATCATCCTCTATCTTGTCTTCTTTATAAACTCTCGGATAATTTTTTTCCTCTTTAAAAAGCGTCATTTTATCCTTATCAAAAAAATATGCAATCCTGCCTACTTCACCCTGGCTGCTTTGCTCAGATGAAGCTGCCTTAACAAAGCCAGGGAAAAAAACAGCATATTCAGTCCCTTCAAAGGGAATACCGGAAAAATCAAAAACATTCCTCATGTCTCTGGATAATTTCGTCAGAGTAATCGCAATATCTTTTTCTAATTTCCTGCTTACATTAGCCCTGCGCCAGACATTTATTGCATTTAAAAAAGTTGAATATACTGTTACGCTTACAAAAAAGATTATCGTCGTACTTATAAAAAGCTCCACCAGCGTAAAACCTTTATTGCGCTTTATTTTCATATTTTACCAAATACGTATTCAGCGGAATCCTGCCTTTTCTCTTTCCCTCCCGCCACGATAAATTAGTTTTAAGGTTATATAAATCTTCGAATTCCACTTCTTCGCCTGAATCCGACTCCTTTCTGTAATCAACAGGGTCCAGCTGTGCATTAAATTCGAACTGCATCCCGGAAGAGGCAAACCCTTCATTACTATTTTCCCTGAAATCATCCTTGTCTTCTTTAAACTTAATCTCCTCCTCTGCCATTTTATTCTCAAATACCAACGCCGCAGTTAAATAATCCTGAGAAATCCTGAGGACATTCAGCGAATAAGCAAACCATTGAAGGACCAAGACCAGGCCTAACGATAAGATTGATATGCTGACCATTATTTCTACTAATGTAAAAGCATGGCCTTTGTTCTGCCTGGAATTTTTATTATTCCTGCCAGTTAGTAACGTCATCGTTGCTTTCTACTCCATCGGGCCCGAATGAAAACAGTTCATAATCTTTTTTATCATTATGCGTGCCTGGAAAACGGTATTGGTACAGCTTCCCCCATGGATCTTTCGGCTCTTTTTTAAGATAAGGCCCGTTCCAATTTAGTGATGCTGAAGACGCAGGCTTTGTTAAAAGCGCATTAAGGCCTTGTTCCGTAGTAGGATAACTGCCGTTGTCCAGCTCATAGAGGTCTAACGCTGTAGGCATATTAGCGTTTATATCTGCCTTGGCGATAGAGATCCTTGCCTGTTCCGTGCGTCCGGCTAAACGCGGCAGTATCATGGCAGCCAAAGCGCTGATAATGATTACGACAAGCATCAATTCGATTAAAGTAAAACCATATTCTTTTTTCATATATCGTCTCCTTGGATAATTTTTTTGCAATAAAATATTTTATCTTACTGCGAGATTTATTTCAAATATAGGTAAAAGCATTGCAAATACAATGAATCCGACGACCAGGCCCATCACTAAAATTATAGCGGGTTCCAGTAAAGAAGTAATTACTTTTGTAATCTTGCGCACTTCCCGTTCATAGAAATGCGCAATCTCCATCAATGCGCTTTCCAGATTACCGCTTTTTTCCCCAACCGCAATCATGTTGGACATAAAAGAAGGAAAGTAATCTGAATTTTCAACGCCATGCGCTAAAGACGCCCCGTCCGTCAGGGACTTCTCTATCTTTTTCAGCTCCGCCTTGAATATTTCATTATCCAGCGTCAGCATAGAAATATGTATGGCCTGAAGAATGGGTATGCCACTGCCAAGAAGCACTCCAAAAGACCTGGAAAATCTAGCTAAGCCTGTTTTTTTAATAAGCCCCCCAAACAAAGGCAATTTTAGTTTAAATCTGTCCAAAGCCAATTTTTCTTTTTCATTAATCTTCATCCGCTTAAGCCTGAAAAATATTATGGCTATGGCTATCAACACCAAAAACCCGTAATTCTTAATCTGCATACTTGTTGAAACCAATACCCTGGTGATAAAAGGCAGGGCTTGCCCGGACTCTTCAAACAAAACTGTCAGTCTCGGCACAGCAAAAGTAATCAAAACGAATATAGTCAGAATCCCTACTAACACTATAAATATTGGATAAGCCAGGGCTGAAGTTACCGTAGCCTTCATTTCCTCCTCTTCTTCCCTGAAGCCAACCAGCCTGGCCAGACTATCTTTTAATATCCCGCCGATTTCTCCAGCGCGGATCATATTCACATAAAATGGAGAAAATAAACCCGGATAATTGCTTAGCGCGCCGGAAAGCATCTTTCCGTCTTCCAATTCTTTATGCAAATAAGACAATATTTCCTTCATGCGGCTATTATCAGTCTGCTTGAAGATAATGCCTATTGCGTCCAGGATAGACACCCCGGCTTTGACTAAACTTGCAAGCTGTTGAGTAAATACGGTAATTTCTACAGGCCGAATTCTTTTGGAAAATCCGAAAGAAGGGGCTATCTTGCCTTTCACCTCCATCTCTTCGTTAACCTGTATAGGCGTATACCCCACCTGTATCAGATGGGCGATTGCGGCATCCCTGTTATCTTTCTCAAGCACTCCTTCTATGATTTTTTCAGGGCCTTTTTTCGCTTTGTAAATAAACCTTGGCATATTTACACCATCCCGTCTTTTAAACCTTTTCTACTAACATTGAAAGTTTATTGTCTTTCATTGCTGCAATACCTTTTTTAACCTGTATATTTAAATTATCTATCTTAACAATTCCTTTTTCTAAAGTAACAATAAATGACTGGTGAAAATCCAGAACCGTCATCTGGCCTTCTTCTCCAGGCAATATAACACTTGAGGCGTTTTTTTTAAATACTACAGAAACGCTTGTTATATCTAACACATTTACTTCAAACATAACCGGCCTATTCTATCACCTGTACTATTTTTATTATTTCATCTATAGTAGTTAAGCCCTTGGCAACCTTGTTCCAGCCAGACATGCCAAGTGTTTTCATGCCATTTTTTATGGCTTCTTCTTTTATCGTATTAGTCGAAACTCTCTGTAAAATCAATTCTTTTATCGTTTTATTAACAATTAAAATTTCATAAATAGCGGTTCTGCCTCTAAACCCGGTAAGGTTACATTCATTACAGCCTTTTCCTTTATAGAAAGTAACTTCGCGGCCTTCTAAATTTTCTTGCACGAATTTCTTGCCCAGGATAGACTCCACTATGCGGAGCATAGCGTCATTAGAGACGGATTTATCCTTTTCCTTGCAAGAGGGGCATATTAAACGCACTAACCTTTGGGCAATAAACGCTTCAACCGAAGAAGCCAGAAGATATGGCTGAACGCCTATGTCTAATAACCTTGTTATAGCGCCTGCAGCATCATTTGTATGCAAAGTACTAAAAACAAGATGGCCTGTTAAAGCAGCTCTGATAGCCAATTCCGCAGTTTCAAAGTCTCTCACTTCTCCAACCATCATTATGTCAGGGTCATGCCGCAGCATGCTCCTCAAGCCTTCGGCAAAGCCAAAGTTTATTTCCGGGGTTACCTGAATCTGGCTTATGCCTTCAACCTCATACTCTATAGGATCTTCTATAGTAATGATTTTGGTTTCGCTTGATCGTATAGTATTGAGGCATGTATATAATGTGGTTGTCTTTCCGCTGCCTGTAGGCCCGGTCACAAATATAATACCATTAGGCCTTTTGATCGAATCCTCCAGCATCTTCAAATCATCAACTTCTGCGCCGAGTTTTTCCAGGCTAAAAAGCATTTTACTGGGAAGAATTCTTATGACAATACTTTCGCCATAAGGAGTAGGTATGCTGGAGATCCTTAGATCAAGCTCTTCCGTCCCCACCTTTACAGTCGCCCGGCCATCCTGAGGAAGACGCCTTTCTATAATATTTAACCCTGACATTATCTTTATGCGGGAAATTATCGCAGGGAGAAATCGTTCTATATCTTTTGACATATTTGCATAATACAGGACTCCGTCTATACGATATCTTATGTTCATCTTATTTCTAAAAGGTTCTATATGAATATCCGTGGCATTCTTCTGCTTTGCATCCAGCACTATCTGGTTTACCAGGTTAATAACAGAAGCGTCTTCGTTTATTCTCTGGATGTCTTCTATTTCCTGCTTGGCTTTATAGGACTCTATAGTTTGCTGCGGGGTTTTAGCAATAATTTTATCCACGGTCTCAGCGCCCACACCATAATATTTCTTAATGGCTCCTATTATGTCGCTTTCAAGAGCCAGCAGCTGGTTTATCTCGCATCCCAAGAGCAGCTTGACATCATTCAGTGGCCACAGAGGATCCAGGGTAGCTATGGTCAGCTGATTGCACTCAAATTTTATCGGCATAATAGTATAATGCCATGCAAATTTGGCAGGGAGTTTATTAACTACAGTAGCGTCTATGGCAATCTCTTTCAAATTAACATAGGGAATACCGGACTGTTCTGAGAGTGCTATTAAAAGGTCTTTTTCGTTTATAAAACCCATCTTGATCAAAACAGACCCTAACCGTTCCCCTGTAACACGCTGTTTATCAAGAGCTTCCTTAAGCTGCTGCGATGTTATAAGATTCTTTTTAAATAATACTTCCCCTAATTTTATAGCCATTTTTATCCCCTTCCTTCCAGCTTATTTCCTTCTCAACATTATTCTATTTTAAATTTTTAAAGCTCCGATCATATAAAAATCTCTGTCCGGCACATTGGCTAACTCGTCAGAACATATCCTTTCACAGCCTGTCAGCGTCTCATCCAGTGTAACATATTCCCCTTTCTTGCCAGTAAAAACCTCTGCGGTAATAAATGGCTGCGTAAGAAAGTTCCTCAATTTTCTTGCTCTTTCAAATAATATCCTGTCTTCTTTCGACAGCTCTTCTATGCCTACTATAAAAACAATACGCCGCAGTTCTTCATATCTATTTAAAGTCATCAATACTTCTTGAGCTATATTGAAATGCCTCTTTCCTATGATTATCGGGTCCAGAAAAGAACATGACGATAGCAGCGGATTAATAGCCGGATAAAGGCCCAATTGTATATATTGACGCGACAAAACCATCATTGAATGCAGATAACTGAATATACATACTACAGCGGGGTCTGTTAAATCATCGCTGGGCACATATACTGCTTCGATTGCAGTAACGGAAGCTTGCGTTCCCGAGCGAATTCTTTCTTCAAACTCGCTCATCTCGCTAACCAATGTTGGCTGATATCCTGTTTCCGAAGGTATGCGGCCTAACAAAGAAGATAATTCGCTTCCAGCCTGAGCAAACCTGAAAACGCTGTCTATAAAAAATAATACATCTTTTCCCATCTCTTGAAAATACTCCGCTATCGTAACCCCGGAATGTGCTACTTCAAACCTTGCACCTGAAGATTCATTCATCTGGGCATACACAAGCACCGCTTTCTCTATTATTTTCTGACTGACTAATTCAAGATATAATTCATTTCCCTCCCTGACCCTCTCTCCTGCGCCGGTAAATATAGTATAGCCCTTTTGTTTCTTTACAATGTTATTCATAAGCTCCAGGATTATTAAGCTTTTGCCAAGTCCAGCGCCTCCCATAATGCCGGTCCTTGATCCTTTTACCAAAGGGAACAGAAGATCTATTATCTTGATCCCTGTTTCAAGTATTTCAAATTTGGTTCTGCCGCTTATATTGCTGTCAAATTTAGGAGGCCCCGGCTTTCTACGCGAGTCTCTGTAAAACCTTGTAGTAACCGTCCCCTTTTTATCTATTGGTTCCCCCAGGACATTCATCATCCTGCCCAGGACATCTTCACCCACAGGGACCTGGATCATTGAGCCGGTGCTGAAAACCTCCACATTTCTAGAGACACCGATAAGCGATTTTAAGCCGATGCACCTTACGACATTCCCTACGTCTCCGGCTCTGCCGCTTAAATGCTCAAGCACCTCCAGCTGCACTTTTTTTCCATCGCAGGATTTAGTTTCTAGGATTTCGAAGATTCCCGGCGGAGATGTTCCAGGTTCAAATTTTACAATTGCAATCGGGCCTTCAATTGAAATTATTTTTCCTTTTAACACTTTCTGCTCCTTTTAGAATGCAACCGGGATAGTGAAATAAAATGTACTGCCTGTTCCCGCTACAGATTCTACCCAGATCCTGCCGCCATGGCTTTCAACTATCTTTTTAACAATAGTAAGTCCTGCTCCGGTGCCTTCATACTCACCCTTGGCATGAAGGCGCTGGAATATCTGAAATACTTTATCATAATATTCTTTTTCTATGCCGATGCCATTATCTTTTACATAAAATTCGTAGAACAGGCCTTTGTGTACATATCCTATCTCAACAACAGGCGCTACATCCCTTTTCGAATATTTAACTGCATTTGAAATAAGATTAGAAAATACTTCTGATATCCTTATTTTGTCGCATGCAACCACAGGAAGATCTTTTGCAACCTTTAAATCTACATGCTTGTCTTCTAAAGAATACATCAGATTCTTTTTTACATCCAGGAGTAATTCATTAAGATTTACATTCGGCTCTATGTTCCTGATTTTTCCTATGCGGGATAAATTCAAAAGGTCTTCTATGAGCCGGGTCATCCTGGCGCCGGAATCCAGTATAGCCTTAAGGCTCTCCTTCCCTTCCTTGTCAAACTTATCCGAATACTGTTCTGCAATAAGCTTGGCAAACGCCCTTACGCCCCTCAGCGGTTCCTTCAGATCATGAGATACTATATAAGTAAAATCGTCCAGTTCTTTATTTATTCTCTCTATCTCGATAACTTTTTCTTCAAGTTTGTTCCTGGCTTCTTTTAGCTCTCCTGCGGTTTTATTCAGATCCTCAACCATAAAAAGCATAGCCCTGTCGCTTTTCTCAAGTTTGCCTACTTTTTCCTCTAAATTTTTTCTGGCGTCGGAAAGTTCGCTGAGGAGCTTCTTATGTTCACTTATATCCCTCGTTACTAAAACAGCTTTGGTTACCTTACCGTCAAAATCTTTCAATGGGGCCCCGTTAATACTCACAGGGATAGAATTGCCTTTTTTATCTTTTAATTCCATTTCGAGATTTTCAATGATCTCGCCCCTAAAAATCTTTTCCTTGAGGGCCTTTAAACCATCTTCTCCTGACATAAAAAAGCTAGCTATATGGTATTTAAGTATTTCGTTTTCTGTGCAATTAATTAAACGGCAGGCAGCGTTATTCACTGTCACAATCCTTGCATCTTTGTCTATAACAAATAATGAGTCATTCATGTTCCCGATAATATTATCAACATAATCCTTCGAAAACGTAGTCTGATACAAATTATCCGTCATTTGTTTAAAAGCATTTGCCAGCTGGCCTACTTCATTTTTATCTCCCAGGACCCTTACGTCATCCATATTTACATCCAGATCGCCTCTGGCGACTTTGCTCATTTTATTTATAAGCTGATTAAGCGTACGCGTCATTATCGAGGCAAAGAAATACACGATAAATGACCCCAACACAATAGCTATGATGCAAATAAAAACTATCCAGTTCCTTATGCTGTCAATATACCCGAAAAATTCATCTAAATAAGCTGAGGTTATTATAATCCAGTTCCATGGTTTAAAATAGGTATACGCTAAAACTTTTTGTCTTTCTGCCCGAGCCCCTGGCTCTCTCCCGAAATAATATTTTATTCTGCTTTTTGCGCCTTCCAGACTCTGTGCGTCCTCAACTATTTCATTAATAAACGAGCTTCCCCTGTCATCTTTCTCCCAGAGGACATTTTCACCATCGCGCTCTCTATCTTTTGATAAAACATATACGCCTTTTTGTTCTCCACTGGCTCCTATAATAGACAGATACCCTGTTTTGCCAAACCTTTGTTCTGCCATTAAATTTTTCAATTCTTCTTTCTTTATCTCTTCGAAATCTGACTTGAGCAGTTCATCCGGATAGATAACCACGCCCACGACCCATTTTTTCATAGGGACATGCATGATTGCAACCAGCTGTTTTCTGTATTTAGTTTCTCCTGTGTCTTTCCAGGAATAAGCGTAGCGCTCGATATCCCCTTCTTTTAAAGCCTTTCCCTTTTTAACTACATTCTGAATAACAAACTGGCCCTCATCGTCTTCCGCATACCAGATGCGTTCTCCGTCCTTTTTTCTTCCTTTAGAAAGAATATAATTCCCGTTATAATCAATTATATAAACATAGCCTGTCTGGCCTATGACGGAAGACGCCAATAACTCTTTCCATCTTTCATCAGACAGTTCTTCTGCTAATTTTGAAAATTCTTTATCTAAAACGCCGCCTGCAACATCAACCTCCCCGCTTAACGCCGCTCCTATATCCTGCCCTTTTATTAATTTTATAGTATCGATCTTTTGAATATATTCCGATAAAGCTATCTTTGCTGATTTAGTGTCTATATTTTTTAATGCAGCCTCGTTAATAATTTTTTGAATATCTTTGACAGCTGAATCCAGCTGTTCAGCATACATATTAAATTCATCTATGCTGAATATATTAAGCAGCATATTCTTTTCATTCTTTCTAACGCGTAAAAAAGGCTCCTTTAACGCAGTGGTAATTAAATCTTCCTTAAAATGGTTTTGTATCAGCTGTGAAACTTTGGACGCCTGAGAAACGATTATCCTCTCCGTTGTATCTTTAGCTACACGCTTGTTCTCTTCGATTAAGTCATAATATAATTGCGTCACAATAGACCAGTTGATGCACTGAATTTTTAACGCCTCTTCAGTATTATCCAGGATGGTCTGCTTTGAGTTGTTAAAACTCAATACGCCTAATGTAATGACAGGAAGCGCTACCAACAAAACACATATGATTATCAACTGCCACTTTACGCTGATATTGCCCATATAATAAGCCTATTGTTTTAGATCAGCTTTGCCCTGCAATTTCTCTTTCAAAGCAGTTATTTCATCTCTCAATTCTTTCATCCTGAGCTCTCTATTTACTGTCGCGTCCTTAAATCTTTCCAATTCACTTATCTTCTCCGCCAGTTCTTTCGTCCGCTCCGCTACTTTTTGCTCCAGGCCTTCATTCAGCTTTTTTATTACATCTTCTGCTTTCTTGCGTTCAGTATTATCTATAATAGAAAAAATAAATCCTTCATCAGGATTATTTTTATTAAGCGCCTGCATCCTTACTACTGCGGGAACCAGGTGCCCGTCTTTATGGACATAATCATACTCATACGCTACGCGGCCTTTTCTGGCTATATCTTTATAAATAATCTCTCTCTCCATTCTTTCATATTCTTCTTTGCTTGAATAGCAAAACGCGGTAGATGGTTCGCTTAACCACTTTTCTACAGGCCATCCTAAAATATCTTCTACTGATTTGCCCGCCCATATAACTTTATGATTCTTTATAAAAAGAATTGCCGCAGGAGATCCCTCTAAAATAACATACAAGAGCTTTCTTGACTGTTCTATTTTTTCTTCCGTTTCCTGTGCTTCTGACTCCCACTTTCCGACTAAATATAAAAATGGCAGGCCGACCAGTATAAGCGCTATAAATTCAATAAATACCTCTGTCCATTTAACAGGTGTATGCGGAACTCCAAAAATAAAATGCGGCATATCAGCTATCTTTATGGCAAAAATCAAAAAGCCAAGGATAGCGAACATAACGGCTATACTGACCCGCACTTTATATTTTAAATTATGCTCCATACTAATTCCACCTTGTGCGTTTTAGCGCCATGGTACTGGAGAATATTTCCCTTATATTTTTATCGCTATTTTCATGAAGCGCCCGGAAATATGTAAGCCTTGCTGCCCTGCCCTGCCGCTTAACTTCGTCTGCGCTGCCTTCCAGATGGATAACCCGCGCCGCCCATTCTGAAAGCTTGCTTTCCCAAAAGATATTATACAGCACATACCCTATCCATATTGTGATCAGCTCTTCTATGACCCTCTTAAAAGACGGCTCTATTATAACCTTTTCTTCTTCTGTATCGCTGTTATTGTTTTCAGGTTTAAGCTTTTCTGAAAATAAGTGCCTGCATGGAAATAATTGGAAGTATTGAACCTCTTGAATGGCAAAAGAAACGAAATGCGGATAGACAATAATTGTCCGGCTTACTTTTTTTTCCAGCACCTGTTTAATTATATAGTTTTTGATTTTTTCTACCTCATCAAAAGATATATCATCGCTAATGCCCGGAAAATGGTAGAATTCTTCTGTTTTCTCTTCTATATACCTTACCCCCTGCTTGCCCAGGACTGTCAATCTGTCGTTTTTCTTATACTGCTCAAACGCGGTATTTATAATTGAGATGTTTAATTTTCCTAAAAATCCTCCGTCAGAAGTTATAAGCACAATATGGGACGGAAGCGAAGACTTTTCCAGGAAGATATGGGAGGAATTATCGAGATCTGTTACTTGGAAAAATTTTTTCAGATATAGGTCGAATTCATCGAGCTTTTTTCTTTCTCTTTGAAGCCTTGTAAACTCGGAAGCAGCTACTCCCTTCAAGGCGTTAATTACGCCTGCCATTTCTTTATTAAACTGTAATTGTTCACGCAGCTTGGTTAGCTTTGCCATCGGGTCTTAAAGAACTCCTCGAGCGTTTTATCCAAAGCTTTCTTTATTTCTTCGGTAAATATTTTTTGAGTATTTATAGATTCTATTAGCTGCGGATTATTGGTAACCAGGTATTTGAATATTTCTCTTTTAAATTTTTTCATTGCAGGCCTATCCATGATTTCCGGCATTTCTTTGCTGAAAGCGTAAAAAAGTACAGCCTGTTCAGCCAATGAAAGCGGGCTGTTTTTATCCTGTATAAAAAGTTCGTCCAGCGCCATTCCTTTTTTAAGGCTCTTTTCTACTTCCGGGGAGAGCTTGGTCCTTACCTTGGTTAAGCTTACCAGTTCTCTATACTGGGCGTGCTCCCATTTCAATGTCTTGCTTACTTCTTTTATTGCCTTGGACTGCACCTTGCTTCCTATCCTTGAAACAGAAAGGCCCAGGTCAACAGCCGGCCTGAATCCTTCATTAAACAGGGTGGTGTTTAGATAAAGCTGCCCATCAGTCATCGAAATAAGATTTGAACAAATTAGGCCGGTAACATCGCCTTCTTGAGTCTCTACAATAGGCAAAAGCGTCATAGACCCTGCCCCGTTTTCATTGTTCAATTTCGCTCCTCTTTCTACTAGCTGTGAATGAATATAAAACATATCGCCTGGATAAGCTTCCCTGCCGGGAGGCCTTTGTAAAAGCAGTGAAATCTCCCTGTAAACCCAGGCATGTTTGGTTAGATTATCAAAAACCACCAGGACATCTTTACCATTATTCATAAAATATTCGCCTAACGCGCAAGCAGCATAAGGTACTACATATTGCTCTGCTGAAGAGTCAGACGCTGTAGCGCTGATAACAATACTGTAATCTATCGCCCTGCTTACCTGTAGTTCTTCGATAATCCTCACAAGCGCGGATTGGCTGCCTCCTATCCAGCAGAATATACATATAATATCTTTGCCTTTTTGATTCAGAATCGTATCAAGTGCAAGGGTTGTTTTGCCTGACACCCTGTCACCAAGTATAAGCTCTCTCTGACCTTTGCCGATAGGAATACAGGTATCTATTATTTTAATGCCGGTTTCCAAAGGCTGTTCTACAGGCTGGCGCTCCATTACGCCTGGAGCTTCTATAAAAATAGGGTAAAAATCATCTTCCTGAATCCTGCCTTTATCATCGCAGGGAATGCCAAAGCTATTCACTACTCTGCCGATAAAATTATTTCCGACAGGCATCTTGAATACCCCTTCTTCCGCGTAAACTACATCGCCTATGGTCAATTTTGTATCATCCCCCAAAACCAAGGCCAATACTTCTTTTTCGCTGAATCCTATCACTAATCCCTTTATATTAGAATGCAACTCGACTAACTGGCCGTTTACACAGTTATTCAATCCTGCTATCTTAACTATTCCCTTTTTAATTTCCTGGATAGTGCCGGTATCTTTTATTTCAAAAGATTCGACCTTTGCATCATTCAGATCAGGCTTCATATCAGACATGCCAATCTCCATCTGTTCGGATTTTTTCTGCCATTACAGGAAGGGTCTTCCTCAGCTTGTTTTTAATGCTTCCGTCTATAACAAACCCGCTTATTTTTATAATAATGCCTGCTATAATTTCCGGGTCTAGCTCTTCGCTCAAGCTGATATCCCTGCCCAGTTTAGAGCAAAGGGCTGTTTTCAGTTTTTCTTTCTGCTCCGCCTGCGCTGCATAAGCGTAAATAATCTTTGCCTTATTCTCTTTTACATCAATACGCTTTTCATCCAGATTTTTTATATTTTCGATTAATTCATCGATAAGCTGGGCGTGTAAATTTTCCAAACTTTTATCTGTAAAAATATATTTGAGCATATCCGCTGCTATATGAACTGATTTATTCTGCATCTTGAGAATAAATTCAGCTTCTTTTCTCTTCGCATCTTTCGCTGTTTCTTCGATAAAGCGCTTTGCTTCTTCTTTTGATTTCTCAAGCACGCCTTCTTTTATCTTATCAGCCTCTATCTTTGCTTCTTCCTTTATGTTGGCAGCCTGGGTTTTACTTTTTTCGATTTCCAAATTAACTTCTTTCTTTCCCCTGTCAATTTCTTCTCTAAGAATCTTTTCCTTTTCCAGATTTTGCTGATTGAGCTTTTGAAGTCTTTTTACCGCCCGGGTAATCTGGTTATGCAGCAGCCATCTTAAAAATAAAATAATAAAAACAAGCGTAACTACCTGAATTGAAATTAACTGCCAAATCCACATATTCATTTTAATCTCCTTGCTCAGCTGCCAAATAAATTATAGACAATCAAAAGCCCGATAACCGCTATCGCTTCTGCAAAAAGAAAAGCTACTATCATAGCCACTAGAATCTTAGGCGCCGCTGAAGGATTCCTCCCAAGCGCCCTGACGCTGGAATACCCTACCGCTGCTATAACTGCAGACGGGCCTAAAGTGCTGATAAGCATCACAAGAATAATAGTAAGATTTTTCATGGTTTTTTATCCTGTTTATAATACTCAACCCATTTTTGTTCTAATTCTTTGAAATCTTTGAGCTTATATACGCTTAAGAATTCTTCTTTCCAGCCTGTATTATTGTCGCGGAGGCGCCGGCAAAAACTTACAAACAGGTCTTTGCTGAAATCATTCAATACAAAATTCATTATGCTCGCCGCTTCATTGTAAAATATAAAAGGCATAACTAAATCAGTTTTATTGAGATTTGAAAAATCCTCCAATGGTATATATAAATTCAGGGTTACTAAAAATTTTGCCACCTTTAGCCGTTCTTGAATATCCTTTTCCTGTGCGCAGGCGATACCTTCGTCCAGCCACAATGGAATACTTTTATCGAAGCCTATAAGCTCCCTGAATATAATATGCCCCATTTCATGTGGAAGGATAGCGTCAAAAAATTCGTCTTGCCAGAGATATGAACTTATCTCTTTCCTTAGAACGTTAACGCGCCCTCTTGACCAGGAAGCAACGCCTGTACCCCCTTGATAATCTTCTTTAGTATCATAGAGATAGATCTTGCATCTATTCTCCCATAACCAAAAATCAAACCTGTTAAAGCCTAACTGTTCTGTAATATTTGTATAATGATATTCGGCTTCCCGTGCTACCTGGTGGACATATTCACGAGAAGCGCTTAGATAATATATGATAAAATGTGTGCTTTTTGTGACCTTCCATTTACCAATTTCTGCGGTAGCTGGATTACAAAATAAAAAAACAACAGTGCTGAATGTTATCCAAAAAATCGCCCTTTTACAACCAGCCAAATGCCTCAAAATATAATCCTCTATTAAGATGCCATTATAATCAAAATAATACCACACCTATCGCCTTTAATCAATATCTAAAATGCGCCCAACAGCATAAACTTGACATTGTGACAATGTTAGTTTTGTCAAGATTATACGCCTCCCCTACATGTTCCCGGCGCATCATAAGTCATAAACTTGACAAAATTGACATTGTCAGAATGTCAAGATCATACCATGGTCAAAGCGCCATAAACTTGACAATGTGACATTGTTAGTTTTGTAAAGATTATTGGAAGGTAATAGGCATGTTCAATATCGCTATAGTGGCATAATTGGGTTAGTTGGCATAAACTTGACAAAATTGACATTGTCAGAATGTCAAGATCATACCATGGTCAAAGCGCCATAAACTTGACAAAACTTACATTGTCAGAATGTCAAGATTATGTATGGTGCCGGGTTTTATTCTTTGTTTTTTTCTTCAGGGTTCGTGGATGAAGGGGGTGCTTCTTTATCTTTTGGGGTTTGTTCGCCTTCTATGGTTACAGCCGCTTGTTTATGCCATATGAAGAAAAATATGAACGAGAGCAAAAGTAAAGACACGATAACCGCAAGGATTATCCACCAGCTTGCCTTCACAAAGATTCTTTTTACAGCCACACCGCTTGCAGGCTTGGCGCGCGATAACATGCTCTCCAATTCAACCAGGTCAGCTTTCATCACTTCAATAATATCCAGGTTCCTTCTATAGGCGGCAATATGAGGCTCCGGCAGGGCATTCGCAGCTTCTTTTTGCTTTGCTAAAATATCTACATTTTTATCATCCATGTCCTTCTTAAGGGTAACCGCTGTATCAATATAAGGGGTTCCTTTCAGCTCTTTAAGGATATCGTCAGCCCTTGTCAGCATCGACTCCAGCTCGCTTTCGCGGATTATCCATATATCTTTGATATGAACGGACCTTTTGACCATTTCTCCCGGAGCGAGCTCAAATTCTTTAAAAGCATAATACAGGCCTTTTTCGATATCGTAAGTTACCTGAAGGTCGCTTGCATCTATTATATCCTCAGGCTTGGCTTCTTTCGGCAAATACGCTTTAAGTATTGCCTTTTGAGTCTTTGTGGTAGAAGGATTGACAACCATCACATTCAGTATAACGCTGCCTGGCTCAAGCCATGTCTTTGTAATAGGCGCATCATTAGTGCGCTCTATTATATCTTGCGTCATTTCTGCAACTGCCTGTATCTCCAGGGCTTTTTTCTTGACATAATTTATATCAGGGCTCCCATCTGCCGTATTCCATTTATCGGCTTGAGCATTGACAGGGCTATTGGAGAGAAAGATAACGCAGAAAGATATTATACAAAAAATCGCTTTTTTGTAACTAACAAGATATGTCAAACTATAATCCCCTATTAAAAAGTTATTATGGTCAAAATCATACCACAATCATCGTCTTTAATCAATATATAATTTGTCTTAGCTGCCTGGCTCAAGCCATGTCTGCGTAATAGGCTGATCATTAGTGCGTTCCACTATATCCTGCGTCAGCTCTGTCGCCGCCTGAATTTCCAGGGCTTTCTTTTTAACATAATTTATATCCTGGCTGCCTTCTTTTGATACCTCCAGTACCTGATCTATCTTGATATTTGATTGTTTGGCTATTTCCTGCATCTTTTCGGACGCCACGGAAAGCTCATCATATATAGCCTTTTTCATATTGGCGCTCAACTGCGTAAGGGTGTCGCCCATTGTGCTTAAATCAGCTATAGTGCCTATAACCTTCCCTACGCTCTGGCTGACCGTAGTAATGCTGGTCGCTAAATTAGCTATCTGGGTAGTGTCAATCCCTGCTAAAGAGCTCATAGCTATAGTCGCAGCGCTATTAATATCATCCAGATTTGCCCGTATTACATCTATGCTTATGCCGTCGATTGTCCCATAAGTAGTTTCAGAGCATACTATAGTAAACGTCCCAATGCCCCAGCCTCTTATGAATTTAACGTCATATGCGTAAATCCCTGTAGTGCCTTCCTCTGTCATCACTCCCTCTATCAATAACGATGAATTCTTTGGACTATATACAACTATGCTGGGCGCAGATGAAAGTCCGGTTACAGATTGATATCTCACAGTCAATGTCTCGCCTGTTTTTATAAAACTTTGTTCATTCATAATGCGTGAAGATGTTTCTCTTTTCATTTGATCAGTAGAGGCAGTTACTGCGCTTGTAACCTGGCTTCCTATAGCAGTCACTTTGCTCTCTATGGAAGTTTTTGTAGCATCTACTTTAGTCTCCAGAGAAGATTTTGTAGAATCTATCTTGGACTTTATATCTGCTGCAGAAGTGTCTATCTTCGCCTGTGTTATTGTAGCCTGTTGCGCAGTCTGGGCCTTTATTGCTGTTTCGCTGGTAGCAATTGCGGTATTTATATCTTTCATTTTCGTTGCCTGCCTGATATCAAACGGTTTTCCGCCGTAATGGAATGCGCCTTCATATTGAATCCTGAACCTGGCAAAATAACTTTCGCTAGAATCCAGATTCGGGGCAGACCATCTCACCCAGAAGACACCGCTTGAATCTGCAGCGTCAGCTTCTAAATCAAATGTTTTCATTAATACGTCATTTTTGCCAAATATGTTTACCTGACAACTCTGCAGCCCTTTTGTTTTAGGGAGAAACTTTTCTTCTTCCTGCAGCCATGTCTGTATATATAGAATATCGGTCGTAGGATCATAACCAATTTCGGAGTATACTGTCCTTTGTTTCGTTACCTGTTTAGTAGCTAATTTTACAGCCATTGTCGTACCATCTGCATTTGCTACCCATGGCGAAGGCTGATATGAAGCGTCCAAATACGCATCCCTGCTCCATGTTGACTGGTATAAATGCCCTGGATAGTAATAAAGTTCTATGCCGTCTTTTGAGCTTAAACCTGTCTTATCTTCCCAAACCGCATTCTCCAGGCTTACGTCAAGGCTTCTCACGTTCAAGGCATCCAAGTCCCCGACCATGGCATCAGCATCAGTGATTTTCCATATTATCTTGTAATAACTAACTGTAAATTTTCTCGTAATATATAACGCTGGATCCGTGTCATCTTCTATCTTTATATACACATTAGAATTAGGCGACCTGTCTATATTAACAGCGTCTGGTATTGTCCATGAATAATATCCGTCATTGGTCCTATTGGCTACAATGGCAGTCCATGTAACGCCAGCGTTCTTTGAGTAAGATATCTTGACAGTATTTACAGTCCCTATAGTGCTCCACTCTATCATCTTATCCTCTCCCACATAAAGCTTTGTCCCAGCTTCCGGAGAGGTTATAGATAAAGCTCCCATTATCTTGAACGCAGTAGAAACCGCGTTGACAAACTGGTATCGATTATGAGTAATCCTAAATTTTATATCAGATGAATGTGCGTCAGGAACAGTCCAGTTTTCATATGAGCCGTCATTCTGTGTGGAAGCTGCGAACTGATGCCAAATTACTGGATCAGAGCCTACGCCATACTCTAAGCAAACAGTATTGGTTGGATCCGCACTACACTCGGAATAAGCGCCAATACCCTGCCAGGTTATAGTATAGAGATTATTTGTAATCAAAGGCTGCGTCGGCACATTGATTTCAAAACCAGGCAGAGACAGCCTAAATGGCGCTGACACTGCGGATACAGTACTTCCAAAATTAGTCATTCCGTTCAGGTCAGTTATCTTTATCCATCCTGTTTCTGTAGTATAACCACTGAATGTTTCATCTATCAGCCAATTATACACTTTTGTAATATTATCCACGCCTGTCGCGATCTGTTTTGAAATATCTACATTCTTGAAAAACTCTATTTTCAGATTATTGCTAATATTCCCTTCCGTGGCCCAGCTGATTGTTTTTGTATCATAAACTGACCAAATATTATTAGCTTCTGGAGTAGATATTGTTATAGTAGGTAATTTAATAGCGAAATCAGCGAGAGAAGACCCTCTTCCAAGGCTGGTTAGGCCTTCTATCTTTATACGGCATTGCGCGGAAATGGTATTAGGCACAGTAGTCCATTTATAGCTCAGCGAACTGCCTACCGCCGTAATATTATTTGCATAAGCAGTATTGTCTCCGCCTGTGTTATCAAATATTACATACGGATAGCTTACTCCGCCGTTTATAGAATAGCTTATCTTTATATCCTTGCCCAAAACCCCCATCTCAGACCAGATGATATTTTGCTCTGTTCCGGCAATCCAATTTTCTCCTCCAGCCGGTTGAGCAATTGTAACTACAGGCGGGGTTACGGAAAATTTATTGCTTACAAAATTTAAAGGCAGGAAATTGTTGGCAGCACGCAATATCCCGGCATCTTCAATCTTTATCTTGACATTAGAACTGTAATTAACCGGCACTTTCCATATAAATGTATGATCCGTAATTGACCCGGCTATTACGGTCGTGATCTTCTCTTCATAAGAATCCTCGAGATAATTGAAGATAGTATTTGGGTATGTTATCCCGCCGTCTGTAGAATATTTAATGACTATCTTTTCCGTTAACCCCTCTCCGACACAGCTCCATTTTATCTCTTTATTAAAAGAGGCAATCCAGTTATCATTATAAGCCGGGGATATGACCTGGACTGACGGGACAGCTACCAGGTCAAATGCGCCGGAAGTAGCGGTAACATTTCCATTTATCTGATAAAAATGCAGTTTTACATTGCTCATCGTGGAATTAAGCCAGGTATAATCCTGGACTCCATCATTAGGCGTAGAGTTCATAAGAAGGGTTTCTGCTACTCCATCCGCAGTATAAGTTATCCTCAAATATGAAGTGCTAAGCGCCTGGCCTTGGGAATTCCATTTTATAGTATACCTCGAACCAATAACCCAGTTATCTCCTTCTATAGGCGAGGTAATATCTATTTTTCCGTTAGAGTTGATCGCAAATAAAGAAGAAACAGCTTGTATATTACTATCAATCGAGTTGGTTATTATTATCATGGCTGTCTCTGTTATCTCAAGCTCTGTGTCTACTGCCCAGCTATAACTATATAACCATTTCCCATCAATAAATGTCCTGGTTATCAAACCGCTGTAAATCGTAGTAGTGGTAACGCCAGCGTCTCCGGAATATTCTATGCTAAAATCAGTTCCTGATTCTCCGCTTCCTTCCCATGTAATATTATTGGTTTCACCTTTTACCCATACAGTTCCTGCTAACGGGCTTGTAATGGCTATATACGCTGTGGCAATTTCAAAAGTATCTGAAATACCGGTAACTGTATTATTTCCGCGATTAGTAACCTTTATTTTTACATTAACATTCGGGAAATCAGCATCCTGCGGCACAGTCCAGGCATAAGACCATTTATCTTTATACCAATTCTCTCCTGCTGTCTTGGTTACTTCACCGCTTCCTGTGACACCTTCTTCATAAACAGCCTTCCAGATGCCGCCTTGTACAAGATACTCGATTTTAAAATCATTGGAAACCGCTCCCTCTGTACTCCATTCTATTATATTACTGCTTCCAATAGCCCATTTGCCGGCTGATACAGGCGAGCTAAAAACAGTAAAACTGCCTACAGGTTTTACACTGAATAACCCTGAGGTTGTTGTAATTCCGGTGTATGATGTATCCGTGCATGACGCTTTCAAATACGCTGTTTCCGAAAGCATGCTGGAATCTACGGATAATTCAAAATACAAGTTATTATCTTCGTCTACCCGCGCAACGCCTTCATGCACAGTAACAGGAGAGGTAAAATCTATATCTGTTGAAAATTTTACAACCCAGTGACTGGAAGCCCTGGATATATTTCCTCCTGTAACCGCCCATTTGATAATCTTGGTATCTCCGACTGAATACGCGTCCCCTGCCACTGGAGTTATAAATTCTATCTGCGTAGGCAATATAGCAATCCCATTGCGCTCGCCTTTATCCACCACATGATCCTGTGAATCTTTTATAGAAATTTTGAAGTTATCTGTTGTCTGCGCGAAAGCTGGATTTATAATATCCGACAACTCTAAGACTACATGAGACAGAGCTGGGACACCGTCAGTTAACGATATAGTCAGGATATTATCAGACCTGGACAAAACGCCTTGAGAACCGGGCAGCAAAACACCTCTTAAATCATAGTCGCTGTCAAAGGTAATCTCGATTTTACTTGTGGTTGGTATATTATGTACTGCTGTAAAATCAATGGTATAACCAGTGGTTGCGCCCGCGTACACATCCAGACTGGTTACGGAATTTATGGCCAGCGCCCCAGGTATAATAGCCAATCCTGAAATAGTACCTGTATCTATATTTTGCTCACCCACATGCATAGTGGTAACAACAAAATCAGCTGTAGTCTGCTCATAAGCTGGGTTTGTAATGCCTCCTACTTCTACGCTCATAGCGCCTGTCAATGCTGCGTTCAACTTAAATAACAGATAACCATCTTGGCTGCCTGCTGCTGTAAGCAACGTCAAATTAGCTCCTGTAACGCTTTTGATATAAGGAGCTACTATAATATAATCACTATCTAAAACAATCTTAATATAGCCATCGCGCGGAATCGTATGAGCAGCATTAAGATCGAATGTCAATTTTGTATCTGCATTAAGGACAACAAATGAACTGGCATTTACTGCCAAACCTGTTAACGCGCCTACTGTAATACTGCGGCCTGGCACTATACCTGAATCCAGGGCATTATTTAAGGAATCATATGTTTTTATAGAGAAGTCTTCTGTTGTCTGTACATATCCGGGATTATTAAAAGTGCCCATGGTCAAGCTGACAGCCTCATTAGCTGCAATTGCAGTCCCTAAAGTTACAGTAATGATATTTCCGTTTACTGCAGCTATCGCTCCAGAATTCCCTAGCACAGTACCATCTAACGAAGAAAAACCATAATCAGAATCAAATGTGATCTTAACCTGCCCTCCGATACCTACAGCATTTACAGTAGTGAATGAAACGGTATAACTCGTCTGTGCGCCAGCTACATAGTTACTTTCCGAAGCCGTAACAGTAGCGCCTGAAAGCTGGCCAGCTGTAATCTGGACACCCGGAACCGTTCCAGTGTCAATGCCGCCTTGATTGATATGCTGGGTATTGAGCACAAAATTATCCGTCAATTGGCTGTATGGAGGATTGCCGATGCCAGCTATGGCTATTACTAAAGGAGTACCTGCGGGTTTAACACTGTCTGGTTGTAAAGTAAAAGATACATCAGCCAGGTTTTTCTGGAATGAATATCCTGATACCTGGTATAGATAAGCTCCGTCTATACTATAATCATTATCCAGGTCTATATTAATATATCCACCGCTGGGTATAGGATGGCTGGGCGTAAAGGTAAATGTATAAATCGCCTGAGAATTTACCTGCAATGTAGTTGAACTTACCTGAAAAGAGTTTAAAACACCCGGCTCAAATGTTACGCCAGCTGCAGTACCTTCGTCTATTAACCCGCCAGTGGAATTCTTGGTCTTAATAACAAAATCAGAGGCTGTCTGGACGTATGGCGCATTAGTTATATGAGATACTGTCAATGCCACATTTTCCATAGCAAAAACCTGCTGGCCCAGGGTAATAATCAGATCCTTACCGCTTACTGCTACTGTCGCGCCTGTATTGCCAGATACATCCGCAGACTGAACAGCTGATAGGTCATAATCAGGGTCTACGGATATTGTTACAGTACCCCCTATCCCAATTGCATGGTCTGTTGTAAAACTAAAAGTGTACGCGGCTGACTCGGAGATCTTTAAATTGCTTGTTGTTACCGAAGCTCCTGTCAAAGCGCCTGATAAAGTAGTAATGCCTGGGATAACCCCTGTATCTATATTTTGCTGGCTGAGTAATTGTGTAGCTATTGTAAAATTATCCGTTGTTTGTACATATCCCGGATTCCTTATACCGCTTAATTGTATACTGCAAGCGCCTGTACGTTCCTGAGTTGTTTTAATCAATAAATAATCAGCGCCTTTGGAGGATATTAAATATTGAGGGCTTTGATTAACAGCATTATCCAGGAAATAATCGGAGTCAAAACCTATCCTGATATACCCATTGACAGGTATGACATGCTGACAGGTAAAATTAAACGTATAAGTTGTATTCTCATTTACGCCCATTACCTCATGCGACCCAGTAGCAGCGGAAAGGCTGCTTAGTGAGCCCTCTTGAATAACCTTTCCATCGATAGTGCCTTCATCCAGTGGTGTGCCTAAAGAATCTTTAGTAACCAAGGCATAAGCATCCGTAGTTTGTGCGCCTGGATTTTTGATATTAGGTATCACGAAAGAACACGCTTCCCCTGTCTGCAATTGAGCATTTAAAGTAACTATCAAAATATTGCCTGCCACTACTATGCTCGCGTTATAACCCGTAACGCTATTCACCCCGGATAAAACATAATCAGGGTCAAATGTAATCTCAACTCTGCCATTTGCTTCTATCGTATTGATTGGAACAAAGCTTATAGTATAAACAGTTGTCTCACTGGCAATTAAACTGCTTGCTTGAACAGATGCTGATTGCATAGGCGCAGGCGTTATATGAATGCTCTGACTGACTCCTGTATCTATTGTAGCATTGGCAGAAGTTTTGGTAGTCAGCGTAAATACTGCATCCATTGAACGACTTGGATTGTCAATACTGCCCAGCCTGAGAGTGTATCCGGTCCCAGCCGCCAATGCTAACTTTGCCTTAACTATAACATAATTGCCGGATTTTTCAGCTATCTCGAATGTTGTCGCAGTAGGAGGCATTACATAAGAAACATTCGCGTCGTATTGTGTGTTAAAATCCACTCTTAAATATCCATTTTGTTCAACGTTGTGGCTAGGTGTAAAATTAAATGTATAATCTGTCCTTGCCCCTGCTATTAAACTACCTGACGCTATAGAGATATTAGACAATGCACCTGCTGTAGTTATTGTTCCTCCAGCCGCGCCTTCATCGGTAATAGCACCAGCCGGAGTTTTTGTCTGTATTAAGAAAGAAGTTGTTGTTTGGACATAAGCAGGATTCTTTATATTGGCTATATTCAACGACACAGTTGCATTTGCCGCAGCGCCTGCTGAAAGCACTATGTTCAATGTCTTATTGTTTATGGATTCAATGGCCGGGGTGCCGGTACCTGAGATATCCTGCGAACCAACAGATATTAAACTCAGGTCATAGTCTGTATCAAAGGTAATAACTATCTTGCCATCCGATTCTATTGCATGAGCGGTTTTAAAACTAAAATTGTAGTTTGTCGTAACACTTATCAATGGATTAACGGCAGTCGCATATACCTGTGTCAAGATACCAGGGGTAATACTAATGCTTTGCGTGGTTCCAGTATCTATTACTTTATTATCGGTAAGCTGTGTTGTTATAATAAAAGGATCTGTGGTCTGTACATAAGACGGATTTACTACATTGCCCAACTGTAAGGTATTTGACCCTATAAGTTGAGCACTTCTCTTAAGAAGTATATAATTACTCTGTTTGTCTACTATCATATAACCTTCGCTTAAAACATTCATGTTGGAGAACGAGTATTCGTTGTCAAAAGCCAGCTTTAAATAACCATTAACAGGAACAGTATGCTGAACAGTAAAACCAAAACTGTAGGTTGTATTTTTGCTTATCTCGGTTGATTCCGCTGTAACAGACAAGCCTGTCAGGGTTCCCGGTATTATATTAATCCCTGCCGCTGTCCCCTGGTCAAGTTCTCTGTTGGTAGAGTCTCTTGTAAGGATAGCGAAAGCATCTACTGTCTGAACGCCTGGATTCTTGATATTGGACAATGTCAGCGAAACGCTCTTTTGTGTACCAACCAAGGTATCTATTGTCAATGTCAACTTACTGCCGCTTAATCCTATTGTAGCGCCAAAAGAAGTAGAGCCGTCTATTGTGCCTGAAGCAAACGCGGCTTGAGTCAAATCATAATCCGCGTCAAACGTAATCTCTATTTTGCCTCCTATAGCTATTGAATTGACAGTAGTAAAATTAAAGGTATAAGAAGTGACATTCAAAGCCACAGTGCTGACCGATGACATGGAAACAGCTGTCATTGGAGCGGCCTGTGTGCTTATGCTGGGAGAAATAGCTGTATCCACGTTATTCTGGCTGGAATTCTGCGTAGTTATGGTAAAGGTAACCTGTTTTACAGAGCCGGGATTGACAATAGTACCTATGATAACGCTTTGCGCAGTCCCGGCTGGCAAAGTTTTTACCACATTAAGGACTATCTGATTAGAGGATCTGGTAAACAAGCTAAATGTGTCAAGCGGGCTGAATACATAACCTGAGCTCGCGTTATAAGCGGAATCAAAATTTATTACAACATATCCCCCGACATTAATAGCATGGGTAGGTGTAAAATTAAATGTATAATCCGTTGTGTACCCGGCTACAAGAGAAACAGCTGTTACAGACACTGATGTCAAGCTGCCCGCTGTTATAGTTACGCCAGAAGCACTACCTTGGTCAACTATCCTATCCTGGTCATCCCTTGTCTGTATAGTAAAGTTGGCTGTTGTCTGGCTGAAAACCGGGTTAATTATATTTGAAATAACTATATTCTCTTCTGTGCCGGCGCTTAACTCACAACTCAATGTTATAATCAAGGTTTTGGAACTCACCTGTACAGTAGCATCGCCACAGCTACACGCCACATCATTTGCCCCAACCCCGCTTACATTATAATCGCTGTCAAAAGTTATCCTAATTTTTCCATTTATAGGCACGGTATGCTGAGGCGTAACTATAAAGGTATAATCGCCCTGTGCGCTGACTTCGGTTGATGTTGAAGCTGCGGCGGAAGCGCTTGTTAAGGCGGCAGGCGTTGTTGTAACGCCATTACAAGTGCCCATATCTATTGTATCGCCAGTGACATTTTGTGTAATTATAGTAAAACTTGATGTAGTCGTAACATATGGCGGGTTTATTATATTTCTCAAAGACAAGCTTACAGAGCCTACCTTTGATTCAGAGGTTTGAAGTTTTATATAATTACTGCCTTTTTCTATTAATGAATAACCTGTAGTTAATACTATGAGAGAGTTTAAATTATAAGCTGGGTCAAGTTGTATTCGTATATAACCACCAGCGGGGATGCTATGCTCACAGTTAAACGCGAATGTATAATCAGTACTCTTCGCTACTTCGGTAGAAACTGGTGTAACTGAAACATTCGATAAGGCTCCTGCCGTAATATTAACTCCTGCCATCGTACCAGTATCTAATATGCCGCCTAAAGCGTTTTTGGTATCTACTGTAAAAGCTGAAGTTGTCTGCACATACGCTGGGTTCTTTATATTGTTAACCAACAATGATACTTGCTGGCCTATAGAAACTGCTGTTCCTGTAGTTACGATTAATTTGCTTCCGTTTACAGCCACGCTTGAATTCGCAATCCCGGATACATCAAAAGGTGTTACAAAACTTAATATATAATCAGGGTCAAATGTTATTTCCACTTTTCCGCCTGAAGCAATCGCATGGACAGTGGTAAAATTAAACGCATAGCTTGTCAACGCCCCTGCCTGTGCAGAAATCTGGTTAACCGACCTTCCGGTCAATAAACCTGCTGTTGTCGTGATGCCGGCAGCATTTCCTGTATCTATATTTTTCTCGGTTGTATTCTTCGTGGTGATAGTGAAAGTGTCTGTTAGCTGGACATATGACGGGTTCTTTATATTGCGAAGCTGTAAGCTCTGCGGCGTTGACTTCTCTGCCAATGCCTTGAGTAAGACATAACCACTGCTTATTGAAATGACAGAATACGTATCATCCCCGCTATAAACACCTGTCAGGTCAAAATCAGCATCAAACGTTATTTTTACATAACCATTTAAAGGTATAGTATGTTCCGGGGTAAACTGGAACAAATAGTTTGTAACAGCGTCCAGCGTTGTATCTACTGGCGTAGCCAATAAATTTGTCAATTGACCTTCTGTTATTGAGATTCCAGTTATGCTCCCAGTGTCTAACTTGCCGCCTGAGGCGTCCTTTGTTAGTACTGAAAACGCATCTACAGTCTGAACATATGGAGGATTTTGGACATTCGATATTATTAAAGAAAGTGCGGTATTTTGAGCCGCCACCTCGCCCAGGGTAATAGTCAGGACACTGCCGTTTACAGATGCTGTTGCACTGTGGCCCAGCACATTTCCTGATCCAATATTAGTTAAATTATAATCGCTGTCAAAAGTAATAAGTACCTTTCCGCCTATAGGTATGGTATGAACCGGCGTGATATTGACAGTATAAGATGTAATCGCGGAAATCTTCGATGAAACTGCCGAAATAGATGAAACTGTTATCGGGCTCGGGGTCATGGTAATACCAGTGATATTCTTCGTATCTATAGTATCTTGATTTTGTGTCATGGTTGTGATATAAAAATCGCCTGTTGGTTCCTCTACAGAAGGCGGATTCTTGACATTAAGAAGTACAATGCTAAGCGCCCCGCTTAAATCTCCTCCTGTTGTATTGGTCAGCAATATATAACCGGGGCCCACATTTGGTGCGTATCCTATTGTCTGGACAGACGCGTAATCTAAAATATAATCCGTGTCAAATGTTATTTTAACATATCCATTGGCAGGGACTACATGGTCAGGCGTAAAACCAAATGTATAACTTACGCTGGCGCTAGGCTGCACAGAGCCTGGGATAACGGATACAGCGGTCAAACTGCCGCCTGTTATTACCTTGCCGGGTATAGTCCCTGTATCAACCCTGACGCCTGTAGAATCTTTGGTTACAATAGAATAACTATCTGTAACCTGAACGCCGGGATTCCTGATTTCAGATACGGTTAAGCTTACGCTCTGTTGTTTTGCTATCGCTGTCCCAAGATTTATGGTAACTACGCGGCCAACCACGGAAACCGAAGCGCCGTCATTTCCAAAGGTAAACACGGCTCCGGATACATTGTAATCTGCGTCAAAAGTTATTTCTACTTTTCCTCCTACATCCAACGCGTTAACAGTGGTAAAACCAAAGGTATATGACGCTAGATCATAAGTTGTATAGGTATTTGCAGTTACAGAACCTGAGGTCAATAAAGCTGTTGTTATATTGATAGCCACTGACTCAGCAGTATCTATGGCGCCATTGCTGGAAGCTTGCGTGGTCAACGTAAACTTAATGCCTATTTTTTCACGGCCGGGATTTGTTATGCCGCCGATACTTATGCTTTGAGAACTGGATGAAAGAATATCCTGGAGAACATTAAGCACAATGGTGCTTCCTGTCTTACTTGACAAGCTGTATTTGGCTAAAGGACTGATAACATACGCCCCGCTTATATTATACTCGGAGTTAAATTCTATCTTTAAATATCCTCCGGTTGCGACATTATGAGAAGGCATAAAATTAAATGTATACTGCGTTGAAGCTCCTGCGGCGTAATTTACCGCGACCCCGGATACGCTGGTCAATGCGCCTGCTTGTATAGCG
>Ga0172368_10001571_pt1 | contig 31029 bp, 23 predicted proteins | sample Lak11m_FD_114540 | JGI IMG/M metagenome (GOLD analysis project Ga0172368, IMG submission 114540) | Freshwater microbial communities from Kabuno Bay, South-Kivu, Congo - kab_022012_11m | ecosystem: Environmental > Aquatic > Freshwater > Lake | place: Democratic Republic of the Congo: South-Kivu...
GATTGTCCAAAAAAATGTGTATTTTTGCTCATGTAGAAGGTTTTTAGCGAAGCAAATCTACAAAAAAAGAGAAAGGAAGTTTTCGGACTTCCTTCTCTTTAAATTTTTATCGGACAACAGTGAAACCAAATACAAAATCACCAGAAAGAGCTGTATTTGACATAAAAGGGAATCATATCAGAATAATTGTAAAATATCAATTTTTCATAAAACTGACAAAATGTAGATTGTATATAAAGTGGATTGGAACACATGCTGAATATACTAAGTTATGTAAGAATCAACTTCAATTCGAAATTGATTCATTTAAATAAAAGGAGAAACAAATTATGAAAATAAGAATAATCAAAACTGAAGAAGATTATAAAAATGCAGTGATTTATATGGAAGAATTAGGGGATAATTCTGATTTTGAAAATAATCCTGCTTTAATTGAGGAATTTGAGTTAATCGAAAAATTAATTGAAGATTATGATAAAGAGCATTATCCTATTGAAAAAGGTAATCCAATAGAAATTATCAAACTTAAAATGGCATATATGGGTTTGAAACAAAAAGACCTTATTCCTGCTATTGGAAGCAAAGGCTTAGTTTCAGATGTGTTGAGTAAAAAAAGAAAATTATCAAAAAAAATGATACGTGAATTATCGAAATTACTTAATGTTAGTCAGGAAATATTAAATACTGAATATGATTTGTCAATATCAAGATGCAAAGAAATAACTACAAAAATTACTGTACCGGAAGATAATATATTTAATTTTCCGGAAACGTTTTCATCAATTATTGGAAATTTTAAAAATATAGTTTTTCAAAGGGGTGCATTTTATAATGTTGCGCCCATGTTAAATATTTAAAAAATGAAAACAATCACATTTTATTCTTATAAAGGCGGTGTTGGAAGAACTTTGGCACTTGCCAATATTGCAAAACGACTTGCCGAATTCGGAAAAAAAGTCTGTATGATTGATTTTGATTTAGAAGCACCTGGGTTACACCACAAGTTTAAAGACAACATTGGGAAGAATGGACTCAATCAAGGAATTGTTGATTACATTCATTACTTCAATTGCAATAATTCTACGCCAAAGTCACTGAAAGAATATGTAACGCCTCTTATTTTTAATAATAAGTATAAAAACATTGACTTTATAGCTGCTGGAAATGTTTATTCTGAAAAGTATTGGAAAACACTCTTTTCAATAGATTGGGTAAGTATGTTCTACAAAAAAAACAGCCAGGGAGTAGCTTTGTTTGTTGACCTTAAAGAAAGAATAAAAAATGACCTTAACCCAGATTATCTCTTAATTGATTCACGGACGGGCATATCTGAAATTTCTGGTATTACTATGTCACTGATGGCTGATGAATTAGTTTTATTTGCTGCAAAAAATGATGAAAACCTTCAAGGAATTAAACAAATTATTAGAACCTTATCTCAACCTGAAAATACACTGACAGGAAAGCTTCCAAAGTTAAATTTTGTATTATGTAGAATTCCATATTTTGAAAGCCCTGATAAAAAAATAATTGAGCAAACAGTAATAAATGAAGTTACTAAGGATCTAAAAACATTTATAAATGAATATAAACTTGTAATTGAATTTGAAAAATTATTTATTATACACTCTGAACCAACTTTAGAAATTGAAGAAAAGTTATTAATGGGCTATCAGTATGAAAAGGAAGAAGATGATAAACAATTTGTGCTGAAGAGATTTAAAATTAAGACTCCTATTGCTTCTGATTATTTAGAATTATTTGAGGAGCTTACTAAAGAAATTTTATCAGAAAAAGAAAAACTTACTTTTAATGATTTAAAAAAATCAGAATTTATAATTGAGAATTCTAGAAAAGTTACTGATAGCAATAAAAAAATAGAATTGCTAAAAGAAGCAATAAATTTAAATCCAAAATCTGATGAAGCTTTTTCACTTTTATCTAAAACAAATATAAAAATTAAAAATTTTGACACTGCTTTGGATTTTATAAACAAAGCCATTAAATTAAAACAGGAATCTAATGATTATTTGTATACTAAGGGGATTATCCTTTATGAAATGAAAAAACCTAATGAAGCAGAAGCACTTTTTAAAAAAGTTTTAAAACGAAATAAAAGTTATTTTTCTGCACTTTCAATGTTGGGGCATATCTATTATATTAAAAAAGACTATTTAAAAGCCCTTTATTATAACGAAAAAATTGTTGCTTTTTTCCCTGATTTTCATGGAGGATATAATGGCATTGGAAATATTTACAGAGTGCTGAATAATTATGAAAAAGCTTTTGAAAATGTGTATAAGGCACTTTCTTTAAATCCTAAAGATCCTGTAAGCACAGGAACTTTATCTGAAATATATGCCCAGATTGGTAATGAAAATGAATTTTTTAAAAATTTTGAGTTATCATTATCTTTTGGAATGACAAAAATGAGACTTGAAGAAATATTTGAAATAGAAATTGTTTATAAACCGTATTTTAGAAACCAAAGATTTCTTAAACTTCTAGAAAAATATAATATTGATATTGATCTTTCAAAGTATGATTAAAAATTAAAAAAATATTTAATAATACTTTGATACTTAAAATAAAAATACTATCTTTGCACCCTCAAAAAAAGAAATACTTATTATAATGAAAAAAGACATACATCCCAAAGATTACAGATTTGTTGTGTTCAAAGACATGTCAAACGAATACGCTTTCATAACCAAATCAACAGTTAAAACAAAAGATACCATAGTATGGGAAGATGGTAAAGAATACCCTCTTTTTAAATTGGAAATTTCTCACACATCACATCCTTTCTATACAGGAAAAATGAAACTTGTTGATACTGCAGGTCGTGTTGATAAATTTATGAGCCGCTATCAAAAACACATGGAAAACAACAAGAAGTAAGATTATATTAAATTATTTTTTATAAAGAAACCCTTTTTTTTAAAGGGTTTTTTTGTTTATAATAAAAAAAATAATATCTTTAACCCGAACAAAACTTTTTTGTTTTAAACTGTTTATTTTTTTAATTAAGACTACTGATATGAATTTTATTTTATTTGACGACCAATCCAGAAGCAACTTATTGCCATTTACTTTTGTGCGTCCCATTGCTGATATAAGAATTGGAATACTGACCATTCGCGAAAAATGGGAAAAATATTTAAATGCCAAAACTTCTTCATTGACTGAAAAATATCTTTCTGAAAAATTTCCTATAATTCAGGATGAGATTAATATTCTTATTAATGGTTCTGTTTTGCCAAATAGCGAACTTGCTGAGGAAATAATCAACATTAAACCTAATCAGATAATTGTTTCAGAGGATACCATTATTGCCATGTCTTTGACCATTAAAGACCTCAAAAAGCTCAATTTCGATTTTGATTCTAATACAGAAAGTATTTTTACAAAACATGTAAAATACAAACTGAATAATCTCTGGGATATCTTTATGCTTAATGAAGCAGCTATAAAGGAGGATTTTAAACTTATAACCGCTGGCAGAACTTCAGAACCATTAAGCAATACAAACAAGCTTATTGGGAATGACATTTTTATAGAAAAAGGAGCCGTTGTTGAATGTGCCGTTTTAAATGCATCCACAGGTCCGATTTATATAGGCGAAAATGCTGAAATTATGGAAGGCAGCCTTATCAGAGGGCCGTTTGCGATTTGCAAAGATTCTCAGGTGAAAATGGGTGCTAAAATATATGGTGCCACTACTGTAGGCCCCTACTCAAAAGTCGGTGGAGAAGTAAGTAATTCTGTGATATTCGGCTATTCCAATAAATCGCACGAAGGCTTTTTAGGCAACTCTGTCATAGGTGAATGGTGCAACATTGGTGCTGACAGTAATAACTCCAATTTGAAAAACAATTATGAAGAAGTCAAGCTATGGAATTATGCCAGTAAAAAATTTGAATTGACAGGATTACAATTTTGTGGTCTGATAATGGGCGACCACTCTAAATGTGGCATTAATACGATGTTTAACACCGGTACTGTGGTAGGTGTTAACTCAAGTATTTTTGGCGCCGGTTTTCAAAGAAATTTTATCCCTTCGTTTATGTGGGGTGGCACATCAGGCTTTGCTACTTATGATTTCAACAAAGCTCTTGATGTTGCTAAACGCGTTTATAAAAGAAGAAATATTGATTTTGATAAAACCGAAGAAGACATATTAAAACATGTGTTTAACATGACCCTCGAATTCAGATACATTTAATCTATAATTTGGTACAACTATTGACTATTGGAGTGCTCTTTTTTTTACAATAGTTTTTTATCACATATATTTTTTAGCAATTTGATATAAAGCACTGATTAACATAAAGATATGTTTAATTATAGCGTTTATTAACAGCATTAATGACAAAAGATTATTTTTATTCTCAGATATAAAATGTGACATATTGACATGATACTATGAAGAAATATTTTGATTACAGCCTGAATGACTTTCCTGACATGGATGAACGTGAACCCGATTTTATTCCTTTGTATTCTAACGAAGATTATGACAAGGAAATTAACGATGATTATCCCGATACTTTACCTATATTGCCTTTAAAAAATACTGTGCTTTTTCCCGGCGTTGTTATACCTATTACTGTAGGCAGGGAAAAATCGGTAAAACTTGTTAAAGATGCCTATAATAAAAAAAGCATGATTGGTGTAGTAGCCCAAAGAGATGCCAATGTGGAAGATCCGCAATTTAAAGACATTTATACTGTAGGTACTGTGGCCAATGTGATGAAGATACTTAAGATGCCTGATGATTCAACCACCATTATTATTCAGGGTAAAAGAGCATTCCGTATTAAAGAAATGATACAGGAAGAACCATATCTTATGGCCAATATAGAGATGTGCAAAAAAGCTAAATTACCAGCTAATGATAAATCATATCTGGCGCTTATAGATTCCATTAAAGACACATCCAATCAAATTATAAAGAAATCACCAAATTTACCTCCTGAAGCTTCTTTTGCAATAAACAATATAGAAAGCCCTGTTTTTCTGGTTAATTTTGTGGCTTCAAATCTCAGTGTTTCTATCAGCGATAAACAGAGAATTCTTGAAATTGAGGATATTTATAAACGTTCCAACACTGTTCTTTCTGAGCTTCTAAAAGAAATTCAAATTATAGAACTTAAAAATCAGATTCAGAATAAGGTTAAAAATGATATTAATAAGCAACAACGTGATTACATTCTGCATCAACAGATAAAAACGATTCAGGATGAGTTAGGTGGCAATCCTAATGAACAGGAAATTAATGAGTTGAAGTTAAAAGCAAAAGGCAAAAAATGGCATAAAGAAGTTGAAGATGTTTTTAATAAGGAACTTTTAAAACTGCAACGCATGAATCCTGCTGCTGCTGAGTATTCTGTGCAGCTTAATTACTTAGATACCATTGTAGAACTGCCTTGGCAAGAATTTACAAAGGACAGAGTTGATATAAATAAGTCGCAGAAATTGCTCGACCGCGATCATTATGGCCTGGAAAAAGTTAAAGAACGTATTTTAGAGTATTTGGCTGTTATAAAACTTAAAAACAGTTTAAAATCACCCATTTTGTGCCTGGTCGGTCCTCCCGGCGTAGGTAAAACATCATTAGGTAAATCTATTGCAGAAGCGCTGGGCCGCAAATATATTCGTATGTCTTTAGGTGGTTTGCGTGACGAGGCTGAAATTAGAGGCCACCGCAAAACCTATGTGGGTGCTATGCCCGGTCGCATTATGTTGAGCCTCAAGAGAATTAAATCTGCCAACCCTGTGTTTGTTTTAGATGAAATTGACAAGGTAAGTGGTAACAATTTTAACGGAGACCCCTCCTCAGCCTTGCTCGAAGTGCTTGACCCTGAGCAGAATAATGACTTCCACGACAACTTTCTTGAAGTGGGTTTTGACCTTTCACAGGTTCTTTTTATTGCCACAGCCAACACCCTGTCAACCATTCAGCCTGCGCTGCTCGACAGAATGGAGATTATTGATATAACAGGCTATATCATCGAAGAAAAAATTGAAATTGCCAAAAGACATCTTATTGGAAAACAGCTTGCAGAGCACGGACTTGAGAAAAACAGATTTATATTCCCCAAAAATATTATTCAGGCTGTTGTTGAAAATTATACCCGCGAGTCAGGGGTGCGTGCCCTCGAAAAAATTATTGCCAAAATTGTCAGAAACAAAGCTAAGGATATTGTGGCCGGTGAACCGACTGCCAAAAATATCACTTTGAATGATTTGACAAAAATATTGGGTGCCCCTTCCTTTTCTAAAAATATTAAGTTAAATCCCGATATTCCAGGTATTGTTACAGGTCTGGCCTGGACATCGGTAGGTGGAGAAATGCTTTTTGTGGAGGTGAGTCGCAGCAAGGGCAAAGGCACATTTGCTTTAACCGGCAATATGGGAGATGTTATGAAAGAATCTGCCGGTCTTGCCTTTGAATACCTGAAAGCCCATGCAGAAAACCTTAACATCAGCACTGACGAATTTGAAAAGTGGCACGTCCATATTCATATCCCCGAAGGTGCTACTCCTAAAGATGGACCTTCTGCAGGTATTACTATGTTTTCTGCATTAACTTCATTGTTCACGGGCAGAAAAGTAAAACCGCTTGTAGCCATGACCGGTGAGATAACTTTGAGAGGTAAAGTTTTACCGGTAGGAGGTATTAAAGAAAAAATATTGGCTGCCAAAAGATACGGATATAAAGAAATCATACTGCCTTTGGACAATAAAAAGGACATTGAAGAAATAAACAAAGTCTATCTCCAGGGTTTAAAATTTCATTATATTGATGAAATGATTGAAGTGATTGATAAGATATTGATATAAATGAACTGTTAAAAAGAAAGTTCAAAATCCTGCCTACCTAATCAGCTCAAACACACCTGCATCCCTGTATTTAATTCCGTCAAGCGATTCATATCTTGTCAGGTAATAATAAAATCCTTCAGTACAGGTATCTTTCTTGAAAGTGCCATCCCAAGGTATATTAATATCCTCTGATTTAAATAGTTGACGACCATTTTTATTGCTGATCTTAATTTCGTAAGTATCGAGATTGATGCCTACCTGCCATACCGCTATACTGTCATTTGAAGGTAAGATGCATCCTAGTGGTATCCAGTAATCATTTAAACCATCGCCATTGGGGGTAAATGCTTCAGGATAGAAAAACAAGGATTGTGGATAGTTTTCTTCCTTTTTACAGGCTGAAAATTGAATCATTAACCCTGAAATAACAAATATGATTATTCTGATTTTCATAATGAATTTAATTTCTAAATTTTAACCGAAGTTGGCTACCGACGTAAGCCACATCTTTCCATGCAAGCCCATCAGCCGGATATATGCCATAAAACAGCGAAAAGAACACTGTTTTTCCAATATTCAAGCCTGTAACAAGTGTGAGTTTATTCATATCCTTATACTGAAAGCCCAAATAGAGTTTGTCGTTGCTTGAAAAGGTTAGAGCAGGGCTCCAAGAACTTAGGGTTTTCAGCTCACCCATACCACATTTTATATTAATGGAAGGGTGAATGGCGTATCCATTGCTTAAATACAAATGGCCGCCTGCCGCTATATTTAAAAAGCCGGGAGCTGTTTTAATTTTACGATGTGAGGTGTCGTAACTGACAGATTCACTGCCAGATATACCCAGATAACCATAAGGATTGTGATACCAAAAACCACCACTAAAGCTAACCGCCGAATTTAAAGTATCTTTGAGCCTGAGTAAATATTCGCTCGTATTCCAAACAAAGCCGTACTTAGGGTCAATCATATCGCCAAATGTAAGGAGATTACTGTCGAATTGTTCTCGTTGATAAAAGAGGGCTGCCCCTGCACGAATTTTATGATAAAAGTCCTTTGTAACATGAATATTAAACATGTGAGCATAGCTAAGGCCAGCCATATACCCGCTCATTGCGCCTTCCTGCAAGCGTTTATAAAATAAGCCGAGACTTTGGTTAATTTTTTTTCCAAATGAAAAATCGTAAGTTGCCCCTGCATAGTAAGGCAATTTTAAATCTCTATAGTTAAAAAAAGGCTGATTCATCCCTCCAAACAGTTGTACATGATGCCCATAAAAAATACCTGTATATGCAGGGTTGGTTATATTGTCGTTGAAAAGTGCATGGATTTCATTGCTCAGACGAAAAGTACTTGAATCTTTTTCTTGTGTATATGCTTCATTGCAGCTGACAAGCAGTAAATTGAAAAATAAAAATATTCTGATTTGCTTTTTATATTGGCCTACAAACATAATATATAATTGATAGTTAAATAATTATCAAATATATAATGAATTAAAAGGAAATGCAAGAATTATTTAACTCACTTATGTGAATTTTAAAAACTGTGAGGATTTAATTGCTTGCTCATCTTAGAATTTGTGGCAAGAAAGCAAAAAATATTAGTATCTGTACATATCAGATTTATAAGGACCATTTACCGGAACACCAATGTAATCAGCTTGTTCTTGAGAAAGTTTGGTGAGTTTGACACCAATTTTTTCCAAATGAAGGCGTGCTACCTCTTCATCCAAATGTTTGGGTAAGCAATAAACACCCAGTTCGTAGTTTTTAGTCCAAAGTTCTATTTGAGCCAATGTTTGATTGGTAAAAGAATTACTCATTACAAAAGAAGGATGTCCTGTGGCACAACCTAAGTTAACTAAACGACCTTCGGCAAGCAGGAACATTTCGTGTCCATCGGGAAATATGTATTTGTCAACCTGAGGTTTGATGTTTACTTTCTTAATGCCAGGGAAATTTTCGAGTTGATTTACCTGAATTTCATTGTCAAAATGGCCTATGTTACAAACAATCGCCTGATCTTTCATGGCTTTCATGTGCTCGATAGTGATAACATCTTTATTACCGGTTGTTGTCACATAGATATTGCCTTCTTTTAATGCATCTTCAACAGGAGCTACTTCATAACCTTCCATAGCAGCCTGCAATGCGCAGATGGGGTCTATTTCGGTAACAATAACTCTTGCACCATAAGATTTCATTGATTTGGCACAGCCTTTACCTACATCACCATAACCCAGAACAACCACCACTTTTCCGGCAAGCATCACGTCTGTTGCTCTTTTAATACCGTCAGCCAGTGATTCCCGGCAGCCATACAGATTGTCGAATTTAGATTTTGTTACAGAGTCATTTACGTTGATAGCAGGGAAAAGAAGTTCTTTTCTCTCCATCATCTGGTACAAGCGGTGAACTCCTGTAGTGGTTTCTTCTGAAACACCTTTGATGTCTTTTACCATATTGTGCCATTTGCCGTGATCTTCACTGTATGTTTTTTTCAAGAGGTCAAGAATGACTTTTTCTTCGTGATTGGCAGGAACGGCATCAAATAATGAAGGATTGTTCTCGCCCTGATACCCTTTGTGTATGAATAAGGTTGCATCACCACCGTCGTCCACTATGACAGTAGGTCCCTGACCGTTGGGGAATGACAAAGCCTGTGCAGTACACCACCAGTATTCTTCCAGTGATTCACCTTTCCAAGCAAATACAGGAACACCACTTGCAGCAATGGCTGCAGCAGCATGATCCTGAGTAGAAAATATATTGCAACTGGCCCATCTCACATCAGCACCAAGTTCAACAAGTGTTTCAATTAAAACAGCAGTTTGAATGGTCATGTGCAGTGAACCTGTTATTCTGGCACCTTTTAAAGGCTTTATCTGTCCGTATTTTTTACGTAAAGACATTAAACCCGGCATTTCTTTTTCGGATATTTCTATTTCTTTTCTGCCAAAGTCGGCCAAGTTAATATCTGCCACTTTGTATTTCAATGTGTTTTCAGTCATTGTATTATTCATTTTATAATTTTTTTTGCAAATTTACGAGAAAAATTTATTATGACTGTAAGAAATCCAAAAAATCATGTATTTTTGACTAATTTTAACTCTTGTTGTTGATTAATTGTTCGACCCCTACGGGGTCGCATGTTTATAGCATAATATCAGTTACAGACATTTGACCCCTACGGGGTCACACAATGGTTTCCAACAAGAAGGCAGTGAATTATTAATATTATTAAAAACTATTCAATATGCTTCTAATTGGTATTGCCGGAGGCTCCGGTTGTGGAAAATCAACAGTTGTTAAAAAAATAATTAAAAGCTTGCCAAAAGATTCTGTGGCCATCATTCCTCAGGATTCGTATTACAAAGACAGCGGGCACCTGAGTGCCGAAGAAAGGGCAAAAAAGAATTTCGACCATCCTTCTTCTATTGAATTCAGCTTGTTACGCAAGCATCTCGACTTGCTCAAATCGGGTCAGGAGATTGACATGCCACTTTACTCTTATCTTACCTGTGCCCGTCTGAAAGAAACACAAAAGGTAACCCCCAAGGAAGTGATGATTGTTGAAGGCATACTTATTCTTACCAACCCCAAAATCAGAGAAATATTAGATATAAAGGTGTTTGTTGATGCAGACCCCGACGACCGTCTGATGCGCATTATCAGAAGAGATATCGAAGAAAGAGGCCGCTCTTTTATTGAAGTGCTTGAGCATTACGACAAGTTTGTAAAACCCATGCACCTGCAATTTATCGAACCCACCAAGCGCTATGCTGACATAATAATTCCTCAGGGCGGTGCCAACACGGTAGGGATAGACATTCTGACATCCAAGATAAAACAACATTATACGATGCAGTATAAGTAGTGAGTTGTAGATAATTAATGAGAATAGTTTTATAGTGAGTGTCATTCTGAGTGAAACGAAGAATCTAATTATCAATAAGTTGAGATTTTTATTCCAAAGTAATATTAAAGCAACCAGAACATGACAAAAAGAATTTACCTGCCATTCCTGATGAAGCCATTATAAATAAGATTTACGTAATAAGAGAATGTAAAGTAATGTTAGACAGAGATTTAGCAGAGCTTTATGGTGTTGAAACAAAAGTGTTGAAACAGGCTGTAAAACGTAATATTACACGATTTCCCGAAGATTTTATGTTTGAATTGACAAAGGAAGAGTTTGAAAATTGGAGGTCACAATTTGTTACCTCCAGATCGGATATGAAAGGTTTGAGATATGCACCATTTTGTTTTACAGAGCAGGGTGTAACTATGCTGTCGTGTATTCTAAACAGTGAAAGGGCTATTGAGGTAAATATAAAAATTATTAGAGTATTTACTCGCATGAAAGAAATGTTGCTTACACATAAAGAAATTTTACTGAAACTTGAACAGATGGAAAAGCAAATAGTACAGCATAGTGAAGATATTCAATTGATTTTTGAAGCATTGAAACAACTGTTAAACGCACCACAGAAAGAGAGAACACCGATTGGTTACAAAATAACCAATAAAAAATAACCATAGATCATCTCTTTCCAATCACAACATTGATATTAATTCAATAATAATGAAAAAGGTAATAATATTTTTTCTAATAATTATTTATCCTTTTTATTTATTAAAAGGGCAAATGACGAACGAAGAAATTTGTGATATTTATTCTATTATTATTTATGATTTGAAAGATCAAGTTAAAAATGATTATAGACAGAAAGACCTTTATGTTGCTAATCAAGTTCTGATTATAGAGGATTTTCCAAGATTCATAGACCTAATGAAACCTTTATTCAATAATGAACTTGAAAAGAGAATGATTAAATATTCGAATATCACAAACAGAACCGACAGCTTCGACTTAATAAGTTGTTTTGATAATAGAATTAAAGTAATTAATCATGCTGATTACTATGCAGAATTTAATAAGAACCCAAAACGATATGCAAATAAAAAAAGAAAAGGAATTTGCTTTTTATCAAACATTGGTTATTCTGATAAATTTGCTTTTGTAGAAGTTATTGTGTAGCTATCATATTCAAGACGGTACAGCAATTTTTACTTCTTTCAAAAGGATAAGAACTGGAAACTTATTTATTTCAGAGAAGGTTGTGATTAGAAATATAATCCTCTGATGTCGTTCGGCAAAAATGCCTGTACGTGCCTCCTAACACACACAATGCAATAAACTAATGCACCATCGGCTTGTGTCACTCTGAAAAGTACAAATTTGGTTATTCTGAAAATCAGTTTTTACCCCATCCCTTAAGGGAGTCCTGATTTTCAGCGACTTCTCCCTTTAGGGTTGGGGGAAAAAGGCGCTGAAAATAAAAAAATGACATTTCGGAGCAGGCTCAAATACTATATTTTTTAATGGTTATTTCTTCGCCATATAATACAAAGTAGAGCAGTTGTTCTTGTTAAAAATGATATTGGCTTGTTCTTTAATACCGGCAGCCGTAACGGCATTATAATAGTCGAGTTCTTTATTTAATGATGTGTTGCCGTCTATTAACTCGTTGACAGAAAGATACATGGCTTTGTTCAATACGCCGCTAAGGCCCAGTTCGTAGTTGATTTCAACTTTGTTTTTAACTTTGCTGAGTTCGCGGGCAGTGACAACTTTGGTTTTTATTTTTTCCAATTCTGTGTCGATGGCAGCTTCAGCTTTTTCAACAGTGACACCATCGTTCAGGGTGCCATTGATGACAAAAATATCATTATCGATACTGCCTGTGATATAAGCATCGATACTGCTGAAAAGCTTTTTGCGCAAAACAAGTTCTCTGTGCAGTCGAGCTGATTTGCCATTGGAAAGAATATCGGAGAGCAGGTCAACGGTGTAGAATTCAGCATCGGTACGCGCACAGGTATGATACGCCCTGAATATTTTGTTATAAGGTACTTTTCTGTAAACTGTTTTTTTACGGGCTTTTGTTTGTGGAGGCTCTTTGGGAAGGTTTCTTTCTTTAACATCTCCTCTGGGAATTGCCCCAAACCATTTTTCTACCAATGGCATCACCTCTTTGCTGTCGATATTTCCGGCAACAGTCATAATGGCATTGTTGGGCCTGTAATGTTTATAGAAAAAGTCTTCTACATCCTTAAGGGTGGCCTCTTCTATATGTTTTACACTTTTGCCTATGGTTGGCCATTTGTAAGGGTGTTTTTTATAGGTCATGGCTCTCAGTAATGCCCATGCATCGCCATAAGGCTGATTGAGATACGATTGACGAAATTCCTCACACACCACATTTTTTTGAACTGCCAAACTCTTTTCCGAGAAATTTAACAGCAACATTCTGTCTGATTCCAACCAGAAAGCAGTTTCAATATTTTCTTTGGGCAGACTCAGGTAGTAATTGGTAATGTCATTTGATGTAAAAGCATTGTTTTCTCCTCCAACTCTTTGCAGAGGCTCGTCATACTTTGGTATATTGGCAGAACCGCCAAACATCAGATGTTCAAAAAGATGGGCAAATCCTGTTTTATTTTCATCTTCATCGCGGGCTCCTACGTTGTATAAAATATTTACGGCCACTATGGGTGTTGTGATGTCTTTATGAATGAGGACCTTAAGTCCATTTTTCAGTTCAAATCTTTCAAATGTAAGCATGTATTTCTTTGTTTTATAGGTGCAAATCTAATGGTTTTTTAAATAAAAAATCTGTGAATCAGTAGCTGTTTATTTTTAATGCTGTTACAAATTATTAAAATCCACTGCCAGACTTTCCTTTTTGAGAAAATCGTAATGAGTGAGTTTTCGCATTTCGTAATAACCCGACCAGAAGTTTCTCAAACTGCTTATGTAAGCTTGTTTTGCCATATCTTTCGCCTGTTCGGCCAAATTTAGAGGGATAATATCAATGCGTCCGATAAGGAAACGCTGTTTGGTGACTTCGTAACGTTTTAATGCAATAGTATCCGCTTTGGCAGCTATTTCAAGTTGTTTGACAAGCATATTATAATTCATTGATTTCAGATAGATTTCCTGTTCAAAATCAATCTCAGCCTGTTCTACATTAGTTTTTACCAACTCGCGGTATGATTCAGCCATTTTAATTTTGCCTTTGGAAACACCCCAGTTTAAAAGTGGTACCTGTATGCCCACTATAAGTTGCTGCTGATCGAGGGGTGTTTTATACACATTGTTGAAACTCTCGGCAGTTTGTGTCAGACCATAGACGCCATAAAAGTTAACATTAAAACGGTTGTCGGCTTTTGCTTTTGCCAAATCACGCTCAGCTTCTATAAGGTTTCCTTGCTGGGCTATAGCATCAGGCCTGTTTTTGAGGGCTTCCGACACAGCTTTTCCCGGGTCAACTTTGAAGTTGGGTATGTCGAGAGGGAGCACTAACTCAACGGGCACAGTATCTTTAATGCTTAAATAGGAACGGAATTTAAAAAGAGCCGACTGATAATCAATACGGTTTTGCTCAAGACTTGCTTCAGAGTTTAGAAAGTTTAATTCCATTTCCAAAAGTTCATTTTCAGCTATTTTTCCGAGATTGTAGCGTCCAAAAGCAATTTTGTAAAGGGTGTCGTTGTTGAAATAATTCATCTCACTGATGACAACATTTATTTGTGCATTCAGTAAATCAAAAAAGAAGTTGGTCGCTCTTATTGAAATATTTTCCTGATCTTCTATAAATTGCCGTTGGGCTTCCCTGTACTTTAAGGGTTCAATTTTCTTTTCCCATTTAAAAGCATTAAATCCGAACAAGGGCTGACTAAATCCCACACTCACAGGTGTTGATGAAAAAGATGTTGTGATGCTGTCTTTTATTAAATCAATGCGCTGCACGCCAGAGTTTAAAAATAACTTACCTCCTGTCAATCCTATATTTTGCGATAATGATACATTAGCGCTTGATGTGGCCAGACTGCGGTTTACAAAAATATCACTACCATCGGGTAAAGTGATTGGCGAAATGGTGCGGTTGAGGCTCGGTATGGTGGCATCCAGACTAAGCTGAGGCAAATAGCCTGCTTTGTATGACTTGTATTGCCAATAGCTCCCTTTATATTTGTGCTTTGCCCTTACAGCATCCAAAGAATTGTTTTTAGCAATGATTATAACCTCTTCAAGTGTGTAAACTTTTTTCGGTTGTTGAGCTTTAATATTGTAAGTGAAGAGTATAGGCACAATTAGAAATAGTATCTTAAAAAATGTATTAATACTGAAATCAGGTTTTTTAATATGTGCCATTTTTTTAAAAAATTCAATAGGATTATGTGTTTCAAACGTACATTTTTTTTGATAATAAACTCTATTATTGTTAAAATATTTTTGATTAATTATTTTCAAACTGAAAAACGCTTAACTAATGCCTGATGTCCATAATTTTTTTTATTTTTGTTTATGCAACACATAATGATTGATTTCTGTTATTTTTGAATGTTTTTTTTAGTCCAATGAAAATCGAATTGTAATAATTAATATTTAAATTATGAAACATATTTTTATTGTCATTTTAGCTTTTAGCTTATCAATTAATATTTCAAGGGCTCAGCAAACAGTTGAAAATGTATCCAAAGAACTGGGTGATGTTGTAAGCGCAGGAATAAAAAAATGTAAAAATATACCTAAAGATTCAAAAATTGCTGTTTTGTTTTTTGAGTCTTCGGATGGTTTAAAAACCACATTGGGTATGCAGTTGTCGCGCAAAACAGCGGTTAATCTGATGAATAATTTTAATAAAAAAGATTTTACCATTATATCTCCCGAAAATGTAGAAGAGAAAAAACTGAATAAAATTTCTGCCACTTTTTTTACACCGCCCGATAAAGAGTCGAGTGAGGATTTTTATAAGAATTTTAACAAAAGTCAGAAACCCGACTATTTTTTAACAGCCAAATATTATGTTGATGCATCATTCTCTAAATTGATCATATCGGAAGTGAAAATTGAAAAAAACACGTTTGATCTTGATGAAAGAAAAAAATCTACCTGCGGATTTGAAAATGTGACAGTAAATGTACTTGAGTCAGATAAAAATGAAATTATTAATAAGCATACCGTTTCTTTGGAAGAGATTTGTTCGATTTTGGCCAATTCACTTAAAAATAAAACAGAAAAAGTTCCTGAAGTAAAAAGCAAGATGGTCAGGATTGACAACATCACTTATGGAAGTTCAAGGTGCATGAGTGAATTTTCGAAAAGATTTACAAACGATATTGAACAAAAAATAGCCAATGAAGGTCTTAGTGTATCAACAAAACAAAATGCGCCCAATGACCCCAATCCGGTTAATTACAATTATTTTCTAACCGGAAACTATTGGGAAGATGGCACTTGTTTTAAAGTGAACATATCCCTTAAAGAATGTGGTACTGAGAAAACGCTGGCAACCGAAGAAGGCAAAGTTTCAAAACAATGGCTGACAGCTAACAATATTTCGTTTAAACCCGAAAATTTTGAACAGGCCAAAGCTGAAGATGCTGTGTTTAACAAAGATGTGTTGCCCAATAGTGGCGGACTCAATGTTGAAGTGATGACCAATAAAGGCAATAAAAATCTCATATTTACCGATGGGGAAATTTTAAAACTGTGGTTCAAAGCCAATAAAGAGTGCTATGTAAGAATTGTCTATTATTTTGCCGATGGCTCGAAAGTATTGATGATGGATAATTTTCATGTGAAAGCCGACAGTGTCAATAAGTTTATCGATTCGCAAAAGGAATTTTATTGTGCTGAACCCTTTGGCGCTGAAACATTACAACTTTTTGCTCAAAGTGAACCTTTTCTACCTTTGAATTATCAAACCAAAGACGACTATAAATTTATTACAGACAATATAGAAACCATTGTTGATGAGGGCAGACGCGCTTTCAGAGAAAAAAAACAAGCAGCAGAAGCAAAAATCTTCATTACTACTGTCAGAAAGTAAAGTATATTATTTTTTAATAAACTAAATCTATGAATATATTGAATTCTCTTCTTCAAAGAAGAGTTGCTATGAATTATTTTCAATTAAAGTTTTTTTTAATAGTCTTTATTTTTAGCATTTCTTACTTCTATGTTTATACTCAGAACACCCGCCCCATATTGCTTACAGATCCGCAAACACATACAGCTCTAATCAACGATATTGTTGTGTCGCATGATAATAAAATAGTTTATACCAGTTCTGCCGATAAAACACTTCGTTTATGGGATGCTGAAAGTGGAAAACTAATCAAAACCCTGCGTTTTCAGTTATCAGAAGAAATTGAAGGGTGTGTAACATCGCTTGCCATGTCGCCCGATGGGAAAGTGCTTGTGACAAGTGTTGGTTCAGGCTTTTCGGATGTGGCTTCGTGGGTTTATTTTCTTAATCCGCTCAGTGGAGAAGTCCTGTCAGCTCAGGAAGCAAATCTGGGCATGGCATATGGTCTTACATTTTCGGCCGATGGCAGTTATTTAGCCTCTATGTCGGAAAGCAGTAATATTTTATTGTTTAAACTGCCGGAAAATTTGCAGAAAAACAACTCGAAAATACGAACGCTTAAACTCGATATTTCTGATACTGTAAGTGTTACTAATATTTCTTTTACTTCTGATAGTAAAAGCTTGCTGGCTTCATACGCCGATGGCAAACTGAGACTTTGGGATATACAAGCTTCAAATACGCCGGCTGCTGTTACAGGTAAAATTATTTATAATGCCAATAATTACATATATGCTTCCTGCACTAAAGATGGGATGATACTTACCACAGGTGCCAACAAAGAAATGAATGTTCTTAGCATGGAAGGAAAACTTAAAAAAAAAGTAGGTTCATGGAAGGGAACTTATTTTTATTCATTTGTTTTTTCTGACGATGGCCAATTTGTGTTTGTCAGTACTGAAAATGACAGCTGTCAGCAAATAATTGATTTAAAAAATGAAGTCTTTGAATCTTTTATTTTTAGAAAAAACAATTTAACAACCGCCACTTGCTTTTTTCATCAAAACCCGTCGGTAATTACTGAAAAAATGATAGTGTTAGCCGATGTTGATGGAAATATTTTATTTATAAATCAAAAAACCAAAAAAATCATTAAAAAGATACAGGGGGCTGTTAATGTAAACAATTGTCTGGGTGTAAATAATAAAGGCGTTTTTGCTTTTGGCAAAGCTGAGGTGCCCGGCTACAATGCCGAATTTCCCCGGTATCAGTTTGCATTTGATTTTCAGAACATTGAGTTGAAAAAACTGCAAGGCAAAAACGACAGTATTATTAAAAATTATTTGAGTACACGATGGTATTTTGATAAGAAATCACTTAGTTTTATTACCAATTCACAAATATTGTTGCCTTCGGGAAAAAAAATTGAAATTCCCTATGCCGGATATGCTCATTGTTATTCATTTGGGAAAAATGGGGATGTGTTACTTGGCTTAAATCCTGTTATTTTCTGTTATGATTCCATAGGCAATTTCAAATATTATTATCAGGGGCATTCTGCGCCGGCCGTCAATATGGCTATTTCTGAAAATGATAAATATTTTGGTTCTGTCAGCTCAGATGGCACTATTAAAATATGGCCTTTAAACGTTGAAAAAGTAAATTTCCGTGTAACTCGCATTGTTAAAGGTTCTTTGGCTGAAAAAAGTGGGCTTTTGGCAGGCGATGAAATATTAAGTGTTGATGGGCTCCATTTCAGCTCAAGTGATGAGTTGGCTGAGAAAACAAAACAAAACAAAAAATATACTTATGAAATTCTGCGAAATGATAAAATTTTGAAAATTGAGCTTGAAAGAAAAGATGGTCCTTTTGGTTTTATTACATCGGGAAGTGTGGAGCCTTTGATTACGCTATATGTTGGTCCCGATATGGAGTGGGTGTGTTATACACCCTCAGGCTATTTTTCATGTTCACAGGAGGGTGCAAAATATATTGTTTGGCATGTCAACAATGGTTTAGGGAAACTGGGTACTGATTATTCAGCTGACCAATTATACGACAAATTCTACCGCCCCGATGTTGTGAAAGAGGTTTTTCGATCGGGCCTCTCAGACTATAATGTTTTGAAAAAAATGGGAGAGAAACAGCAGAAAATAGACAAATCACTAACGGGAATTCCTCTTGTGAATGTAATTCCTCCTACAGCCTCTACCCCAAAAGAAGTTGTAAAAGACGGTGTTAAAATGATTAAGTATGAAACTTCCAAGCAGCAAATTGAAATTGCAGTTGAGGTTACAGACCAGGGTGGAGGCATAGATGAGGTGCTGCTTTACCATAACGGAAAAGCTTTGGTGACAGCTAAGCGGGGGTTTAAAGAAGTTGTAAAAGAAGACAATAAAGCCACATACAACTTCAAAATATCATTGTTGAATGGAGAAAATCAGGTTAAGGTGGTAGCTTTTAACAAAGAGCGCACAGAATCTCTACCTTCGCAAATAATAATTGATTATAAAGGGATTGTTGCAGAATCCAAACTTTATTTGCTGGCCATTGGCATCAATCAGTATATTAATCCTAAGTACAAATTGAATTATGCAGTACCTGATCAGGAAGCTTTTGTTAAAAATATGACGGAAAATGCAAAAAGTATTTTTACTGATATTGATAAAGTCAGTATCCTTAATGCAGAAGCTACCAAACCTGCTATTCTGAAAGCGTTTGAAGACATTGCAGCTAAAATTCAGCCTCAGGATGTTTTTGTTTTTTATTTTGCAGGGCATGGTGTTATGTCTGAGGGCACTGATACAACAAAAGGTGATTTTTATCTGGTGCCTTCAGATGTGTCGCAGCTTTATGCTAATCAACAAATGCTGGCCAATAAAGCCATTTCATCAAAAGAACTGAATGACCGACTGATTAAAATTAAAGCACAAAAGCAATTGGTAATTATTGATGCATGCCAAAGTGGAGGTGTGTTGGATGAAATAGCAAGCAGGGGAGCCCCCGAAGAAAAAGCCATAGTGCAATTGGCCCGCAGCGCAGGTGTTACTGTGCTTGCAGCAGCAGGTATTGACCAATCAGCGGGTGAGTTTGAGCAACTGGGACATGGCGTTTTTACCTATGCTTTGCTCGAAGGTATTGCAGGTAAAGCTGATGGCGGCATTATGGATGGTAAAATTACTGTTTATGAACTGCGTGCCTGGCTTGATGAGCAGGTACCTGAACTGACAAAAAAATACCATGGCGAAGCCCAATATCCAACAGGCTACAGCAAGGGTCAGGATTTTCCGGTTAAAGTAATTGTGAGGAAATGAAATTGAAAGAGATGAAGAAATTAAGTATCCTATTTATTATCAGCTTTTTAAACTGTATGTTTGGCTTTTCACAGGAGAACCCGCAATTAAAGGTTAACTCTTTCCATGCCAGAGATATAGAATCAGTTAGTGTTTCAACCGATGGCAGATATGCCCTTTCTGCAAGTGATGACGAAACCATTAAACTATGGGAACTTAGCACAGGCAATGAAGTGCGTACTTTTGTGGGACATACCAAAGAGGTGTCAGCTGTGTGTTTTTCTCCCGATGGTAAAAATGCACTTTCAGGAAGCTTTGATAAAACATTAAAACTATGGGATGTTGCTACAGGAAGGCTGATTAAAAATTTTACTGGTCATGCAAAGGAAGTAATTTCTGTGGCTTTTTCTCCTGATGGGAAATATGTCGTGTCAGGAAGTTTTGATAAAACTGTCAAGATATGGGATGTTTCAATGGGCACTGTGTATAAAAATTTAAGTGGTAATTTGGAGCCTGTCAGCAGTGTTGCTTTTTCTCCCGATGGCAAATCAATACTATCTAGCGGAGACAAATCATTTTATTTATGGGATTTCTCAACCGGAAAAAAAATCAGAACTTTTGCAGGTCATTCAGAGAGTGTACAAACAGCTTGCTTTTCACCTGATGGACAGTATGCTTTGTCAGGAGCAGTCGATAACACATTAAAACTATGGGAAGTAGCCAGTGGCAATTTGCTCAAAACATTTCCTGAAACATCAAAAGCAGTAAGCGCTATCAGTTTTTCTCCTGACGGAAAATATGCAGTATCTAATGGCAATGAAAATACAATTTTATTGTGGGATATTTCATCAGGTCAACAATTTAAAACATTTGCAGGACATCAGAAATTGGTAAATACAGTGTGCTTTTTACCCGATGGTAAAAGTTTTATTTCGGGAAGCAGTGACAATACAATGAGAATCTGGGATATAGCATCTGCAAAAACAAATAAAATAATCAAAGCTCATTCTACACCCATTTTGTCAATGAGTGTTTCTCCCAATGGCAAATATCTTGTTTTGGGAGGTATGGACGGGCAGTTGAAGTTGCTAGATTTTGCTACAGGAAAATTATTAAAATCATTTTTAGGACATTATACTTCAGTCTTCACTGCCGGATTTTCTCACAACAGTGAAAATGTTTTTTCCGGAAGCCGCGATGCTACGATTAAATTATGGGATATTTCAACAGAAAAAATATTGAAGAGTTTTAAAGAGGGTTACGATAGTTTTTTGTCGGTAGATATTTCAAACGATGGAAAATATATTATTTCTAATGGGCCCGATAATTCATTGAAACTTTGGGATGTGTCAACAGGAAAAGGAATCAGAAACTTTATAGGGCATACATCAACAGTTTGGTCAGTAAAAGTATCACCCAATGGAAAATTTGTACTGTCAGGAAGTTTTGACAACACATTAAAATTATGGAACATTGAAACAGGAAAGTTAATAAAAACATTTGCCGGTCATGCAGGCGGTGTCAACTCAGTATGCTTTTCACCCGATGGCAATTATGTGCTTTCGGGAAGTGTCGATAAAAGTATAAAGTTATGGGAAGTATCTACTGGTAAAATAATAAGAACTTTTGCAGGACATAGCAAAACTGTCTCCACGGTATGTTTTTCTGCTGATGGAAAATATATCCTATCAGGCAGCTTAGATAAAACCCTGAAATTGTGGGAAGTGTCAGGTGGCAAAAATATTAAAACTTTTGTTGGACATCTGGAGGATATAAATGCAGCCTGTTTTTCAAACGATGGGAAAATAATTATCTCAAGCAGCATGGATAAGTCAGTGAAATTTTGGGATGCAGCTACAGGTGCTGAAAAAGTTTCACTTACATTAATTGATTCTACAGACTGGGTGATGACCACCCCTGATGGCCGATTTGATGGCACTGAAAAGGGTATAAAAAAATTGTTTTATGTAAAGGGGATGGAAATTATACCTTTAGACAATCTTTTCGAAAAATTTTACACCCCTGGCTTGTTTGCACGCGTCATAAATAATGAAAAATTTGAAAATGTTGAAATCAAAGTCTCAGAGTTAAAGCCTAAACCATTGGTGAAAATTATATCGCATGATAATTTGAAATCGGTTGCAGGCGAACAAATAATTATTACGGTAGAAGCAACTGACAATGGCGGTGGAATTGATGAAGTGAGGCTCTATCATAATGGGAAGCTCATTGAAACAACCCAGCGTGGGTTTAAGGAAATAGCTAAAACTGGAGATAAAAAAACTCAGACTTACAATGTTATATTATTGTCCGGAGATAATGAGTTTAAAGCAACAGCATTTAATACAGACCGCACAGAGTCTGCACCTGATATTATCCATGTGAATTTTAGCAATAGTGAGTCCTTGTCAAAACTTTATGTCATTGCAGTGGGTATTAATGAATATAAAAATGTGAAATACAACCTTAACTATGCATTGCCTGATGCAGAAGCTTTTGTCAATGTAATTAATGACAAATCAAAAAGCATATTTTCAAATATTATCATTAAAAAACTCGATAATGTCGGTGCCACAAGAGAGAATATTATAAATGCTTTTAAAGAAATGGCTGCATTAGTGCAACTGCAGGATGTATTTATCTTTTATTATGCCGGTCACGGTGTTATGAGCGAAGGCAATGCCTCTGAAAAAGCCGACTTTTACATTGTGCCTCATGATGTTACCCAATTGTACGGAGATGACGCCATGTTAAAAACAAAAGCTATTTCATCCGGTGAGATTAACACTTTGTTGATGAAGATAAAAGCATTGAAGCAGTTGGTTTTATTAGATGCCTGCCAGAGCGGAGGTGCCACCGAATTGCTGGTTAGCCGTGGCGCCTCAGAAGAAAAAGCCATTGCACAATTGGCACGCAGTGCTGGCATAATGATATTGGCTGCCAGTGGCACCGAACAATTTGCTGCTGAGTTTAAAGCCATTGGTCATGGCGTGTTTACTTATGCACTTATTGAAGGCATTTCGGGTAAAGCTGATGGTGGCAGCAAAGATGATAAAATTACAGTTTACGAACTCAAAGCATGGATTGATGATCGTGTGCCCGAACTGTGCAAGCAATATAGGGGTGAAGCCCAGTATCCCACAGGCTTTAGTAAAGGGCAGGATTTTCCTATAGGAATCGTAAAATGAATCAAGTAATTTTTTTTATTTTTAAAAAATTAATATATTTGCATAAGAAATTTTATTAACAATGTGTGCTTTTCAAGTTGTTAATATGATAAAAACACCATTTTGCCAATTTTAAATAATTTAAAATTAATCTTAACAATAGACGTATGAGAAAAGTTTTATTCTTTATCATTCTTTTTTTAATGACTTCTTTTTTAAAAGCACAAACAGTCGAAAACATCCGTGCAGAGCAGAATGGCAACAAGATTAATGTGTTGTATCAGATTGTGAACTCTAACAGTAAGCAAACTTTTAAAGTGTCTATTTCTGCAAAAGTAGCCGACGATAAAATGATAGATCTTAAAAGCATCAGTGGTGATGTGGGTGATAATGTAAAAGGAGGTAAAGACCAATATAAAGCTGAATGGGAAGTGCTTAAAGATGTGGACAAACTGACAAGTGCAGAGTTTTTTGTGAAAATTGAACTGAAGGCTGATGAATCAGTTGTAAAACAAGAAAAAGTAAAGGAAGAAAAAGTTAAAGAAGAAAAAGCAAAGGAAGTTGATAAGCCTGTTGTGCCTGCAAATAATGATAAAGGAAGATATTTTGCTGCACTTGAATTTATAGGAGCCAAAGCAGGGTATAGGGGAAAGTGGGGATATGCCCTTATTGGAGGCCTTAATTGGGATGGCAGTTTTACTTTAATGGGTGATGTCTCTAAAAGTATTATCAGAAATCAGAATTTTCAATGGGATATATATCCATTATTAGGCCTTTATAATTCTAATAGTCAAATAGGTATTCAAAGAGATGTGTACGATGATTTCGGAAATTATTTATACACAACTACTGATTATACTACTTCCAGCGAACTCGCTTTTGCTTTTGGTCTGGGCACTGATATTTCTTACAAACATATATTTTTTAATATTGATGTGATTATGGGCATAAATAATACTTCAGGGATGTTAGGCTTAGGTTGGCGTTTTTAAAAACTTATAAATACATTGGCCATGAAAATAAAACTTGTCATTTTATTGATATTAATAGGTCCTTTTTTTTTAAAGGCACAAGAGCCTAATAAGCCAGTAAAAACAGATACTGTAAAGAGCATTCAATCTGTAAAGTCAAGTGGCACATTGCAGTTTTCTATTGGAAACAAAGAACAAAAAAACAAAGAAGAGAAAGCTGCCAAAACTGATAAAAATCAAACTGTAAATACGCCTTCAACTGATAAAGTTAAAGCGGATACAGCCAGTTCTGGAAGTGTAGCATTTAAAATAGGCGCTCCTGTAGAAGACAAAACGCCCCCAACTATTGAGGTTACATACCTCGATTCAGCCCGTGGGTTTAAACCCGTCATTAAAAATAAAGAGTTTCTTATTCAGGGAAAAGTGACAGATGCCAGCGGTGTGCTTGAAGTGCTTGTCAATGATGAAGAAGCTTTTGTCGATGCCAAAGGCAACTTTTCCAAGACACTTTTGCTGGCAATAGGAGATAATAAAATCTCTGTGCAGGCCACAGATGTCAAAAAAAACACAGTTGTAAGAAATTATACCATTGAAAGAGTATCAGACCAAAAGCTGGTTGAAAAAACAATACAACCTGTAGAACAACTACTGCCTGAAAGTAATTATTATGCACTGATAATTGGCAATGACACCTATCAGGATACAGAAATACCATCTCTCGAACATCCCATTAGTGATGCTACCCAGTTATACAACATACTTACAACAGACTATGTTTTCGAACCAAAAAATGTGACATTTCTAAAAAATGCTACTTATGTACAGCTTATTGAAGCTTTTGATAATCTGAGCAATAAGATAACTCCCGAAGATAACCTTTTGGTCTTCTATGCAGGGCATGGCTACTGGGATGTTAAAAAAAACCTGGGTTACTGGTTGCCTGTTGATGCCCGCAAAAGCAATACGGCTTTCTGGATTGCCAATAGCCGCATAAGCGATTATATGAGCAGTATCAAATCGAAACATACACTTTTAATTGCAGATGCTTGCTTCAGTGGCAGTATATTTAAAACAAGATCGGCTTTTAGTGATGCCCAGCCTGCTATCAACAAATTGTATGAAATGCCCAGTCGCAAAGCCATGACAAGTGGCACACTTAAAGAAGTACCTGATGTCAGTGTCTTTTTACAATTTCTCGTGAAACGTCTCGGAGAATTTAAAGAAAAATACATTTCAGCCGATATTCTGTTTTCAAGTTTCAGACAGGCTGTTTTAAACAATGGCAAAACCGAACCTCAGTATGGCACAATCCAAGGCGCCGGTGATGAGGGCGGTGAATTTATTTTTATTAAGAAAAACAAATAATATTTCATCATTTTTTACGTATATTCATATATAAAATGTTAGATATGAAATGCGGTTTCTATTTACTTATTTCTTTTTTAATACTGGGTTTTCAATTAATTTCTTGTTCGCAAAACAAAGGTAAAATTATGGAATATAACAAACTGACTAAAGAAGAGGAAAATGTTATTATAAATAAAGGCACAGAGGCACCCTATTCGGGTAAGTATTACAAATTTAAAGAGCCTGGAATCTATTGCTGTAAAAGATGTGATGCCCCTTTGTACCGTTCGGATGATAAGTTCGATGCACAATGTGGCTGGCCAAGTTTTGATGATGAAATAGAAGGTGCTGTAAAGCGCATACCTGAAGCCGATGGCAGACGTACTGAAATTGTTTGCAGCCATTGTGGGGCGCATTTGGGACATGTTTTTACAGGTGAAGAGTTTACAAAAAAAGACACCAGGCATTGTGTTAATTCCATTTCTCTTGTTTTTAAACCAACAGTTCAGCTCGATTCTGCATACTTTGCCGGAGGTTGTTTTTGGGGTGTTGAGTATTATTTCAGTAAAGTAAAAGGTGTTATTTCTGTGACCTCAGGTTATATTGGCGGTCATGTTGATCATCCCACTTATAAACAAGTTTGCACCGGAACAACAGGCCATGCTGAAGCTGTAAGGGTTGTCTTTAATCCGCTCGAAACAAACTTCGAAGCGCTGACTAAATATTTTTTTGAAATTCATAACTTTGAACAAATCGATCGTCAGGGCCCTGATGTTGGTGTGCAATACCGCTCTGCCATTTTTTACAATGATGAAAGCCAAAAAGAAACAGTCTTGAAAATTATTGAAATACTCAAAGAAAAAAAATACAAAGTAGCTACAAAGGTTGAAAAAGCGACAACATTCTGGGAGGCTGAAGATTACCATCAGGATTACTACGAAAACAAAGGAACCTTACCCTACTGTCACAGTCATAAGAAGATTTTTTAATGGCAGTGAAAGGTTGCAAATCTTTATTTTTTTCAAATATCTTTAACCGTGTTAAGTTAAATGTGTTTTGCCCTATTGAGTCCCCGATTAAAAAATTTTGAGAAAAAAGTAGCAATGACAGGGTTTTCCCGTTAGGGAAAAAAAGTCAGTAGCCACGGGTTTCAACCCGTGGCGGAATGATAGTAAGAAAATGGTTTTGGCGGAAAATTTGTCGCGACATACGCTGAGTGGAACCGAAATTTGTTTACAAATTTTATGACAAAAACTGGCAGATTAACTAGTATTTGCGAAATTCTATCATTGATAGTTCTGATAGAATACTATCTGAACGTTCAGAATGACACTTAATATAACACTGGTGCTAAATTAAATGTCATTCTGATGACAGGGCAATGTTTATAATGCTAAGATATTTTATTAATAATTACATCAAATTGATTGAAATCGTCCTTTATAAAACAAACTGAATGTCAAGAATAAAGATATCATCAATAACTTTGTCCCCAAGGCCGTCGAAAAATGATTTTGAACCATAACGCACATCAAATTTGGAGCGATCGACCTTTAGTTGCGTTGAATAAATGTTGCCTTTTTTAGTCACATCAAAGAAAATAGTCTCCGACTTGCCTTTTATGGTTAAAACTCCTGTCAGCGTTGCTTTCCCATTATTGAATTTACTGGCTTTAGTTATTTTAAATGTTGAGGTTGGGTATTTTTCTACACCAAAGAAATCGTCCGATTTCAAGTGTTCAACCAGTTTTTTGTTATACGATTCATCTTTAAGGTCAAAGTCGGAAATAGATTTCATGTCCATTATCACATTGCCATCTGTGATGTCGCCATTTTTAAATTCAATATAACCGCTTTGAACCTTTATGCCACCATAGTGCGAACCTCCAATTTTATTGCCTGTCCAAGTTACCACCGATTTGTCAGGGGCAATTTCACTTTTTTGGGCTGATACCGATAAAGTTGCTGCTAATAAAAGCATTACTGAAAATATTATTGTTTTCATATCTTTAAAATTTAAATTTGTGTTTAATAATTTTTACGCTACAAAAGTAATACAGCATTAAAGGTTTCACACTTGACCTATGTTAAGAAATTTTCTTAATTTATGTTAATAAAATACAAAATGGGAACTTAATGTTACTTACGCCTTCTTATTCTGCTCAGGCTTTCGGGTGTGATACCCAAATAAGATGCAATATAGATGAGTGGTACACGCTGAAATATTTCGGGATGTTCTTTTAGCATTTCATTGTACCTGTCCATTGCGGTTTCCCACATGGTTGCATTGAGGCGGTTTAATGTATTGATATAGGCTTTCTGAAAAAGTATTCGAAAATATTTTTCGAGTTTGGGGACTTCGATAAATAATTGTTCTAATCTTTTATGGGAAATTCGTAATAAATGTGAATCTTCAAGAGCTTCAATATTGTATTTTGAGGGTTTTTGCGAAAAGAAACTTTCGAGGTCACTGATCCAACTATTATCCATTCTGATTTGAAAAATTTGCTCAACGCCCTTTGAATCAATGTAATACGAACGCATACATCCATGGGTTATAAAATATAAGTAATGACATACCTGCTCCGACACTAACAGATCTTTCTTTTTTCTTATACTAACCGGTTCAAAAGCAGACAAAATAACGGCTTCATCCTCTTTGGTCAAATCGGTCCATTTATTAAAATAATACAATAACTTATTGTCGTCTTTCATTTTGCACATCTTCTTTTGTGAGAATGTAAATTGTATTTTTATTCATACTATTCATTTAATTTAATGCACCATTCAAAAATTTATTAAATTCATATTGCACTTTGAAAATGTCTATGATGTTGTCAACCAACTTATTATCTGTCCAAAAAGCATTGTCAACATAATGAACAACAGTGTAATCTTTATTTTTCAATAAGTCGATATCTTCAAAATCTTTAGGAAAGCCTGCCGGAGCAGATTTTAATTTATCACCGTACAATTCGGGAAAATATTTTTTGAAGTTTTTATTGTTCAGTATTTTTTTGAAAGCCTCTGAATTGTAATAAATCTCTTTTCGCAAAGCTTTAAGCACATCGGGTTGTGGCATGTAAATACCTCCGCCCAAAAAAGAGCCATCGGGTTCAAAATGAAGATAATAACCTGCTTTCTCACTCTTACGACCTCCGGGCGCTATGAATGCTCCAAAGTTGCTTTTATAAGGTTCTTTGTTGGACGAAAACCGAACATCCCTGTAAACCCTGAAAATGCAATCTTTGGCTTTCATATCTTCTATTTCAGTATCTATCTGACGCAATAGCGGAATCACTTTGTCGATAAGATTCTCAAATGCTGTTTTGGCATTTTGAAATCGCCTATCGTTTTCTTTAAACCAGGGTCTGTTGTTGTTAAACTTTAAATCAATCAGAAAATGAAGCGCTTCATCTAAATTCATAAGCCTATTTTTTATTGTTATTACACAAATTTAATCAGAAAATTGAAAATGGCGATACAGTATAAAATATATTTCTATTATTTATTTATAGCAGGTTTTGATTATTTTATTTAAATTTGTTTAAACAAAATTTGATTTATGAAAAAAACAGCAAAACTTTTAACCATTATATTTTGCAGTATTGGATTGTTTTCTTACGGTCAGATAACTATTAATGATGCCGACATGCCTGTAGCAGGAGACACATTTAACATCAGCATTAAAAACAATTTGCAAGGCTTCGATTTGTCTTTAACTGGTCAGAATTACAACTGGGATTTTTCTCAGCTACAAGAAAGCAGCCAGACGGTTGATACATTTTTTAATATTTTGGCAACACAGTATATTCCTGCATCGTATAATCTTTCTTTCAATAACCCCCTCGATGATGAGCACAGAGCCAATGCGGTGACCAGAGATTTTAACACGCACAATCCCATGCCTCAGATTCAGATTTCGGAATATTATTATTTTTATAAAAATTCAAGCAGTGGCTATTCCCTTGTAGGACAGGGAGCTAAGATAAATAGTGTGCCTACGCCTATGAAGTACGATGTGCCGGAGTCGATTTTCAAATTTCCTTTGACTTATGGGAGTGTTGACTCTACAGTATCAAAGTATAACCTGAATATTCCGGGTGTCGGTTATTACGGAGAAACCATAAAACATGTCAATACTGTTGATGGCTATGGCACGTTGAAAACACCTTATGGCACTTTTAACGTCATGCGGGTAAAATCAGTTATAAACACTACTGATACCATTTATTTAGATACGCTGGGCTTTGGAACACATTTAAACAAACCTTTGGAAACAAGGTATTCGTTTTTGGGCGACAATCAGGGTGTGCCCCTTTTGCAAATTACAAAAATTAATAATAATATAACCGCCCGATATAAAGACTTCCTTTCCACATCAAGCAATGTCAATGATATTATCAATAAACGAAACTTGTTACTTTTTCCCAATCCGGCCACTGATGTTCTAAAAATTAATACAGATGAGACCATTGGTAAAGTGGAAATATTAAATATTCTCGGACAGACAGTTCTTATATCCGAAAGTAGTGATTCTCATATAAATGTAAGCCAATTGAAAAAAGGTGTTTATATGATACGTGTTTACAGGGAAAATGGGCCTTTGCTTACTGTTCGTAAATTTGTAAAGGAATAATTCAAAACTTTTTCACTTGTATTTTACTTTTAAATCGCTTACTGTATATAAGTCTTGTTCATCATTCAAAAAATCAAATGATTTTGATTTGGATGAAATATCTTTAATTCCTTCAGTAATAATTTGGTCGTCAACCTGATTTAATAAAAATTCTACAAAATCATTAACCTCCTTAACTTTTGTAACAGGAAGCTTCTGAATATTCCTTATTGCTTTTTTAATAATAGTTCTTTTTCCATATTATTCTATAATGTTATAGACAAAGATATAACATATAATTCCTTAAAACAAACTTTTTAGTTACTGAAGAATAATTTTCTATGTCCTGACTTGTCCTATTTAGTGCGGCTTGCCATTACTTTCGTTTCACAGCTATATTAATATTGTTTTGTCTCAGAATTTGTTTTGCTTTGCCATAAATTCATGTGCCAAAACATTTTCTCACATTTGTTTTGCCACGGGTTTCACCCGTGGTTACAAATATTGCATTCACTTCGGCAATTGCTTACTTCGGCACTCAGTACATGGCAGTGCAACGCCGCTGGACTGCTATCAGTATCATTCAATGACCAAATATTAATGCACAAACTATCTTACACTTTAGATTTTTAAATCTTCTATCGAATGTATGGCAATGAATTTTACGAAGAGCGTGAACGGCCTATTAAAAATTTGCGTTTCAAAATTGAGAATTTCTTTACACAAAAATAAAATCATTTCTAGGTAATTAAAGCAACCAACGAGTGAGGATATTGGATATTTTTTAAACAATAGATTCGTCCCGAACGGCTTTGGTTGCGCCAGTAAAGAAATCTGACAATTTTAGCAAATTTTTAATAAGCCTTGACTTTTGCTCTACTTTGCGTCAAGGCAAAGTAGAAATATAAAAAAAATATAAAACA
>Ga0172368_10001572_pt1 | contig 31006 bp, 24 predicted proteins | sample Lak11m_FD_114540 | JGI IMG/M metagenome (GOLD analysis project Ga0172368, IMG submission 114540) | Freshwater microbial communities from Kabuno Bay, South-Kivu, Congo - kab_022012_11m | ecosystem: Environmental > Aquatic > Freshwater > Lake | place: Democratic Republic of the Congo: South-Kivu...
CCCCCCGGCCCCTCTCCACACGGGCCCCGCCGCCGGGAGCCTCTTCGATCACCTTGCGGCCCGGTGGAGAGGGGGAGAAGTGCCTGCGAAACCCGCCGAAAGCGGCCGAATCCAGGCGCGGCAGCCCTCCCCTCTCCACCGGGCCGCTCTGCGATCGAAGAGGCAGCGCGGTTGTGGCCCGTGTGGAGAGGGGTCGGGGGTGAGGGCCGCGAGCGTCCGGCAGATCGGGCTTGGCATGGGCTGCGCCCTCTTGATCTCCGCCTGCGGCTCGGGCGTCACCGACCTCTCCGCCTCCAGCGGCCCCCTGCTCACGGTGCATGCGCGCCTCGACCCGGCCGCGCTCGCGACCGCGACCGGCGCGCCTCTGCGGGCATCCGTCGTGTGGGCCGCCGTGCCCGGTCTCGACATCGTCTGCCTGCGCTATGCGGCCAAGAGCCCGAAGCTCGCCGCCGCGTGCCCGGATCCGCTCCGCCTCCGACCCGGCAGCATCGAGCCCGTCTTCCCCGCCCCGAACGCCGACGGGCTCTCGTTCGACATCCCTCTGAGCCGCCTGCCTGCGACCTCCGTGTCCGTGGGCACCGTCACCGGGCGCATCGCCTGGGGCTCGGTGCTCGTCGGCGAGGACCTGGACGGCGACGGCCAGGCCGTCTTCTCCGGGCGCTGGCGGCGCAACCAGGTCCAGGGCTCCGGCGGCGGCGGCATGGGCGGCTCGGGCGCCGCCGGAAATCCCGACGGCGCCACGGACGGCGCCACCGACACCGGCATCACGGTCCTGCCGCCCAAGGACGGACTGCTGGCCGCGTCGTTCATCACGCTGCTGGAGCCGCAGCAGCGCCTCGGCTTCCGCGAGGGCGACTTCGACGCGGGCTCGCTCTTCTACCCGGCGCCCGGCTGCCCGCAGCCGCCCAAGGGGTTTTCCGTCGTGAGGGCGTCGGCCTATCCGATCCTGCCCGGCTCGCTGCCCGGCCCCTGCCAGGTCGACGACCCCGCCACCGGCGTCGTGAAGGCCGCGCCGGTCGGCGCCGCCCAGGTGCGCGACCTCGCGTGCAACACGCCGCCGGGCCGCGTGCAGAACCCCAACCAGGCCGACCACAACGGCCCCGGCGGCATGGGCCGGCCCGCGCCGATTCCCAAAGGCACCGCCGAGTGCCTGTCGCCGGAGCTCGCGCTCTACGTGGGCGATGGCAACTGCCCGTCCGTGACGCTGTACGCCCTGAAAGGCTGCAGCGAGGATCCCGAGTGCAAGAAGCCCGACTGGGACGTCGTGAAGACCCCGCCCGACTGGTGGCCGTGCACGGGAGCGACGCCGTGAGCGCGGCGCCGGCCCCCTCCCCGACCCTCCCACCCCTGGACTCGCCTCGGGCTCGCCGAAAAAGCCCCGGAGAGTGCGCCGAAGGCGCCTCCGGCGCGTTCTCCCTCCCCCGCGCTCTTTGCGGGGGAGGGTCGGGGAGGGGGCCGGTATCCGCCCTCTTGGTGCTGCTTCTTCTGGCACTTCCCGCCCGAGCCGAGGACAAGCCCGCGGAAACGAAGGTCGAGGATCCCGGCAGCCGGCGCACCGAGGCCGAGAAGAAGTCGGTGTCCGAGGACGACTACGTCGTGCGCCTGTCGCTGCCGACCGAGAGCGACTTCGAGGCGTGGGCGTCCGAGGGTCTGCGCATCCGCCTCGGGTACGCGCACGGATGGCTCGGATCGTTCGGCCCGTCGGTGCCCTCCACCGACAACGGCGCGCTCGTCATGGCGCAGATCCGGCTCGACCGCTGGTGGTCCGTCGCGGCGACGGCCGAGTACGCCATCGCGGGCGGCGACCTGACGGGACTGCGGTGGGCGGCCACGCTGGAGCCGACGCTGCACCCCTGGCGCGGCCTGTCGCTGGCGCTCGGCATCGGGTACGGCGGCCTCATCGTGTCGCGCACCCGGTTCGCGGCCCGGCCCGGCGGCTCCGAGGTCGCCACCCGCACGCTCGCCGACTCCGAGAAGGTCAACAACTGCCAAGGCGGCGGGCTCACGACGCTGGCGCGGGCCGAGTACCTCGTGGTGGTCGGGCCGATCTTCTCGACGGGACCCTTCGTCCAAGGCCAGGGCCAGTGGACCCGCTGCGAGGAGGCCGCGGGAGTCAACGCCGAGACCGGACTCCAGATCGCGCGGGTCCAGTGGTGGAAGCACGCCGGCGGCAGCCTCGGATGGTGGCTCGCATGGCGGTGAAGAGCCGGCTTTCGGCTTTCGGCTTTCGGCTTTCGGGCCCGGTTCGCGCTCCGGCGAGGCGGATCGCGCTCTTCGCAGCGCTCGCGATGGCTCTGGAACTTCCCGGGGCCGCCCAAGAGGCTCCCGGGGCCGTCCCGGGCGGCCCGGAAGCCGTCCCCGAATCTCCCGGGGCCGTCCCGGGCGGCCCGGAAGCCGTCCCCGAATCTCCCGGGGCCGTCCGGGGCGGCCCGGAAGCCGTCCGCGAATCTCCCGGGACCGTCCAGGGCGGCCCGGAAGCCGCCCGGGAATCTCCCGGGACCGTCCAGGGCGGCCCGGAAGCCGCCCGGGAAGCTCCCGGGGCCGTCCCCGGCGGCCCGGAAGCCGCCCGGGAAGCTCCCGGGGCCGTCCAAGGCGACCCGGAAGCCGCCCGGGAATCTCCCGGGGCCGTTCCCGGCGGCCCGGAAGTCGCCGACGCCGAACCGAAGGGCGAACGCCCGGATCCGAAAGCCGAAAACCGAACGCCGAAAGCCGAGTCCATCGTCCCGCCGCAGCCCCTCGAGATTGCCGACATCCCCTACCCCGCCGGCGCGGCCAGCACCTCCGTCGTCGAGGTCCGGGCCCGCCTGCACGTGGCCGCCGACGGCTCCGTGAAGCAGGTCGAAATCGAGTCCGGCGCCGGCGAGCCGTTCGACACCGCCGTGCGCGAAGGCGCCGCGCGGTTCCGATTCCATCCCGCCGCCTGGAACGGCCAGCCGGTGGAGGTCATCCTCCCGTTCTCGCAGACGTTCCTGCCTCCGCCGGCGCCGAAGACGGAGCCGACCGACGCCGGCCCGGCGCGCGACGCGGTGCTCGCCGGCATCGTGCGCGAGCGCGGCTCGCGGTCGGCGGCGCCGCGCGCCACGGTCGTCGCGCGCACGGGCGCCGGCGAGTTCACCGCCACCACCGACGAGGAGGGCCGCTTCGAGCTTGCACTCCCCGCCGGCGACGCGGATCTGCTCGTCGCCGCGCCCGGATGCCGCAAGTTCGTGCAGCACGAGAGCCTCAGGACCGGCGAAACCCTGAAGGTGAAGTATCTCGTCTCGCGCGAGAGCTTCGGCCGCTTCGAGGCCACGGTGACCGCACAGCGCGATCGCACCGAGGTGTCGCGCACGACGCTGGAGGGGCGCGAAATCCACCAGGTCCCCGGCACGTTCGGCGATCCGTTCCGCGTCATGAACCTGCTGCCCGGCGTGACGTCGGCCATGTCGCTCATGCCGATGCCCGTGGTGCGCGGCTCGTCGCCGGGCTCGACGGGCTTCTTCCTGGACCAGGTCCGGCTCCCGCTGCTGTTCCATCTCTTCAACGGGCCGGCGGTCATCCACCCGGAGTTCATCGACCGCGTGGACTTCTACCCGGGCGGCTTTCCCGTGAAGTACGGCCAGTTCTCGGGAGGCATCGTCGACGGGCTCACGCGGGCGGCGCGCGGCGACGAGTCGGGTGCGGACATCGACCTGAACCTGAACCAGGCCGGGCTGTTCGTGCGCAAGGGACTGCCGGACCTGGGCGCCAACGTGACCGCGGCGGGCCGCATCGGATATCCGGGGCTGCTGCTGAGCCTGGCCATTCCGACGCTGTCGCTGTCGTACTGGGACTACCAGGTCCGGCTGGACGGCGGCAATCCGGAGCGCGGCTGGACGGCGTTCGTGTACGGCGCCGACGACGAGCTGAAGACCGCGCCGACGCCCCCGCCGGGACAGGAACCCGACCTGCAGACGGTGCTGCACTTCCAGTTCCACCGCGCGGACATCCGCGGACGTTTCGGCACGGACGAGCGCGGGGCCGAGCTGCGACTCGTCGGGGGCTACGACGCGACGCACGGACCGGGAGGGTCGGGATCCACGGCGAAAATGATCCAGCCGATGCTGCGCGGCAACCTGCGGCTGGCGCCGGCGCTGCGTCTGCGCGCGGGCGGCGACGTCGTCGTGCGCGACATCGGGACCGAGACGGGCGCGACCGCGACGTCGGGCAACCAGGGCCAGACCACGAGCGAGACGGTGGCGAAGGTGGCGCTGGCGACCGGCGTGCTGACGGTCGGGGCGCTGTGGGCCGACGTGCCGTGGGAGCCGAACGAGGCGTTCACGCTGGTGCCGGGCGTGCGCGGGGAGGTCTACCATCAGGAAGGCACGACGAAGTGGGCCGCCGACCCGCGGCTCCTGGCGCGCTGGAGGGTGCGGCCCGGCGCGGTCGGAGGGCTGTGGCTCAAGGGCGCCACGGGGCTCTACCACCAGCCTGCGCGGCTGCCCATGGCGGTGCCGGGCATGGACCAGGCGCCTCTGGATCGCGGGCTGTCGCAGGCCTGGCAGAACAGCGTCGGCGTGGAGACCGCGCTCGCGCCGGGCGTCGAGCTGGACGTGCAGACGTATTTCAACTGGATGGACCCGGTCATCTTCGACTTCAGCACGAACGCGCAGACCTCGGACGTCATCGCTCAGGCGCCCACGACGCTGCCCTGGCAGATCCCGGAGGACACCTCGGGCATGGACACGGCGGGCAAGCGGCTGGACGAGACGCTCGCGAAGATGATGACGCCGCGGCTGGGCCGCTCCTACGGCGTCGAGTTCATGCTGCGCAAGCGCGACTCGGCCCGGCTGTTCGGGTGGATCGCGTACACGCTGTCGCGCAGCGAGCGCCAGGGCGAGGACGGCTCGTGGCAGACGTTCGACTTCGACCGCACGCACATCCTGAACGTCGTGGCGGGCACGCGGCTGCCGCACAACTGGGAGATCGGCGGGCGGCTGCTGTTCCAGACCGGCACGCCCATCACGACGCTGTACGGCTACAACGCCGGGCGCACCGGATACCAGGTCCGGGCCGACCTGCGCATCGACAAGCGCGCCACGTGGGACAAATGGATGCTCGACTTCTACGTCGACGTCGTCAACACGTTGGTCACGCCGGAGTCCGGCGGGCTCGTCGGGGCGTACCAGTTCCGGTACGTCATTCCGTCCGTGGGGTTCCGGGCAGTGCTTTGAGCCGACCTTGACTTCGGCGCGCCGGCGCGCCTTTCTTCCTTCCGGAGGTCGTCCATGCCCCGCCGATTCAACGTTTCGGGCCCCTGCATTCCAGCCGACCACTACATGCTGCCGCCGGGTCGCCGGCTGCCTTCGGTCCGCAAGCTCATCGACGCAAAGGCCTACTTCGTCCTGCACGCGCCGCGCCAGAGCGGCAAGACGACCGCGATGCGCACGCTCGCGGCCGAGCTGACCGCCGAGGGCCGCTACATCTGCGCCGTGCTGAGCAACGAGGTCGGCCAGCCTGCGCCGCACGATCCCGGAGCAGCGCAGCTCGCGATTCTGGACGACTGGCGCCGGACGCTCTCGGCCCAGCTTCCCGCCGAGCTGCGCCCCCCGCCGTGGCCCGAGTCAGCGCCCATGTCGGGGCTGGGCACGGCCCTGGCCGCCTGGGCCGAAGCAGCGCCCCGCCCGCTGGTCCTTTTCATGGACGAGATCGACGCGCTCAGCGACGAGACGCTGGTCTCGGCGCTGCGCCAGTTCCGCTCGGGCTTCCAGGATCGCCCCGGCCATTTCCCGTGGTGCATCGGCCTCGTGGGCATGCGCGACATCCGCGACTATCTGATGAAGGCAGGCGGTTCCGGCCGCACCGGGTCGGCCAGCCCCTTCAACATCAAGGACGAGTCGCTCACGCTGCGCAATTTCACCCGCGACGAGGTCGCCGAGCTGTACGAGCAGCACACGTCCGACACGGGCCAGGCGTTCGAGCCCGCCGCGGCGGAGCGCGCGTTCGTGCTCTCGGGCGGACATCCGTGGCTGGTGAACGCACTGGCCCGCCAGATGGTCGAGGTGCTCGTGCCGGACGGGGCGCGTGCCCTGACCGCCGCCGACGCGGACGCGGCGGCAGCGCTGCTCGTGAAGCGGCGCGACACGCACCTGCACAGCCTCGCGACGCGGCTGGAGGAGCCGCGGGTGCGCGCGGTCATCGAGCCGATGCTGCAGGGCGATGCCCCCCTGTCTGCTGCACCCGACGATCTGGAATACGCGGTCGACCTGGGGCTGGTCCGGCGTACCGCGACGGGGGGCATCGAGATCGCCAACCCGATCTACGCGGAGATCATCGCCCGCGAACTGGCGGCGCGCCCGGCGCTGCTCGCGGCGACGCTGGCCCCAACGTGGCTGGGCCCCGACGGTCGGCTCGACTTCGGAAAGCTGCTCGAGTCGTTCCTCGCGTTCTGGCGCCGCCACGGCGAGGTGCTGATGAGCTCGCACCCGTACCACGAGGCCGCGCCGCACCTGGTGCTCATGGCATTCCTGCACCGCGTGGAGAACTCCGGCCGACTGGAACGGGAGTATCCCGTCGGGACGGGGCGCATGGATCTGTGCCTGCGCCACGGGCCCGACACGCTGGCGGTCGAGATCAAGGTGTGGAGACGGCGCGATCCGCTCGCGGAGGGCCTGGGCCAGCTCGACGACTATCTTGCGGGTCTCCCCGCGGACACGGTGGGTTGGCTCGTCGTCTTCGACCGCCGCCCGGACCTGCCGCCCGTCGAGGATCGCACGACGGCATCGACGGCGCGCACGCCCGCCGGACGCGAGGTCGTGGTCGTGCGGGGGTGAAGAGCCGGCTTTCGACTTTGGCTCCCCAACAGAATCTGTGGGTCGCAGCAGGCGGACAGTGGCACTTTCGCGCTCCGATCCGATGGGACAGGCGCGCGGCCCTCACCCCCGACCCCTCTCCACACGGGCCACAAGCGCAGTGCATCGTCGATGGCACAGCGGCCCGGTGGAGAGGGGTGGGCTGCCGCGCCTGGATTCGTCCCCGGTGCCGAGTCTCAGCGCGCACTTCTCCCCCTCTCCACCGGGCCGCAACCACGCAGGAACGAGCGTTTCGCATCGCGGCCCGTGTGGAGAGGGGGCCGGGGGGTGAGGGCCGCGCGCACGCCGCGCCGGAGCCGGTCCGAGTTGTCCTCAAACCGCACACCCGCCCGTCGGACCCGGCATCCTCGCCCACAGATTTCGTCGGAGAGCCTCGACTTTCGACACCGACACGCTCGATCAGCTCGCGGGCGAGGTGGGCGCTTTGCAGCAGGCGCCCACGGTGCTCGCTGGAGTGGCCGTGCGCGTCGTCGCGGGCCGGGTCGTCATGAACGGCACCAGCGCCACATTTTCGGAAACGGGCGGCAGCTTCATCGAGCAGGCGGCGCAGAACCAGACCGGCCACGTTGGCGTCATCTTCAAGGCCGGCACGTTCAGCGGCCCGGCCACTTGCACGTGCAGCGCGGAGTCCTACGGCGTCGGACCGCGGCTCTGCAGCCTCGACGGGGCGCCAGCATCCGGCGCGTTCTACTTCGCGATGCACGATCCCAGCGGTGCCGAGCGCAACGCCGCCTTCAACTTCGTGTGCATCGGACCACGCTGAGCCGCTCCCCGCCGCGCCTCGGAAACGTCAACAGGCTTCACCCTCGCCCCGGGTGCGCCCTGTCGAAACATCGACGACATCCGCCCTGCTCCCGGGTACACCCTGTGGAGACGTCGACGGCATCCTCCCGGGCCCCGGACGGCATCCGTCGACGGCTCGACGAGGTTCGCCGGCGGCCCGACGCACCCTGTCGACGCCTCGACGGAACGCCCCCGGCGCCTGGGCGCACCCTGTCGAGGCATCGACAAGGCGTTCCCGGGGCCCGGGCGCATTGTGTCGACGGCTGCGGACCCCGTGATGGCAGCCGACCGCGGCGCGGCGCGTCAGAAAACGAGGCGGTCGCCCCGGTCGATCGCGTCGAACATGGCGGCGAGTTCGCGCTCTGCGCCCGGAAACACCAGCTTGGCGTACTCGAGCGCCGCCTTCCGATCGAGATCGTCGCCCAGCGTCGTCACGACTCGGGCCAAGTCGACCGCGTCCTGCCGCCGGTCGTTCGGGTCCCTGTAGTTGCTCGTGGACGACATGAACTTCAGCGCGACGAGCAGTTCCGGCGGCGGCACGCGCACCCCCTCGCGCTCGACGGCGGTGTCGAGCACCGCTCGGAAGAGAGGCTGAGTCTCGCTTCGCACGAGGTCCAGCGCGAGCGACTCCAGGCGGACCGCCGCGCCGATGTCGGTGCTGCGCGTGGGCCCGAATTCGGCTTCGAGAGCGGCGAGCACCTTCTTCATCCGGCGGCCATCGACCACGAAGTCGACGTCGACCGTCGCGCGCGGGCGCACGTACATGTTCACCGCCTGCGCCCCGATGACCGCCCATGGGATGCCCGCCCGCTCGAACGCCGCGATGGCGCGCTTGAAGTTGTCTTCCATGAGCACCTCGGGGCGCCGCGCGATGACCGCGGACAGCCTCAGGATGGCGAATGACTGGGCGATGCCGGCGGGGATTTCCATCGTGCTCCGAGAATAGCGCCACGGCCCGAAAGCCGAAAGCCTGTCCTGAGCCTGCCGAAGAGTCGAAAGCCGAATCCCCCTACCCCTTCGCCAGCAGCCCCTCCACGACCTGCCGCGCGATGGGATGGTAGGAGTCGCGGTACTTGGCGAACGCGTCGCGCGCCGCCGCCGGGTCGCGCTTGTTCAGCGCGCGGAACAGCGGCCGCAGGTACTTCATGCGCCCCACCTGCCCGAGCACGCGCACCGCCCGCGCCAGCGCCGGCGCCCAGCCGCTCTCGACGCCCAGCACCAGCCACGTCACCAGCACCTCGTGGTTGCGCGACTCCGTCAGCCGGAACCGGTCGTCGACGCGCCGGCACAGCTCCTCGCCTGCCGGGTGCGGCAGCGACTCCAGCCAGAGCTGCCACTCCGTCGGCGTGAACGAGGCGGCCGTCGCTGCCGGCGGCAGCTCCGCGCCGAGCCGCTCCACCGCCTCCAGCCGGCTCGAGCGCACCGCCGGCGCGTTCGCCGGCACGCCCGCGCCGCGCAGCCACGCCTCCGAGTCCGCCTTCTCCAGCGCGCCCGGCAGCTCCCGGCGCGCGAACGACTCGAACTCCTCCGTCGTGATCGACTGGAACCGGTACGCGTCGATGTAGCGGCGCAGGAACTTGTCGAACGCCGCGCGGCCCGACGCCTCCTCCAGCGTGCGCAGGAACAGGTAGCCCTTCTCGTAGGGCACCTCCGAGTACGACTCGTCCGGGTCCACGCCCGAAAGGTGCGTGCGCAGCCGCGTCAGCTCCGGCCGGTCCTTGAAGCGCTCGCACGCCTTGCCCAGCTCGCGCCGCCCCAGCGCCGCGTGCAGCGCCGTGATCTCGGGACCGGACAGCGCCTGCTGGATGCGCCGCTCCGCGAACACCGTGAAGCCCTCGTTGAGCCAGAAGTGCTCCGCCGTGGCGTTCGTCACGAGGTTGCCCGTCCACGAGTGCGCCAGCTCGTGGGCGATCACGTTGACGAGCGATCGATCGCCCGCGAGCAGCGTCGGCGTCACGAAGCTCAGACGCGGGTTCTCCATGCCGCCGTACGGGAACGACGGCGGCATGCACAGCACGTCGTAGCGGTCCCACGGGTAGGGGCCGAACATCGACTCGGCCGTGCGCAGCATGTCGTCGATGCCCGCGAACTCCCAAGCGGCGCGCTCGACCACCGACGGCTCGGACCACACGCGCGAGCGCGGGCCCACGTCGCGCGAGTCCAGGTCGCCCGCCGCGAACGCGAACAGGTACGGCGGAATCGGCTGGGGCATCTCCCAGGTCTCGACCGCCTGCGCGCCGTGCGCCTCGCGCGACACGAATGCCGCCGCCATGAGCGCCCGCAGCTCGGCCGGCACGGTCATGCGCGCACGGAAGCGGATGCGAAGCCGCGGCGTGTCCTGCAGCGGCACGACGGAGCGGGCGTGGATGGCCTGGCACTGGCTGAAAAGGTACGGATGCCTGCCGCCTGCCGTCTGCGCGGGCTCCAGCCACTGCAGCGCGCTGGCGGTGGGCGAGGTGCGATAGCGGACGGTCACGGACGTCGTCGTGGCCGGCAGCGTCAGGCGCAGACGCGAGCCGAGAATCGGATCGGCGGGCGCGAGATCCCACGCGATGGGCGCGCCCTTCTCGTCCGCCGCGGAGAGGATCTCCAGGTCGCGCGTGTCGAGGTCGAGCGGCCCGCCGCCGGGCGCGCGAAGGTCCAGGCGCGCCTCGGCCTCGATGCGGCGCGCGGCGAAGTCGACGCGGGCGGTCCAGTCGAGGAACGCGATTTCAGGCTGATCGGAGTCGTTGAACGAGTGCGGGTCGGGGCGGGGCATCGGCGGGTCCTCCGGGGTCCGGGGCGCTTATAACCGGGCCCTGCCGAAAAGGCTCTCCCCGCCGCCGGCCGGCTCTCCCCCCCCCGGCTCTCCCCCCCGGCCCCCCTCTCGTTTCGCTGCGAATCCCGACAAGAGCAAGAACGTCGGGATTCTCCGCGAAACGCGAGGGGGGAGGTCGCACTGCCGACAGTGGCCGCATCAGCATTGCGGACCACCCCCCTCGCGTTTCGGACGCTCTTGTTCTTGTCCGAAACGAGAGGGGGGCCGGGGGGGAGAGCCGGCCCGCCCTACGACGCCGGCGCTTCCAGCCGCGTGCCGCGCCCTACGTCCGGCGCCGCCTCAGCGCGAGAGGCAGTGCGGCGAGAAGCCCCGCCAGCTCGCCCTGCGAGCACCCGCCGCACGGCCGCCGAGGCGCGTCGCCGCCCGAGCCCGTGCCCGGATTCGTCGCAGGCGGCGGCTCGTAGTACTCGGCCGGGACGATGCCGCCCACGTCGCACCAGACGCGCGTGCCGTTGGCGCAGGCCTTCTGCATCTCCGAGTCGATCCAGCCCAGGTACGCGTCCACGCGCGTGTCGACGCCCCCTTTGTTGCAGTCGGTCTCGTCGTACGCGTGCGACGTGATGCCCACGACGCGCCGTTTCGAGGTCCACGGCGTGTTCACGGTCAGGAACGTCGGGCCGCCCGAGTCGCCGTGGCACTTGCGCGAGGTCTGCGTGCCGCCGCCGATCTGCATCTCCCAGCGGTTCATCTCGTTGATGAAGCTGCCGGCGCAGACTTTCCGGCCCACGGTGCCGGCGGGCGGCTGCTGCCAGGGCTGCGTGATGGTCTGCTGGCCCCATCCGACGATGGCGACCGTGGCGCCCTTGACCACCTGGGCGGCCTCGTCGGCGGCGACGACGACTTCGGGCTGCACGTCGAGCGCCGTCTCCAGGAAGAGCAGCGCCACGTCGTTGAACTCGTTGGGCCCGGCGACGGTCGCCTTCATGTCGAGCAGGGGGTTGGCGACCCAGGACTTCGCGGCCACGGTGTCGGCGGGAAAGACCGTCGTGCGGCCCTCGGACAACGCGGTCATGTCGGACTGGCCGCTCACGTAGAACTTGAGGTCGCTGATCCTCGCCATGCCCTCGCCCAGCACGTCGGGGTCGACGCAGTGCGCGGCCAGGAGCACCACGTCCGGGGCGATGAGCGTGCCGGTGCAGATGAGCGTGTGGATGCGCTGGGTGCCGAAGCGCCCTGCGTCGGCCAGCGCGTCCACCAGCACGCCGAACGCGGTGGGCTCCTCGCCCTCGGCGCACCTGCGGCCGTTGATGATGGGCGCCTCGCCGGAAGCCCAGTCCGCCTCCTCGTCGGGGGTCGGAAGCGGCCCGCAGGCGGCCAGGACGAGAGCGGCGGGAGCGAGAAGGCGGCGCATGGTGGTCCCGCGGGGCGACGGCGCCCCGTGACGCCGGATGGAACGGCAGGGGCCGGGGTCGCGTCAAGTAGGGGCGCAGCACCCGGCGCCGCGTGGACGACGGCGGCACGCCAGCGGTTGTGGCGCCGGATGCTGCGCCCGGGCGACGGCACCGAATGCCGCGCGACGGCAGGCGCCGGGATCGCGTCAAGCGTCGGGTGACCGATGGATCGGCGGCGTCTACGGGTGCGGCGTGTTGGCGCTCGGGGCTCGCGAGGTCTGCCTGGAGAAGCGCAGCCTGCTCAATCGTCCCCGTCGGCGCACCGCGCGAAGCTGCCGCGATCGACGAGCCGCCCCGCCGCCGAGTCCTTGAGTCCCTGCCGCACCGCGTTCACCGCCGCCCGGTTCTTCCAGAGCCACGCCTCGCGTGCGGGCACCTCGACCTGCGGCTCCAGCACGATGCGGCCGCACTTGTCCTTGTAGGCGCTGAAGCTGCTCACGCCCTTCGCGAGGCTGCCCAGCGTCACCCTGCCCTTGCTGTCGGGACGCACCGTCCTTCGCGCTTCGGCAGTCGACATCTCGAACCTCCGACGGGAGGGTAGCGCGCAGTGGGATGTGGGCAAGTGGGGTATCCCGCCGGGTCGAGCCGCGCCATCCGCAGGCCGGCGCACGGTCAGGCCGCCGGCCGGTCGAGCAGCTCGCGCACCCTGCCCAGGAGCACCTGCTGCTCCACGGGCTTCTCCAGGAACACGGCGCCCGCCTCCGGCCGCAGCCCCTCGTCCAGGCGTCCCTGCGCGTACCCGCTGCAGTAGATGATGCGCAGCTCCGGCCGGATCGCGCGCAGCCGGCCGCCCAGTTCCACCCCGCTCATGCCCGGCATCAGCACGTCCGTCACGACGAGGTCGAAGGCGCCCGGGCCCGCGCGGAACCGGTCCAGCGCCGCCGCCGGGTGCGCCTCCGCCGTGACGGCGTAGCCCGCCCCCGCGAGCACCCGCCCGAGCGCGCGCCGCACCGAGTCCTCGTCCTCCACGAGCAGAATGCGCTCGCCCCGTCCGTGCGCGGCCGCGGCGGCGTCCGCAGCGCGCTTGAGCCCGGCAATCGCGCCCACGACGGGGAAGAGCATGCGGAACGTCGAGCCGCGCCCCGGCTCGCTCTCGACTTCGACGTGCCCTCCGCCCTGCTTGACGATGCCGTACACCACCGACAGCCCCAGCCCGGTGCCGCGTTCGGCCGCCTTCGTGGTGAAGAACGGCTCGAAGACGCGTGCCATCACCTCGGGCGCCATCCCTTCGCCGTCGTCGGCGACCGCTATCTCCACGTGCGCGCCGGGCGCGAGCCCGGGCACGGCACGGCGCCGCTCGGCGGTCGGCTCGCACACGCGCGAAGCGATGCGCAGGGTGCCGCCGCGGGGCATCGCGTCGCGGGCGTTCACCGCGAGGTTCATGACCGCCTGCTCGAGCTGGGTCGGGTCCAGCCACACCGCGACATCGCCGGCCCCGAGCGCCACGTCCAGCACGATGTTCTCGCCGATGAGCCGGCGAAGCAGCGACGCCGTGTCGGCCAGACACTCGTCCGGCGGCAGCCGCTGCGGCGCGACCACCTGCCGGCGGCTGAAGGCGAGAAGCTGGCGGGTGAGCGCCGCGGCGCGCACCGCCGCCGCGCGGCACTCCTCGATCTCCAGGCGCACCGGGCTGTCGACCGGCAGACCCCGCAGCGCCAGCTCCGAGCCGGTCAGCATCACCGACAGCAGGTTGTTGAAGTCGTGGGCCACCCCGCCGGCGAGGTTGCCGATCGTTTCCATGCGCCGCGCCTGCGCCAGCTCGTCGCGCAGCCGGAGATGCTCGCGCTCCTGCTCGCGCCGCCGGCTCGCGTCGCGCAGCACCGAGACCAGCGCGACCGGGTGCCCCTGGTCGTCGCGCAGCGGGCGCGAGGCGATTTCCACCTCCGTCGCGCTCCCGTCGGCGCGCCGCATCCGATACACCGCGGGCGGCGTGTCCTCGCCGCGCAGCACGCACGCGACCCGTGCGGCGGCCGTTTCCCGATCCGCCGGCAGCACCCAGTCCATGACGCGGATTCCCAGCAGCTCGTCGGCGCTCGAAGTCCCGAAGATCTGGGCCGCGCGGGGAGAAACGAAGGTCAGCCGCCCCTCCCGGTCGGTGACACCGACCGCGTCCGGCATGAGCGTGACGAGCGTGCGGTGGCGCTGCTCGCTCGCACGCAGCTCCTCGATCGTCCGATGCCGGGTGATCGCCGCGCCCATCGTCGCGGCGGCCATGCGCACGAAGTCGACGTCGTCCTCGGTGAAGGTCCGGCTGCGGCGCGTATGTGCGCTCAGGATGCCCCAGGGCCGCTCGGGCGTGCCCACGACGACGGCCATGGAGGCGCGGACGCCGAGCTCGGCAAGGTAGCCCGAATTGACGAACGGGTCGTGTGCGCCGGCGCCCTGGGCGACGACCGGTTCCGCGGTCGCGAGCGCCCGGGCCGAAAGCGTCCCTTCGGCGGCGTCCACCGGCGGCAGCACGGCGGGCTCGCCGGGCCAGCCGACGCCCGCCACCACGCTCAGGAGGCGCCGGTCCGGGGCGAGCCGGAGCGCCGCGACCAGCTCGACGTCCAGCGCGGCGGCGACGGTGCGGCAAACGTCGTCGAGGAGCGCGTCGGGCGACTCGCCCGTCAGCGCGCGCTGGGCCAGGTCGGCCCCGGCGCGCTGGCGCTGCGCCCGGTCGCGCAGGGCATCCTGGAGGCGCCGCCGATCGGTGATGTCCGTCACGAGCGCGAACGCACCGGCCGAGCCGCCCTCCTGCGCCGGCACCGGGGTGACGGCGATGTCGACCCAGACGGTGGAGCCGTCGGCCCGCCGGAAGCGGCGCTCGAAGACCGCGCTTTCGCCGACGAGGTGGCGCCTTCGCTCGGCGGCGACCGCCTCGCGCTCCTCGGGGAAGGCGAAGTCCTCGGGTGCGCGGCCCATGATGTCGTCGATCGGGCGGCCCAGGATGCCGCTCAGGGCGCGGTTGGCGTACGTCGTGCGGCCGGCGGCGTCCACGACCCAGATGCCCTGCGCGGTGGTCTCGACGATGAGGCGGTTGCGCTCGACGCACTCGCGGAGGCCGGCATCGGGCCGGCCGGGGCCGCGGGTCCCTTCATCGAGGGCAGAATCCGGCATGCACGATCTCCGCGGGCGGACGGGCCCGGGCGCAGAGTAGCGCAGGCGGAGCGCCCGCCTCCAGGACCGTCGATCACAGCCGCTCGGGGACGGCGTGCGGCGCGGGGCCGCGGCGCGACGCTACGCGTTCAACCGATGTTCGCAGGGGGCGGAATCCCGGGTACTTGCACGGGCTCTCGCCGGACCTGTCGCCGGACGGGCGGTCACGCGACCCGCGAAAACGGACGGACCTTGCGCGTCGGACGGGCCTTGGCGAGGTCGTGGGCCGTCTGGAGGTTCAGCCAGAACTCGGGCGTCGTGGAGAACGCCTGCGAGAGCAGCCACGCGGTCTCGGGCGTGACCCCGCGTTTGCCGCGCACGATCTCGTTGACGCGCTGCAGCGAGATGCCGACGTGCGCCGCAAACGCGACCTGCGTGATGCCCAGCGGACGCAGGAACTCCTCCAGGAGAACCTCGCCGGGATGGACCGGAACACGCTTCGCGGGCAGCATCGTCGCCCCCTATCGCCAGACCTTCGGTGCGTAGGCCTTCGCGTCTTCCAACGCGGTGATCGCTCCGCTCCGCCTGTCGACCGAGAAGAACAGAAAACAGGGCGGACGCGTGGTGCCGTAGTACACGCCCACCACGCAGCGATCGTCCTCGTCGGCCACAAGACTCGTCCAAGCCACGTGCTGGTCGGGGTGGGTCGCGCGGAACAATGCGACCACACGACGTTCCGCTTCCGAGCGGAAACCGAAGCCAACCCGGAGCCATTCACTGAACCGCATCAGACGTTGAAGCGGAAGTTCACCACGTCGCCGTCCTGCATGACGTAGTCCTTGCCTTCGAGGCGCATCTTCCCGGCCTCGCGGCACTTCGCCTCGCTTCCGAGCGCGAGCAGGTCCTCCAGGCGCACGATCTCGGCGCGGATGAACCCCCGCTCGATGTCGGAGTGGACCGTCCCGGCGGCCTTCTGCGCGTGCGTGCCGCGGCGGATGGGCCACGCGCGGCACTCGTCGGGACCCGCGGTGAGGAAGCTGACGAGGTCCAGCAGCGCGTAGGCGGCGTGCAGGAAGCGGTCGCGCGCGGGCTCGGGCAGGCCCATCGAGGCGACGAACTCCTTCTGCTCCTCGGGGCTCATGCGCGCGATGTCCTGCTCGACGAGCGCCGACAGCACCACCAGCCCCGTGCCACTGTCCGCCGCCCGGCGCGACACCGCCTCCGGCACCGGCGCCGTCACCGCCGCCTCGTCCACGTTCAGCACCAGCAGCACGGGCTTCTGGCTCAGGAAACGGAAACCCGCGAACATCGCCCTGTCGTCGGCGGGCATGTCCAGCAGCCGCAGCGGGCGCCCCGACTCCAGGTGCGCGTGGAGCTGCTCCAGCAGTGCCTGCTCGCGCGGACTCGCCTTCTCCTTCTTGATGCGCGCCAGCCGCGTCTCGACCAGTTCCAGGTCGGCAAGCACCAGTTCGCCATCGAAGTCGGAGATCTCGCGCACCGGGTCGGGAGGCTCCGTCGCGGCGGGGTCCGCGAACGCCCGAACCACATGGACGAGCGCGTCCATGGGGCGCATGGCCTCCAGGATCTTGCGGTCGAACCCGCGCGGCCCCGCGCCGGCCATCCCGGCGGCCACGTCGCTGAAGGTCACCTCGGCGAGAACCTTCTTCTTCGGCTTGTACAGCGCCGTCAGGGCGTCCACCCGCGCGTCGGGCACCTTCACGACGCCCAGGTTCGTCTTGCCGCGCGAGGCGCCTGCTCCCGTCTCCGCCTCGAGGCCGGTGAGCGCGTTGAACACCGTGGTCTTGCCGCAGCCCGGAAATCCGACGAGTCCCGCCTTCATGGCGCCGCAGCTTACCGGCTTTCGGCTTTCGGCGTTCGGCTTTCCGAATCCCGGCGACGGGTCGGGCGGACTCCTGCGGAAGCCGAACGCCGAAGGGTGCCCTTCCCGGCAGGGCCCGCCCGCCGACGAATCGCGCCGCGAGCACCTCCTGGCAGGATCCACCCGGCGCGGGTTTCCGCAGAGGCCACCTCCTGGCAGGATCCGCCCGGCGCGGGTTTCCGCGGAGGCCACCTCCTGGCAGGATCCGCCCGGCGCGGGTTTCCACGGAGGCCACCCCCTGGCTGCACCCGGGCAGCGCGCAGAAGCGCGGCGCGCATCGGAAGCCGGGCCCGCTCTTGCCGCGCGTTCTTCCGGTTCCTCCCTCGCTGTACGCCGTCCGAGACGAGGGGGGCCGGGGGGGGCTTGAGAGCCAAGCCAATACTGGCGGTGAATTCAGCAGGAATGGCGACCTGTTCTCGGGGCGCGGCGCCGCAGCCCGGGCCGCGGGCGCGCTCAGCGCACCGGCGGGAACAGAATCGTCTTGAGCATGTGGAGAAGCTCGCCGGCGAGAAGAAGCGCCGCCAGGGCCGTGACGACGCGTCCGACGAGCCTCGTGCGCTCCATGCGGGACCGATCGCTGCCCGCGCGCAGCATCGCCAGCACCACCGCGTCGTCGGGGCGCAGCTTGCCGTCGGGCCCGGGAACCAGAGGAATCGAGGGCAGCGGCCCGCCCTCGCCCGCGGGAGACGCGGGGATCGGAGCCGGCGCCGAACGCGCCCGCAGCATGCGCCGCAGGTAGGGCACGGACGACACGCGCACCCAGGTGCCGCCGTGGCAGACCTCGTCGTCGGCGCCCGCCTCGCCGGACAGGACCATCTGCTCCAGTTGGGAGAGCGTGAGGCCCTCGCGGTTGCCGGACGCGCTGCGCATCGACCAGAGCTGGGCCACGCGCAAGGCATGACAGAAGCCGGCGGTGCGCGCAAGTGGCCGCGCCCCCCCGTGAGAACCAACCGCCTACGCCGCGTCCGCCTTCGCCTTCGCATCCGCGCCCGCCTTCGTGCGCGCGCGCAGCATCGCGGGCAGCAGGAACAGCGCGGCGGCCAGGCACGCGACCTCGCCGAACACCGCCAGCGCCCCGAACGAGAACAGCGCTCCGTTGCGCGACAGCAGCAGCGACGAGTAGCCGATGATCGTCGTGCCCGAGCACACGGCGACCGCCGCGCCCGAGTTGCGCACCGCGTTCACGATGGCGTCCGGTCCCGGCGGCTCGAGCCGGTATCGCCCGAACACGTTCGCCGCGTAGTCCACGCCGATGCCGAACGTGATGGGCAGCGCGATGAAGTTCAGGAAGTTGAAGAGCATCCCTCCCAGCGCCGGAATCCCGACGGTCCACAGGACGCCCACCGCCAGCGAGAACGTCACCGCGAACGTGCCCATGGCTCCGCGTGCCAGCGCCAGCGAGAGCAGGAACACGGCCACGAGCGCCGCCACGGTCGATATCGGCCCGTCGTGCGCGATGGCCTCGAACATGTCGGCGAACACCAGGTACGACCCGGCCGCGATGGCGCCCGGCGGCAGCGGCACCCGGCGCACCTCGCGCGCCAGCCGCGTCACGACGCGCCCGTCGGTGGTCTTCGTGCCGCGCTTCGGGAAGAGCAGCACGAGCTTCCCCTCGCTCCCGTCGTTCTCCCGGAACTGGCGGCGCACGTCCTCGGGCAGGTCGCGCATTCCGAAGGTCTTCAGATCGTCGGGCGGACGCATCGACTCCACGAGCTTGCGCGTCTTTCCGTCCATGCGCTTCAGGTGCGCCGGGGCGAGCTGGTCGCGGATGCGCTCGATGACCGGCAGCTTCGCCTCCTGGTCCGCCGGCACCAGCGACTGCATCGTCAGCACCGTGCCCAGCAGGTGCTCGCCGGGCGTCTTCAGGCTCTCCTCGTACGCCTGCGCCAGCGGGGGGACGTCGCTCTCTCTCGCGGCCATCACGACGACCGGCGTGAGAAAGCGCTTGAGAATGTCGTCGACCTTGCGGTCGATTTCCCGCGTCCCGCCCGGTTCGGAGGCCCACTTCGAACGCAGCCGGTTCGTGTCGTGGTCGATGGGATCCGGCGCGAAGCGCACGATGCCCGCCAGCGCGACGGCGGAAACGGCCGCGGCGCCCAGCGTCACGAGCCCGACGCGTCGCGTCGCGAACTCGCCGACCCACTGGAAAAGACGGTCGATCGTGCGCACCGCGCCGGCGCCCCCCCGGAGCGGCCAGCGCGCGTCCACTGCCAGCGCCACCGGCGGCGCCAGCAGGAACGACGTCGCCCAGCACAGCAGCATGCCGACGAACCCCATGAAACCGAAGTGCCGGTAGCCGCGGAAGTCGGTGATCATGAGCGCGCCGTACGCGATGCCCGCAGCCGACGACGCCACGAGCGTCGGCACCCACGTGCCGCGCAGTGCGGTCGCCATGGACGGCCACGGCGCGCCGCCGCGCCGGCGCTCCTCGGCGTAGCGCGCCATCAGCATGATGCCCGGGTTGATGCCGTTGCCGACGATGATCGACCCGAGGAAGGCGCTGCTGGCGTTCAGGGATCCGATCACCGCGTACGAGATCGCGAACGTCGCCAGCGAGCCCACCGCCACCGCGAAGCCGATTGCGGCCAGTGCGCCCCACCACCGGTAGTAGACCCACAGCAGCAGGAAGACGAAGAGCAGCACGATCACCGTGGACGTGACGATGTCCGCCTGCAGCGAGTGCTGCTCCTGGATGACCGACTCGATGTCGCCCGTGAACTGGATGCGCACGTCCTTCAGGCCCATGTCGTCCAGCGTCCGGCGGCCCAGCGCCGCAACGCGGTCGCGGAACGCCAGGCTCGCCTCGTACCCGGTCATGCCCGTGGACGCGTAGAAGATCATCGCGATCGATCGGCCGTCGGCGCCGTCGTAGTAGCCCGACTCGTACGTGCGCAGGCGCGTGCCCTGCTCCTTGCGCAGCCGCGCCTCGAGGTCGTCGAAGCCCGGCGCGGGGTCGTCCTCGTCGTCGAGCCCGAGGTGGAACGGGTTCGCGCGCCGCTTCTCCCAGGCGATGCGCGCCTCCAGCCGGTCCGACAGCTCCTCCAGATCCACTTTCGAGAGGTAGAAGAGAGCCCGGCGGGAGAAAAAGTCCTGCAATTCCAAGGGCTTGTAGTCGACGATGCGCGGCGCGCCCTCGGGCAGCTTCCGGGCGGCGTCGGCGAACGCGTCGGCGAACCGGTGCAGGTCCTCCAGCGGCGCGCCCGAGATGTAGAGGGCGAGCTGCATGTTGTCGCCCAGGCGTTCGTGCAGCACGTCCACGGCGGCGATACTCGGGGCCGTCTTCGGCAGCAGCTCCTCGATGGCCGAGCGCAGGTTCGCGTAGAGCATCACCGCGAACGGCAGGCAGGCCAGCGCGACGGTCGTCCCGAGCGAGAACGACAGCCGCCGGCGTGTCGCGAACCAGCGGGGAATCGAGGGGAAATCGGACGCCAAGGGGTCTTCCGCCCGGGCGCCCGGACCGGCCGCCGTCAAAGGGACGCGGACCGTAACGCCGGGTCTGCGCCGGGTCAACGCCGTCCTGCACACCGCGTGCCGCTCGGCGCAGGCCGGCGCGACCGCGTTTCACCACGGAGTACACGGAGAGCACGGAGGATCGGGAAAAGGAGAACCAAGAACCTCCGTGCTCTCCGTGTGCTCCGTGGTTGAACGTCTTTTTCTCGAATGCTTCGCTCCACGCGACGATTCTTCGGACCAGCGGTTCAGCGCAGCACGCAGCCGGCGTCGGCGGTCGCCTCGGCGAGTCCCTCGCGCAGGCCGAAAAGCCCGGCTCGCACGCTGCGCTGCCGGTCGTCGACGCGGATGCGCAGGCCGTACATTCCTTCGTCCTCCAGCTCGCGCACGCAGTCGGCCAGCGGACGGCGGGACACGTACAGGCAGGAGCAGATCGACTTGGATGTGTACCCGCCGGCCACACGCAGGCCCGCGAACGCCCACGCGCAGGCTGCGGCGGCGAGTGCGGTCCCCGCGGCGACGGCGACGATGCGGCGAACGCGGCGCGCGTTGACGGCCATGCGATGCACGCTACCATGCGGGCGGTCCGGGAGGTTTCGTGCCCGTCGTCGCCCTGCTTCTGGCCTCAGCGCTCGTCCCGCTGCCGTCGCAGCCGCCCGACGTCCCTTGGCCGACGCTCGAATGGCCGCAATTGCCGGGAGGATCTCGCCTCGACGCGGCCGTCGGGTCGGCCTTCGCGGAGAAGGTGGCCGGCGTGACGGCGCGCACCCACGCCGTCGTGGTCGTGCATCGGGGTCGGATCGTGGCCGAGCGGTACGCGGCAGGCTTCGATGTCGCAGCGCGTCATGCGGGATGGTCGATGGCCAAAAGCTTCGCCTGCGCGCTGGCCGGGGTTCTGGCGGCCGAGGGGCGGCTGCGCGTCCACGAGCCTGCGCCGGTGGAAGCGTGGAGCGATCCGGCGGATCCGCGGCACGGCATCACCACCGCGCAGCTCCTGCAGATGTCGAGCGGCCTTCGGTGGGACGAGGACTACGTGGGGGCGTGGAATTCCGACGTGCTCTCGATGCTGTTCGGAAACGGGCGCCGCGACATGGCGGGCTACGCCTCGAGGCGGCCGCTGGGCGATCCGCCGGGCACGCGGTGGCTCTACAGCAGCGGCTCCACGCTGGTCGTGTCGGGCATCCTGCGGCGCAGCGCGGGCGAGGCCGACTACCGCGCGCTGCCGCGGCGGTTGTTCGACCGGCTCGGCATGCGCAGCGCCGTGGCGGAAGCGGACGAAGCGGGAAACTGGGTCCTGTCGTCGTACCTGTTCGCGACTGCGCGGGACTGGGCGCGGCTGGGACTGTTCTTCCTGCGCGACGGCACGTGGGAAGGGCAGCGCGTGCTGGCGCCCGGGTGGATGGACTTCGCGCGCACGCCGACGCCCGCGTCGAAAGGCACCTACGGGGCCGGCTTCTGGCTCAATTCGGGCTCGCCGCCGGCCGTGCCGCGCGTGCCGCCGGACTCGTTCCAGGCCCAGGGTCGGTTCGGACAGTGGGTCGCGATGGTGCCCTCCCGCGACCTCGTCGTGGTACGGCTCGGAGCGACGTTCTTCGACGTCGAGAAGGTCCTGGACCGGCTGCTCGGGGACGTCTTGGAGGCGCTGGAGCCGTGAAAGGCGGCCGGGCTCTCCCCCCCGGCCCCCCTCTCCTTTCGCTCCGCTCGTTCCTCGCTCCGCGAAAGGCGGGGGGGGAGACTGCATTGCCGACAACGGCCGGATCAGCGTTGCCAACCTCCCCCCTCGCGTTTCGGACGCTCTTGTTTCTGTCCGAAACGAGGGGGGGGCGGGGGGGAGAGCCGGGGGCGCAAGAGGCCAGAGCCTTTTCGCCCCTCAACCTGCTAGAACGTCGCCGATGCCGGCCGATCGCATCGCCGCCGAAGCGGCCGAACGCTGTCTGTACTGCCCCAAGATGTGCCGTTTCTCGTGCCCGGTGTCGCACGAGTCGGCCCGGGAAACGCTCACGCCCTGGGGCAAGATGACGCTTCTGGCGCTGGGCGTGCCGGCCGCCGCGCCGCTGCCTCGCCTGCCCGAACGCCTGGGCGGTCTCGTGCGTCGCGCCATGGAGATGGTGGACGCGCCGCGCCTGCCGCTGGACGTCGACTCGGCCGAGGCGTTCTACGGCTGTACCGGGTGTCTTCGCTGCCGCACCTGGTGCGAGCACGGCAACGACGTGCCGCGCGCGCTCATCCAGGGCCGTGCCGACGCGGTCGATCGCGGACTCGCACCGGCCGCCGCCCGGGCGGTCGCGGATCGGTTCGCGCGCCACGGGCACGACCAGAGCATCGATCCCGCGCCGATTCTGGAGCGGCTCGCCGCCGAGCACCCCGTCGCTCCGGGCGGCAGTTCCGTGCTGTTCGCCGGCTGTGAGGCGCCGCTCGTGCGCCCGCAGTCGGTGCGCGCCGCGCTGGAGGCCGCGCGGCTGCTCGGGGCCCCGCTCGCTCTGGCGCGCGAGCCCGTGTGCTGCGGCCGCCCGCTGCTGGAAGCCGGCTACGCGGAGGCGTTCCGCGAGCACGTGCGCCGCGCCTGGGAGCGGCTGGGCGATCGCGAGGTCGTGGTGCTCTCGGCCGCCTGCGCCCGCGCTCTCACCGTGCGCGCCCGCGACTTGGGCGTCGAGCCGCGCGGTCCCGTGGTCCACGCCGCCACGTTCCTAGCCCGGCGGCTCGGCCCCGACGTTCAGGCGCCTCCGCTGCCCGGCACCATGACGTATCATGACCCCTGCGAACTGGGGCGCGGGCTGGGCGAGTACGACGCACCGCGTCGACTGCTGGCGGCGGCGCTGGCCGGCGGTGTGACCGAGGCGCCGTCGAGCCGCGAAGAGGCCGACTGCTGCGGGGCCGGCGGGCCGGCGGCGCGCACCTGGCCGGAACTGGGGCGGGCCATGGCCATGACCCGCGCCGACGAGCTGCGCGAGGGCGGCGCGGGGGCCGTAGTGACGGCCTGTCCAGCGTGCCTGCAGGCACTGGCCGCCGCCGGACTGGACGTGACGGACGTGTGCGAGGTGGTTGCACGCTGGCTGCAGGGTGGGCGCGAGCCGGCGGCCGGCTGAGAGGCGATCATGGGTGCGGCGGCCTATTTCGTGGTGAATCCGCGCGCGGGCAACGGATCGGTCGGCCGTCGCTGGCCCGCCCTGGCCGACCAGGCGCGCCGGGTGCTCGGAGAGATCGACGCCGGGCTCACGTCGGGTCCGATGGAGGCGTGCGGATTGACGCGCCGCGCCGTCGAAGGCGGCCATCGGCTCGTCGTCGCGGTGGGTGGCGACGGGACGCTCAACGAGGTGGTCAACGGGTATCTGCGCGAGGACGGCACGCCCGCGGCGCCCGACGCGGCTCTGGCGCTGCTGCCCGCAGGCACGGGCGGCGATTTCCGGCGCACGGCCGGCATCCCGGGGGAGTGGACGCAGGCCCTGGCGCACCTGGCGGCGGCGCCGGTGCGGCGCATCGACGCGGGCCGGCTTAGCTTCACTGATCACTCGGGCCGTCCCGTGGTGCGCCATTTCGTCAACATCGCGTCGTTCGGCGTGTCCGGCGCCGTGGACGCGGCGGTGAACGAATCCACGAAGATTTTCGGGGGAAAAGCGTCGTTCGCCATCGGGTCGCTCAAGGCCCTGTCGCACTACAGGGACGCCGTGGTGCGCCTGAGCGTGGACGGCGCGGCCGCCGAGACGGTGCGGGTGACGACCCTGGCGGTGGCCAACGGGGCGTATTTCGGCGGAGGCATGTGGGTGGCCCCGCAGGCGCGCCTGGACGACGGCCGCTTCGACTGCACCCTCTGGAGCGGCTACGGGCTTCTGGATTTCGTGCTGCGCGCGAAGATGATCTACGATGGCTCGCACGTGAAGGACGCGAGGACGCGCTGTTTCCGGGCGCAGCGCGTCCGGGCGGAGAGCGACGTGACGGTGCTGCTGGACGTGGACGGCGAGGCTCCCGGCCGGCTTCCGGCCGAATTCGAGGTGCTTCCCGGCGCCATCGGCCTGAAGGCGTGAAAAGTGCCAGGATCCGGGGGCGGAACGGTACGGGGCGCAACGGCGGAGCGGGAGGTCGGCATGCGGACGGGCGCGCGGAGGCTGGGGCTGGCGGCAGGGCTGTTCATCGCAGGCGGCCTCGCGGGCGGGGCAGCCGCGCCGGCCCCGGCGAAGGATGCCGCGGCGGTGCCGGCCGCGGCTGCGGCGGCGCCCGCGGCGGCGGCCGCGGCGGCGGCCGCACCGGCGCTGGCAGCCGCACCGGCGGCAGCCCCAAGGGACGCGAAAGACGCGAAAGAGGCAAAGGACGCAAAGGAGGCGAAGGGCGCCAAAGACGCAGCGGGTGCCGGCCCCGCCGCCGGGCCGGAGATCGTCGTCGAGCGCGAGCCGGCCGGCCCGCCGCCGCCACCGGCGGAGCTGGCGTCGCTGCGCGGCATGAGCGCGGTGTGCCTGGCCACGCGCCCGGCCGAGCGCGTGCTGTTCCAGGGGGACAACGAAGTGGCGCGCGGGCAGGCGCGCGAGGCGTTCGTGAAGGGGCGCGCACGGGCGATGGCCACGCTCTACCACGTGCGCGTGCTGCCGGGCGGCTTCCGGCTGGGCGACTACGTGCCGGCACGCGAGGAGCTGCCGCTGGACCTGTCGCGCCCGATGCGCGCGCTGCACGGCGCGCTCACGCTGTCGATTCCCTCGGAGACCGCGGCGGCGTTCGCGCTGGGCGAGGAGAAGGCGAAGGCCGTTGCGGCCGCGGTGGCCTCGGGCGCGGCGACGATGGAGGCGTGGTTCGAGCTGGACGAGTCGCAGGGGGCGCCGTGCAACGGCAGCGCGGCCGCGCAGGTGTTCACCATTGCGGCGACGCCGGTCGCCTTCGACGTCAAGGACGCCCAGGGCGCGCTGCTCACGCGCGCCGAGACGCCGCGCGCCGAGCATCATCGCGCGGAGCTGGGCGAGGCGAGCGGCGTGCCCGTCGTGGTGCTGGGGCCCGTCACGGCGACCAACGACTCGGACGCGAAGACCATCGCCCGCAAGATGGGCGCGATGGTGGATCCCATCCGGAGCTGCTACGCCAAGCGGCAGGAGGAAAGAAAGGGTCTGTCGGGCACGGTCGTGCTGGGCATCGCGGTGGCGGCCGACGGCAAGGTCGGGTCGGTGGACTTCATCGCGGACTCGCTGGGCGACGAAGTGCTGCACCGGTGCGTCGGCGACACGGTGCGCGTGCAGCATTTCGACGGCGGCCCGGCCGGGCTCTACCGCGTCACCATCGACCTGAAGCTGGCGAAGAAATAGCCGGCTTCGGAAGAACATTCACCACCAAGACACAAAGACGCCAAGTTTCGAATTCTTGGTGTCTTTGTGTCTTGGTGGTGAAAAAGCGGTTCGTCAGTTCAGATACCGCGGTCCGCGCTCGTCGTCGTCCCCGACCACGTGGAGCCCGCGGCGGCGCCGAAGCTGCGCCAGCCGCGCCTCGTAGCCGCGCCGCTGCAGCCCCAGCCAGCGCCGGCGCAGCCCCCGCCACGCGTCCAGCCGGAACCACGCCAGCGCGAACAGGAACGAGATCACCATCGGCACGTACGGGTAGACCGTGCCCGAGAACAGGATGGAGAGCGCCAGCATGCCGCCCTCCAGGTACAGAAGTGAATCGCCGCTCAGCGCGAACGGCAGCGGGAAGAGGTACACGCTCTGCCCGCGCATCAAGCTCGCGAACGCCACCACCAGCGGCACCGTGAACGCCGAGGCGCCCCCGAACGCATGCTGCTCGCTGCGCAGCGCCGGCAGCGCCAGCGCCAGCAGCGTCGTCAGCGCCGCCGGCACGCCCGTGAGCAGGAGCATCCGGATGATCAACCGCCGCTCGCCCCAGCTCCGCTCCAGCGGGCGCGCGAAGAAAAACAGCGCGAAGCCGCCGAACAGCAGCGCGAACGGCGACACGTCGATCCACGGGTGCGCAACCAGCCGCCACACTTCCCCGCGCAGCACTTCCGTCGGCAGCAGGACGGTCCACTGGACGAGATTCAGCGCGCCCAGCCAGCGGTCGGTGACGGCGTTGAGAATCGACAGGCCGATGAAGAGCACGAGCATCGCGCGCGTGACGCGCGGCACCCGCAGGTCGGGCTGGGCGAACGAAGGCTGCAGCGGCATCGGGGCCCCGGGCGGCGGATGGCGGCCCGCCGCGTCCAAGTTACATCCGTTCGACGCCGCGGGGCAGCGGGCGGTGCGCGCGAACGTGTCGGGAACGCGACGGACGGGCCCCTACGCGCGCGCCGCCTGGAGAATCGGCGCGGGCACGCCGCGCAGCCCGGCGGCCTCGCGAAGCTCCGCCGCCTTGTCCGTGAGCTCCCAGCGGAACTCGGGCTCGGTGCGCCCGAAGTGGCCGTACGACGCCGTGCGCTCGTAGATGGGCCGCAGCAGGTCCAGCGTCTGGATGATCTGCGCCGGCTTGAACCCGAACGTGCGCCTCAGCGCCTGCGCGATCTTCGTCTCCTCGACGACGCCGGTGCCGAACGTGTCCACGAAGACGGAGACCGGCTCGGCGACGCCGATGGCGTAGGCGACCTGCACCTCGACGCGCCGCGCCAGGCCCGCCGCGACGACGTTCTTGGCGACGTAGCGGCCCATGTACGCGGCCGAGCGGTCGACCTTGGACGGATCCTTGCCGCTGAAGGCGCCGCCTCCGTGCCGGCCCATGCCCCCGTAGGTGTCGACGATGATCTTGCGGCCGGTGACGCCGGCGTCGCCCATCGGTCCGCCGATGACGAAGCGGCCGGTGGGGTTGATGAAGTACTTGGTGTGCCCGTCGATGAGGTCCGCGGGCAGCGCGGCCTGGATGACCTCGCTCGTGACCGCCTCGCGCAGCCGCTCGATGGTCACGTCGGGGCTGTGCTGCGTGCTGACGACGACGGTGTCGATGCGCCGGGGGCGTCCGGCCTCGTACTGCACGGTGACCTGGCTCTTGCCGTCCGGGTGGATGAACGGCAGGCCGTTGCGGCGCACCTCGGCCAGCCGTCGCGTGAGCTTGTGCGCGTAGGCGATGGGGGCGGGCATGAGTTCGGGCGTCTCGTCGCAGGCGAAGCCGAACATCATTCCCTGGTCGCCGGCGCCCTGCTCGTGCTCGACGTTCTTGTCCGTGTCGACGCCCATGGCGATGTCGCCGGACTGCTTCTCGATGGCGCTCAGCACGGCGCACGTGTTGCCGTCGAAGCCGAGGCTGCTGTCCGTGTAGCCGATGCGCCGAATGGTGCGCCGGATGATGTCGGGCAGGTCCACGTAGCAGTGGGTGGTCACCTCGCCCGCGACCAGCGCGAAGCCGGTCTTGAGGCAGGTCTCCACGGCCACGCGGGCCTTCGTGTCGTTGGCGATGATGGCGTCGAGGATCGCGTCGGAGATCTGGTCGGCGATCTTGTCGGGGTGGCCCTCGGTGACGGACTCGGAGGTGAAGAGGTAGTCCTGCAGCATGGGATGTCGCCTCGGGGCCGCGATGCGGCGCGGAAAAGGACTCCCGCGGCTCGGGCGGGAGAGTGCGCGGACCGTACCCGCCCGGCCGGGCGCGTGTCAAACGCCGGCGTTCGGCTTTCGACTCCCGATCGGAGTGCCGCCGGGACGGCCGCACTCCGGTCGGGTGCTCGAGCAACCCGTCTCCCGTCGAGTCGCGGCGGCCGCCGTCTTTCGGTGCGGGTCAGTCGCCGAAAACCTGCGCCAGCGAGTTCGCCGTCAGGACCCGCTCCGTCCAGGTCCGAAGCTGCTCGCTTCCGGCTGCGCGAAGGCGGCTCACGACCCCGGGCGGAATGTCGCCGAATCTCGACCCGAGCAGGCGCAGGAGCATTTCCTGCATCTGCTGCAGTCCCTGCTGCAGTCCCTGCTGCAGTCCCTGCTGCAGTCCCTGCTGCCGCCCCTGCTCGATCAACTCGTCGCCCGTCGACATTGCAGCCTCCGCCGCTTCCGGTCCCGTCACTGCCGCCAGCGTGCGCGCGAACTCGTGCCGGTCGCCGACCTTCCCGACCCGGAGAGCATAGCGCAGCAGGATGCGCAGCGCAGCCCGCCCGCGGGCCGTGCGTGTCAGCTCCCGCACCATGTCCGCCCACGACACGAACCGCAGCGCCAGGTCGGGCGCCGTCCTCGCGTGTTTGAGCAGGAGCAGCGCGAGGCGTCCTGCGGCGTCCATCGGCCGCGTCCTCAGCCGCTCGTCGTCCACAAGGGGCAGGTCGTCCAGCGCCAGCCGGAACTCCGGCAGCCAGGGCCCGAACGTCCGAAGCTCCTCCGCCGACAGGTCGTACAGTCCGCTCATGCACACCGGCGCCTTCCAGCCGTCCGCCGCGTGGCTCACCACCAGCGGCAGAATCGCCGGCAGCCGCGTCGCCCGCTCGTTCTTCGCCAGCCAGTCGTCCCAGATGCGCACCATGTACCGCAGCACCCGCAGCGGCATCAGCGGGTCGCACTCGCTCTGGTGCTCCAGCAGGACGTAGACGAGCGTGTCGCGCCCCGCCAGCTTCACCTGGAAGAGCAGATCCGTGTGCCGGTCGCGCAGCCGCTCGTCCACGAAGCTGCCCGGGACCAGCCGGGCCGACTCGAAGTCCACGAGTGCGGCCACCTCGGGCGGCAGCACCGAACGCAGCAGGGCCATGGCGCGCGAGCGGCGGCCGAAGATCGCCTTGAACAGCGCGTCGTGCGGGGTGGGACCCATCGGTCTCTCCGGCGCCGGGCTCGCGGCGACGGGCGGGCTTCAGCAAGGGGCGTGCCGACGGCGGAAACCCGTTTCTCCCGGTTTCCGGGGGCTCCGGCCGTCGGCACGAGCGAGGGAGTCCCGAATCGGGACTTCTGGTCCCATTCCGGGACCGGGCGCCCGGCCCCGGGGGGCGTTCGGGGGCGCGTCGACAGGGATGGACCCGCTCGGCGGCGGATGGCGACTCGCGCGGCGCACGGCTCGGCTGCGTCCGAATGGACCGGGATGGCCGCGGTCCGCTGGTGCCGCCGAGACGGCCGCACAACGGTAGGTGGGCGATTCCTTCTGGAGCCCTCGCGGCGCGCTCGGCGCCTCCCGCGCCGTGCGGGCAGCGACCGTCTCGTGCGCGGGCGCCTCGCCTGTGTGCCGGCGGCCTCCGCCGTGGCCGGCAGGCCCTCCGCGGCGCTGCGCGGGCTTGCATCGACCGGGACGGCCGTGCGCCGGCCCGCCGGAAGCTCCGGACGGGCGGCGGAAGCTCCGCGACACGCGGCGGAAGCTCCCGATGCGCGGCGGAAGCTCCGCAAGACGCGGCGGAGGCTTCCGGGGCGCGGCGGAAGCTCCGCAAGGTGCGGCGGAAGCTTCCGCGGCGCGCCGGAAGCTCCAGGATGCCGGCGACGGGCTTGAATCGGGCTTCGGCGGGCTGCGCGGCGCTACGCGGGGGTCGGCGCCGGGGCGGGTTCGGCCTTGGCGCCCGCCTGGCGGCGCTGGGCCAGTCCGAGCCGGATGAGGTGGTCGCGGCGCCGGATGACCGCGTGGGCGATTTCCGCCCACTCGTCGTACCAGGCCTTCAGCGCGGCGAGCGCCTCCAGCCGCGTCTTCTCGGCCGCGTCGTCGGACGGCGTCGCGCCCACGGCGGTCGGGGACTGGGCCTTCTTGAGCAGCTCGCGGATGCGCGTGCGCTCCGCGGCCGGCATGCCCCGCTGCGCCAGCAGCTCGCTGGCCTTCGCGTCGTCGGCGCGCGTCAGCTCCGAGCGTCCGCGCTCGAGCGCGCCCAGCCGCTCGAAGAACACGGCCAGCGTCAGCACCGCGTCCGTGCCGGAGCCCGGGGCGAGCTCGGACAGCAGGAACGAGGCTTGGTCCGGCAGCCGGTGCGACAGCGTCGCCCCCGCGATGCGCAGCAACGGCTCGTCGAGCTTGTCCAGCGCGGCGACGGCCTCGAGCACGTCGGGCGCCAGCACCGGCCCCGGGCCCCCGGGCGTCAGCCCGCACGCCTCCACGAACAGACGCAGCCCCTGCTCGAGCGCGGCCTGCCCGAACCCCACGCCGCACATCGCCGCCCAGATGGGCGGATGGCGCACTCCGCCGAAGAAGTCGCCCACCCGGCCCGGCGTCTCCGCCAGCGTCTCGCGCGAGTACCCGCCCACCGTCGTCCTCTGCTGCTTCGCCTCGATGATCTCCATTGCGCCCTCCGGTTGTCGGCCCGCCGTCCCTGCGGTCCCGTTGTACAGCGGCCTGCACCGTAGCCCGGGCGAAGCGGCGCTGGCAAGTGGGGTGCGCGCAGTGCCTGGGGTCGCGTCAAAGCAGCTCGCGCGCCTTGTCCCCTCCCGAGACGAGCACCCGACCGGAGTGCGGCCGGGACGGCTGCACTCCGGTTGTCTGGGGCAACTCCCGGGGGGAACAACCCGGCCGGCGGCGTTCGGGGCGGACGCCCCTACCAGCCGCCGGTCGGCCGATTCGGCTTTCGGCTTTCGACTTTCGGCTTTCGGAAGGGCAGGTTGGCGCAGGGTGCATACGCCGCGGCGTTCCCGTTGCGCGTGGACTCGGGACCTGCAGGCCCGCTGTCGGAATCCCCTGCACCGCACGGACCGGTGTTCCTGCTCTTCCGAAAGCCGAACGTCGAAAGCCGAAAGCCGGTCACTTCGCCCCCGCCACGCAACAGCGCGCCCCGCTGCTCGTGTCCCGGGACGACGGCGCGCTGCTCCAGTCCACGGCGAACGCACCGGCGTCCGTTCCGTAGACCCAGTTCCCGCCGCGGAGACCCGCGGCCGGCTGGCCGTTCTTCCACCCGTCGGCACCAAACGAGCTGCCGTTGAGGTTCCACGTCCGGTCGGCTCCGTACCCGACGCCG